>Ga0210407_10000894_pt1 | contig 30254 bp, 20 predicted proteins | sample IncBWC27MmetaG_FD_150860 | JGI IMG/M metagenome (GOLD analysis project Ga0210407, IMG submission 150860) | Forest soil microbial communities from Barre Woods Harvard Forest LTER site, Petersham, Massachusetts, United States - Inc-BW-C-27-M | ecosystem: Environmental > Terrestrial > Soil >...
ATCGTTCAAGGAGATCGTCGCCACGGGCGATGCGCCGGCCCTCTATAGTGATGAACTCATGCCGCGCGTGAGCTCCATGCTCTTCATGGGGTTCTCATTCTCCTCCGGAAGCGGCTTGCCCGTGGTTTCCTGCGTGGCCCCCTCGCTGCTCTTTGAGGAACTTTCGCTGGCGAGAAGCGAGGGTCCGTTTCCGCCGACGCCCGTATCACCTTCGCCGCTCGCGGCAAAGTGAAGCGATCTACGATTTATTTTTCCTTCGTGTTCCCGCGTCGTAGGATTCGTGACCCGGCACTTGGGTGTTGTTTTGCGGACAAACGACTCATAGAAGCAGCATCTTCCGAATACCGGTACGGGTAACTCGTCCGTCTTATTCTCCGCGAGCCGTTTCTTGGGATCTGGCCGAGTCACGGCGAATTCGGAAGTTATGGTGGGCCGGTTCTGGGAAGTTGAAGGCTCTATCGAGATCCTGCGGCCGATTGCGGGTGGATCGCGGAGTATTGGGATGAAATCCTCGCACGCGACAAACGCGCGAGCCGGAAATTGAGCTGCCGCGGACGGGTTGCGAATTTTTGGATTGTGGTGACGCGGCTGGTACAATCAGGGTTTCTCAAGTTGCTGAAACCGCCACCCGAGGCCCACATGGCTGAAATTCAACCCTTTCGCGCCTTTCGCTACGATACGAACCGCGTGCCGCTCGAGAAAGTCCTCACGCAGCCCTACGACAAGATCACGCCGGCGATGCAGGAGCAATATTACGCGGCGAGTCCTTACAATTTGATTGCGGTGGAAAAGGGGCGCGCGGGCGCGAACGATTCGCCGGAAAATAACGCGTACACGCGCGCGGGGCAGAAAGTCCGCGAATGGATTGCGGAAAAAATTCTGGTGCAGGACGCGGCTCCGGGCATTTACGTTTATTCGCAAGAATATCTGGTGCCGGGAACGCACACGCGCAAGACGCGCATAGGCTTTATCGCTCTGGGACGCGTGGAAGATTACGACGCGCAGGTGATGTTCCGGCACGAGCGCACGCTTTCGGCACCGAAAGCCGACCGCATCGAGCTGTTGCGGCACACACACGCGCAAACTGGTCAGCTTTTCATGCTGTACGACGACCCGTCGCGCCACGTTGACACACTGCTGGAAGAAGCGATGCACGCATCCGCGCCGCAGGAGTTGCACGATGAATTCGGCGTGACGCATCGGCTGTGGCCGGTGTCTGACGTCGCAACGATTCGCAGAATTCAGAGCGCGATGGCGGACAAGAAGCTGATCATCGCGGACGGACATCATCGCTACGAGACGGCCTTGAACTTTCGCAACGAATCCCGCGCGGCCGGCGACGTGAACGATCCGTATGCGGCAGCGGAATTCGCGATGATGACGTTCGTCAACACGCATTCCAAGGGCTTGACGATCCTGCCGACGCATCGGCTGATCCGCAACGTCGCCGATTTCGATTTCGAGAAGTTTCGCAATCGCGTGGCGCAAGCCTTCGATTGGTATTCCTACCCGTTTCAAAATTCGGAAGAGCGCTCAAGCGCCTACGCGGAATTCCGGAAGGATTTGGAAGGAACGAATCACGGGCGGCGCGCGATTGGCGTCTACCACGGCGGAGGGGCGTTCTATATTTTTTTGCTGCGCCGCGATGCCGACCTGGAAGCCATGCTCCCGGATGTTTCCGAAGCGCAGCGCGGCCTGGATGTGGTGCTGCTGCACCGGCTGATACTGGAACAAGGGCTGGGGATTAGCGCGGAAGCGGTGGCAGCGGAAAAAAACGTGAGATACGAACGCGAAATCGACGCGGCGCTCGCGGCGGTGGATCGCGGCGAGGCGCAGCTTGCCTGCTTGTTGAATCCGGTGCGCGTGCAGCAGGTAGCGGACATTGCGCTGGGCGGAGACGTGCTGCCGCAAAAGTCCACAGACTTCTATCCCAAATTATTGAGCGGCATCGCGATTTATCAGGTGGAAGGCCGCGTGGCAGGACAAGCGGACGCGAGAAGCGGTCAATGATTGGTATGAGTGTTGATCGTAGGGGCGCGTCCCGTGCCTGCGGGACCCGCCCCTACAACCACGATTCGTTAAGCGTGGCGCAAAACTACTTGGCGAAGCTGGCGACTGCCGCGGCTTCGTTGTCGTAGGTATCGAACACGGTCATCAGCTTGGTGACTTGCAGGACTTCCTTGAATTTCGAGCCAAGGTTGGCCAGCTTCAAAACCGCGCCTTGCGAGCGGGCGCTGTGAAATGTGGCCACCAGGGTGCCGAGGCCGGCGCTGTCAATATATCCGACCTGCGCGAGATTCAGCACGATCTGCTTCTTGCCGGCGGCGAGCAGACTCTTCACTTTTTCACGAAACGCATTGCTCTCTTCGCCCAACACGATGCGCCCCTCGATCTCCAGCACCGTCACGCCATTCACTTCGTTGTCAACCATTCTCAGTGCCACGTTCGCGCCTCCTGGAAAATTCGAAATCTTATTTGGAATCGGTAGTGCCGAGAAGTCACTGCCCGGGGGCGGCGAGCTTTCTCTTCAGTAAAAATCCGAGCAGGACATGTAATATCCGCAAGACGCGCAGATCATTTTGCAGCTGCGCTGCTCCAGCCGGGCCGAACATCGCGGGCAGTACTGCGAAGGCTCGGGTTGCGGCCCGCGATTGCTGGATTCCGGCTCCGCTCGTTGTGCCTTCGGAACTACGGCTTCCGGCTGTCCCATTTCTAGTAGTCCTTCGGACGCATGTTTATAGCACATCCGGGGTGTGGGGAAAAGCCAAGGTGAATTTTCGGGGCTGCGGCAGGCGAAGGGGCTTCGACCATGAAGTCAGGCCCTTGGGCGGGCTGAGTTCCGGTGAAATCGAGTCGGAACCAGGTTGCCGCGACGGAGCTGGAAGCGTGAGGAAGCTGACGTTTTCCACTCCCGCCGAACGAATTTGATCGAGAACTATCTTCACATCGCCATATTTAACGCGGGCATCAGCCGAGATATAAGCCCTGTTTTCCGCACCACCGCGGATTCCATTTCGTATTTGCTTTGGCAACTCTTCGGGACTAACTCTGCGGTTGCCAAAATATAGCTGTCCGTCCCGCGTTACGGCTACGCGCAGGGCGTCTTCCCGGATCGCGCGAGGCAGCAGTCTGGAATGCGCGCTCTTGAGCAGATCTACGCCCGCCCCGTGCGAGCCTCGATTCCCCGACGGGCTCACCGCCAGCGAAATGAAAATTACAAGGAACACGGCAAGCAAGGCCGATACATCCATCCAACAGTAGTACGTCGAACGCCGTTTCGTCGTCCTCCGGTGCATTGCGACCGACGGGCGAATCCCTTGCTCCGACGATTCACGGCGAGCCATAGCCGTTAGACACCGGCGCGGCTACAAAAGTTCATCGTGTGGGCCGTCTCGGCGGATGGTGGTAAAGTATCGGCAACCGGCGCGCGGTTTGCAGCGTCATATAAACAGGGCGCGGCGGAGAGATCCATGAAACGGCGATTGCTGATCGGGCTAACGGGCGTGCTGCTGGCGATGCCGTCGGTGATTGCGGCACAGCGCGGAGCCGTAGCTGGATTCGCTCCTTCAGCCACGCATGTTGGCGCTGTCCCGAGTGGTGGCGCGCCGCACGCTGCGAACGTAGTACGTACTTCTTCGGCGCCTTCTGGCGCCGTCGCAGTCGCTAGCTCAGGCATTCGCGCGCGCGCCGGCGTGCATCCTGGAGACGTGCCTTCTCGCCATGCCGGTTTGTCTTCCACACAGCGAAGTCAGAACGTCGGTAACCGAGTATTCTCGCCAATCGGCCCGCCATTAGGCGGTCGTCGCAATCCGCCGCCGGTTGGTGGTCCCCGGGTAGTCTATATTCTCGGCGTCGGTGGCTATTACGTTGGGGCACCGGTTGATGAATCCGGCGGGCTTCCACAAGATGCAGCACAGGAATCGGACGAGGTCGAGGGCCAACAGGCTGACGAACAGCAGGCTGGGGCGCCCAATGATCGTTCCGGCGATCGGCGTGAACAGCGCGACGTCGAACGCGCCGAGAATCGGGACAATGGGCCGACCGAAGCGATCGCGGCTGCGCCGCCGCGCGACCAGCAGGAGGCCGAGCAGCTGGAACCGCTGCCGGACGTCGGCACACTAACGCTGGTGCTTCGCGACGGCACCCATCTGGACGTGGTGGCCTTCACGATGACGCAAGGCCAAGTTGTCTACATCACGCCGGAAGGCCGGCGCCTCACCATCTCGTCGGACATTTTCGACGCAGATGCCACACAACGCGTGAATCAAGAGCGCGGGACACCGATGCAGCTTCCTCTGTAGTTACTTCGAGCCAAATCCTCTTCTTAATCTTGCGCGATAAATTGCGGCTCGCCTAACCTTCTGAACGGCGGATGGGTTCGGGCATGTAGAGGCCGGCGTCGGCGGGGAGGCCGGCGCGCTCGAACTGGATTGTGGTGTGGGTGATGCGGAAATCGTGGTCGAGCACTTCGTGGATTTTCGTCAGAACCTTTTCGCTTTCTTCCATGTGCATGTCCGGGATGCAGATGTGGCAGGAGAGCGCATTGAGGTCCGTGCCCAGGGTCCATATGTGGATGTCGTGCACTTCCTGCACGCCTTCGATGCGCAGCAGCGCGCGCGCGACTTCTTCCAGGGCGATGCTGCGCGGCAGGCCTTCGAGCAGAATGTGCGTGCTCTCTCGCAAAATGCCGACGCCGGACCACAGCACCATAGCGCCGATGGCGATCCCGATTACCGGGTCCGCCCATGTGGTGCCGGTGTAACGGATAGCCAGCGCGCCCACGACGATTGCTACGTTCGAGAGCGCGTCACCTAGATTGTGAATCCACACGCTGCGCAAATTCAGGTCGCGGCGGCCGCTGGATAGCGCGAGAGTGATCCCGCCGTTAATCAGCAACGCGAATACGGAGACCCACAGCATCAGCCCGGTTTTCACTGCGACCGGCGTGCGCAGCCTCAGCACCGATTCGTAAATCAGGCCGAGGGAGACCAGCGTGAGCAGCATGGCGTTGACGAATGCCGCGAGAATTCCCGCGCGATGATAGCCGTAGGTTTTTTGCGGCGTGGGAGGCTTCGCGGCCCAGCGCATCGCGAGCCAGGAGAGCACAAGAGTGGGCACGTCGGTAAGATTGTGCACGGCATCGCTTACCAGGGCGATGGAATGGCCCGCGTATCCGGCAAGCAGCTCAACGGCAACTAATGCGAAGGTGGCGACGACCGCGGCACCCAACGCCAACGTCATGCCTTCGGCAGGAAGCGAAACGTGCGAGTGGCCGCCCAGGCCGTGGCTGTGACCATGATCATGATCGTGCACATGGTCGTGGCCATGGCTGTGGCCTTCGTGAGAATGGCCGCCGGATTTCTGGGCTTGGTCGTGCATCAGCACGATTCTAACCGCGATTTGCTTTGCCTTACAGCGTGGATTCTCGGCGCGTCTATGGTCAATAACGGCGTGGATTGCGATGATCATCAGGAACGAACGCGCGGGCTGAAACGCAATTGACTTACCTCGCCGCACCCGCCTACCATGGCACCAGTTTCGTGAACCTCAACTCTCAGAGAGGGCAGAGGGGGCGCAGGCGCGCAGCGTCGCAAGCCGCCCGGCTATGACGCACCAAGTTGCCAAACTTGTGTTTTGGGGTGTGCGCGGCTCGACGCCGACGCTCGAGCGTGACACCTGGCGCTATGGCGGGAATACGCCCTGCCTGGAACTGACCGCACCGGACGGGACCAAATTTATCCTGGATTGCGGCACGGGGTTGCGCATGCTCGGCAACCACCTCACTGAAAGACGCCGGGGGATGGGCATCGAAGCGCACATCCTGGTGACGCACTACCATTGGGACCACATTCAGGGCATTCCGTTCTTTCATCCGTTCTTCGAATCGCAGAATCGCTTTCACTTCTACAGTTTCCAATCGAAATATCTGGGACCCAATAGTCTGGAGCAAGTATTCGCGGCGCAGCTCGCCAGCCCGTATTTCCCGGTGGATGTGACCATGATGACTGCCGCGCGCGATTTTCGCGAAGTGGCCAACGGGGAGACCTGGGCGATTCACGGCACGCACATCACCGCGCGTTATCTGAATCACCCGCAGGGATGCCTGGGATACCGGATCGAGACCACCGGCGGGTCGATCGTCTACGCAACCGACAATGAACCTGGGGAGCATGCGTGCGACCAGAATCTTCGGCAGCTGGCACACGGCGCCGACGTGCTGATTTACGACGCGCAATATTCTCCGGAGCAGCTGGCTTCGGAACGGAAAGGCTGGGGGCATTCGAGCTGGCTGGAGGGCGTGAAGATCGCGCGCGAGGCGAAGGTGCGGAATCTGATTTTGTTCCACCACGACCCGGATTCGCCGGACAAAGTGGTGGACGGATTCCTCTCCGCTGCGCGTCAGGAATTTCCGGCGACCTGGGCTGCCACCGAAGGCATGTCCATCAGCTTGAGCGAACGCGGCGTGGCCGTGGAGATGAAGGAAACGCGTACGGGGATTCGGCGGCGGCTGCGCTTTGCCGCGACCGTGAGCGGGCAGACTGAAGACGGCAGGCCATTCGAGGAAAAGGCTGTCGTGCGCGATATCAGTTTACAGGGAGCGTATCTGGCGCTGCACAGCCGCCCGCGCCTGCAGTCTGAAGTGCGTGTGGTGATTGAAGCTTCCAGCGATCCGACGGTTTCCAGCGTGATGACGCTGCGCGGCACGGTGGTGCACTTCGAATTGGGGCGCGAAAAAAATCAGAATGGAGTGGGCGTGGTGTTCATCGAGGATCCCGACCCGGGACGACCGCGCGATTAGTTGCGTTCCGTAACTTGAGTGAGCTCTAGTGCGCTGCTTGCTGCTTCACGTCGGGCGTGTGTACGTGTTCCGGTCGAACCCCTAACCCTATCAGTCGCGCGGGAATGCGCCGCAAGATCGGGAATGCCTGCAGAAGCTTCAGCACAAATGGAAGGCGGATAATCGGGCGCGCATTGCGCAATGCCGGACCGAGAAAACGCTTCTGTGCGAAAACCTGAAATCCCTGGGTCATGCGGGTGGGAAATTCGCGGCGGCGTTGCACCTCGCGCACACGTTCATCCGTGACGGCGCCTTTTGCGAGCGGCTCGGCGAGGATATTCGCGGCTGCGACCGCGTCTTGAATGGCGAGATTGATGCCGACCCCGCCGATCGGAGACATGGCATGCGCGGAATCGCCAATGCACAGCAGTCCGGTGCGCGACCATTGCCGCAGGCGATCCACAGCTACGGAGAGCAGCTTGACGTCTTTCCAATCCTTCAGTTCGTCCAGGCGTTCGCGCAAGAATGGTGCGAGGCTGGCGATTTCTTCCCGAAAATTTGCCAGGCCTTTTTGGCGCAGGGCGTCGAGCGCACCCTTGGCGATGACGTAAGCGCATTGCCAATATTCGCCGCGGTCAATCGTCACCAGGATCTTCCCCGCCCTGAACCGGCCGAGAGTTTGGGTTGGATCGCCGGGCGCGTGGGAGACGCGCATCCACAGCACATCAATAGGCGCGCCCAGATCCAGGACTTCGAAGCCAGCCTTTTCGCGCACGATCGAGCGGCGGCCGTCGGCTCCAATGGTTAGGTCCGCGCGCAGTTCCAGAGCGCCGCGCGGTGATTCGGCGCGGACTCCGACGACGTTGTTGTTCTCGACGAGCAAGTCCGTGACTTCGGTTTCCATGCGCAAGTGAAATCCGGGATAAGCCTTGGCCTTTTCCACGATGAAATTCAGGAAATCCCACTGCGGCATCAGCCCCACAAATTTACAGTGCGTCGGGAGGTGGGAGAAATCGGCGACGGCGAGCGCGAAGTCGTCGATTTGCGCGCCAATATGCGAAAGCTCCTGATGCGGGCGGCGCAGAAAATCTTCCAGGATTCCAAGCTCGTACATCAACTCCAGCGTGGAAGGATGAATCGTATCGCCGCGAAAGTCGCGCAGGAAATCGGCGTGCTTCTCCAGGACCACCACGTCAATTCCGGCGCGGGCGAGCAGAAAACCGCACACCATTCCCGCGGGGCCTCCGCCGACGATGCAGCAGCGGGTGGCCAGCGATTCGTGAGCTGGATTGGCTTGCGGCATCGAACGGCTTCGCTTCCTATGCACATCATAGGGCAGAACGCGTCGTAGAGATAAATGATGCAACTGAACGTAACTTCAGCGAGGGCGATTCATTTTTTATCGGCGGGAAGTTGCGCGAGCTGGGCGTCGAGATCGGCGAGCGCGCGCTCCAGTTGTTCGCGGTAACGCGGACCCTGGGTCGACTGCAATTGTCTTTCGACGCGCGCGCGTGACAGCAGGAGCACGCCTCGCTTGCGGCGCGTTTCAATCTGGTCCTGCGAGACTTGCTTTTTGTTCTCGCGGTCCTCTTTCGACTGAAATTCCTGAACCTGACTTTCCACTGCCTTGCTTTCCCAGCCCCTGGCCATGGGTTCGATTCTAATTTGGAGTGGCAAAAATCGTGACGCATTTTTTGCGCGAGTTTCCTTGACTCAACTGCGGAGACAGGACGCGAAAGGGGGGACGCATCGGCCCACAAGACTTTTTTTCCATTCGACGCCATGCCACAGCGCGAGAAGTTGAGTACACTTGGGGCGCGCGAGCATCCAAGCGGCACGGGGGAACGAAATGAAATTCGACGCGATCGCGATCGGCTCCGGGCAGGCGGCGAACCCACTTTCTGTTGCGCTGGCCGATCTGGGATGGAAAGTGGCGCTGATCGAGCGCGCCGAATTGGGCGGTAGCTGCATCAACACCGGCTGCACGCCGACGAAGACGATGGTGGCGTCCGCGCAGGTGGCGCATTACGCGCGCGATGCAGCGCGCTGGGGCGTTCGCGCAAGCGACGTCAGCGTGGACATGCCTGCAGTTGTGGCCCGCAAGAATCAAGTGGTGCAAAAAGGGCGCGGGGGCGTGCAGAAACGAGTGGACGCGAGGCCGAACGTAAAATTGATCCGCGGGCATGCAAAATTCAGTGGCCCACACCAGGTGCAAGTAGGCGCGGAACTCCTCGAGTGCGAGAAAATCTTCATTGATACCGGGACGCGTCCCGCGATTCCGAAAATTCCCGGGATTGACACGGTTCCGTTTCTCACCAACGCCACGGTCATGGAGTTGCAAACGGTGCCGGAACATTTGCTGGTGCTCGGCGGCGGATACATCGGGCTGGAATTCGGGCAAATGTTCCGCCGCTTCGGGAGCCGCGTGACGATCGTGCACAATGGCGAACGCATCATGCCGCGTGAAGATCTGGACATCGCGTCGGCGCTGCAGAAGGTGCTCGAAGACGAAGGCATCGTGTTCCGGGTGAATACGGCGACGAAGCGCGTCGAGAATCGTAATGGCGCGATTGCACTCACGGTGGAATCTGGCGGAGCGACCGAGACTGTGCAAGGCTCGCACCTGCTCGTCGCAACCGGCAGGAAGCCAAACACGGATGACCTGGGCTTGGAAGCGGCGGGCGTCACGGCCGACGCGCGCGGCTATGTGAAGGTGAACGGACGTCTGGAAACAAATGTTCCGGGCGTGTGGGCGCTGGGCGACGTGAAAGGCGGTCCGGCCTTCACGCACATTTCCTACAATGATTATCAAATTGTCTACGCAAACCTGATCGAAGGTAAAAATCTCAGCATCGAAAATCGTTATCTGCCCTACGCGCTTTTCACCGACCCGCAACTGGGACGCGTGGGCATCACCGAAGCCGAGGCGCGCGCTTCGGGACGCAAATTCAAAATAGGCACGGCTCCGATGTCCACTGTTTCGCGCGCGATCGAGCGCGATGAAACCGCGGGTCTGATGAAAATCATTGTGGACGGGCAAAGCGATCGCATTCTGGGCGCGGCGATTTTGGGAAGCGAGGGAGGAGAGACAGTGCAGATCCTCGGCGCGATGATTCTGGCGGGCGCGCCGTACACGGTGCTGAAGGGCGCGGTGTACATTCACCCCACGCTGGCGGAGGGTTTTTTTTGGTTGATGGATGCGGTTAAGCCCGCGAATTGATCCGCCCCTCGTTTCAAAAAAATTTGGCCGTGTGGCCCGTAAGCAGCGGCGACCTGGCCTCGAGTACGTGCTTTAGCCAGCTGTCAATCGGATCATCGACGTTACGGTTGTTGGTTTGGCGCGGGGTTTGAGGTGCGGCGGTCGCGGGGTTCGGCTACGGATTCGGCTATGGCGTAGTCCGGGGGAATCTGGAAGAGGGCGGGGTCGGGCTCGGTGTGCTCGATTTTTTGCATGGCTAGGGTGGATTTCACGCCGGTCTTGGTGTTGGCTGTGATTCGCAGGACGAGCGCGGAAAGCGAATCGGAGCACCAGAGCTCGGAGGTGTTGTCGCCGTTAGGCGACTCTTCGCCGGTCGTCGCGACGAGCATCGGCAACGTAATGCGTTCTCCGTGGGCCTCGACTCCTTCGATTATTTGGGTGCCCAGATCTTCCACCTGTGGATGCGCTGCCGCGCGAGCGGACGGTAAGCGCGATGAACAGAACGATCGCAGAGTGGTCCGCTGGAGATCTGACGAACGCGGCGCGCTGGGGCGAGAGTGAATGATGGTGACGGTCGCGTTCACCGTGTTTATTCGCGTCAAGGTTTCAGCGACGGGGTCACAGATCGTGATGGTATGTTCCTGGACCTTGGTTCCCGACTCAGGGCCGTTATCATGCTGGAATTCTCCTCCGACTCTTTCAATGCGTACGCGTCCCTGGGTGTCGCGGGCGACGGAGAGCGGCCGTTGCACGAGCTCGCTGAGCAATTCTGGGTGGCGTGACGGAGTGAAGACCACGTCGGCGTGAAACGGATTATTTGCGACAACGCCGATATCGCCGAAACCAATGACGTTTGAGCTGCACTGCGCTTTGGCGGACGACGCGGCGAAGAGCAGGGCGAAACAGCTGGTCAGGAGCGCGACGGAAATAAACCGGTAGGAGCGCATGGCAGTCCCTCACGTATTGGATTGAGTTGCGGGGCCCGCGAGTCGTTGAGTAGGATTCGCTGCCGGCGGTTTGGGTTGCATCGCACAGCGCTGCATGCTGGTAGAAATCGAAGAGAGATCCTTCGCTGCGCTCAGGATGACGACGCATGCAAATGATCGCTGCATCAGGTTTGCGACCGTTGCTGTAGCTGAGCGCTACGAATCGTAGCCGCGGGGATGGCGTTGGTGCCAGCGCCAGGCTGAGTCAATGATGGAACGCAGATCGGATTTCGTGGGGACCCAGCCTAGGACGGATTTTGATTTTGTGGGATCGGCGATGAGCTGAGGAGGATCGCCGGGACGAGGTGGTTCCACGCGGATGCGAATATCGCGGTCCGTTACATGGCGCGCGGTTTCGATCACTTCCAGCACGGAATAGCCGTGGCCCGTGCCGAGATTCAGATAATCGGATGCGCCGCCGCGGCGCAAATGGCCGAGGGCGCGGATGTGCGCGTCGGCCAGATCCACCACGTGGACGTAATCGCGAATCGGCGTGCCATCCGGCGTGGGATAATTATTTCCGAAGACGGCGACTTCGGGGGGCGCTTTTGTGGCGGCCGACAAAATGCAGGGGATCAGATGCGATTCCGGATCGTGGTGCTCGCCGCACTTTTCGGTGGCGCCGGCGGCGTTGAAGTAGCGCAGCGAGACGAATTTCAGGCCGTAGGCTACGTCAAAGGAATGCAGCAGGCGTTCCATGAATAATTTCGACCAGCCGTAGGGATTTACCGGCCATTGCGGTTCGTTTTCGGAGATGGGGATGTGCTGGGGATCTCCGTAGGTGGCGGCGGTGGAGGAGAAAACCACGCGGCGCACTCCGGCTTCGACGAGGGCGCTCACGAGGGCGATGCCTTGCTCGACGTTGTTCTCGTAATACCAGGCTGGGTTTTTCATGGATTCGCCGACGAAGGTCACTGCGGCGAAATGGATGCAGGATTCGAGCTGGTGTTCGGCGGCGATGCGGGCGAGGAGGGAGCGGTCGCCGATGTTGCCTTGGTACAGCGGGATGTCTGTGTCGAGCGACGGGCGATGACCGCGGACCAGATTGTCCAGGACGACCACGCGCTCGCCTGCGGCGCGCAATAGTTCTACGGTGACGCTGCCGATGTATCCGGCACCTCCCGCGACGAGAATCGCCATCGACCATCCTTTCAGTCTGGACTTGTGGAACGATTGCGCCAATGCAGCTGCGCTTTACTTTACTACGCGTGGTGTTGATGCGTGTTGAGGAATTCCCGCGTGGTGGACGAAAAAATACGATACGCGATTTCGTGAAGGCTAAAAAATCTGAGTGCCCAGTGCAAAATCGGCAGTTCAGCGGCTGAACAGGTTGCGGAAAAATGCGCGAGGCCGCTTCCGCGGGTCGTTGGGTCACTGTTTTCGGGCGATTTCGGATTCGCGGGCGCGTGATTTTGCGCGCCACGCTTCCGGCACATCCACCAGCGATGGATCCAGCTCCGCCACGGAGGGGCAACCGAGCAGCCTGAACATGCGCTCGACGTCGGCGCGCAGAATTTCCATTGCTCGCACCACACCGGGATATCCCGCGGCGCCGAGGCCGTATGCGTACGCGCGGCCCACCAGCACGGCTCGCGCTCCCATACAAATGGCTTTCACGATGTCGGAACCGCGGCGCACTCCGCCATCCATCAACACTTCCGCTTGGCCGTTGACGGCCGCGACGACTTCGGGCAGGGCGCGCAGCGAAGCTGACACGGTGTCAAGTTGCCGCCCGCCGTGATTGGACACCACGATACCGTCAGCGCCGCCGTCAATCGCGCGGCGCGCGTCCTCGCCGGTGAGCACGCCCTTCACCACCAGGGGACCGCGCCAGAGCTTGCGCAACCAGCGCAAATCTTCCCAAGTAACTACCGCGCGCGCCAAAGCCGCAGCCACGTCCATCATCGGCATCGCCCCGGCGCCGGGCGTCACTACATTCTCCAATCGCGGCACGCCGCCATCGAGTAAAAATGCAGCGAGCCATCGCGGGTGCATGAGCACATCCGGAACGAAAGGAATTTTTGCGAGCAAAGAACCGCCCAGCAATTCCTTGACGCCGTTGCGCACGTCGCGCTCGCGCATGCCCGCGATCGCGGTATCAATCGTAATCACCAGCGCGGAATATCCTGCGACGCACGCGCGTTCGATGGCCGCTTCCGCAACCTCGCGCCCTCCCATCATATAGAGCTGGTACCACACCGGGCCGGTGGAAGCAGTCTTCACGTTTTCCAGCTTGTGGCCCGAAACCGTTGAGAGGATGAACACAGTGCCGAATTCGCCGGCCGCGCGGGCCGCAGCGAGTTCGCCTTCGGGATGCATCAGGCGGCTGTAACCAACAGGCGCGAGAATCGCCGGAAATGAAATGTCGTGGCCCAGGACACGCGTGCGCAAGTCGCACTTCTCGAGCGCCACGGCATGGCGCGGGCGCAGAATCACTTCCTGAAACGAGCGGCAGTTTTCGCGCAGCGTGACTTCGTCGCCTGCGCCGCCGTCCATGTAGTCGAACACCGCGCGCGGCAGCCGTCGCCGAGCCATGCGGCGCAAATCCTCGATGTTGACGACGTGCGGCGAATCTAGTCGAGCCATGGCCCCCTCTTCTCCCGTGTTCGCGATGCGTTCGCGGACTGGCCGCGCCAGGCGCATTATAAGCCACCGCATCGATTTTCCGCGTGCGGCCGCAAACACTTGCTGCCCGCTGAAACGTTTCGCTATAAGATGATTCAACCAGGCCGGGCCCGTAGCTCAGCTGGTTAGAGCAGCGGACTCATAATCCGTTGGTCCTAGGTTCGAATCCTAGCGGGCCCACCAACTTTTTGATTCCCATCACAAAAACGGAATTGCAGCGCCGAATCGCGGGAATGGCGTCAGCGCGGCGTCGTCTTTGTGTCTGCTGCTTTGCCGGCTGCGGGCGATTGCGGCGGGCCGGGAGGATTGTCGGGGACTGTGTATGGGGCGCCATCGTGCAGGAAGAGGCGCGCGGCTTCTTCGCGATTGAAGGGGCGGGCGCCGCGGCGGCCGAAGACGGCGATTTGATTGCCGCTTTCGTCCACGGCGCGATCGCGGTCGATGCCTTTGGATACGGCGAGCGCCGGGCCGGTGGTGCGGTAGGTGGCGATTAGCTTGGGTGTGGGGCGCGGGCTGAAGCCGTAGGAGTTCGGCGAGTCCTCCGGCGACAGGATTTGTAGCACGCGCAGACCGTTGCGGCCATCGGCGACGAAGGCGAATGCGCTGGCGTCCACCATACCGATTTTGATGTCTTGCGCGTCGTTGATTTTTCCATCCGCGGTAAACATTTGATCTCGCTTCGGTTGCTCTGGCTTTTCGACGTCAACGATGGCCACGCCTTCTTTACCGGCTGCAACGTAGGCGTAGGTGCGCGCGACGTAAATATTGCGCGCGTCGGCGATGGGCACGACGGCTTGCGGGATGATGCGCGGGTGATCCAGCGCGGAGACGTCGAGAACTTTTAGTCCGTCGCGATCGACCACGAACGCGTAGTGAAATTGGATCGCGATTCCGCGCGGCTCGTGCAGGTCTGGCGCGCCGATTTGGGCTGTGACGCGCGGCTTCAGCGGATCATCCAGGTCTATGACCACCAGGCCACGATCGCAGAGCATGTAGGCGTAGGTTCCGGCGATGGTGATGCGGCGCGCGCCGTTGAGAACTCCATCCGGATTGAAGGCCAGCGCTCGCTTCAGGAAATTATTGCGCGGATCGCCATCGAGCAGCGTGCTGACTCCGGGCGATTTGCTTTTGGGATCCGGATCGCCGACGACTACGAGACCTTCATATTTGTCCGCAACATATAGGTAAGCGTAGAGCGGATGAATGGCCTGTTCTTCGTTCACCGGATTGCGCGCGCGCGCGGGATCGAGTGCCAGCGTGGAAGGGCTGGCGACGGCCGTCGCGTATTTCGTGCTGACGTAGAAGCGCTGGCCGAGCGGAGAAACCGGCGCGGTGATGGTGCGCTCGGAGAAATTCTTGTTGTCCACGTTCGCGACGTCGTAAACGCGGAAGCCGCCCTTGCCCAGCGCGGCGTAGAGATATTCGCCGCGCAGCTGCAGATCCAGGACGTTTCCGATGTGGTGGTAGGCTTCCTGCAGTTCGCGGCCGCGCGCCACGTGCTGCTGATAATCCTGCGGGTAGGCGACGCGCTGCAAATAGCTGCCGATGATCGCGGGCGGCTCATCGTGTTCGGCGACGGCCACGGCGTCGAAACCCTTGGCGCCATCGGCGACATAAATATAACGTCCCATGAAATTCAGCAGATTTGTGCCCTGCAGCAGCACTTGCGCCATCCAGGCGTTATTGTCCTTGCGATCGGAAATGTGGCAATCGTCGCACGCCTTGGTTTCCCTGCCGCGCACGGTATGCGGAACGAAAGTGCTGAACGCCGTGCCGCTGAGGCCTTCGGCGGAAACGGTTTGTTGCATGTAGTAAATCCAATCGCGATTCTGATTCTGCGAACTTACGAGGATCGCGCAGGACGAGCGGGCCGGCGCGACGCGATGGCCTGTGACGGTGCCGTCGATACCGAGCATGAAGCCGTCGTCGCGCAGAACCTGAAAATTGTATGCGGTCCAGTTGCGCGTGAGCAGGCCCTCGTTGTGCAGCATGGGCTTGCGCTGATTGGCCGTCATGGAAAGATGGCAGCCAAAACAATTCGGGGTCCACGAGGTGTGGCAGGCGTAGCAGGTCATGCGGCTATTGGCGTGCGCGAGCTGCGATGAATCGGCGGGGACGTCGCCCCAGGATTTGCCGTCGGTGCGAATGGTTTTGGCCCAGCGCGATTTTTCGCTGTAGTGCTGGTTGCCGGGTGTGATCGTGTCCAGGGTCTGCACGACTTCCCATTCTTTGTCCTGTTCCACCATGCTGCGCTGGAATAATCTGCCGTCGCGGAAATCGAAGCGGCGCGTGTCCCAGGGAGTGCGCAGCGCAGCGAGGTGCGTGCCGCCCACGGGGGACGCCGCGCCGGAAGAAATTAGCGTCGCGCGCGCGTCAATCGTGCCGTGACAATCCACGCAGTCAAGTTCGACGGCGGCGCGAGGCTCGGCGTAGAGCTTGCCGTTGCCGTGGGAATCCTGCTCGAAGTGGCAGTCGACGCAGTGCATGCCCTTCTCGAGGTGAATGTCCGCAAGGTGGACCGCTTTTTTGAATTTATCGGGATCTTTGGGGCTGACAATTTTATTTTCCGCATCGAGCAGATTGCCCTGGCGGTCGCGTTTGTAAACGGCGCGAAAAACCCAGCCGTGGCTATGAAAATCAGCGAATTGAGTCTGGTCGAGCTGCGCATTGAATTCGGGGCTGCCCAGTTTTTCGAGGAACTTTGGATCGGACCACAAGCCGCGCGGGGCGGCGCCCTCCGGATTGCGCAACGCAACCTGGTATTTTTCGTCCTCGGTCGGATTGTGCTGCTGGCGCGGATACATCGCGGCGCCGTCGGCTTCGTTATCCCACCAGGTGTAGCCGAAATAAGTGGTTTCCATATTCGTGCCGGGATGGACATGGCAGATCATGCATTGGCTGGACGGGATCGCGCGCGTGAAGCTGTGGCGAATGGGGTGGCCGGATTCATTTTTCGGGATGGTGGGATCGGACGAAGCGCTTTCGCCTAGGTGACCGAAGCTGGCATACGGCCCGGAATGCTGCAGCGAGCGATCGTTGGCGTAAACCACGTGACAGGCGGTGCAACCGCTGCCGCGATAGTCGCCGGGTTCGTCGTTTGTGCCGGGCAATGAAAGTAGCGGATCGAGCAGGCGCGTTTTTTGCAGGCCGAGAAAAACGGGATCGGTGCGGAGCAGAGTGCCTAGGCCGCGTTCGCCGAGTTTGTCGTCGGGACGGCCGGATTCTTCTTCGCGATCTGGATTGCCGATTTCGCCCTTTTTCTGGCCGCCGCGTTCGAATACGCGCAGGATATTGCCGGGTTGCGAAATTTCCCAGCGTTCCAGCGGCGTGAGTTCAGGCACGACGCCTTTTGTGCGCGTTTCTTCGGGCGTGGGCGTTGGCACGGTGAGAAGCGCCTGGGGCTGGCCGTCGGAGGAATAGCTTTCCCCGAAGCGCGCATTTTTCAGCGGGAAGGATCCGTTGTTGTAGAGCGCCGCGCCCCACAACATTGCGCCGTGCGTCATCATGCTGGTTTTCACTTTCAGAACTTCGGAGACGTGGCATCCGACTGTGCCGCAGGTTTCTGCGGCGACGCGCAAATCGCCGGGATTGACGAAACGCACGTAGGCGTTATTTTCGCGCAGCCATTTGGCGTACAGGCGCGGCGGGTTCCCCGAAGCGCCGGCAAGCGCGTGATCGTTGGGCTGGGGATGCGCGCGTTTTTTCAGTTGCTGGTATTCGGCTGCGCCGGGTTGCGTGCCGGAAGGCAGAATCGCGGTCGCGTCTCCGCCGTGGCAATCCACGCAGGCCAGACGAACCGTGCGGGTAGGATGCATCGAAGGCTCGTCGGTGGTGGTGTGGCAGGAAACGCACCCGGCGTTTTTGCGATCAACGTCGGACTGGGACTGCCTGAACAGGGTCTGTTGAGGCTGCGACGGTGACTGCGCGTGCGACCGGCCTTCGAGCAGCAACGCTGCGGCAATCGCTCCGCCGACGACGATGAATGCGACGCATGCGCGTTGCACGTGGTGCTTTCGCGCTGTATCGCAAGGCGTCGAACCGCGGATGATTGCCATCAACAATTTCGCTCGCTCAAAATTGGAATCGCAAATCGGTGAAAAGCGAAAACATCACTTTACCGGTGTAGATGTCCCTAAGACCCTGGCCCGGAATTAAGCTGGCCGCACCCGCCGCGATGGAAATATTTTCGGTGAGCGGCGGCCGGTAGCGCACGCCGATGCTGGAATCCACTCCAATCGAGTGACGAATCGGCGACTGAAAAAGAATTTGTTCGAGTGACTCTGTGCGTTCGAAGCGCAGGTAATTCACGTTGGCGAAGCCGTGCAGTTTCGGCGTCACGTCAAAATCGGCTCCGATGTTCGCGAGGAAAATTCCGGGATTCACGAAATTTGCCTGGCCTTCGTCTTTATTCGAGCGCAGATCGGGGAGCAGACTATCGCCGGAGTTCAGGGCGACGCCCGAACCGGTCAAGCGAATGCTTTCGCGATTCCAGAAGCTGAAGATGCCGCCGGCAAATTCCGGAAAATCATCAATCGAATCGAAGCCGCGCGCGCGGCTGCTGGAAGGTTTCGCCGAGCCAGAGGCGTAGAAGACGGAACTTTTGATGCGGAACCAATCTTTGTCATAGGAAAGCTCGAGCGCGGCCATTTGCGCATTGATGGTGACGGCCTTACCCGCGATGGCATTGAAGCTGTCGTTGCCGAACGCCTGGTACAAAGCGTGCGTCAAATTCAGGGGGCCGATGTGGCCGTCGCCGGTCCAGCCGAGATAAGCGGCGTGAACGCTGTGCGGGCGGATCATGCCGCTGGAAAAAACGGCGCCGATGGGAGAAGGGCGCACCAGAAAACCGTTGTCGTCGAAATGAATCGAGGCATCGTCCTTGTTGTAGTGCACGCTTAACTGCGCGGTGTAACCCTGAAACAAAAAATCCTGGCGATACGCATTGGCTATGACTACCTGTTGATTGCGGAGCGCCATGGAATTCAGCCCACTGTTGGTGTTCTTCTCCAGAAAATTGAAATACGCGACGTTATATTGCAACTGATTCGAATCGAGGTTGCCGAAGAAACGAACGCCGGGTTGCTCTTCCACAAACAGGAAGCCGCGGAAATCGCTATTGAAAGCCTGAATGCCGGCGCGCACGGAAACAAAATCGTAATTCGGGCCGAGGTCGTGCAGCTTCACTTCGGCAAACGCTTCCTGCAAGCCGAGATGGGAAGCCAGGCGCGTGGTGCCTTTGGTCACGTCCACGTTGACGACGCCTAGTTCCTGCACGTTCAGATAATTCAAGCTGATCACCGGCGTGATGCGGATGCGCCAGTCCACCGGACGAAACGAAGTGTCGCCATGAAAAAGGTCGAAGGAAAACGCGAAAGTTTGATCGAGAAAGAGCTGGTCACCTTTGCCGAAGAAATCGCTGCTGCCGGGGCGCGCGGAACTGACGTCGGTAGGCGTGGGCAGGCGGCGGCCATCTAAAAACGTGTCGCTGGTGGCCGTCAGATTTAGAAAAGTCTGCTTGCCGATGATCGGCACATCGCCCTTCAATTTATTGCGATTGAACGGATCCCACTTGCTGCCCTTCACGTAAGGATGTTCGCCGCCGATTCCGTAGCGATCCCAGTCGGGCATGGCGATGGACCAGCGATCGGGTTCGGGGCGAAAAACTTGATCGGGTGAAGGCAGCGGTTCCGGCGCGGGTTGTTGCACGGTCTGTGGGAGGTTGCCATTCTGCACAGCGTTGGGTGGAACTGTGGGCGAAGGCTGGGGTTGAGATCCTGTTGGCGGATTTGTGGTTCCGGCGGGAAGCTGGGGAAACTGCGGTTGTGGTGGTGCGCTGGAGGGGATGGAGATGAGCGTCACCTCGCGGACGAGATCGTCGCCGGGGTGCAGCTGTAAGGCGGGACTGGTGAATTCCTGGAAACCTGCGGCGGCAATTTTTAGCTCATAGTCGCCGGGAGCGACGTCAACGAACCGGAAGACACCTTGTGCGTTGCTGGCCTCTTTGAACTTTTGATTCGTTGCGAGATTTCGCAGCGCGACTGTTGCGCCGATGACCGGCTTCCCATTCGAATCGCGCACGATGCCTTGCAACGCGGCTTTCTTGGGAGCGCTTTGGCCAGGCAGTCGCTGCTGTGCGACGGATTGTTGGAGCGCGCTCGGAGCGATCGCGGAGTTCATGCCTGAACCGGGCGCAGGCGCGGCGCAAAGCAAACTCAAGAGCCAGCACAGGCTCGCCGGGTGCGAAAAAAACATGCGGAATGCGTCGCGCATTCCGTCAGGCTCCGGTGGTCCGGTAAGTTTCGGGGAGAAACAATTGGAATCGTCTCGCGATCAAAATTTTCCCCGGTGCCGGTAAATGTCTCTGGGCCGTTCCGCAGGCAAAATCTGGTTCCCGATTTTTGCACTATTCAATCACGTTTGCACATCTGATTTGCAGAATGATTGAGAACGGTGTGCGGCTGTGGTACCAATAGCCCAACGCCATGATTCCGCCAAGCAATCGAGCGATTCGGCGCCGGTCGCGGAGGCCTGCTGATCCGGGGGTTTGCCTCGGCCTTGCGTTGTGTCTGGTGCTGGCAGCTTGCGGCGGAAGCGGAAGCGGAAATGGAGGCAGCGGCGGTGGCGGCGGGTCCACGAATCCCCCGCCCGCGACGGAAAGCTTGACGCAAGCGGACGTGCAGATGGTGGTGGAGGCCGCGGCAAGCGCGGCGCAATCCGACGCCATGGCCATCGCCGTCGTTGACCGGATGGGACGCATCCTCGCCGTGTACGTAGGGCCATCGGCGCCCGCTACGTCGCCGGGAAATTTCGGCACGATGATTCCGACGGCTGATCTGGCGGTGGCGCTGGCTCGCACCGGAGCATTCTTCAGCAACGATCAGGCCCCGCTCTCTTCGCGCACGGTGCGATTTATCAGCGGCATACATTTCCCGCCGGAAGTTGCGAACACCGCGAGCGCGGCGCTGTACGGCATCGAAAATACCAACCGCGGCTGCAATCTCGCTGCGAGCATTGATGCGATCGTGCCGCCGGCCACCACAATCGCGGGCGCGTCTCCGGGATACGGAATCATCACGGGCAAGGCGGATTTGAACGATAGCGTAGCGACAGCCGTGAATCCCGGCGGCGTGCCGATTTTCAAGAACGGACAAGAAGTGGGCGGAATCGGAGTGGTGGCCGCGGATACGGACACGGCGGAATACGTTGCGTTCGCGGCGGCCGGAATGATCGCGATGGGCGGGCCGAGCGCGGCGACTGACGGCGTCGGATTCCCCGCGTTTCCAGCGCCTGGAATTGTTTCCATTAACGGCATCACGCTGCCGTTTGTGAATCAGACGACACCGCCCAGCGGCGTGACCAGCGGAATTTTTGCTGCCGCATTTTTTACCGTGGGCCCGGTGGGCAGCCCCGGCGTTCCGCCCGAAGGCGCGTTGATTGCGGCGACGAATGGGCCCGTGGGGGGGCTGACGGCTGCGCAGGTGACGCTGATCATCAACAACGCGGTGGCCACAGCCAATTTGACGCGCGCGCAGATTCGCCTGCCCATCGGCGCACGCGCAAAAATGACGATCGCGGTGAGCGACCTCGATGGCACGCTGATCGGACTGTACCGCATGACGGATGGAACCGTCTTCAGCATTGATGTAGCCGCGACGAAAGCGCGCAATGTGGTTTACTTCAGCGGAATGAACCGGCAGGCCGCGGATCTGAACCAGGTGCCGCTGGGAACCGCGGTTACGAACCGCACTATCGGTTTCGGCGCGCAGCCTTTCTTTCCTTCGGGAATTGACGGCACGCCGCTAGGGCCGTTTTTCAATTTGTACACGCAGGACACGGGAAATCCGTGCACACAGGGATTTCAAGTTCCCAGCGTGGCGTGGCCCAAGGCCAATCAGAGTGGCGTGGTATTTTTTCCAGGCTCGGAGCCGCTGTATATAAATGGCGTGATGGTGGGCGGCCTAGGAGTGAGCGGAGATGGCGTGGATCAAGATGACTTTGTGACTGCGGGAGGCGCGGTAGGATTTGAGGCGCCTACGGATATTCGCGCCGACCAGATTGTGATTGACGGAGTTCGGCTGCCGTATTTGAAGTTTCCGCGGAATCCGACCGATTGAGAGGTAGTGATAAGTGACGAGTGATTAGTGACGAGTAATAATCGCGTTAGCCCTCGCGGAGTTTGTGGCCGGAAAGATTTCCCAGCCCGTCGTAGGCCGCGTACTTATACATTTCGGAAAGTGTCGGGTAATTGAAGACGAAGTCAATGAAGGCGTTGATGGTCATGCCGGATTCCAGCGCCATCATGCCGAGATGGATCAGCTCGGTGGCGCTTTCGCCGATAATCTGCACGCCGAGCAGGCGCCGGTCTGATTTGGCGAAAATCAATTTCAGCAGACCGTGCAAGTCGCCCACAATCTGGCCGCGCGTGTTGTTGGCGTAGTGCGCTCGGCCCACTGCGTAATCAATTCCCTTTTCTTTGCAAGTCTCTTCGGATTCGCCCACGGCGGAAATTTCCGGGATGGTGTAAATGCCCATGGGCAGCATGGATGCAAGGCGCTGTTTGTACTGAAACCCGAAAGCGTGGCAGACGGCCACGCGGCCTTGTTCCATGGAAGTGGAGGCCAGCGCGGGAAATCCGATGACGTCTCCAACCGCGTAGACGCGGGCTGCGGTAGTACAGTAATGTTCATTTACTTCGATGTAGCCGCGCTTATTGAGAGCCACGCCCGCTTTTTCCAGCCCCAGCTTGTCCACGGCTCCGCGACGTCCGGCAGCGAAGAGCGCTGCTTCGGTTTCGATCGTCTTGCCCGACTGCAGCGAAATGCGCACTTTTTCTTGCGCGCGTTCGATCTGCGTGGTGCGTTCGCCGAAGAAAAAACGCACGCCCAGATCCGTCAGCCGTTCGCTGAGGCACGCTGAAATTTCCGCGTCGAGAAAAGGCAAGACGCGATCGCGGCCGTCCACCAGCGACACTTCCACACCCAGGGCAGTGAAGATGGAAGCGTATTCGCAGCCGATCACGCCGCCGCCGACAACCGCGAGGCTGCGCGGAATCGAGCCCATTTTCAGGATGGAGTCCGAATCAAAAATGATTTCATCATCGAAGGGAATCTCCGGCGCGCGATGCGGCACCGAACCGGTCGCGATCAAAATGGCGTCCGCATTCAGCGTCAGATTTTCGCCGTGCGACGTTTTTACGGAGACCGTGCCGGCATCCTGGAAGGAGGCCCGGCCATTAATGAGGTCAATGTTATGCACCACGAGATTCTGGGCCAATTGTTCGCGTTCGGTCTCAACGACCACGTCCTTGCGATGCATGAAATTCTTGACGGTCAAGCCTTCGCGCAGTGAATAGTCCACGCCGTACAAACCGCGCTGGCGTATGCCGGAAAAATACAGCGCGGATTCGCGAAGAATTTTGCTGGGTATGGTGCCGGTGTTGACGCAGGCGCCGCCGAGCGTGTCTCCACACTCAATCAGAGCGACGCTTTTGCCGAAGTAAGCAGCCTGAGCAGCGCCTTTTTCGCCAGCGGGTCCCGAGCCGATCACCACAAGGTCATAATTTTGCACGCAGGGCCTCCCGGCGCTCTCATCGCGGTGATTCGCGCATGGCTTTCAGGGTTCATACAAATATATCCAGCTGCATCGCGGCGTCTCGACTTACGGCAACAGGGCGTTTACCTGGCGCAACTTGCCGGCGAAGCGCGCGGGATCGTATGCGGACGGGTCTTGCAAATCCTGGAAGAGCGCGCCGATGGCAGCGCGCAGTTCGGCGGAATTCTGGAATTTTTCATTGCGCTCGTACGCCACGAAAAGCGATTGCACGGCCATCGCGGATTGTGCTGCGGCGTGTTCGCCCTGCGCGGAAATATTGTCCGCATCGCTCGAGATCTTTCGCAGCAAGCGCAACGTGGAGGCGGGATCGTTCGCCATCGCGCCGACTTTCAAGGACAAATCGCTGACGAGCCTGGCGCAATTATCGGCGGAGGCAGCCACGGCGTCGCGGTTGGGATTCAATTGGCTCAGCAGTTGCGCAAGGCGCGCGAGTTCGGAATCCAGTTTTCCGGCGCCGTCACCGTCGGCCTGAAAAACAACTTCGTGAAAGATCGTGTAACGCGAAGGATTCCACGGCGGATCGCCGGGGCGGCGGCCCGAGTATCCGCGGGCTTGCCGCCAACTATTTTCCGGCACGGTGAGGCTGTGATGGCACGAGTAACACTGCAGTTCAGAATACTCGGGCCAGAACTTTCCGTGCGCGCGAGATGCAAGGCGCAGCAGAGATTGCCGCAGCTGCACGGCCTGGCCGGTGGTCAGCTCGCGCACGTCGTACCAGGGATCGCTATTTTCCGGTTCGCCTGGCTCGCCCGGTTCCTTCCAGTGACGCGGCATGACGGCGGAGAAAGAATCGAGCTCGAAATAAAGATCCGGGTGGCCGGCGGCGATCATCTCGTGGTCAACAGATTTTTCCTGGCTGCCCAGATGGCAACTGAGACATTTTTCGCTGCGCTTGGTGAGGTCGCGCGTGTCGTACATGCCGGCTGCGATGGATTTCTCATGCGTCCAGTCGCGCTCGGTGTGCGGTCCGAGCCATGCGGCGGCCGGGCCGTGGCAACTTTCGCAGCTCACGCCTTCGCTCAGTTCGAAGGTGCGGGCGCGTTGCGTAGTGGGAACATCGAGCGCGTGACACGCCAGGCACTTGGGCGCGGACTCCGCTTTGCCGATGCCGAGAATTGCCGCCATGCGCTCTCCGACATTGCCTTGCAAGGACGCGTAGGCTTTGGAGTGCTTGTCCTTGACGATCCAGGTGCTGTATTCGTTCTGCAGCACGCGATTCTCGGTACGCGGCGAAACGCTGCCATGGCACGTAGTGGAAGCGCACGAACCGGGACCGGTGTAGCGCGGCGCCTGGCCTGCTTGGCTCGATTGACTTTCCTGAACTGCCGGGCCATCGAACGCGAAGAGCGGCACTGCCGATTCTTGCGAATGCGCGATTGGGCAGAACGCGAAAGCGGCCGCGAGCAACGCTGAGAACACGGATGGAGAAATTGCCAAGCGCCGGCGTTTTGGGGCGAGCTTCGTTTCCATTGGCAATTTGGCGGAGCAGGATACCGGTCCGCAAGACCGGGAGAGCGTGAAAATCCTGCGAATGGACCACTTTGTACTATCGGATACTATCGAAATCAACTAAATTCAGGATGAATTATCCGCGACGTTCCGCGCAAGAATAATTGCGTGCTGGATTTCGCGCGAAGCTCGTGGTTATATCCGTGTACGCAACACCGCTGGAGACTGGTGGTTGTTTTCCGGGGCGCGGATGCAAGCTCTCCCCGGCGAGGACTCCTTCCCCTTGATTTTTAGCGAGCTCAGGGAAATTCAACGCCAGTTCGGCTACCTGCCGGCCGATCAACTGAAAGCTCTCGCCAAAAAAATTGATGTGCCGCTGTACCGTCTGCACGGAGTCGCCAGCTTTTATCCGCATTTTCATCTGACGCCGCCGCCGAAAGCGGACGTGCGCGTTTGTCAGGATATGTCTTGCCATCTGCGAGGCGCGCGCGGGTTGCGCGCAGGACTGGAAGAATCGTTCCGGGAGTCCGCGTTTTCGGACACGAAGATCGGCGGAGTATCTTGCCTGGGGCGCTGCAACGAAGCGCCGGCGGTAGCAATCAACGAGCACATCTATACCGGGCTGACACAAAATCAGATCACGGCGATGGTGGGCGACGTGCTTGCCGGCGGCGCGCTGCCGCAAATTTCTCAAGTGCATCGCCGGGTGCCTTGCGCGTCCGATCCCTATAGCGATGGGAAACATTACCAGACGGTTGAGCGCCTGATTCAGTCGCGCGATTGGGCCGGGGCTTTTGAAACGCTGAAAACATCCGGACTGCGCGGCCTGGGCGGAGCAGGCTTCCCCACCGAATCGAAATGGCAACTGGTGCGGCAAGCGCCCGGGTCAGAAAAATATATCGTGTGCAATGCGGATGAAAGCGAGCCCGGCACATTCAAGGACCGCTTTATTCTGGCGCATTTGCCGCACCTGGTGGTGGAAGGAATGATCCTGGCGGGCGTGCTGACCGGCGCGCAAAAAGGCATCCTTTATATTCGCCACGAATACGAGGATCAGGGAAAAATATTGTACGAAGAAATCCGGCACTGCACGCGGTCCGGATTGCTGGGGCCGAACCTGCTGGGGAGCGAATTCACGTTTGATTTGGAAATATTTGTCAGCCCCGGCGGATATATTTGCGGCGAAGAGACGGCGCTGCTGGAGGCGATCGAAGGCAAGCGGGCGGAGCCGCGCAATAAGCCGCCGTTCCCCGTGCAGCAGGGTCTGTGGAACAAACCGACGGTCATTAATAACGTCGAGACCTTCGCAAACGTGCCGACGATTCTTTTCCGCGGCGTGGATTGGTACAAAGCGCAGGGCTTGAACGGCGCGGCGGGGCTGAAATTTATTGGAGTCAGTGGCGACGTGGTGCATCCCGGCGTTTATGAGGTGCCGATGGGCACGCCGGTATCGGAGCTGATTTTCAAATACGGCGGCGGAATCGCGAATGGAAAAAAACTGAAAGCCTTCGCGCCCTCCGGCCCATCTTCCGGATATTTGCCGGCGTCCATGGCGGACGTGCGGCTGGATTTCAAATCGCTGGCGGATGCCGGCTCGATGCTGGGCTCCGGCGCGCTGGTAGTGTGCGCCGAAGACCGCTGCATGTTGGACATGGCGCTGAACTCCACGCAATTTTTCCGCAACGAATCCTGCGGCAAGTGCGTGCCGTGCCGCGTCGGCTCGCACAAATTGGTGGAGATGTTGACGGGCTGGACGGAGGGAAAGGGCTCGGTCGAGGACATCGCGCTGATAGACGAACTTTCCGGGGCACTGCGGCAGACTTCGATCTGCGGGCTGGGGCAAGTGGTACCCGCGCCGATCGCTTCGGTGTTGAAACATTTTCGCGCGGAAGTGGAAGCGCATCTTTTGCAGCGAAGTTGCCCCGCGGATGTTTGCCGCTGCGACGAACGGATCGGCGAAACAGCCGCGGAACGATTCGCGGCGAAGCTGGGGAGCGCATGAGCGCGAATCCGCTGGTCGAGCTGACGATTGACGGAAGGAAAGTCTCCGTTCCCGCCGGAACGACGATATTCGACGCCGCGCGCATGCACGATATCGGGATTCCCACCCTGTGCCACCAGCAAAACGAAAAGCCGGTGGGAGTTTGCCGCGTTTGCGTGGTGGACGTGGGCGCGCGAGTGTACACGGCATCGTGCATTCGTCCCGTGGAACCTGGAATGGTGGTGAACACCGCGAGCGACGGAGTGAAGCGGGCGCGGCACACATTGATCGAGCTGCTAATGTCCGATCATCCCAGCCCGTGCGCGCGCGAGCGGCAATCCGGCGATTGCGAACTGGAGACGCTGGCCAAGCAGGAACAGATCACCGCACCGCGTTATGCGCCGCGCGCCACGCGCCGTGGGCCCGACGACTCCTCGATGAGCATCGCTGTGGATTTCGACGCGTGCATTTTGTGCGACCGCTGCATCCGCGGCTGCAGCGATATTCGCGAGAATTTCGTGCTGGGACGCATGGGCAAAGGCGCCACGACAGGCATCGCGTTCGATAACAACGAGCCCATGGGCGATTCCTCCTGCGTTTCCTGCGGCGAGTGCATGGTTTCCTGCCCGACGGGCGCTCTGACCAACAAAGTTGTGACGCAGACTGCGATTGCGCGCACGCCGGATTCCGAGACGGTGCCGCTGGAAGAGTTGCAGGAGCTTCCGTTCTTCGAAGGCGTTTCCGGAACATTTCTAAGCCTGAACCGCAACGCCGTGGTGCGCCGGCATTTCAAACCCGGCGAAGTAATTTGCCGCGAAGGCGAATATGGATCCACGGCGTTTTATATGCTGGAGGGCCAGGCCAAGGTTTCAATCGCCAGTCCGATCGCGCACGTAAAAACGAAAGGCGCGGTCCGCAAATTTCTGGGGAAACTTTCCAGCAAGCTGACGCAGCGCCAGAACGACGAACGCGAAGAAGAAACATCGCAGCACTGGATCCACATTGATGCGCCGATGGACCTGAATTACGACAATCCGGTGGCGACGTTGGGTCCCGGCGACCTCTTCGGCGAAATGACCTGCATGAGCTTGTATCCGCGCTCGGCGACGGTGCGCGCGGAGACCGCCTGCACGGCGTTCGAAATGCTGCGCAACGTGCTGGACATCATGCAGCGCAACAAAACTTTTCGCGCACGGCTGGAACGATCCTACCGCCAGCGCGCGCTCGATTCCCATTTGCGCGCGGTTCCGGTGTTCGCGGAATTGACGGACGAATTCATCGAGGGGCTGCGAGAAAGGGTCGAGCTGCTGCGCTTCACTCCGGGCCAGGTGATTTGCCGGCAGGGCGACTCCGCGGACAGTTTTTACCTGGTGCGCATCGGCTTCGTGAAAGTGTCGCAGACTCATGCAGGCGGCGAAATGGTGCTGGCTTACCTATCGCGCGGCGAATATTTCGGCGAAACGGCGCTGCTGGAACATTCGGAGCGCAGCGCGACCTGCACGGCGCTGGACCACGTGGAAGTGGTGCGAATCAGCGCGGAAGACTTTGCCAGCATGACACGGCAGTTCCCCGGAGTCCGCCAAAAACTGGAGCAGGTGGGGCAGGAACGCGTGCAGATGAATCGCGAGACGCTGGTGATGATCAACAGCACGCCGCTCGACAGCTTCCTGAAGCAGGGCTTGATGGAAGCGCAGAGTTTGCTGTTGCTCGATCTGAACGCCTGCACGCGTTGCGATGCTTGCGTGACTGCTTGCGCCGACGCGCACGACGGAGTCACGCGCCTGATTCGCGAGGGACTGCGATTCGATCATTATCTGGTGGCCACTTCCTGCCGGCAGTGCCTGGATCCGCTGTGCATGGTGGGCTGCCCGGTCGGCTCGATTCGCCGGCGCAATTCGCTGGAAGTGATTATCGAGGATTGGTGCATCGGCTGCGGGTTGTGCGCGGAGAACTGCCCGTACGGCAACATCAACATGCATCCGTTTAAAGTTTTCACCGACGTTCCGGGGATGCCCGGGCAGAAAAAAGCGATGGTGAAGCAGAAGGCGACGTCCTGCGACCTCTGCACGGATTTCGCGGAGCCGAGTTGCGTTTATGCTTGCCCGCACGACGCGGCACATCGTGTGAATCCGCGGACATTCTTCGCGAACTTGCTGAAACAGGGCACGAGCACGACGCCGGGCGGCTAGGAAATAACTGATAAGCATTTAGCGACGATTGGGACAGACGGCTTCAGGGGCTAAAGCCCCTCGTTTGTGCGAGCCGGCGGCTGGGCTGAAGCCCCGCCCTTCCGCGGTCAGTCATTTATGATGTCGGCTGGGAAAAAATTCGTTTTGTAGCACGGGAACGCACGAAACCTTGCGCATTGACCGCACACACCGGGCGTGGCTTGTCGCTTCGCTGATTATTTTGGGCGTGGCGACGGCCATTTATGTGGTTTACGCGGCGAGTTCTCCCGCTGGTCCGAGCGGGGGCAGCGCCATTGGCTTGACGTTCGGAGTTGCCGGTTCGCTCTGCATGATTTTCGCGGGGTTGCTTGCGGCCCGGAAGAAAGTTCCAGTCTGGAGGCTGGGGCGGGCGCAGACATGGATGCGCGGACATTTGTGGCTGGGATTGTTGAGCCTGCCGCTGATTCTTTTTCATGGAGGGTTCCGATTCGGCGGGCCGCTCACAAGCGTTCTGATGGTGCTGCTGATCGTTGTGATTGTAAGCGGGCTTTTCGGCGCTGCGTTGCAGCATTACATGCCGCCGGTGATGACCGCACGAATTCCCATGGAAACAATCTTCGAGCAGATTGACCGGGTGCGGGCGCAACTGCTGGCAGAGGCGGACGAAATGGTGGAGGCAGCCTGCGGGCCGCTGAATTTGCAGACCGCAGCGCCCGTAGCACACGCGCGATCCAGGGTGGCAACAGCGACAATCGCGACAACGGATACGCTTCCGCTGTGCAACTTCTATAGCCGCGAGCTGCGGCCCTTTCTGCAACAGGCGCGCGCGCAAAACCCCGCGCTGTCGAATCGATTGAAAGCGGCCGGGATATTCGAAGGGTTGCGCACGCTGCTTCCCACCACGCTGCATGGCACCGTAAAAAATCTGGAAGACATCTGCGAAGAAGAACGGCAGCTGCGGCGGCAGATACGCTATCACTATTGGCTGCATGGATGGCTGATGCTGCACGTTCCCTCGTCGCTCGCGCTGCTGCTGCTGGGATGCGCGCACGCGATTATGGCGTTGCGTTACTGAAGCGGCGAATAGAGACGGTCCGAGGCACATAGAGGCGAGTACTGGTGGCACGAGCCAAGCTCACAACAAAAAAACTGGCGCAGCGGATTGACCTGGAATATTTCAAGCATCCGCACCCTTTCCGGAGCCTGCGTTTCATCTTGTCCGCTGCTCTGCCATTGATTGCGCTGCTGTGGCTGGGTTGGTACGCGTTGGCGCGCAACAATCGCGTTTATAGCGGCGGAAGAATGTCCGCGTCGCACGCAGTGCTCACGGCGCGGTGCAGCGCGTGCCACGTGGCGCAGGCCGGCATGTTCAGCGCCAAGGCCAGCGATCAGGGTTGCGATACCTGCCACGACGCGCCGCTGCATCACGCGAATCAAATTTTCACGCCCACCTGCG
>Ga0210407_10000895_pt1 | contig 30232 bp, 26 predicted proteins | sample IncBWC27MmetaG_FD_150860 | JGI IMG/M metagenome (GOLD analysis project Ga0210407, IMG submission 150860) | Forest soil microbial communities from Barre Woods Harvard Forest LTER site, Petersham, Massachusetts, United States - Inc-BW-C-27-M | ecosystem: Environmental > Terrestrial > Soil >...
AAGGCTCTGCCTGACTTACAAATCGAGATCCAGCGCCGCCACGTCACCGACGACGCAATCATCCTCGAAGTCATGATTCGCGGAACGCAACTCGGCGCCTGGCGCGGCCTCCCGGCGACTGGGAGACGGGTGGAGCTCCCACTTTGCGGTATCTACACCTTCGACGCCAATAACCGTCTGGCCGGAGAAAAAATCTACTACGACCGCGGGACAGTATTGCGCCAACTCGGCGTCTTCCACGAACCGCCAAGCGTATTGGGACAGATCGGCATTCTGCTGACGCATCCGATTACGATTGTGCGGGCGTTGACGCGGAAGCTTCGGGGGAAGTGATCTGCGGCTCCTCGTGGCCGCCGTCAGTTGATGAGCCCACGTCTCGAAAGGCACGAGACGTGGGGTGCCCCCGGTTGTTGCTCCGCCGACGTTAACTGCCTGTGGGCTTTCTCGCGGGCCAGAAGTGGGCCACCCGCCGCTCCGCACGTAGCCGCGACCGATTCATCTCCCTGTTAGAACAAACCCGCAAGCGCTCTCGTTTCGCGGCGGTGGGATATGTCCCGTCTCCCCAAGTTTCCTATAGAGTGACACAGTCTCGTTGCAGTTAGGGGTGACATTATCTTGGGGCATTCACATCCGGAAACTCCGGGATTGCGACGCCCCTTACATCGCTATATGATTAGCGGGCCTGTAGAAGCTAGGCAGCACTGCTTGCAACCGGAATCGGGTGGCCATGCGAGTCTTTGCGCAACAGCGGAATCAACCTCAAAAGACGGTGTTTTCCAGCCCCTCTCCGTCTACACTGCGGCCTCATGTTAAACACCCAGACCTCGGGTTGACCACCGCTGGACCGGGTCTGGAACACGATTTCAGCCGGATTCCCATCCATCCTCCTGCATCTGCGGCCCTACATTCAAAACTGGCGATCAACACACCCGGCGACCGGTACGAGCAGGAAGCCGACCGCGTTGCCGAGCGCGTGATGCGCATGCCGGAACCGGGCGCTTTGGCGGAGTCCGGGACCGCTCCCGGACTGCAGCGCAAGTGTTCCTTTGATGTGAACCATGCTGGCTCAGGCGCATCGGAACGGATGGCCGCCCCGCCCATCGTCCACGAAGTCCTTCGCTCGCCCGGTCAGCCCCTCGACCCCGCGGCACGTACCTTTATGGAGCCGCGCTTGGGAATCGACTTGAGTCGGGTGCGTGTGCATGCTAACGGCGGCGCGGACAAGGCGGTCGCGGCAGTGCACGCACGGGCATTTACAGTCGGGCGTGACATTGTGTTTGGGTCCGGCCAATATGCGCCCGCATCGGTGGAAGGGAAGCGGCTCCTTGCGCATGAGTTGGTGCATGTCGCGCAGTTGCGGCACACCACCGCGCCTGACGTGGTGCACCGCAAGATCCCCCCGGAGGATGTCAGTAGCGAACTGGTCGGGCAACAGTTCACCATCAGAAAGGATTTTACCGTCGCCGGAAAGAAGTTGCCCGCGGGAACAGTCGTAAAAGTGACCGGTTGGAGCAATACGGCCGAGAATGCCGATGTATCCCATCCCTCCGTAATGGGACCGTTCAGCGTACCCAAGGTACTGCTGGAGCCTGTGCAGACCAAGGTCGCGGGCATCGCGCCTTACGGCGCCGGCCTCGCCAAAGTCGAGGCGGATGTGGAGAGTGGCGCGGCCAAACTCGAAAGGTTCCGGAACACCCCGCCCAAGGACAGAATGAAGGACTTCGCGCAGGATTTGAGTCGACGCGAGGCCGGTCAGGCGAATCGGCTGAAACTTCTGAACGAGCGGCTGATCCAGGCGTCGATGTTGAACCGCTTCGACGCCAGTATCAAGAAATGGGTGGATTTCTATAACAACCAATTCGGCTTTAAAGGCAAAGACGCGCTTGACCCCAACCTCGTCAAGGCGATGATGTATCGGGAATCAAGCATGGGCACCAACGAACCGTTCATGAACGACCCGCCGACACATCCGATCATGAGTCGCTTCAACGTGCTCCAGGTGGCGGCGGACTCCGTTGGCCAGGAGATACTTCCGATCATTCACGAGATGATGCCAACTCTGATTCCTAAGTACCACTTGGAGAATATCGAGAAAGATCTGATTGCGGTGGAGACAGAGTTTGAGACTCTGAATAAAAAGCCCGCAAGCAAGCGGACGGATCCTGAGAAGGCTCGCCTCACCGACTTGCAAGCGAAGAACGATCATGGCAATTGGAAGCCCTGGTTCTTCGCCTATCCAGGTTTTATGCCGGCGGTAACGGAGTTCATGGGAACCAAACAAGGCGGCAAGAAGCATAGCGAAGACTACGATTTCTGGATTCGAGCCGGGATTGAAGCGCTCTTCGAGAAACACAAACAATTCAGTGACTGGGAAACGGCAATGCGCGCCAATAACGGCAAAGGAAAGGATGCAGAAAATTACCGCAAGTTCGTGATGCGCCACAGAGAGGGAGCGCTCAAAGCCGAGAAGAAAGGCCAGGAATTCATTCCTGAAAATCTGTGAGTGGGCGAGTGCGCCACTCAACCGGGAGCGTAGTCGGGTGGAATACCTCAACGGGGAAGTATTAAGAGAGTACAATTGCCGGGCTGCCCGTTCATCCTAGGCGGTACCCGGCTTGATCGTTTTATCATCTCCAGCACTCGTTCTCTTCTCCGGTGCCGTAGAGTCTCTTACCTGAGCGACGCGATATCAATCACGAAGCGGTACTTCACATCGCTCTTCGCCAGCCGTTCATAGGCCTGGTTAATATCCTGAATCTTTATCAGTTCAATGTCGGACGTAATGCCGTGGTCGGCGCAGAAATCCAGCATTTCCTGAGTTTCGCGGACACCTCCGATGGCAGAGCCGGCCAGACGGTGTCGCCCTAGTATCAGATTAAAGGCTGCGACTGCAGTCGGTTTTTCAGGCGCGCCCACCAGCGTCATGGTGCCATCTTTTTTTAGTAGTTGCAGGTAGGCATTGAGGTCATGGTCGGCGGAAACGGTGTCCAGGATGAAGTCGAAACTGGCGGCATGCTTTTGCATCTCCTCCGGCTTGGTGGAAATGACCACGTCGTCAACCCCCAAACGTTTCGCGTCGGCAATCTTTTTTGGCGAGGTGGTGAAGAGCACCACATTCGCGCCGAAAGCCTTGGCAAATTTAACGCCCATATGACCGAGGCCGCCGAGTCCCACGATTCCTACTTTTTGACCCTTGCCAACAGTCCAATGGCGCAGCGGTGAATAGGTGGTGATGCCCGCGCACAGCAGCGGCGCTGCTCCCGCCAGGTCGAGTTTGTCCGATACGCGCAGAACAAACGCCTCTCTCACCACAATGCTGTCTGAATATCCGCCGTAAGTGACGCCACCGAGAATCTTGTCCTCGGCGTTGTAGGTCAGGGTTGGAAAATTGACGCAGAATTGCTCATCGCCGGCCACGCAGTTCGCGCATACGCCGCACGAATTGACCATGCAGCCCACGCCGACAATATCGCCTTCTTTGAATTTCTTGACGGCGCGACCGGTTTTTGCCACCCGGCCAATGATTTCGTGGCCGGGCACGCACGGATACACCGTCGGCAAAACGTTCTGCCATTCATTGCGGGCCTGATGCAAGTCTGAATGGCAAACGCCGCAGTACTGGATTTCAATCTGCACGTCGTCGGGGCGGAGGTCGCGCCGCGGAACCGAAAACGGCGCCAACCCTGATGTGGCACTCCTGGCTGCATAGCCCTTCGCGCTGTAGGCTGCGGATTCGAGGGTTTGAGGTTCGGCTGTCGGTGTTGCTATTCCACTCATTTTTATTCTCCTGAAATTACGTCGATATCGCGTTGAAAAAATTCGCGCCGTCACAGAGATATTCTGGCGCTCTGACTCAGGCGTATTTCTTCCTTTGAGATGCACTGCTTCTGATAAAAGACACAAGAAATGCAGCGGATGGAATGGTCCGGGGGCGGGTGGCCAGGTAAGCGGGTGCCCCACGTTTCGCTTTTTGAAACGTGGGCGCTAGCAGCGGAAACAAGCCCTCGTCATGATTACTTAAGGACGTGCCCGAAAAGCCGTCCGTGCGCGGCTGGCGAAATATCGCCATTTTACACACGAGGCGATACAGTAGCTGTTAAGCACGATCCACGCAGAACCTATGCGATTCCGGCTCGACGCACGTCGAGCGTGCAGGGGGTTTCACTGTGAAGAAGCGCCCGACCGCTATCAAGTTATTCCTGCTGTTGTTGTTGTCACTGGCCGTCGCGAGCGCTTACCGCGTGCGCGGGGTCTACGACGCTCGAGCCCACCGCGCTGCGTGCTACCGCGCCAACCTCGAGAAGCAAAACTCCCTCGAACCTTCGCCCGCGACGATCAACACCGAGCTCCAGTCGATCCAAGTCGATCAGGACGTGATCGATCACCTCGGGGATACAGATGACGACACCGTGATCCAACGTCGGAACCGCATGATCGACGGCGTGCATCTCAAGCTCACCAAGGTCAACCAGGATCGAGCCGAGGGTCAGCGCCGCTCCGAACAGATCCGAGCCGAGCTCTTGAGCTGCCTCGCAGACGTGAAGTGACGGCGGGTGGCCCACGTCTAGCCCGCGAGGAATCATCTCCTCCCCCTGCAATGAATTAAGCCCTACTACCTTGGTGGAGGTGGCTCATCGAACGTCAGCTGGCCGCACTCAGGAGTGTCTTCAAAGCACGCTTTTTTTACTTTCGGAATGAACTCTGTAACCTTATCCTTGTTAGCACTGCGATAATAGACTTTCAAGTCACGTACGTCAGATCGTCGAGAATGCTCATCATCTTCGTAAACGTCAATTACGGTGAGCAGGTAGTTTCCATCCGCTAATCCGCTTTCGACTAAACAAGTTGCATCCCAAATGCCCGTCTCTTTATTACCTAAGGTGAGCGTTTTCTTTCCGTACGCCAGCGATGTGCATCGAAAGCTAGCCTTTAACGCTGTCTGGGTTTGCTTTGGCTCACCAGACAAGTTCCATCTAAGAATAACCTTCGTGGGAGAGAACGACGACGGCGGTTTATGTTCGGGACAGGTCAGACAACTTGGATCCGCGTCAAGCGTAAACTTTACGTGGACCTTCTCCTGCGCATACGCCGTGGCAGCAACTTGAACAGCGAAAAGCGCGGCTAACACGATATTGGTCTTCACTTGTAGTTTCCTCCTCACAACTGAAGCGTAGGACAAGTCTAGAAATGTGGGCGGGTGGGCTGCCGTAACTGGGAAGCACAACTCGGGTTTGTCTTTTTAACATTGGACCGAAATAACTCGGGGTGCGCCGCTTCTCGCGTTTTTCGAGAAGTGGCCTGCCCAACCGCCGACAATGGCAAGCTCGCCCGTCTGAAGTCTGTAGTGTTCACGAAGCTTGCGTAAGACTTTGAGGCGGTTGAGGCGGTTTTTTCTCGCTCTCGGCGAGAGCAATCTTGGGAGCACAGTCCTTCCAGTTTTGCTCAAAGACGGAGCCGAAAGTATGAATCAAGTTACCGTCGCGAGTGCGGAATGAAATTGTTCGATTTTTGCCGTACATCTCGAACGCGAACACCGCTTCTTCTTGATCTTCCATCCAGAGAAACAGTCGAAATGGGAAGGTTGCATATCTGATTTCAACCGCTTGGTATTGTTCCAGCCTGGAGCGGCATTCACGTTGCTTCTTCGCCATAAAGTCCACGAACTCGTCGTAGGTTTCTGGTGGATTTGCGCATTTGTAGAGCTCCCGGAAGTAACGCCGAAACCTCTCGGACGCCTTTTCTTTAGTAAACTCGTCCGAACCCCCAAACTGCCACTTGCGTCCGGCTTGCGCGGTTTCATCCGAATACACGAGCAACCGAATTAGGGGATGCGGAGTTGTTTTTGCGATCGTTTCGATCCTCTCGATATATTTTTGAAATCCCTCCGGATTGGAGTAGTGGCCGTATGCTACTAGATCAACCTGGATATCGAGAGTCCGATCTGTCTTCGACACTACCTCGCAGATATCGTCCATATTCTTTGGAAACACACCGAGATAGTGCGTCGACATCGAACTGGCAATACTTCGCATATCGCCGGTCAGACTCTCCATGGCCTTTCGCTGGACTGTCATCTCCTCCGTGTGACTCTTTGTATTCTTTTCCAGCTCGTCAGCTTCCTTTTTCAATTCCTTGGACGAATGAAGCAATTGACGTGACTCACGTTTCTGAATCGCCGCGTAGACTATCGCGATAATCGCCAGAGTCACGGTTACCGGCTCACTTGCAACGTGGAGAACGTGCAGAAACTGCTCAAACAACGCAAAGACGTAGTCCATGGCAACAACTCCTCAGAGTGTATTCCGAATGGGCCTTTACTTAGAGAGACGAAGAACAAATGGGGAAGGGATAAACCTTTACATCAGGCTGGACCGGATGTCAAACAGATTTTCTAAGAGAAAGAGTCTAGGCCGGGTGCCCACTTCTCGTGCCTTTGTAGAGTCCCAGGGACTGAAAGGCCTTTCGAGAAGTGGGCTACCAAGCCGCCATCGCCGAGGGTAGGCCACCGAGCCAAATGTCGGACCCCCCGAGAACTCTATATCTCGAAAACGGCTGGGCCACCCGTCGACGGAGTCCTTCAAAGCAAGATCAAGAGAGTACAATCGCCGTGAGTCAACCGCAAAGGCCTGGCGGCTGGCCGCGATTTCATACCCACGCCCCAGTAAGTCAGCCCGACAGCATGCTTGATAGAGCATTCTCTAGCGCCATAGGGTGCGGAATCGAGAGGCATGGCGCAGCTTCAAGTGGGCTGGAGTATTCGGGTCTCCTAATCCGGGCATCGCTTTAGCTTTATCGACGGCTGGAAGTCGGTCGAGATCAGACGCCTCTTTTAGGGGCTGCCTGACTCAACCATTCGCTCCCTCACCCACATTGTTCCCCCGCGGAGGCTCCAGTCCACCATGAACACCCCTCGTGTCTTCTCCCTTGCATTCCTTGCCATCACCATCACTGTGACACTGGCCTGTGGCGCGGGCAGCAACTCCACTACCAAATCGCAACCGCACACCGACGTGTACACGGCCGGTTTCGAAATCAATGATGCCAGCTACCCGGTCGCCAGGTATTGGAAGAACAGGGCGCTGGTCGTGCTGGCTATGGGAACACACGATTCCTACGCGATGTCGATCGCCGTCTCCGGCAGCGACGTTTATGTCGCCGGTATCGAAAGCAACGGAACCAACGACGTTGCCAAGTACTGGAAGAATGGCGTCTCCGTCGAGCTAACGGATGGGACGAATCCCGCTTTCGTCAACTCCATCTTCGTTGACGGAAATGACGTGTACGTTGCAGGTGGAGAAACGGAGCCAGGCATTACCAAGGGCAAATATTGGAAGAATGGCGTCCCCGTCGTGTTGGCGAATGGCGAGATGGCCCAGTCCATCCTGGTTTTGGGAACCGATGTTTATGTAGCCGGCTGGCGCTACAAAACGACCCAAATCGACCCGACCCATATTGTGGTGAACCCGGTCGCCATGTACTGGAAAAATGGTACGCCCACAGAACTGACCGACGGCCTGAACGCCGCCTTCGCGTTTTCCATATCCGTTTCTGGCGCCAACGTTTACGTCGGTGGATATGCATGCCAAACCATGGATCCCGGTTGCGCCATCGCCACTTATTGGAAAAACGGCACGCCCGTGCAATTGACCACTCAAACCGATTCCGGTGTGGTTTCCATATTCGCCTCGGGAACGGACATTTACGCCACCGGGAACCAGTCCAACAACCTCGCTGAATTTTGGAAAAATGGCGTGTTGACTCCGCTCACCAGCGCCTCCACAGAATCGGGCGCGAATCAGATCGTCGTTTCTGGAGGCGATGTCTATATTGGCGGCGGCGAGATTGGGAGCTCCGGCCTGGGAATCGCCGGATACTGGAAAAATGGCGCATTCGTTCCCGTAACCGACGGCACCCACTTCGCCTCCGCCTTCGGACTGGCAGTCGTAACGCAGTAGGATAAACCGGGAACGGGGTCGCCGCGTTTCCGGTAGCGGCAGTGTCGAAAAATCGACACCCGGTCGGCCGTCGCGATTGCGCGCCGACTCAGATGTTCCTGCAGGCCGTGTAGCCAGCCGAACAGCTGAAACCGTTCGACTCCGCTTCAGAACGGTCGGACGCCGCCTCCCTCCCTTCGCGCAAAAAGCGCGCGAAGAATGGGCCCCGCTAGTTGCGCCTGCCAGATCAAAGCCTGGGCCATCTGGCAAGCAAACTCTTAACACTCTAGTGACAAGCGTGTGACGTCCCCAGCCCGCTCCGACGAGTCCAACTTAGAAGGAGGACGAGTTATGTGGATGCGCTCATGTGCGGTATGTAAAACTCTGTTGAAAAAGTTTAGACCGTGCGATTCCGTCCGCTGCCAGTGCGGGTGGGAGTGGCAGGTGGCACAAACAAACTGATCTGGAAAGGATCCATCGAAAGGACTGGCCGAGGATGGCAAAGATCATGGAATTCTACAGACCGAGCAACTTCCGAAAGAACGACAAAAGGATCTCTCTGCAAGAACGCGGAAAGATCTTTGAGTTCAGCCTACCCGCAAGGAAATCCGCTTGACCGCGATTTTCGCGGGACAAATGTAAGCCAGCGCAATCTCGACGATCATTGCGAAGAGGCTGAGCAGCTGGCGAATGGCTATGTCAAAGGTCGAATACGGCTGCACTCCAACTAAGCGGACACCGCTTAGGTTCTGCACTTTGCCACCATAAGCGTTAGAAACTATAAGCGTTAGAAAAGGAGCGCATCCTCTCAGGCGCGCCGAATACGAAGAAAATTACTATCTTGAGACAGCGCGGTGACAAGCGTTCCATTCCACTCCGGGTAATCTGCACGCATTGACATCTTGCAACATGGAGGTCGTGCGATGGGCCGCAGTAAGCTCCTGGTCGCGGTGTTCTCTCTTTTCATTTTCCAGTGTGTCCCGTATGCGTTTTCGCAACAGGCCAGCGTCTCGCCATCGGTCTTGAGTTTTGCGCCTCAGGTGGTGAATCTTTTAAGTCCGGGCAGCCAGCCCCAAACCATTACGCTGACCAACACTGGGAACTCCGACTTGATCGTGAGTTCGGTGCTCGCCAGCGGAGGCTACAAGCAGACCAACAACTGCTCGACCTTGCCTTCTCACCAGACTTGCACGGTTGCAGTCACTTTCGCACCGGGGACGGTTGAAACTATCAATGGCGCGATCACGATCAACGACAACGCCCCGTCAAGTCCCCAGGTGGTGAGCCTCACGGGCAAAGGAATAGCGCCTGCCGTACTGTCCCCCGGGATGGTCAAGTTTGGAACGGTTGCAATTGGCGCAACCAGTCAACCGCAGCCCGTGACGCTGAGGGCAGCGCCGAATTCGAGTTTCTCTATCAACCAGATATCGACGAGCGGCGACTACGCGCAGACTAACAACTGTCCCGCGACTCTCCAGAACGGCCAGCGCTGCACGATTCAAGTCGTTTTCCATCCCACCGTGAACGCATTTATTCATGGCGCGCTCGCGGTGAGCACAACGGCGGCGGGGAATGTCCTGTTACCGCTTTCGGTCGCCCTCGTGGGTGCCGGCACCGGAAATGTTGTCTCCCAGGTATCAGTGCAACCTGCCAACCTCAATTTCGGCAACAAAGGGGGGCGTGACATCGTGGACAGCGTCAAGGAACTGACGCTCACAAATACAAGTAGCAACACTTCTCTCAGCATTCAGAATGTGTCGCTGGCGGGCTCTCCGAATGCGGTCGGGGCTTTTCCGATGTACTCGATCAGTTCCAATACATGCAGCGGACTTCTCTCTCCCGGAAGCCAGTGCAAAATCGGTATCACATTCAGCACCGTGTTTACAGGCCTGTTTCCTGAAAGCTATCCCGGCGCGGTCACCATCACGGACAGCGACCCAACGAGCCCGCAGGTCATCGGTATCTCGGGCAATGCGGTGGGAGAACTGACATTTGCCACAGCGCCGCTGGTCTTCCCCACCCAAAGCATTGGCACCACATCACAGAAGACGGTTACGATTACAGGCAATGACGTCGAGAACGGGATTGTCCTCACGGTTGCGGCCAGTGGGGACTTCTCCGAGGCAGGTGACTTGTCGCCGTGCTTCCTTAAACAGGGCGGCAAGTGCAGCATGACGGTTAGTTTCACTCCCACGCAGAGGGGCGCCATCAGCGGATCGGTCACGCTCGAAACTTACCCGCAATGCAACCCCGATCCACGGGAGCGGCATAAATGCCCTACACCGGTTGTGCTGAACTTGAGCGGGACTGGACAATAGCGGCGGTCGGGTCACCCTGACAGGGGAATGTAATGCCTCCCCACGTTTTTCACGCCGCGGCCGGACTCGCAGACGTGACCGCCACCGGTAGCCGCGCCACGATGAGCGTACCCTTGCCATTCGAATGGATGTCCAGGCTGCCGCCCAGTTGCCGGAGTCTTTCGCGCATGCCCCGGATTCCGACTCCGGGAGTGCCCGTCGAGGCTAGCTCAAATTGTTTTTCTGGCGGTATGCCCTTGCCTCGATCCTCGACTTCTACGGAAACGTGACCATCGGAGGCGGCGATGCGAATCCTGGCTGTCGAGCTTTCCGAGTGGCGATGAATATTCGTGAGACACTCCTGCACGGTCCGGAAAATCGCTGTTTCCGACTCGCGCCCGAGCCGCTCAAAATCCGCGGGGATCTCTAAATCCACTTTAATCTTGCTGCGTTCAGCGAATCCCTCGACGTACCAATGGAGAGCCGACGCCAGTCCCGCTTCATCCAGCAGAGGCGGATGGAGCAGGTGGGAAATGGTGCGGACCTCTCGACTGAGTTCCTGTACGAGAGCCGCACTGTCGTTAACCGCATTGGCGGTCTTCGTGAGGCGTTCGATGTCAGTTCCCACCGCGGCAAGGTTCATTCCCAATGCGGCCAGCATCTGCCCCACACTGTCGTGCAATTCACGTGCGATGCGCCGTCTCTCATCATCCTGCAATTGCATCAATCGCGCGGAGAGCTCGCGCAGATTTTGATTGGTCCTGTCGAGTTCTACGGTGCGTTCCTGTACCGCTTCTCCCAGTTCCCGTTGTGCTTTCCACAATACTTCCTCCCGGCGGCGACGGGCTTCTCCCATCGCCATCAGGACACTGGAAAGTGACAAGAAAAGTAGAATGCCAATGACCTGTGCCATGCCGACGATGCGAAGCGAGTGCGTCCGCGGAATGAACCAGTACTGCGCCCCGATGAGGGCAACAACCACACTCAGGATGGACGGGCCGACGCCGCAGTACCAGGCACAGAAAGCTACCGCCGGAAAGAGTGTGATATACGGAACGTAGTCGCCTAAAAAGGGATTTAATCCCAGACGGATCAGTAAGGCCACTGCAGTCGTTAACAGAGCGACGGCGTAGCCCATTCCCGTCGTCTCTGAGATTTTCGTGGAGAGCGAAGCGTGGGTCGCCATGGTTTTACCCTTGCTCGGGGAAATCTATAAAGCCAGCTCAGAAAAGGCCAGGAATACTGTGACGAAGCAGTTAATAATGTTATAACGAGAATCTTTCAATATAAAGCAGAGTTTTTTGCCGGACGCGCCCCGATGTGGCCTAGTCCGATCAAGTAAACACCGCGCTTCCATTCTAGTTGCGAGATAATCTTTGCGGTGCGTAAATTATTGAAATTACAGCCCAAAAGCCGCGACGGGCAAGCCAAACTGAACCAACCTACTTTTTAGATCTACCATCTAATGTCTTGTGCAGAACCGATTTACCTGCTAGCTATCCACCGCATTTCTGCGTCCTTTGAATACTACCGGCAGGCTAAGCGGCACGATTTGGAGACTCGCTCATTTTCGCATCCAGATCGCGGATGCGCTCTTGCCTTTCATAGTATTCGCTCCGCTCTTGTTCCGTCAGGCCCACATAGGCATCCAGTTCCAATGCCTCGACCTGCTTCCGGAGAAGGTCGACAAACTCGGCTTGGAGTTTTTTGACGGAGTCTTCCATACGCCTCCAACGCAATGGTTTTGGCTCTCGGGCGAAGAGGCGCGCACTTGGGATGTATTAAAGCGAGAGAAAGTTGCCGAATGTTCGAGAAAAGGGGGTGCCCACCTTTGCGTTTTTGTTTTCTGGCATTTAGCACGCGGTCGTAGTGCTGCTCAGAAGCAAGCCCTTACCGGTCGGCTCAAATCGACTTCACCGGCATAGCCATCACATCATCTACTAGTCCGATTTCCTTCTGCACGAACGGCTCGGCATAGGTGACGCCGCCCATCATGCCGTAAAAACGCGCCATGGATTCCACCCGCGCCCGAATCTCCTTCTGCGCGGGAAAGATTCCGCTGCCCGCCTCCTGGTCGGTGAACTGAGATTTGTATGCCATCAGCGAAGCGAAGCGCGTTTCGAACTGGTCGGTGATGTCCACGACAAACGTAGGCCGCACATCGCGGTACAAGCTGGCATAAATAATTTTAAAAGGACGATGAGGCGCAGCCGAATCGCCATCGGGTTTGCTGATGGCTGACGGCTGATGGCTGACGGCTGAATTTAGTTTAGCGAGTCCCGATAGAAACGCCGCTTCGTAGCCGAGAATCGAGGCTGTGTAGTGATCCGGATGGCGGCCTTCCCAGTACGGAAGAATCAGGACCCGCGGACGCTGCTCGCGAAGCACGCGGACTACCTTCAGGCGATTCTCCCAGGTATTTTCGACGCGGCCATCGGGAATATCGAGCGCCTGACGCCAGGAAACCTTCAGGATGCGCGCCGCCTCGGCCGCTTCGTTAGCCCGATCCTCGGCGGTACCACGCGTCCCCATTTCACCTTGCGTGAGGTCGAGGATGCCGGTGCGGTATCCGCGCTCGGCCATCTTGAGCAGAGTTCCGGCGCAGGTCTGTTCTACGTCATCGCGGTGCGCGGCCAGGGCAAGAATGTCTAGAGGCATAGGTGCGTCGTTGGTCGCTGGCCGTTAGTCGTTCGCGCGGTGCGGCCTATTGCGGCTCCTCAGAATTCTGGAATGCCAACGACCAACGACTAACGACCAGTATTTACGCTGCTGGCTTCGTCGTCCTCCGATTCGCCAGCGCGAACGCCAATCCGAACATGAAGAACGCAAACAGGACCAACGTCAAAATCGACGCAGCCAGCGGAAATGCGCGGGGCGCCTCGGGATACATCAGCGTGCGCAGCGCTTCAACACCGTAGGTCAGCGGATTGGCGTACATGAGCCAGCGAATCCATCCGGACGCTCCGGAAAGAGGGAAGAGCGCTCCCGAAAGCAGCCATAGAGGGATCAGAAATAAGTTGATGATGGCGTGAAAGGCTTGCGTCGAATCCATGGGCCAGGCAATGGTGAAGCCGAGTGCCGTCAATGCGAACGACACCAGGAACACTGTGAGGACAATGAGCCCGAACGAGGCGAGCGTCATGCGCACGCCGACGAGCGGGGCGAAGACCAGAAAAATCAAGCCCTGTGCGGTGGCAAGCGTGGTGCCGCCCAAAACTTTCCCTAGAACAATGGCGGCGCGCGGAACGGGCGCAACCAGCACCGAAAGCAGGAAACCTTCGTTGCGATCTTCGATCACCGACATCATGGTGAAGATCGCGGTGAAGAGCACGATCATGACCAGCGTGCCGGGATAAAAATAATTTAGATAATGCTGCTGCCCGGCGGCTTGCCCGGAACGAAATGACGTTCCGAAGCCGGATCCGATCACGACCCAGAACAAGAGCGGAGAAACGATGACACCGACCACGCGCGCGCGCTGCCGATAGAAGCGCACGATCTCGCGCCACCATAATGTGAAGGCAGGCAGCAAGACTCCTGCGGATGCTGGGGCGGTTGCGGGGAAGGTCGCGGTTTGGGTCGCCATTAGTCTTCAGTGTAGCAGCGCTTCGAGGTCTCGAAAACCGCGAGCCTGTCGCGGCCAGCACAGCCCCTTGCCGTAAACGCTAAGGCTGTTTTATTATGCCGCGACTCTCTGGAGGTTCCATGAAACTGTCGTTATTCACCGTTGCTCTAACATTGGCTGCACTGATCGCGGCGCAGCCGTTACTGGCGCAAAACGCCTTCGCGCCGGATCAGGTTAAGTTCGGGCCTGCTCCGCCCTTCCTGCCTCCCGGAGCGCAGATCGCAGTGCTGGAAGGCGATCCCATGGCCCCGTCGGGCGATTTCACCATCCGTCTCAAATTGCCCGACGGCTACAGGGTCGCACCTCATACTCATCCCAACCGGGAAAACGTAACCGTGATCTCAGGTACGCTCAAGTTTGGGATGGGTGATCAATTCGATGCCAGCAAGATGACGGCCTTCGGTGCCGGCAGTTTCGCATACCTCGATCCCAGCATGCACCACTATGCCGCGGCTTCAGGGGAGACGGTGATCCAAATCCATGGCATGTCGCCGGTGAAGTTCAACTACATCAACCCGGCCGACGATCCCAGCCTGAAAAAATAGGTAACCCGAGGGTTCGGCTGAGACCGGGCCCCGGTTTTCCATCTCCTAAAATATCCTCAGTGTTCACCGGTAGCATCAGGTAGGATGGGAAACCTTCTTTTGGGCAACAGCGACTCCACTTACCGCTCGGGGCTTTCACACACGCTGATCGGCGTGCTGGTTCTGCTTTGGCTTTCCGTTTTTCTCAATTACATCGACCGCAGTAATCTCTCCATTGCAGCGCCGCTGCTGAAGGGTGAACTTGGGCTCTCCGCAACGCAACTGGGAGTGCTGCTCTCTGCCTTCTTCTGGACGTATGCCTGCTTGCAGGTTCCCGCCGGCTGGCTCGTGGACCACCTCGAAGTGAAGTGGGTCTTTGGCGGCGGATTCCTCATCTGGTCGGCGGCAACAGCAGTGACGGGAGTTCTGCACAGCTTTGCGGCGCTGCTAGCGGTGCGTGTCGTTTTGGGTATGGGAGAATCCGTCGCCTATCCGTCTTATTCCAAGATCATTGCCAACCATTTTCCCGTGGAGCGGCGCGGCTTTGCGAACTCGGTTGTGGCTTCAGGCCTGTGTTTCGGACCCAGTTTCGGAATGCTGTTTGGCGGCACCCTGATGGGCCGGTTCGGTTGGCGTCCTTTTTTCGTGACGCTGGGTTTAGCGAGCTTGCTGTGGATTGGACCATGGTCGATATGGATGCCGCGAGCCAAATCGCACGCGGATCATGGCAACAAGATGAGTCCAGGGCTGCCGGAAATCGTTGCGCGGACGGCCTGGGTGGCAACCGCGTTGGGGTTGTTCGCCATGAACTACGTCAACTATTTTCTGCTTACCTGGCTCCCGTTCTATCTCGTGCGCGAGCGTGGGTTTTCCATGAACGCGATGGCCGAAGTCGGCGGTGCGACGATGCTGACCGCGGCGATCTCGGCGGTCGTGAGCGGCAACCTTTCCGACCGCTGGATTCGCGCAGGCGCAACCACGACACAGGTTCGCAGAGGATTTATAGTGACTGGAAATCTTCTGACGGGCACGTTTCTTATGGCCGCGGTGGTTGCTCCTCGAGACGTCTCAGTCGGCCTGCTGATGCTCGTGGGTGTGGGTTTTGGCATGGCAAGCGCCAATGTCTGGGCCATCACGCAAACGCTCGCCGGACCGCAGGCAGCCGGGCGGTGGGCGGGCTCGCAGAACTTCATCGGAAATCTTTCAGGTGCGGTAGCCCCTGCGCTGACGGGAGTTCTTGTGGATCGCACGGGACATTTCTTGTGGCCATTTCTCATTACAGGGGCGGTTGCGTGGTCCGGGGCGGCAGTGTGGACTTTTCTGATAGGTCCGATTGAGCCGGTGGTGTGGAGGACCTCCTCGAATGTGATGGAGTCCATCGCCCTCAAGCGTGCAGCGCTGGGTCCGGCTGGTGGTACGTCTCTGCCTCTGGATGACAATCTCTGACAGTTTTCCCACGCATGCCCCCCTGCAGCCTAAGAATGTCTCTTCGTAGCTTTTTGTTTGCCGATTTGTGACACAGGTTCCGCATCTTCGCTCCAGAAACGGTGCCCCGTGCGATGGATGAAAACGTCTTCGAGCGTAGGCTTGCTCACGCTTAGCGACTGGATTTCTCCTGGGAAAGCTTCGACTACATCGGGGACGAAGCGATGTCCATTTTCAATTTCGAGGCGGACCTGATGGTCCATGACGGTGGCATCGACGTGAAACTTTTTGCGAATGCAGTCGGCCAGGGTTTGCGGATCGCGCGCTTCGAGCAGAATTACGTCGCCGCCGATCTCGCGGGTCAGAGCTTCTGGCGTCCCCAGAGCTACCAGGTTGCCTTCGTTGAGAATGGCCAGGCGGTCGCAACGTTCGGCTTCTTCCATGAGGTGGGTGGTGACGATGACGGAGACGCGCTCCTGATCGCGGAGGATCTGGAGATATTGCCAAAGGTCGCGCCGGGCGCCGGGATCGAGGCCGGTAGTGGGCTCGTCGAGAAGCAGAACTTCAGGATGATGGAGCAGGCCTTTGGCTAGCTCGATGCGGCGCTGCATGCCTCCGGAAAAAGTTTCTACACGATCGGCGCGCCGGTCGAGCAATCCGACGCGGGTGAGGATTTCGGTAATGCGTGTTTTGAGTTCGGGGCCGCGCAGGCCGTAAAGATGTCCCTGATGCCAGAGGTTCTCGTAGGCGGTGAGTTTGCGGTCGACACTCTGGGCCTGGAAGACGACACCGATGTGGCGGCGTAATGCTCCAGGCTGGCGCACGGCGTCGAAGCCGGCGATCGTGGCGCTGCCGGAAGTTGGAACCATGAGTGTGGAAAGAATGCGGAAGAGAGTGGTCTTGCCGCTGCCATTCGGGCCGAGGAGGCCGAAGAGTTCGGCGGGGCGCACGTCAAAGGAAACGCCTTTGAGGGCGCCGCGGTCCTGATAGCGATGGACGAGATCGCGAACGGAAATTATTGGATGGCCGGCGGGTTCGGCATGTTGGGCGGGGGTAGCGAAATCGACGGCGGTTGAGTCCGGGGTCACAGGTCATTCTACGACGGGCGCACGCGATTAGCATCTGGCGATTAGCATCCTAAGAACGCCGATCCATTGGAGGGCGACGCATTTCCCGTAGAGACGCGGCTTGCCGCGTCTCCCGCTGCGCCCAGGGGAAACGGGCAAGTCCCGTCTCTACACAAGGTCCTACGCGGCGACAGGATCGCTGCCGGGGACGCGCTCTTCAAATGCGACGGGAACGTGCCGCCAGACTTGGATGGCTAGAACGACGGTCGTTGCGAGCAGCAGCGCTCCGACGGCCACATGGACGACGGTCGAGATCACCATCGGCAGCTCGGGCTGCGCTGCATCTCGTCCCCACATGACGCGGGTGATGAAAGCCAGAAAGCCGAGGCAGAGTTGCGCGACCATCAGGCCGAGCATGGCGATTGCCGGACGGCGGACGGCGTCCACTTCCGGGTAAACGGTGATGGCGCGAACCGCAGTCCAGGAAAGAACGATGGCGACGACGGCTGCGTTAATGACGTGCGGCCACCAGCTCAAACCATGGTGGCGGAACATCGCTCCGAGAATCAGTTGCACATAGAGCACAAAAATCGAGAGCAGGGTCAGCGTGAAGAGAGCGGGGCGGCGCTGGTCGAGTTCGGTGCGTGGTTGCTCTTCGACCCAGCGGCGGCCCGTGAACACGGCGATCGCGACGGCGATGCAGAAAAAGGTCTGGGCCACGGCGGCGTGCGCGCTGGAAATGGGCGCGGGTAGAAAAAATAAGACAGTCAGTCCGCCGAGGATACCCTGCGCGATCACGGTCGCGAGCGCCGCGAGGCCCAGAAGGCGCAACCAGCGGCGCTTTTCAACTTGCCACGTCCAGACCGCCAGGATGATGGTGAGCAGTCCTACAAATTCCGCTATCATGCGATGGCCATGTTCGTATTTCACGCCGCCGACCATGTGCGGCATTTTGTAGAAGGAGCCGAAGGTGGTTGGCCAGTCGGGGACGGACAAGCCAGCGTCATTACTGGTGACTAGCGCCCCGGCGACAATCAGGACGAGGGTGGCGCAGGCGGTGAAGACCGCGAAGCGGTGCAGCCCGCGATGGTACGGCATTTCGATGCCCTTCAGGATAGCCCCCAATGGAAACGAGCGATGCAACGGCGTCCAGCGAGTTTCTGAAACGCATTAGTTTACCACCACGGCGAGGCGGGTCCCTACGGGAGCGCGGGTTCGGCTGCCGCCGCCGAACTCTGTGTTTCCATTGCCTGAATAATCGCGTCCGCGAACTCCGACGTGCCGGCGGTGCCCCCGACGTCCCGGGTAAGTTTCGTGCGGTCGCGATAGACCTCGTCAATCGCGTTGCGGATCTTCAAAGCCGCCTCGTGCTCGCCGAGATGGCGCAGCATGAGCAGCGCCGATCGCAACACGGCAGTAGGATTGGCGATGTTCTTTCCCGCAATGTCCGGTGCGGAACCATGAACGGCTTCAAAGATAGCGCACTCGTGGCCGAAATTCGCTCCGGGAACCAGGCCAAGACCGCCGACCAATCCCGCGCACAGATCGGAAAGAATGTCGCCGTAAAGATTCTCCATCAGCAGCATGTCGTACTGGTAGGGATTCATCACCAGTTGCATGCAGGTGTTGTCGACAATGTGCTCGCCGTAAGTGATCTCGGGATACTCTTTCGAAACGTTGCGAGAGCAGCGAAGAAACAATCCATCGGACAGCTTCATGATGTTGGCTTTGTGGATGGAATGAATTTTCTTGCGCTTATTCTTGCGGGCATACTCGAAAGCGAAACGCGAGACGCGTGTGGAAGCCTTCTCGGTGATGATCTTCAGGCTCTCGACCACTCCCGGAACGACCTCGTGTTCGATGCCGGAGTAGAGCCCTTCTGTGTTTTCGCGCACGACGATCAGGTCCACGCCCGGATAGCGTGTGGGAATATGCGGCAAGTTGCGGATAGGCCGGAAGTTGGCGAAGAGTTCGAAACGTTTGCGGAGTTCGACGTTGATACTGGCGAAACCGCCGCCGATAGGCGTAGTCACGGGGCCCTTCAGTCCGACGCGAGTGCGCTCGATCGAGTCGTTGAGTTCTTTCGGGATGTATTCCTTGTACTTCTCAAACGCTTCGGCGCCGGCGGCGAAGCTTTCCCATTCGAACTCGACGCCGGTAGCCTCGAGCATGCGCACCGTGGCCTGGATGACTTCGGGGCCGATGCCGTCGCCGGGGATGAGCGTTACTTTGTGAGAAGTCATTGAGTCACTAAACCAATTGAGTCATTGAATCATTGAGACATTGAATCATTTAACACCGTGTTTGGACGTGCGCAACGATGCGCCGAAGATCCTTACTAGCTCGTTGGCTTCTTTGAGCAGATCTTGCGCCCTTTCTTGACGAACTACTCCTGTTTCGCCCAAGAGTTCTAACCAGAAAACAGTTTCGTCTGCCTCTTCGACTACGATACCCATTTTCGCAATGAACTCGGCTTGCGAACGAGCACGGCAGACAGCGCGATAGTTCGCGCCCACCGACGTTCCAGAACGCAATAGTTGCTTTCCCAGAGTTTGCGCGTCCGGAGAGCGAGGCAGAGAACGAAAGAGGTTTACGATCCGAATTGCGAAACTCTTCGTGCGCCTCTTCAGTTCGGCCGCTTTGTCAAGGGAGTTCATGGGGCTATTGAGTCATTGAGTCATTGAGACATTGAATCATTGGTTTTTAATGACTCAATGGTTCAATGACTCAATGATTCAATCAGCCCTTCTCGGCTTTCCCCTTAGATTCGGGCGTGGCTTTCAGCAAGTCTTTCAGCTCGGCCATGAATTCCTGCACGTCTTTGAAGTCGAGATAGACCGAGGCGAACCTTACATACGCGACTTTGTCGTAGCGGCGCAAGCGGTTCATAATCAGCTCGCCGATTTCGCTGGTTTTGCGTTCTCGCTCGGCGGACTCGATGACGAAGGTTTCGGCTTCGTTGACGATCTGCTCGAGCTTGCTGATGGGTACGGGGCGCTTCTCGCAGGCGCGCATGAGGCCGTTGAGCACTTTTTGGCGGTCAAAACGCTCGCGGCGTCCGTCTTTCTTTACCACCATGTACGGGATTTCGTCGATGCGCTCGTAGGTGGTGAAGCGCTTTTCGCATTTCAGGCATTCGCGGCGGCGGCGGATGGAATCCGCTTCCTTGCTTTCGCGCGAATCCACGACTTTGTCATTTTCAAACCCGCAAAAGGGGCATTTCATGCGCTTGGCTACACTTCGGAGGTAAAGAAGATTGTAGCAGGCCACGTGGGAGTGAACGGTAGGAGACGCGGAGGCAAAGGTTATCGAATCCTCATCAGCGACCAGAGCCTGGACCGCGATGTTGCCCCCATCTCAGGTGGCTTCCTCCACCGCCGCGACCTCTTCCGCCTCCGCGCTCTCTTCGGAAAGCTTGCGCAACGACAGACGTTCGTGATGGGAGAGCAATAGCCCGACGGGAACGACCGCGACAAATGTCACCAGCCACAGCATGATGCCGCAACTGGCCGCCAGTTCTGGGGGAACGTCGAAAATGCGGTGCAGAGTTGCGATGGTCGCTAACTGGGAACCGCCGCCGATGCCGGGCAACTGCACCATGGAGCCGATCATGCTGGCTCCCATGAGCACCAGCACCTGCGAGCGCCTAATATTCAGAATAGCCACGCCGTAGGAGTGGGCCACTTCCTGATACGCCATGATGATCATGAACCACATCAGCAGCGAGAGCGCGATGAGCGCGAGCAGCGAGAGCGGGTTGTGGATGGTATTCAACCCGCTGCGGAATTCGCGGATGCGGGTGGCGATCTTGTGTCCCAGGTTCGCGGCGAGGTGAGAAAAGCGGCGCTCGACCCAATCGGCGATGGCTTCGCCCTTCCAGTGGACGGCGACCGCGGCGAGCGAAACCGCGGCCACCAAAGCGACCAGCAGGAATCCGCCTTCGCGGAAGCGGTGGTAAAAGGGAAGCGACCGTGGACCAGCGGATACAAGGATCGCGCTCACCAGCAGCACGGTGAAAGCTCCGAAATCAAAAATGCGTTCGACCGCCCAGACCCCTAGCTGTGATGAGAAGCTCAAGTTTTGGCGGCGGGCAATCAAATAAGGGCGAATCAGTTCGCCGGGGCGGCCGAGCAGCGCCAGTCCCGTGAACCCAATGATAGTGGGCGCAACCAGGCTGACGCTGGAGGCTTGCGGGCGCACCGGACGAAGGAATATTTTCCAGCGAATGGCTCGCACCCCGTAGGCGAGGTAGATGAGCGCGATGCCGTGCAAGATATGAATCCACTTTTGCGGGCGGGTTTCGCGGAAGCGGGCCCAGTCGAAATTCTGCCAGGTGCGGAACTGCAAATAAACCAGCACGGCCAGCACCAGGAAGACGACGGCATAGACCACGTATCTTTTTTTGTTCATTCAGTCTTATTCATTCAGTCTTTGCTCTTGCAGTCTTGATTCCGTCTTGTGCGGTGCTGATCATTTGGCGCGGGGCGGAGGAGTGCGCAGTTGTGACGAGCAAGCCCCGGCAATGAAGGTAAATGAGAGAGCAGGCACGGTCAATGTGGGAAGAGTCGAAGTCAGGAACGGCAAAGGCAGATACGATCAACGCGGAGATTCGTCGCTGACAGCGGTGGCTGCGGGTTTCGACGCGCGGGCGTGGGCTGGCGGCGTGGCGGAAACTTGTTTTTGTTTTGCCTCTTCCCTCCGCGCGATCTTTTCCTGGGCGACCTTCTTGAGATTGTATTCGTGCACGATACGTGCCACGTAGGCTCGGGTCTCGCGAAATGGCGGCACTCCCCGGTACTGCTCGACGCGTTGCGGACCTGCGTTGTAAGCGGCCAGCGCCTTGACGAGATCAAAGTTGTAGCGTTCCAGAAGTTCGCGCAGATAGCGGCTTCCGCCCGTGACATTGGCTTGCGGATCGAAGGCGTCGTTCACGCCGAGCTCGTTGGCGGTGCCGGGCATCAGCTGCATAAGTCCGCGGGCGCCTTTGGGAGAAACGGCGCGCGAATTGAATCCGCTTTCGGCATGAATGACGCTGTTCACGAGGTCGGGATCGAGATGATAGGCGGCGCTGGCGGAGTTCACGACCTGATTCAGACCGGGCGCGGGGACAAATTTCGCTGATCCAGATTTCGTAGATCCAGATTTCAAAGACCAGGATTTCGTAGAGAAGGACGTCGCAGACCACGATTTCGCGGGCTCAGGTTTAGCGGACCCAAACGGGATCGAGACAGAGGCATGCGCATCCGCAGACGCCGGCAATTGCGATGGCAAAGGTAAAGGCAAAGGCGAAGCGAGATCTTTTTCGTAGCCGGTGATCTCGTCGGTAGGTACGTCGGTGAAGCTGGAATCGTCTGCCGCCAGGTAAAGGCGGGTGTTTGTTCCCATCACCAGGCGATGCTCGTGGCGAATGCTGAAGCCGTTGCGGAGAATCGCCAGCTCAGAGGCACTGGCGGGACGAGCGAGCAAAACTACGGCGACGGCACACAAGAACGCGGCGGCTTTCGCTGCAATTCTCGCAGCCCTCTCCGTCGCTAATGGGACATTCTGAATCATCTTGTTCGACTGATCACAGGCTGACACCGATCGCCGATCCGCGAATCTCGTCAACGACGACCGGTTCGATCTCCTTCCCATTGAGCACGTGCTCAACCGCCGCCGATACACCGCTTTCGGCATTCGAGCGGGTAAGCGTCCAGCCGCGGGAGCGCAACTCCTCCGACGCATTCCCCATGATAAAGGGGTGGCCGGCGAAAGCAAGCATTTCAATATCATTATAGTTATCGCCAATAGCCATGACCTGCTCGCGGGTAATGCCCCGGTAATTGGCCCAGCGCTCGAGCGCGTGTCCCTTGGAACAGCCCGCGTTGAGCACATCAACAATGGAGAGATCGCGGCCCGGGTACTCGGTGCGCACCACGGTGATGGGCAGGCCGCAGCTCTCGAGGACTCGCAAAACCCTCTGCATGTCCACGACCGGCCCGCAGAACATGGCCTGCACGGGATCGCTGGTGAGCGCACTCTCGATCGGAACCACGAACTGAATGTACTGCATATTTTTTTCCAGCCAGCGCTTGATGCTGGCTTCCAGTTCGTCCAGTCGCTCGATCACGATGGTGCCCGCATGACCATGCAGATCATTGCTGTCAAAAGTGAGAACGGTCTGGCCACGAAACTCTTGCATCGCGCCGACGAGTTCGCGGCAGGTCGATGCGGGGAGCAGGTCGCGGTGGAAAGTCTCTCCAGCAAGTGAGCGGGTGACGGCGCCATTAGAACTGATCAACCAGAGATCAAATCCCAGTTGTTGAGCGATGGGCAGGGCAAAGGTGTGGCGCCGTCCGGTAACCAGGATGACCTCGATGCTTTGGGCGTGGGCACGTCTGAGGGTCACGAGATCGGTCTCGGAAATACGAAATTCCGGGTTGAGCAAGGTGCCGTCGATATCGATGGCAATGAGGCGAAGGGAATTGACAGGCACAGACAATTTTAGCATCCGGCAGTTCCGGCGGAGCGCCGGGCGCCCCCGCCCGGCCCTGCACGCGGTGCTACCACTCCTGGTCTTACCCTTCCACCGACCGCCGATCTGAGGAAGCGATCGCGATGCCCTCAGGGCACGGTAATTGTGGTGGTCGTGCCAAATGGGCCAGGCGATTGGAAATCATCGGCGCAATCAGAGCCGTTGCCCGCTCCGCCGATCAAATTGCAGCCTGCACCATCGCGCGCCTGGAATTCGACGTGATACGTACCCGAGGGGACCGGCCCGATGACGACAGTGAAGGAGCCATTGCCGTGAAGATCGGTGGTGACTACTCCGAGTTCGACCGTGGCGGCCGTCGCGGTCACACCTTGCCGCGTGAGCGATTGGCAGGCGCCGCCGTCATCAACCGGAAACTGGCCGAAGGTCGCGGGAAACGTGGTGCAGAAGGGCACGATTCCGACCTGATAAAGCTTGCTCGGCGTCGCGCCCACCAGGATAAAGGTCACTGACAATTTGTGCGTCGTCGCATTCACCGACCAACTGATCTTGCTTCTCGTGTAGTTCAGCGGTTCACCGAAGTTGTCCCAACCCGCGGTCCACTTCTGCATGGTTGCCGCCGAGGCCGCGCTGGCCGACAGGAGCAATGCCACGACCACCAAAATTATTCTTTTCATCGCCTTCCTCCTTTAGAGGAGTACCAACCGGTAACCCCTTTGCGGTGAAGGACTATATCACTCTTTCTGAACCTTTTCTTCTCATATTGTTTTGCTCATGTGCGACAATCATTTCCCACGGAGAGTATCGATGAAATTGAGATTCCTTCTGTTGTTCCTGACGCTGCTCCCAGTATCGCTTCCAGCGCAACCGGCACCCGAAACCGGCAAGCCCTTCGTGATCGAATACTATTACAAGGCCAAGTGGGGACATGCCGACGAGTTTCTGCAGCTCTTCAAGAAGAACCACTATCCGCTGCTGGGGAAGCAAGTGGAGATGGGTCGCATGCTCAAGGTCTGGATGGACCAGCCGCGCTACCACACGACCGAAGACGGGCGCTGGGATTATCGCGTCACCATCGTGTTCAAGAACTCGACGGTTGCGAATGAGCCGTTCGACGAAGACGCGCTGAAGAAGCAGCTTTGGCCCGACCAGGCCACGTATGCGAGGGAAGAACAGCGGCGCTTTGAAATCCTCGACGGCCATTGGGACCTGCCCATCAAGAGCGTGGAGCTCGACGGCAAGTAAACGATGCGGAATTTGCCAAAAAGATGTAAAAGGTTGGTTAACCTTCCCGACGAAATCCTTTATCGCTGTCATCAGAATTTGAAGTTAGACACGCCACAGTTATGCCGATAAGTTAGATCATGGATAACTTGATCGGCGTCGACGATTCACCTGTTGATTTGCTGCACGAGATTGGCGGCCGGCTGGCGACAGCGGGTGGATTTCACGAAGTACTGGACCGGGTAGTGGAATTCGCCGCGGCGCTGGTGAAGTGCGATTCCTGCCTCGTCTATGTGCTCGAGGGCGAACACCTGGTCCTGCGGGCTTCGAAGAACGCTCATCCCGAGGTTGTGGACCGGCTCAAACTGCGCGTCGGACAGGGCATTACGGGCTGGGTGGCGGAACATCACGAACCGGTGGCGATTTCTGAAAAGGCGGCGCAGGATCCGCGATTCCAGTTCTTTCACGAATTGCCCGAGGATAGTTACGAAGCGTTTCTCTCCGTACCGCTGATGTGCCGGGGGCGGGTGGTGGGAGCGATCAATCTGCAGCATCGCCGCCCTCACATCCACAAGCAGAGGGAGATCAGGCTGATTTCGGCGATTGGGTTTCTGGTCGGCGCAGAAATTGAATTGGCGCGCATGGAGGAAGTCAACTCCAACCTTACCGACCAGTTACAGACCCGAAAAGTTGTGGAACGCGCCAAAGGGATTTTGCAACGCGAATTGGGATTGAGCGAAGAACAAGCCTACCTCGCTCTGCAGAAGCAGAGCCGGCAGAAGCGCAAGGCCATGAGAGAAATTGCCGAAGCGATCATTCTAAGCGAAGAAGTGAGAGAGAACACGCGCGGGCCGGAAGTGTCGTAAACGCCCTCCGGAAATTTCCCGTAGAGACGCGGCTCGCCGCGTCTCCGGCTGCGTACAAAGGAGACGGGGCATGCCCCCTCTCTACAGGTGGAAGAGCTTCGCGAACCCAAGTTTCTTCTACGGCCTTGTTCGGCCAACCCAAAATTGTTCCAAACAAAAAAACGGGAGCAGGTGGCATGAAATCTGCTCCCGGGGAGGGAACAGCTGCGATCGGGATGTGGCCCGGGCGCAGCTGGGCGATTTATTTCGATGCAATCTCGCGCGATTCGTGTTCGCGCGGGACGGTAAAGTGCAACGTCATGTCGTACTCGGGGAGTGCCATGGTGCTGACGAAAGTCTCTCCGTTTCTCGACACCAGAGTTAGCATGGAGCTGACTTCATCCGGCTTCGGCGATTCAACGTCGTTCACCAGCATCATCGCGCTCGTGCCAGTCCCGTTGACACCCCGTAACATAAGCAAATCGGACGGTCCCTCGCTTTTGATGGAGAAGGTGTACTCTCCCGGCCCCAGAACGCACTTTTGCCAATGCACTTCGTGAGTAAGGGTGAAGCTGCCGTGTGCGTCCTCCGCGGCAGCCAGAGTCGGCTGAAGGGTGAACATACTCAAGCCCAGAACGGCGGCATATGCGAATGTGCGAATCGATCTCATGAAATCTCCTTTTCTGGTCTAAAAGCACACGGCCAACGTAAGACGTGAAGCCAACTGGCGTGGGCTTAAATTAAGTGGAGAACAACGAGGTCAGCAGATTTGCAACGCAGCGAACACGGCTGGACACAAATATTAGTTCGACGGATCCGCCGCTGAGCGGGGCTCGAACTGGTATGACTATGGAGGAATCCAGCCTGCGGTGTCCAACGAAAAAAATCGATCTGTCGAATCTCTGTAGAGACGCGGCTTGCCGCGCCTAAGCCCCGTCTCTACACCAGAGCGCGAACCCCACCCAATGCGCCGTAGCCGCCATTAAAGTGGTTTTCCAGTGGATTCAGGCTCGCACGTTTGCAAAAAGCTTACCCGATACGAGAACATACTAGGTTTGCATACATCCCACAGTTCCTATAAGGAAGCAGCCAAAAATATGGCGAAGGTGAAAAAGTCCCCCACGAAAGAAGCGAGAAAGGCAACGGTCGAGGTGATGTCCTCAAGAAAAACGGGCAGCGGCGCGGGAGACGAGGGCGCGATCGAACCTGCCAAGGGCAAGCTGGGCGTAATGATCCCTGGCATGGGCGCGGTCGCCACGACGTTTGTTGCAGGCGTGGAAGCGGTGCGTAAGGGAATCGCGCACCCCATCGGCTCGCTCACGCAGATGGGAACGATCCGTCTGGGGAAGCGCACCGACGGCCGGTCTCCAAAAATCAAGGAGTTCGTTCCGCTCGCAGGACTGAATGATCTGGTCTTCACCGGCTGGGACATTTTCGAAGACAACATGTACGCGGCCGCCCGTAGCGCTGGCGTGCTGGAGCGCCATCTGCTCGACAAAGTAAAAAGCCGCCTCAGCGCCATCAAGCCGATGAAGGCTGTGTTCGATCACAACTACGTCAAGAAGATCGACGGGCCGAACGTGAAGAAAGGGAAGAACAAGCTGGAGCTGGCCGAGCAGCTACGCCAGGACATCCGCGACTTCAAGAAGTCGAGCGGCGCGAGCCGCCTGGTCACTATCTGGTGCGCTTCGACCGAGACCTTCATTGAGCCGAGCGCCGCTCATCAGAGCGTGAAGGCGCTCGAAAAAGGGATGAAAGAGAACGACGAAAATGTCGCTCCCTCGATGGTGTATGCCTACGCCTCTTTGATGGAGGGCGTGCCCTTCGCCAACGGCGCCCCGAACCTTACGGTGGACGTGCCCGCAATGCTCGAACTATCGCGTGAGCGCGAGGTTCCAATTTGCGGGAAGGATTTCAAGACTGGCCAGACTTTGATAAAGACCGTGCTGGCTCCGGCCTTCAAGGCGCGGCTGCTCGGGGTAAGCGGATGGTATTCCACCAACATCCTCGGCAACCGCGACGGCGAAGTGCTGGACGATCCCGGGTCTTTCAAGACCAAGGAGGAATCGAAGCTGGGAGCGCTGGAGCACATTCTGCAGCCCGCTTTGTATCCCGAACTCTACGGCAATATTTTCCATAAAGTTCGCATCAACTATTACCCGCCGCGTGGCGACAACAAAGAGGGTTGGGACAACATCGATATCTTCGGATGGCTCGGCTATCCGATGCAGATCAAGGTGGACTTCCTGTGCCGCGACTCGATTCTCGCGGCGCCGATCGTCCTCGATCTCGTGCTCTTCCTCGACCTCGCGCAACGGACGCCAGAGCTGCGCCGCCTCGGGATTCAGGAATGGCTAAGCTTCTACTTCAAGTCACCGATGACGCCGCCAGGCTTGTATCCGGAGCATGATCTGTTCATCCAACTCATCAAGCTGAAGAACACGCTGCGGTACCTGAAGGGCGAAGAGCTGATCACGCACCTGGGGCTGGAGTACTACGACTAGCTCGTGTGGCGCGGGCGCCCTCGACCGCGTCTCTTCACAGCACGGCCCCGATGTCCGCTCGCGATAGAATCTTTCGATGGCTGGTAAGAAGTCCAAAGCTAGACCCTCAGAAGCTGGACACGACACACGCTACATAAAACTGCAGAAGAACTACTGCTTCGCCTGCGGCAAGAATAATCCCGACGGGATGCGGCTTCGCTTTACCTACGACGATGAACGCAACTCTTTCGTGTGCCGATTCCGCCTGGGCAAGCGCTACACCGGGCCGCCCGGCCACTGCCACGGCGGCATCATCGCGACCATCCTCGATGAAGCGATGGGCAAGGTGAACAAGCTGCGTCAGGTGGTGGCGCTGACTTCCGAGATAACCGTGAACTATCTGAAACCGGTGCCGCTGAACCAGTCGCTGCGCGTGGAATCGCGCGAAGTCAAGGTGAAGGGCCGTAAGCACATCAACATGGCCGAGATCCTGAACGAAAAAGGAGAAGTGCTGGCGCGCAGTGAAGGCCTGTTCATAGCGATCGATCCAAAGCGCATGTTCGCGCAGTTTGTGGAGCGCTAATGCTCGTGTGGGGACGGGCGCCCTCGTGAGCCTGCCCTGAGCGAAGTCGAAGGGTCCAAGCCGAGCGAAGCTCGGCAGTTGCCCGCGGCCACCACAACTCGGGGCTGGCTATTAACCTGCCGGGGGTACCGCTAATTGTGCGCGGGCTGTAAAATGAAATGTCAGGGTAACGCAACTCCCAGCACGCGTAAAGGGTTGTGCTGATGGCTGACGGCTGAAGGCTGATAGCTGAAAGCTGTTCCCGGAAAAGAGTAAACCCATGTCGCAAAACAACGGACACAACACCAACCTTCGCCTGAAGACCGGCCTCGCCGAAATGCTCAAGGGCGGCGTGATCATGGACGTAACCGACGCGAAACAAGCGGAGATTGCGCAGAGAGCCGGAGCAGTCGCGGTGATGGCCTTGGAGCGCGTCCCGGCGCAGATCCGCGCCGAGGGCGGAGTGGCTCGCATGGCCTCGCCGAAAAAGATTCGCGAGATCATGGCGGTGGTCGATATCCCCGTCATGGCCAAGTGCCGCATCGGTCACTTTGCGGAAGCCCAAATACTCCAAGAGCTGGGCGTCGATTACATCGACGAGTCCGAAGTTCTTACACCGGCCGACGAAGTGCATCACGTGGATAAGCGGGCCTTCACGGTTCCGTTCGTCTGCGGCGCGCGCAACCTGGGCGAGGCTTTGCGGCGTATCGCCGAAGGCGCGGCCATGATTCGCACCAAGGGCGAGGCGGGCACCGGAGACGTGGTGCATGCCGTCCGCCACATTCGCCAGATTGTGCTGGAGATGAAGATTCTCACCGTCCTCGGCGAAGAAGAACTCTACGCGAAAGCCAAGGAGCACCAGGCGCCCTACGAACTGGTGAAGATGGTGGCGCGTGACGGCAAGCTGCCGGTGCCAAATTTCTCCGCGGGCGGAATCGCGACCCCGGCGGATGCATCGCTCGTGATGCAGTTGGGAGCCGAGGCGGTATTCGTCGGCTCGGGCATCTTCATGAAGAACTCAACCGAATTCGCCGATCCCGCCGAAGCCGAGAAGCGCGCAAAGGCGATCGTGCAGGCGGCGACGCATTTCAAGGACCCTAAAGTGTTACTTGAAGTCAGCGAGAATTTGGCGGGCGCCATGAAAGGGCTGGCTGTCTCTACGCTTGATGAAGCCCACCTGCTGCAGACGAGAGGGTGGTAGCGGGCGATTGGGGAACGCCGAGCGAGTATGTCCGCGAACTGATTCGGCAAGACAAGACAAGGAGCGCCGCCTAAGCAATATCGAACAGGAGCTCGTCTCTGCCGCCAAGGGGCCGAAAATTGAACTTCCGGTAGCCGAAATACGCCGCAAGGGCTTGATTCCCGCTCTCCGCGAGCGCGCCCGCAAGCGGTGAAAAAGAACCGTCTTGTCCTCAGCGATGCGGTTGTCGCTGACATCATCGAACGGGCCGAGTGGTATTCGACGCAATCTGGAACCGCTCTCGCCGGGCGCTGGGAGAGGGCAGTCACCTCCGCCATACTGCGCGTAGTGAGTCGCCCGACAACGGGCGCCGTGCACATTTCAATCTTCGGTACTCCGCAATGTGCGACGAACTGCGATTCGGGGATTCCCCAAGCATCTGCTTTTCTACAGGTTTGACTCCGGAGAGATATTCGTCCTCCGCGTGGTACACGGCGCGCGAGACTTTGGAACGTCTGTTATAGGTTCATCCGGGCGCCTGGGGCCCCATCTGCCCTGGGGGACATTGTTTTTGGGAACTGGCCCCACCCTTTT
>Ga0210407_10000896_pt1 | contig 30221 bp, 19 predicted proteins | sample IncBWC27MmetaG_FD_150860 | JGI IMG/M metagenome (GOLD analysis project Ga0210407, IMG submission 150860) | Forest soil microbial communities from Barre Woods Harvard Forest LTER site, Petersham, Massachusetts, United States - Inc-BW-C-27-M | ecosystem: Environmental > Terrestrial > Soil >...
GTGCAGGAGGTTTCCGCCTTTCCAAGCACCATTCCGGGCGAAAAGCTCGCGACACGCCAGACCTTGCCTGCGGCGCCTGAACCGTTCGCTCGTCAGCGACTCACGGAGGAGACGTTGACCCAGCGCACGCCCGCCGCCAACGCGGCGGTGCGGGCGCACCTGGCGACGCTGAGCAACCGTGGCCGCTTTGATCCACCCTCGCTCGAGGGCACCGTCATCTTTCCGGGACTGGATGGTGGCGGCGAATATGGCGGCGCTGCCTGGGACCCCGAGACCGGCATTCTCTATATCAACTCCAACGAACAAGCCTACATCCTGCAGTTGCGGGCGCAGGTCAAGAAGACCAGCGGCGAGGCCTCTGCTGCCGAGATCTACAACGCCTCCTGCGCCGGTTGCCACGGCGTCGACCGCAAGGGCAACCCCCCGTCGTTCCCCGCATTGCTTGGACTGACCAAGCGGATGGCGAGCCAGCAGATCGCACAAATGATTGCCCATGGATCGGGGAGGATGCCCGGATTTGAAGGCAGCCTGAGCAAGACTCAGATCGACGGCCTGACGACTTACATCAGTGATGACAACTCGAAGCCGGCGACTACAACTGACAACGCGAGCGCGAACGTCGACTATGTGTTCCAAGGCTATACAAAGTTCCTGGACCCGGATGGCTACCCTGCGGTCAGCACGCCGTGGGGCACGCTGAATGCGTTGAATCTCAACACGGGTCGATATGTCTGGCAGATTCCGTTCGGTGATTATCCGGAGTTGAATGACCCCACCACCGGCAGTGAGAACTATGGTGGGGGAATCGTCACGAAAGGCGGCATCTTTTTCATCGCCGCAACTGTCTACGACAACAAGGTCCGCGCGTTCGACAAGCTGACGGGCAAGCTCCTGTGGGAAGACACGATGCCGACATCGAGCATTGCCACGCCCTCGACGTATGCCATTAACGGCAAGCAGTATTTTGCGGTGTCGTCCGGCGGCGGTAAGAATCCCAAGATGAAGGTTGGCGGCGGCATCATTGCCTATGCTCTGCCTTAGGGCCCGATCTCTTTACCTCACCCCCCGGGATCATCGATGATGATGCTCAAGAGGACAGGGCGACGTCGTAGCGGCACAGCCGTAACGATTCGGACGGTTGCTGAGCAGGCGGTTGTATCCATGATGACGGTCTCGAACGTCATCAATGGCACCGGCAAGGTCAGTGACCAGACTCGCGCTAGGGTGCGTCAGGCGATTCGCAACACCGGATATGTTCCAAACTATGAGGCACGCAGGCTGGCGAGCGGCGGCTGCACCCGAATCGCTCTGCTTTATTCAGATCAGCAGACTCCTTTCCTGGCGCAAGTCCTTCTGGCTGCGATCAATGCCAGCACAGCCTACGGGGCTCAGTTGCTCGTCCGTTCGAGTAATAGTCCAACCAAGAGATCGACCGAGAAGCTGGTGCTGAACGCTGCTCGCAGTGGTGTTCAAGGTCTGCTGCTCGTTCCGCCTTACGCCGAGCTACTCGTCGGAAGTGCGGTGCTTTCCGAAATGAAAGCAACAGCAATTGCGGCCGCAGGTCCATTGCCGAGTATGAACACTGTGCGAATTGATAATCGGTCTGCGGCTCGAAAGCTGACCACATTCCTGATTCGCCTTGGGCATCGGCGAATCGGGTTCATCAGCGGTCCGCCCACTCACGCCGACAGCCTGGAGCGGCGCGCCGGCTATCAGGACGCGTTGAGAAAAGCCGGGATTCCAGTGCAGATCGAACTCACCAGAGAGGGGGACTTCACCTTTGAGTCTGGGCGCGTTGCTGCCAAACAAATTCTCGATCTCCAGAATAGACCGACGGCGATCGTGGCCAGCAACGACGATATGGCGTCAGGCGTACTGTGGGTGGCGCAACAGCGGAGGCTGGAGCTTCCCGGCGATCTCTCCGTGGCCGGATTTGATGACACGCCAATGGCGCTGAAGTCCTGGCCACCACTGACAGTGATCCGACAACCCATCGACAGGATGGTCGAGCACGGCGTCTCTTTGCTGTTGGACTCAGTGCGAACGCCTACGATGTCGGTGCCACAAGATGTCGTTTTTGACTATACGCTCGTTGAGCGCGCGTCCACGTCGGCGGTTGGTGCTCGGCCGCTCCCAAGGGATAGAAGTCACTAGTACGTAAACCGAAGCGTTTCTTCACTCGAGGAAATTTTTCATGCATGAATACCACGATGCAAAGGAACACGCAGGAGTTCGAGGCTTTCATAAGGCTTTCCGACGAATGGAGAAGTGTTTGCTGTTGGGACTGATGCTCGCAGTCTCGCTTGAAGCGCAACAGAGTGTTTCGTCGGCGCCGGCCTGGACTGGTGTCGTACGCACGGCTGCCGGTGAACCTGTGGCCGGAGCGAAGGTAACGGTATACAGACTGGCCGCTAAAGAGAACCTAACGGCGGTTACGGGAACCGATGGAAAGTTCGCGATTGCGGACATTCGATTCGGGCCACATAACGTGAGCGTGCAACTGCCCGGGCGACGCCCGACAGCGCCAGCGGCAGTGGACATATTAGGCCTAACAGTTGTGCTAACGGTATCCGATCAAAACGTGCTGTCCTTTGCAGCCAACCCGCAAATTCCTGCGGCAGGAGTCTCGAATGGGAACCCCAGTACAACTTCGAACGCGGCCAGTGGAGCAGGGGGGGAGAAACTCTCCAGCCAAAAGGTAAATGAGTTGCCGTTGAATGGACGAGACTTCAGCGCGTTGTTGTTGTTAGCAGCGGGCACGATGACCGACGTGAACGGGCAGACGAATTTCACCCAGCAGTTCGCCATCAACGGACAGCGCGGCGTCGAGGCTGTGTTCGCGATGGACGATGCGGATGTCAGCGATCCAGAAATGGGCGGGAGCACGTTCACGAATTTCAACGTAGATGCGATTCAGGAGCTGCAGTCAAGCTCAGGCTGGATGCCGGCGGACATCGGGCGCGGCGCGGCAGGGTTCACCAACATCGTGACACGGTCCGGGAAAAGCGGTTTTCACGGGTCATTCTTTGAGTTCTTAAGGAACTCTGCCCTGGATGCGCGGAATTATTTCGATCACCCGTCGATTGCGGACCCAGGCCGGATCCCTCCGTTCCGCCGAAACGAGTTCGGAATTACGAATGGCGGGCCGGTCGTGTTGCCACATGTGTATGACGGACGCGACCGCACGTTCTATTTTGTGCAGTATCAGGGATTCAGGCAGGTGCTGGGAACGACCCAGGTTTTGGCTGTGCCAACGGCAGCCGAGCGAGCGGGTCAGGACATGGTGACGTACCCGGATGGCAGCACGGATACGCTGCAGATAGCGGGGAGTTCGAATAGCCCGGGAGTAAATCCGGCCATTGCTTCCATAATGGCGCGCTATCCACTCCCTAACAACCCAACTGGCGCGTATGGTGCGCGAACCTATGCAGCGCCTTCAAACGTGAATACAGATACGGATCAGTTTTCTATCCGCATCGATCAGAAGGTTGGCGCAAAAGGACAATTGTTTGGTCGATTCAATTACGACAATCTAACGGGACCGACAACAAATCCAGATCAAACACTGCTTGACCCGAGCTTCGGCGTACAGTATGTAGACCGGCAGCGCAACGGGGTCATCACCTACACGCACGCTGTGTCGCCTCGGTTTCTCTGGTCGTCATCGCTAAGTTTCACTCGGACGACCCCGTCGTTTGTGACACCGAACCACATCGATCCGGCATTGAAGTTCATCGATGGCCTTTACGAGGCGTACAACAGCGCGGCGGGTTCGGTGATGTCGGCGTTCGTGAATTTGTTCCAAGGGCAATTGAATTTTACCTGGACGACTGCGCGCCACGCGGTGAAATGGGGTGCGGAGGCGCGACTTAATCGCGACACGACATACTTCGGAATCAGTCCCAATGGCGAATATGATTTTGGCGGCGGAACGGTTTACTCGCCAGTGTTCATTCCTTCCGCCAGCCGACAGCACAATGTGCAAGTCGGCGATCCTCTACCAGACACGCTAAGCAGTCTGCTGATCGGCTATCCGTACGGGTACACGATCGCGGTGGCACCGCCCTACGCATCCAATGGCGCGCACATTGGGCCGGCTGCGATCAACCGGAATGATGTGAACGCCTACGTCGAGGACACATGGAAAATCAATCCGCAATGGACTCTCAACTATGGGCTGCGATTTGAGCTCTACACGCCGATTGCGGAGCGGGCGTACCGGACATCGAGTTTTCTGAATTCGTTCCCACCTGCGGGCGTAGGACAGGAATATTTGATCAATCCGCAGCCTACTTATCAGACCGATTGGAACGGCTGGGGGCCGCGTTTGCAGGTGGACTGGAATGCGCCCCAAGCGGTGCATGTGCACTTGGGCGGGGCGATCACCGTGATTCCGCCAAATATCTGGCAGGACAATCTTCTTACCGGGTCAACGCCCTACGTTGTTTATCCTCGCGTCAATGCGGCGCGAAACGGGGAGATTGCCTACGGATTCCAAATTACACCGAACGAATTGCCGCCCGTCTATAACACCGCTGGCGTGAACGTGCTGGCCAGCGGCGACCCGAAAAAAGTCCCGGCGAATACGGTGATGGACGTAAATCGATACCAGCAGAATTTGGCGGCGCTGGCGCCGAGTCAACAACTCTCGCTGCTGAGTCTGGCCGGGATCGACCGGCGCTTCGGCAATGGGTACTTGCAGACGTGGACGCTGGGGCTGGAACGGGCTTTCGGCGGCCTCACGGCCGATGTCGCGTATGTCGGAACATCGGCGTTCCGACTCCCCAGAATGTCATATCCAAACGCGTATCCCGGAGCGGATCCGGAATTTGCGCGATTTACAAACTTCAACGGTAGCGGAGCGGTGACGGGTGGTTTCGGATTCGAGTCTGTGATGACAGCGACGTCGCACTCGTCGTACAACGCCTTGCAGACCTCACTGTCGGGAAATGTTGGGCATGGCGGTCCGTCATTGCAGGCAGGCTACACCTGGGGCAAATCGCTGGATGATGTCAGCGGCATTATCGGAGGAACAGGATCCACCGGGGCTGTGACGTTGTTTAGTCCGCAAAACCCGTTCGATACACGAGCGGAAAGAGGGCCGTCAAGCTTTGATGTGACGCACGCCTTCACGTTGAGCGCGGCCCAGGATTTGCACTTCGAGCATTTGGGAGTTCAGTCGGATCGAACGCACCTGTTGACGAAGGGCTGGGAGTTGCTGAGCATCTCGACGATCACCAGTGGTTCGCCGTTTACGGTTTATTCGGGGATCCAGCAGACGGGCGCGGGAACGATTGGCGCGGACCGGCCAGACCAGATTGAGACACCGGACCTCTCGAGCGCCGGCAGTTCAACGCGACCGCGCGACGATTATTTTGGGCGGGGCGGGAACAACGCAAGTTTCTTTGCCATTCCCGTCGGGATCGCGGGTGGGACCGGACCAAACTCCGGGCGCTTTGGAACGCTCGGCCGTAATACATTTCGCGGCCCGGCATATTATGATTTCGATTTTGCGCTCATCAAGACGACTCCGATTGGCCACCGAGAAAGCGGTTTGGAGCGAGCGGACCTGCAATTCCGCGCAGAGCTGTTTAATTTGTTTAACATCGTCAACATGGGCCTACCTGCGAACCTCATCGAGGGTACAGGGTTTGGCATGATCAGCAAGACCGCGGGAACCTCACGGCAAATTCAGTTTTCGCTAAAACTCATCTATTGAGGCGCGTCCTGCAGCGACTCAGGGTTGGGGGGAGGACAGAAACATGCGTTTTAGGAAGATTCTGCGTTGCGCCAACGTCGGCGAATCACAGCTTGAACGCACGACCTCCTCTTGGAAACGACGAGCCCAGTTTTGCAGTCCGCGGCAGAAGCAGTGGGTCGTGTCACGTCGGAGTGTGACGTTTGGCGGGAGAGGATTCAACAGCTAATCTCCACCTTGCGTTTCCGGTCACACGGTAACAATGAAGCACTCCTTTGACACGGTTTCTTAACCGCCAGCGCCGGTATCTTCTTTGCATCTAGGTCGTGGTAACCCGACCGTGAAAATTGCGGCGCGGACTTGACTTGGAAGCATCCGCTCGACAACTCCGAGATCACGGGCAACACGGAAGTCATTGCGAGCCAGAGGTCGGCTTCGAGGAGATCGGTCTTGCCGTTCGCAACTCCGCTGTCGTCAGGTACTAGTTTTCCGTGAAATCCGTGCCGAAGGTTTTATTCCACTTCGCGCGGACGGTGCGAAGGAGTGACGGGTAGACGACCAGCTTGCGGAACGGGCCGATCAGTGTCATGTAGATCGGGGTGAAGCGACTGACGCTGCGCACGTAAACGCCGAAATAGAAGCGATACCCGTTTGCCGTTTCGACAAGGGCGCTCAGCGCTGCGGCGTGGGCGGTACGGTTGATCAGCTCAAGGAGTTGCTCGTTCTCGAAGCGGTATACGACGCGGAAAAGTCCCTCGCGCGTGCCCGATGGCGCAAGGGACCTGGAGCGATCGGCGGTTGTCATGCGCGTTGCGAAGGATTCCCAGGCGGTTGCGGCCGGCTCGCGATCCCAGCCAAGCAGCCGGCCAATGAAGAAACGGAGGTTCAGGAGCGTGCGCACGACCGGCGAGGGCGTGAGCAGACACGCGCTTGCCATCCGCAAAAACTCATCGAGTGTGATGCCGGAGCGCGTACGCGGCAGATTGACGGCCCACACGTCATGGAGCGGCACTCCGGCAAGAAAGTCGTGAACCCGCAGTGGCAGCCGTTCGAACTCTTGTGTCGAGATCTGGGGCATCGGGCCTCCTTCGTGGTCAATGTGTGCAATCGCTAGATGACGCCTCAGTCTTACATAGGACGGTTCTCAAGAACTCCTTGGCGCCAGCAGGGCCGGTCACGCTGACGATTACCGGCGCCATATTAGGTTGGGCAACCAACTCGAACCTCAAGAAGGGGCAACACTCCCTTTCTGCCACAATCATTTTCGCTATCATCGCAATGCACTTGCCATCGCCGGAAAGGCGGAAAGCATACCCATCCCGGAGTTCTTCGGTCCCGATCACGGCAGACCTAAATTCCGCAAGGAGCGTTGCCGCACGCTCGCGTAGTTCCGCGCTTGTCAAACAGCAAGCTACCGGCATGTCATCAGAGCCATCCTTCATGGCCGGCTCGCGGGGGGAACGACGCCGTTCATGCGCAGATACTCGACCATTTGTCCATAATGGTCAAACGCATGCACCAAGGACTCCACCACCAATGCCAGGCGAGTTGCCTCCGCGCTTTTCAGGGGCGAGATCGGCGAGGAGTGAACCGGAGTACTTTTCTGGCCGATCGCTTCGATTGCTTTGTCCAGATATGCGAAAGAGCCTTTCAGGTATCGACGAATCTCTTCTTTGGTTCTCACAGCTTCAGGCCCAAGCTCGTCGCCGGCATCTGCCGGTGGCTCCTCTCCCAAAGCGGCCGCCGCCAGAATGTAGTTAGTTGCGGACAGATGTTTCACCATTTGACCGAAGGTACGCACGCCCTTGAATTCACCATCCGCTGGCGCAAAGCCATACTTGTCGGCGGGCATGGCATCAGCCGCAGACACGATCACTCTCTCGCTGAGCTTCGCCAAGACCTGCAGAGCGTGCTTTTCCCGTTCTGCGTCGAGGCTGGCAGTTTCCTTGGCGTCAGCGCTCCGCTGGCCGACTTGTGCCAAAAGGTTGCCAGAAGTCAACCACAGCACGAGCATCAATATGGATTTGCTATTCCGCATGAGTCCTTCTCCCCTGGCGGCAAAGCTCTAGGCGCTCTGTCGCTCTATCCATTACGCTACAACTTAAAGTTGACTTTAAGGCAAGGGGGCTTTTTGTAAAGAATCTGTCAACGTTTCGAATGTTCATCGGAAGCGGCGATCTAGAATGTCCTTATGCCCGAATTAACGATTTCTCAGGTGGCGCGACAAGTTGGACTCCAGGCATCGGCGATTCGGTACTACGAGAGAATTGGATTGCTTCCACGAGCCCCGCGAATGAGCGGGCAGAGACGATACGACACTACAGCGCTTTACCGGCTGGCAATCATTCAGCGTGCGCGTCAACTTGGCTTTACATTGACTGAAATCCGTCACTTGTTCTTTGGCTTCCGTGATATCACTCGCGCTTCGGAACGCTGGCGAACGCTCTCCGAACGGAAGCTTGCGGAGTTGGATGATCTGATGGATGGAATAAAAGCCGTGCGAGGCGTGCTTAGAAAGTTGATGACGAAGTGCCAATGCGACACCTTGGATCAATGTGGCAAGGGCATATTTCAGAATATGAACAGAGATGTCGTAGCCAGGCCGCTACTCGCAAGTCATCGACATCGGGAAAAATATCCGACGAGTGTGCGAACCTGACGCGCTAGAACCCCGAAGGATTGTCTTTGGGATATCGGCCTTCAGGTGCGATACCTGTGATTAATTTCCGGGTTGGCCGACGACCCGCCCAGAATCCACAATTGCCAGTACACTACGAATCTCAACACATTTGGCTTTCTCTGATATGAAACTAGGATTCATCGGAACTGGCGAGATTACATCCTCGATTGTCACTGGCCTGGGTTCGTCGGTTACCATGCCGCACTCTATCCGATTGTCCCCGCGCAACTCGGCAATCGCCAAGAAGCTTGCCAATCGTTTTCACGGGGTATCCATCTCTTCCTGCAACCAGGAAGTTCTCGACGACTGCGAAACGATCGTGATTGCTGTCAGGCCTCAGGTTGCCCGAGATGTCCTTTCGGAATTGCATTTCCGTCCAGATCATCAAGTAGTCAGCCTTGTATCTGCTCTCTCACTGCGAAGCGTGTCCGAGATCGTGGCGCCTGCTGTGCGAGTCACAAGAGCCGTGCCGCTGCCATCAACGGCTAAACGGCTAAGCCCGACGGGGATATATCCGCCGGAACCGGCAGCTTGTGACCTTTTCGCCGCTCTCGGAACCGTATTTGCGGTGGAAAGCGAAAACGAGTTCGATGCAATGTGCGCGGTCACTGCAACGATTGCGGCCTATTTCGCATTTATCGAGAGAATCGGCTCTTGGTTGGCTCAACACGGGATTCCAGAATCGAAGGCCCGCGACTACCTCGCGCGAATGTTTTGGGGGCTCACCGCTTCCGCCGTCGACGCGCCGGAGTGTAGTTTCCAATCGTTGGCCGGCAACCATGCAACTGCCGGCGGTATAAACGAACAATTTCTCAGATACCTGATTGAACACGGCTTGCTGACGAACGTTTCTGAGGCTCTGGACACGGTGCTGTCCCGAATCAGCGCGCCATCGCAGAGGAGTGACGTCGGAACAGATTCCCTTCCATAATCCGGTACGGGAAGATTTGACGACGATCCGCCCCAGACACCAGTTGCCAGAACACCGTTCTCGCGACTGGGAGGACAAAACAGCCGCCGACCCGCGGTCGTCACCCGGCATCTTTCTACAGTAGACTTGCCCCATGATTCGTCAGATCGCGCCTCTGTTCTTCACCATGGACATTTCCGGCACCCTTGCCTATTACAAAGCTAAGTTTGGCTTCACGTGTTTGGGCACGTGGAGGGACCCGCCGGTTTATGCCATCGTTGCGCGCGACCATCAACCGATTCACTTCCGCTGTGCGAACCTCCCACTCCGTAGACGATGGAACGGATGACGCTCCTCGTGCCCCTCTCGAAGTCGATATGGCGGCAAAGTTGGCCGACAATCCATCCGGAGCCGCGTCGGCACACTTTGTGGCAAGGTTAAGCCTTCCCGGCTGGACAGTGTCATCGTCCCCCATAGGCACCACCACAACCGCTCGGCCTTAGTATGGGCGGCACTCCGGCGATCAGAGACGGTCCTGGTCAAAAGTGGAGAATCAGGTCGCTCGCTACTGTGATCTGATCACGCCGGCGACCGTTGTCGTAAGCCCTCTGATCCCAGGCACGTTCGAAACGCAATTCAGGACGTATCTGGATGGTGGTGCCGATCCAATGACACCACATCATTGTGTTTTCTGAGTATCGGGTCGCGTAGCCCGTACGCTGGCCTTTTTTGTCGTCGAGAAAGTCGCTGCGAAACGACAGGAAGTCATGCGGGGAGAGTTGCTTCTGCAGGAAATTGACTAGGGCATATTCGGGGGCGGTGCAACGCTGTTCCCCGGTCAGGCAGTACGCGGCATTCGCGCCGGTTTCCGGCTGAATCTTGCCTCCGAGCGCTGGTACGTCGCGCTCATACATATACCAGGCTTCGGTTGCCATGTGCAGGGTCTTCGAGAACTTGTGATACCAGGTGGCGTCATACTGCTGCAGATTGTTGTACGCGTACTTGCCGTCATTGATGCCGTTGGCGCAGATGTAAAGATTGTCATTTACCAGCGCAGTCGTGTAACTCAGGCAGCCTGTGCCGGAAGGCTTCGCATCCGGTGTCCACGGGGCGATGTCGTGGCCGGCGGTAATCCCGAGTTGCACCAGCCAATGGTCGTTCAGCTTCACCGTTGCCATCAGACCGGTGTCGGTAAACGGGTCAATCGCATAGAGCAGCGAGTGGCTGAAAATGTAGTTGTTGGGCGCCAATTGCGCCTCGATCCCAGGCACAGAGATGTAGCGGCCTACCCTCAGATTCATGCCCTGCGCAACCTGCGGAAAGTAAACATCGACATATTCAAGCGCGGGATCAAAACCATACTGGCGATGATCGTTCAGCAACTGGCCGCTCAGGTATCCCTTCGCTGTGGTAAAGCGATAGTCCGTGCCATACAGGGCCGTAAGGTGGTAGCCCCAGTCGGTGTGATCGCGTTGCACGGAATCCGGCAACCGCTCGGCATAAAGAACAAGTTGGTTTAGCTCAAAGCGATTCGAGTAGAGATCGTTCGCTTCGGGCGCATTGTTATGGGAGGAGGTGCCGAAGTTCAGCGTCGGATCGATCCATCCATACAGCTTCGTCCGGCTGCGGGCCTGGTTGATGGCGGTCATCAGCGGATAGGTGTTTGTGTCCGGCTCACCGATCAGCGGCGAACCACCATACGACCAATCTGAGTTTGGAAACGGCGGTGAATCCAGAGGCGACGGAAGCCCCCGCCGCGCTGGGGCCGGTGAAGAAGCAGCCGTCCCCGACCAGTCCTGGCGGTAAGACTCCGCCCAGCGGTCAAGGAATCCTTTCTTCTCGGTGATGTTCGGCTTCGGAGCGTTAGGAAGCGAGTCGGTGGGTCGATCGGCCGGTTGCGCTTGAGAGAGATCGGCCGATAGGAACACAACACATACCAACAGGGAGAAGTGTGGACAGCGGCGTGAATTATTCTTTGAACGCATAAAAATGCTGTGCCACCTGAGTCTACAAGCTCTGGCTCCAATACTTGCTCGTTGATGCCGAAGTAGCCCAGCGCGAGCTGCGGCGTTAGAACACTCTCGTCGACAGTCAAGGGGAGAGTTGTGTCGAATGGTCGGATGACGGGCAGGCGTGAAGTAGTCCCAAGGTAAGGTTTGCCGACCATTCGGCATCTGCCCGTTCGTTAAGCGAACCGGGCAGTATGTCTTCACAGCGATGTTCCCATCAAAGATTGAACGCGGTAAACTACCGGGTCTATATGCATCAGATTCTGGTTTACTCCGATTCTTTGACTTGGGGCATCATTCCCGATACCCGCAATCGGTTGCCTTTTGACGAGCGCTGGCCGGGCGTGCTCGAAAACAAACTGAACGCTTCCGGGCAGAGGGTGCGACTGATTGAAGACTGCTTAAATGGTCGACGTACGGTCTGGGACGACCCCTTCAAACCGGGACGAAAGGGGCTGGAGGGTCTCGCACAACGCGTTGAGATCAACTCGCCCTTGTCGCTTGTCATCCTCATGCTGGGGACGAACGATTTCCAGTTTTCCCACCCTTACAACGATGCCTGGTCAGCAGCTGAAGGCATTGCTATGCTGGTCAATGAGATTCGGAAGGCACCCATCGAGCCAGGGATGCCTGTGCCGCCAGTATTAATAGTTTCCCCACCGCAAATTCGCTCTCCGCGGGGAAGCATTGCAGCGAAGTTTCGCGGCGCCGAGTTGAAATGCACCGGCCTAGCGGAGGCCTACGTGCAGGTAGCATTGAGTCTCGTATGTCACTTCTTTGACGCAGAGACTGTCACAAGTGCCAGTAAGGTTGATGGCGTGCATCTCGATCCAGATCAGCACCTACAACTAGGCAATGCACTAGCCGAAATCGTGCAATCGATCCTCACCGCTCCTAGCACCCGCGGTTCGCGATGACTGTGAGTCTCCGTATCCGGCGTCCGCGCCCGAGTGACGGGCAACCCTTCCGTAATCCGGTAAGGTAAGGTTAGCCGACAATACACCCAGAGTGCGCCCGGCGCGGGATCTGAGTGTGCGGAACAAACTCGATGGCCTACTCAGCTGATCAAGTATTTCACGTGCGACTTGTCTTTGTGGGCTGGGGCTACCTCCACTGCGGGTTTCAATACTGGCACAAGATAACTGGCGAAGCCGATGCCGACAAGAATGGTCCCGAACGATTTTTCCGGTGTGTACGTCCGAACGACCGATTTCCCAATCTCGAGTTTGTAGAACCTTGTTTGATAGCGCCGCGCAAAAAGCTGTTGCATCGCTTCCCGTAGATTGGCTTCCGCTTCTTCGACCGATCCGTTGCCGGCATACTCGCATGCAAAACCACCCAGGTAAGAGCCGTCTGAATTGCGATAGACCCTGGCCAAAAGGAGACCAGCTGTGATGCGTGTTCCAGGTTTATCGGAATGCTGAACAGCGATGATTCCCTCGAGCACGGACCCATGGTGGATGTCAGGCAAATGCGAGAGTTCGACCGTTTCGGGCGGCAGTACGGAGGTGTAAAGCATTATGTTGTAATTCTCGATGCCGGCCATGTGCAGCGCTGCGTCATACGATCCGACCTCGATTCCGACATCGCTCTCTCCCCAGCCAATCGCCCAGAAATATTCCTTGGGAATCCGGCAGCCAATTTCGGAGTAGAGATCAGGTAGATTCATCAGCATTTTGAGTTACCCGGCGCAGCTTAACGCGGTTTCGGTGGGACAGTCAATGGAACTCCTGATAAGCGCTGATAAGCGCGCCGGTTAAGATCCTGCTTCCGAGTTGCCGTTCAATTCAGCAGCAATCGGAAAACATTAACCGGTTGATCAGCGGTGCGATGAGACTGATCCGCCGGGCAGCGGGCATCGAAACAGCCAAAGGTTAATGAAAAGGATGAACTTAAGCCAACCTTTGGTCAACGGCCCTTCAACTTCAATAATTTTGAAGCTGCTTCAAAAGTAGGCGTCCGAGCAAAGCACCTGTTCGATAAGTCGTGTCTGTGCTGGAGTTGTGCGCTGAAGACAACCGCGGCCGGCCATCCCCTGTCAACTTGCATCACTTGCTGGATGGGTCGTGGAGCGACCACCGTGTGACTCAGACGAATCCGTGTGCCACCTGTGCGGGCCGTACAAGTAGCCTACGCATCGTCGACACTGTGCTGCGGCAGCGAGCGTCACGGCCAACTGCCTGCGCTGACCGTGAGCCGAACGGTTCCGGTTTGGGCAGTATCCGATCGCTCCAGTCTGCTTAAATTGCTGGGAATTTAATATGCGTCGGCCCTGCTCCCCGGATGATTCTGATTCATTGTGCCCCCGCATCGTAGCAGCTCCCCCTTGGTGGCTATCAATGGGACAGCAAATCGCAAGCCTCGAAGGGCGCGCCGTCCTGGCGCTTCCCCGTCAAGCAAGCGTTGACGCTTCTCGGTGCAATTCCGCTTGCGTCCGGTCGGAAGAACATAACCAGAGCTGGCTGGCCGCTATGCTGGACGTCTTCTACCTCCGTGCTTTCCGGCACGGCTTTGCCCGGGCCGAAGTGAAGGCTGGTGCGATCGACTTGCTCAGCGCCGAGAAAAGGCGCGTTCCATAAAATTACCTGTAGCTTTTTGCCGGTTGGACGGATGGAGATTCGCGCGAGCAGGTGTCCCCAGACTTGCACGTTGATTCGGGCCGGAGACGGCGACGTGAAGGCCTTCTCGAATTTTCCGGTACTGGAAAAGACGCGGAGTTGCTCGGCGGGGTCGGAGGGGGTTGCGAGGTTGTACCAGGCGCAGCCAGGGTTGGTTTCGGCGAAGACGCCAAATTGAATACGTATTCCGCCAGGGACGGACCACCTGAGATCGTTGAAGTCAATTTGCCAGGTCGGCGATCCGTGGAGGTGCGGGCCGCTGGCTATCTCAACGTCTCGATTGGCAGCGGTATTGGAGCCGGGCTTGATGCTGGTGGATTTCAGGACTGGCAGATTGTGGCAATCGCAATCTGCGCCCGGCGGTGGGTCGGGTTTGGGTAGATCGCGCGCGATCCCACCGAGGAGGCTGATTTTCTTGACGAGATCCCCGAGTGCGCGGGGCGATGGTGCCTTGGGATCGGCGACGGCCCAGAGACGGATACGATCGATGACCCAGTCTTCTTTCAGGGCGCCGACTACGAAATCGTCAGCGATAAAGGCATTGGTCCGATTGGTCAAGCCGAGGGATTGGACAGACTCGGCGGAGGGGGCCCTATCAAGCAGGAGGATTGGCGGTTGCGCGGAAAGATCTGCGACAGAAGAAGTGCAGGCAAAGACGAGTGCGAGGAGCTTCAGCATGAAATCAATGCCAACTCTCATTTTGGAAACAGAGGAGGGGTTACGGCGGACCGGAGTCCCTATTGAGTGCGAAGTTGATGGTGCAAATGCTACGCACACGTCTGCGAAGTCGGCTGCTTGTAGAACATCACGATCTCATTAGTGCAGAATCTTGAACTGTCCCTGAAACGCAGGGAACGCATCCCCATAAATGGTTACCTGGTAAGTGCCAGGGGCGTACTTACGGGCGTAAAGATTATGTTCGTACTTACCAAGCCCTATCTTCCTGAACGCCGTATTTCTTGCAAAAATGACCGTCTGGGTCGGATGCCCCTTCGCGTCTGCAATCATGACCACGGAAAGGCCAGCCTTGGCGTCGGTGACCGGTTTGCCGGTGACCACCGAAGTCAATCGGAATATGATCGGAATAAGCTGGCCGTGCTCATAGTTTCTCGGTAACGTCGGCCTTATAAGGTGGAAATGAGCCGCGCCTTGCGGGTTGGTGGCGCCCAAATCGACAGCTATGAATTCCGAGAAGCCTTGTGTTTTTCCCTTCACAGTGGGATCAGAAAATCCGCTAAAGATGTCTTGCCACTGATTCTGGCCGATCGGGGTGGTGAGATAACCGGGATTGATGATCGTTTGCGAGGTGGTAAAGCTGGTCTGCACTCCAATTGTAGGGTCAGGCTCAGCCGGGCAGGTTATTGGGTTTCCATTGTTATCCGAACAAGTTACCTGATCGTCTATGCAGTTCCCAGCCCCGCCTCCATAGACGATGCAACTGGCATTGGCAAACCGAGTGCCTGCGACGCGCTGCTGGAACTGGGCCTGTGTAATCTCGACCGCGGTAATCGTCATGTTCACGCCGGAGAACTGTGTGTTCGGTGGATACTGGACCGCATAGTTGTTAGATCCAAAATTGAAGTTGTTCGGCTGGGTTGGGCTCAATGGCTGGGTGATCTGGAGCGTCAATTGAGGGGCCGCGGCCATCGCAACACCGATCGGGGCGTTGCCGACCTGCACTGTTCCCGAAATCGTATTGCCTGCGGTGGCAATCACGGAAACCGTGTTTGCATTCAGGTTGGTGACGTAAGCAGAAGAGCCGTCCGTGGTGAGCGCCACCTGGACCGGGTTATTGAGGCCCGACACTGTACCGATCACGGTGGTAGTTTTCGTGTCGATTACCGAGACGTTATTGGAACCGCTGTTCGCCACATAAACCGTGCTGTTGTCGGGTGTAAAGGCAGCGCCGAATGGGCTGGTTCCAACCGAGATGGTCGTCGTTACCTGATTGGTGGCGACCGAGATCACCGAGACGTTGTTGCTTCCCGCGTTCTCGACATATGCCCACATACTGTTCGGACTCACTGTTACCCAACGAGGCCCGGTACCCACCGGGATAGTTTGGACCACCGAGGGGTTACTTCCCACGGCGATGACCGAGACCGTATTAGATCCGGAGTTAGTGACGTAGGCGAACGTCCCATTCGACGTGGGCGCCATCGCCACGCCCACCGGGCTGTTTTGTACCGGGACCGTGGCGACCACCGTCTGCGTAGCCGGGTCGATCACCGAAACAGAGTTTGAAGATCCGTTCACTACGTAGACCCCCTTTCCGTCTGGAGTGAAAGCCACACCGAAGGGCGACAATTGGACTGGAATGGTGGCCACTACGCTGCCGCTCGCAGCGTTAATCGCAGACACGTTGTTTCCGTGATTGTTGGTTACGTAAACCTGTGTTTGGTCGGGAGAGATAGCAGTTCCCCAAGGACCAGATCCCACGACTATGCTGTTGGTCACTTGCCCGGTAGGAATGTTAATCACAGAGACGGTGTTGCTGTTGATGTTGGCCACGTAGGCAAACGGTCCAGTCTGGGTAATGGCGAGTGTTTGCGCGGGCGAGGTCGAGGCGGAGAAGTTGCCGTCGCCACTGTAAACGGCCGTGATCGAGTAGAGCCCCACCGCGAGGCCGCTCGGGTTGTAATTAAACGTCCCGACTCCGCCGCTCAGGGTAGCGGTCCCAATCTGGGTTGAACCGTTGAAGTAGGTGACAGTTCCGGTGGGCGTGCCGGTGCCCGAGACCGGGGTGACCGTCGCGGTCATCACTATCGGCCCGGCCGAGCCCAAGGGGACGCTCGGAGGCGTAAGCGTGAGGCTGGTAGTGGTCGGGGTGGCCCCGGCTCTTGTGACCACGATGCTGCAACTGGCGGTGGCGGTGTTCTCCTGCGAGTCCACGACCTGAGCTGTGAAGCTGTAGGTGCCTTGCATGGTCGGCGTGCCAGTGATCGCGCCGGTGGATGAGTTAAGCGAGAGCCCGGGAGGCAGCGCGCCGCTGATGATCGAGAAGGTGTACGGAGCGACTCCGCCCGTTGCGGTGAGAGCAGAGCTGTAGGCAACGCTCATCTGTGCTGTTCCGGTGGGACAGCTCAGCGTGATCGCCGAAACCACGATGCTGCAACTGGAGGTGGCCGTGTTCTCCTGCGAGTCTATGACCTGAGCGGTAAAGCTGAAACTGCCCGCCGTTGTCGGCGTGCCGGTGATCGCGCCGGTCGAGGTGTTGAGCGAGAGCCCGGGAGGCAGCGCGCCGATAGCAATTGAGAACGTGTAGGGAGCGATTCCGCCGCTGGCGGTTAGCGCCGAGTTGTAGGCAACGCCTACTTGAGCGTTACCGGCTGGACAGGTCAGCGTGAGCGTTGGCGACGAGACCACGATGCTGCAACTCGAGGTAGCAGTGTTGCCGAGCGAATCCACGACCTGGGCCGTGAAGCCGTACGTGCCTTGAGTAGTTGGTGTGCCGGTGATCGCGCCCGTCGAGCCATTGAGCGAGAGTCCCGGAGGCAGTGAGCCGGTGATGATCGAGAACGTATAAGGGCCCACGCCGCCCGTGGCGGTTAGTGCAGAGTTGTAGGCAACGCCGACTTGCGCCGTTCCGGATGGGCAGCTCAGCGCGAGCGTCTGTGTCCCGACCGGCAGACTGTAAATCGTGCCATCCAGCCGATTGCCACCGAAAGCCGTCATGCCGTACAACTTCCCATCGCTGGCCGGTACGAGCCCGCTATACGGGAAGGCGCCATCCAAAAGATTGAAGCTGTACAGCGTTGTCAGTACGCCCGCCTGCGTAATTTGGAAGACCGTTCCAAATCCGTTTCCCCCGCCGCGCGTGGTTCCGTAGAGGTTGCTTCCTGCTAAGACCAGAGGGCCCTGCGGACGCGCGCCGTCCGTGCAGCCTGGCCGGGCGCAGAAGCTATACAGCGTGGTCAGCGCTCCCGTGAGCGTGACCTGGAAAACGGTGCCGCGAAAGGCGGCGCCGCCGTTTAAGGTTGTTCCATAGAGATTGCCGTCGGTGGCTTGCAGCAGGCCGGCAGTGGGATTGGCTCCGTCCGCGCAGTTCGGTTGGGAGCAAAAACTATACAGCGTGGTCAGCAGGCCCGCGGTAGTGATCTGGAAAATGGTGCCTCCACCAGTGGCCCCGCCATCTCGCGTGGTTCCGTAGAGGTTCCCGTTGCTTGCTTGCATCAGCGTGCCGATGGGGTTGGAACCGTCCGCGCAGCCCGGTTGCGAACAGAAACTGTAAAGAGTGGTCAGCGCTCCGGCTGGTGTCATTTTGAAAACAGTGCCGCCCCGGCCGTTGGCTCCGCCCCCAGAGTTCGCGCCGTACAAGTTTCCGTCGCTCGCTTGCATCAGCCCCGGCTGCGTGTAGACACCGTCCGCGCAACCAGGTTTGGAACAGAAATTGTAAAGCGAATTGAACTGCCCTCCCGCAGAAACTTCAAACACCGTGCCCGCACCGTTACCGCCTTCTGTCGTTGTCCCGTAGAAGTTCCCGTTGGCGGCTTGCACCAGCCCAGCGAAAGGCTCCGCGCCATCGGTGCAATTGGTTTGCGAGCAAAACGTATATAAGGTGGTCAGCGTCCCATCCGGAGTGACTTGGAACACCGTGCCCTGATCTGCGGTTCCGCCCAGCTCATCCGTCCCGTAGAGGTTGCCATCGGTGCCTTGAATCAGGGAACCACGGAAAGGACTGGCACCGTTTGCCCCGTCAAAATTCAAAATGCTTGTCAGGGTCGCCAGATTGGGCGCAGCCGTAGCGTTTCCGGGCGCCTTAGCCTTTATGGCGGCAGCATTCATTCGCGCAAATACGGCCGCTTTGCGATTGCCTCCGAACGTCTTGCGGTCTGAAGTCCCAGGCTGGGAGAAGCCAGGAAACATCCGTTCTTTCCCGCTCCGTTCGAATACGGCTTCAGATAACACATCGGCGCCGCGGAAAATTAAGCTCAATGCGGTGTTGTCGCCGGCCTTCGCTTTCTGCGGCACGTCCAGAGTTACGGGCAAGCTGAAGATCGTGCCATTGTCGGAACTCCCTCCAAAGTAGGTCATCCCGTACAAGTTTCCATTGGAGGCCTCGGCCAGTCCGCCATCCGGATAAGCCCCGTCCGTCACCGCGAAAGTGTGGAGCGTAGTGAGTTGGCCCGACGGCGTGATTCCAAAGACGGTGCCAAAGCTGAACGAGAAGTCCGGACCAGTGCCACCGCTAGTGGTTCCGTAGAAATTCCCGTCACTGGCCAGCACAAGGGGAGCACTCGGGAAAACTCCGTCCGGGCATCCTGGCGAAGAACAAAAACTGTGAAGTGTGGTGAACTGGCCCGCGGATGTGATCGAAAAAATTGTGCCTGCATCGCCGTTGGCTCCGCCATCAACGGTTGTGCCGTAGAGGGTTCCATCGGCGGCTTGCACAAGCGCGGCGTAGGGAAAGCCGCCATCCGTGCAATTGACCTGGGAGCAGAAGCTGTAGAGCGTGGTCAGTTGTCCCGCTGGCGTGATTTTGAAGACGGTGCCTCCTTGGTTGTTGGCCCCGCCATCGTTGGTTGTTCCGTAAAGGTTTCCGTCGGCGCCTAACAGCAACCCGGCCAAAGGAAAAGCACCATCCGTGCAGTTCGCTTGAGAACAAAAGCTGTAAAGCGTCGTGAACTGGCCCGCCGGCGAGATTTCAAAAATCGTGCCCGCTCCATTGGCTCCGCCGAGGCTGGTGGTGCCGTAGAAGTTTCCCCCAACTTGCACTAGACCTGCGAAAGGGTCCTGGCCATCCGTGCAATTAGGTTGGGAGCAGAAGCTGTGCAGTGTAGTCAACTGGCCCGACGGCGTCACTTCAAAAACCTCGCCGACGCCGTTGGCCCCCCCCCAGTACGTGGTCCCGTAGATGTTTCCTGCGAAAACCAACGGTCCTGAGAAGGGCTCGGCCCCATCGGTGCAGTTGATTTGCTGGCAGAACGTATACAGCGTTGTCAACGTTCCGTCGGCAGTGGCCTGGAACAGAACGCCCTGGTCGTAGGTTCCTCCTACCGCGGTCATGCCATAACCAACCTGGCCCACAATCTGAATATTCCCGAAAAAAGGTTCCGAGCCATGAACACTGCCGTCAAAATTCACCAGCGTCGCGAACCCTTGCCCAGCGGTAATCGTCAGGTTTTGCGCCGGGGACGTGGACGCGGAGAAGGTGCTGTCGCCACTGTAAACTGCCGTAATCGGGTGTATGCCCGCCCCCAAGCCGCTGGGATTGAAATTAAACCTGGCGATTCCGCCGCTCAGCGTGGATGATCCGATTGAATTGGAGCCATCGAAATACGAGACTGTGCCCGTGGGCGTGCCGCCGCCCGAAATCGGCGCGACCGTCGCCGTCATCACCACCGGCCCGGACGAACCCACAGGCAGGCTTTCAGGCGCAAGACTCAGATTGGTGCTGGTTGGGTCGGTCCCGGTGCCGGCGACCGTGATGCTGCAATTCGCGGTGGCGGAGCTGCTCTGTGAGTCCACCACCTGAGCCGTGAAGCTGAAGGTGCCCGATGTAGTCGGAGTGCCCGTGATCGCGCCGGTTGATGTGTTGAGCGTCAAGCCCGAAGGCAGCGAGCCGCTGATGATCGAGAAGGTATAGGGCGCAGTTCCGCCCGAAGCGCCAAGCGCCGAACTGTAAGCAACTCCGACCTCTGCGGTTTGCGAGGGACAGGCCAGCGCGAGCCCTGCTTGCCCCGGTGTCAGACTGAAGACCGTGCCGTCGCCGTTGGCTCCGCCTTCGAAGGTTGTCCCGTAGAAGTTCCCATCGCCTCCCTGTACTAAACCGGCGTAAGGGAACTCGCCGTCCGTGCAATTGCTCTGGGAGCAAAAACTGTAAAGCGTGGTCAACGAGCCGGCCGGTGTGATTTCGAAAACTGTGCCCACAAAGGCGACGGCCCCGCCGTCGAGCGTTGTCCCGTAAAAATTCCCATCGCTCCCCTGCACTAATCCGGCGTAAGGCAAAGCGCCGTCCGTGCAATTGCTCTGGGAGCAAAAACTGTAAAGCGTGGTCAGCGAGCCGGCTGGTGTGATTTTGAAGACTGTGCCATCACCGTTGGTCGCGCCCTCGAAGGTTGTCCCGTAGAAGTTCCCATCGCTCCCCTGCACTAGCCCGGCGAAAGGGATAGCGCCGTCCGCGCAGTTGGCCTGGGAGCAGAAACTGTAAAGCGTGGTCAGCGAGCCGGCTGGTGTGATTTTGAAGACTGTGCCATCACTGTTGGTCCCGCCCTCGAAGGTTGTCCCGTAAAAGTTCCCATCGCTCCCCTGCACTAGCCCGGCGTAAGGGAAAGCGCCGTCCGCGCAGTTGGCCTGGGAGCAAAAACTGTAAAGCGTGGTCAGCGAGCCGGCTGGTGTGATTTTGAAGACTGTGCCATCACTGTTGGTCCCGCCCTCGAAGGTTGTCCCGTAAAAGTTCCCATCGCCTCCCTGCACTAGCCCGGCGTAAGGGATAGCGCCGTCCACGCAGCTGGCCTGGGAGCAAAAGCTATAGAGCGTGGTTAGCGAGCCGGACGGTGTGATTTTGAAGACTGTGCCCTCAAAGTTGGTGCCGCCCCCGACCGTTGTCCCGTAAAAGTTCCCATCGCCTCCCTGCACTAGCCCGGCGTAAGGGGCAACGCCGTCCGCGCAGTTGGCCTGGGAGCAAAAACTGTAAAGCGTGGTCAGCGAGCCGGCTGGTGTGATTTTGAAGACTGTGCCATCGCCGATTGTCCCGCCCACATACGTTGTCCCATAGAAGTTGCCGTCGGCGCCCTGGATGAGAGACGAGAAAGGTTCTGCCCCGTCGCTCCCGTCGAAACTCGCCAGAGTGGTAAGGACTTGCCCGAACGGGCTAGCCGCAAGCGTCCCTGGTGTATGTGCGCCCCTTTGAGCAACGCCTTGGCCGACCAGGGCTGCTAATAAAACAATGCATCCCGCAACGAATTGGACATTGAATTGAACCCGGCGCTGGCGCATGAATTACTCTCCCCGCAACGGCGATTTCTCGTTCAGCCGAATAATGTGATGGAACCGGATGCCGTCATCCCTGCGCATCTCTACGATCAAAAGCGCGCGCACGCCCCTCTGCCAGGACTGGTACAGATGGGTCGGCACCTTGAACTCCTGCGATATCTCCTGGTTGCCGTGCGGGCTGAGCAGAATAGGCGCGCGCAGCGGCTTGGCGGGAGCCGGCCCCGGCGCCAATAACGTCAGGCTTTCCACCGACACCGGTTGCTCTCCCGGATTTGTCAGGCGCACCCTCAACTCCACCTGAGTGTCCTGGCCGATACTCGTCGTCTTCACCACTGCGCAGGAACCGAGGACGTGGGGATGGTCGGCGCTCTCAGCGGCGAGTAACATACCGGTAGAAATCGCCAACAGTAGGACCGTCGTTGCGAGTCGTCTTGTCATTGGACTACCTCCAGACCATCTACTCACCGGGGCAATTGCGTTTATCGATCTTGAGTGACTAATCGCGATTTCTGGGTCAACCATCGTGACAGAGGCTTGAGAAGCGCGAAGCAATTCCTGGGTCTGGCAGCCATGCCTCTTTCCGCTCGAGCGGTTGCTAGCGGCTGGGGGAGCCTGCGGTTAGCGGTGCGAATTATGAGTTATGGTAAGTGGGATGTCAAGAACAAGTTCATAATTGACGCTACTTTGACGTTCCGTGCAAACGGGCTGCTCCTAAAGGGCAGCCGCCTTGCGGGCGATGAGACCGAATCCCTTCTCTTTGGCATCCTTTTGCAACTGCTCCAGGCGGGAGCGAGAGGCTGGGGTCTTCCCTGACTTCAGCTCTATTTCCTCGAGTGCCAGTCGGCATTCGAGTTGGTCGCCGACATAGCCTGACCTGGTAGATTTGGCCAATGCTTCTTTGAGGATAGTTTTGGCCGTGCCGATTTTTTCGGAAGCCGCCTCGGATCGCGCGCGGGCGACCGCGAAGGTCAACTGCGCACTTAGGTTCTGGCTCTTGGCGGCCATCGGAGCCATCTTCGCCACTTCTTTGAAAGCATCGCCGTTCCTTCCTCCGGCCAGAAGCGCGTCTGCCAATACGGCGGTGGCAGTGATTTGATCGTCGCCTTTGTGCGTCCGCTGAAACTCGTCGCGGGCCTCTCGATCAGGTCTTTCCGCTGCGCCTGGATGACCTTCTTCGGTCGCCAGTTCCGCAATTGCCACCTGCGTGGTGGCGACAGTATATTTTTCCCCTAACTCATTGCGGAAGGCCAAGGCCTCCTCGTAATCCTTGCGGGCCGCCGTAAGATCGGACGCCTTCAGTTCCAAGCTCCCCATGGCGACCAAGGCGTAAGCTGCCATGCTCTTATCACTGGCGGTACGTGCGAGTGCAAGCGCATCTGCATAGTTCTTGCGCGCTCCCGGGAGATCACCGAGGTGTTGCAGCACATCGCCGAGGTCGATCAATTTGTCGGTGGAGGGGCTGGATTGTCCGCTTGCAAGATCGAGCGCAACAGCCTGCTCCAGCATTTTCTTCGCCGCAGCGGAGTCGCCCTGCGCGTCCATCACCGTGCCTATACCAGTGAGGGCGGTAGCGATGCCGTTCTGGTCATTAATCTCACGGCCAAGGGCAAGCGCTTGATCGTAAGTTTTCTTCGCTCCAGCGAGGTCTCCCTCGTCTTTGGTAATGCCAGCGATGTTCACCAGCGTCATGGCGTAGTCGGTCTTGTCGCCGACCTCGCGGAAGATAGGGAGGGCCTTTTCGTACATTTTGCGGGCTTGCTCCGAATCTCCCCGCTGACCTAGAACGAGCGCCATGTTGTTAAGCGCGGAGGATTCTGCTTTGCGATTGCCAACCTCGCGTGCGATGGCAAGTTCATCGTTGAATTTGCTCAACGCACCGGGATACTCGCCGCGATCGAAAAGCACCTGGCCGGTCACCTCGAGGGTACTAGCCAAGCCATAGCGATCACCAACCGACTGATAGATCCTGCCAGCCTCCTCGACAGCACTCATTGCGCCGTTCGCGTTGCCGAGGTTTTCAAGTGCGAATCCCTGGTAATAAAGTGCGTGGGCGAGAACCAGTTTTGCGTTCTCGGCTCTTGCTTTCTGCACTGCTTGAGCGGCAAATGCCTGGCCCTGTTTGAAGTCTCCCAGCGATCGCCAGGCCTCCGAGGCGGCCAAATCGATGCGCGGATCGTTGCCCGCGGGCGGCGGCAGACGGCGGAGCGATTCCACCGTCGCAAACGCCTCTTTCCCTTTTCCTCCCCGCCTTTGCGCCCGGGAAAGCAGCAGCCCGTACTCGAGATTGTCGGAGAAAAAGCCAAAAAGGGTACGGTAGCTGTCGGCAGCGTTATCCCATTCTTTCGAAGCTTCGCGGTATCGGGCTTCGATAAGCAAACGGTCCTCGCGGGAGAGCGACGACGAGAGTTCGTACGCGCTCTTCGCCGACAGTCGTGCCTTCTCATCGTATCCGAGAAGAGTCCAGGCCGCTGCCAGAGCAGAGTGAGCCAAAGCGTGGTTCGGGTCCGCCGCGACCGCTCTTTGAAGAAGGTCGCGAGCTGCGGTGGCGTCAAAGACACGGAGCTTGGCCAGGCCTTCCGCGTACAGTTTTGAGGCTTCAGCCGTAGAGGGAAAGGCGGCGCGGACGCCGGCCTGATCCGCTGGACTCGCTTGCCCGGCGCCGCACTTCTCTCGCAACTGAATTCCGGCACGGCTGACCAAATCAAATAGATTGTTTTCGTCACCGGTCTGGTTGAGCGAAAACACAGTTTCGCCCGCAGCCACATCCTGCAGATGAACGTCGACGCGCAGCTTGCCGCCGGGTAAGGCCACATAGGAGCCGAGCACGACCAAGTCCGTCCCCAGCGTCTTCCCTATCTGAGACAAGGTCTGCGCCGCCAGGGTGTCGGAGTCGGGGAGCGAGAGGTTCATCTTCATCTGCGCAACTTCTTCCCCCGTAATGGTGCGCACCCTCTCGCCCGCCGCAAGTTCGGTGGTTAGCATCTCGGGAAGTGCTGTGGAGAGCCATGCCGCCTCGGGACGGGATGTGGAATTCTTAAAGTTCAGGACCGCCACCGTGCGGCGCCGGTTCTGCGGTAGTTGAGTCGTGGCTTCTCTTGGCGGCTTGCTTTGAAAACGCAAATACGAAACCGCCCCGACGATCAGCAGCGCGATCACGGCCAGAAGAACCGCGACCGGCCTTATCCCGGTCTTAGCTGAGGTTGCAACTGGAGTTGGAACTGGATTCGGGGCGAAAGGCGTCTGGGAAATCGGCATCGTCAGCCGGTCGAGGTCCACGCGCAACTCCCGGGCGGATTGGTAGCGCCGTTCCGGATCTTTGTCCAGGCATTTGAGGAGGGCCATCTCTAGTCCTGGTGAGATTTTGGGATTTAGGGCGCTCGGGGCCTGTGGTGGCTTGTTCAGGATGGCATCGATCAAAAGAGGAACTTGCGAGAAGGCAAACGGACGCTGTCCCGTCGCTAATTCATAGAGCACCACGCCTGCCGACCAGATATCGGAGCGCTGATCTGTCACCTCACCGCGCAATTGTTCCGGAGCCATATAGGGGAGAGTGCCGGCTACTTCTTTGGTTTCGGAAAAGCTGGCCGTTACCCCCATGTCGGCTTCCTGGCGGACAAACTGTGCCAGGCCGAAATCAAGAATCTTGAGTCGACTGTCTTGGGTCCAACGCAGGTTCGCTGGCTTCAGATCGCGGTGAATGACCCCATGATCATGGGCGCTGGCCAGACCGTCGGCTAGTTGAAATCCCAGACGGAGGACCTCTTTTTGCGATAGGGGACCAGATCCTAGCCGGCCGTCGACGGGAATGCCGCCGACGTATTCCATTACCAGAAAGTCCAATCCCTCCTGGCTGCCGAATTCGTAAACGGTTCCGATATTGGGATGATTCAACTTAGCGAGAGTTAGTGCCTCTCGGCGGAAGCGCTTTCGTGCTGCATCGTCAGCAAGCATGCCGGACGGAAGCACCTTGATGGCTACGTCCCGTTCGAGTTGCTGGTCGGAGGCCCGGAACACCAGGCCCATTCCGCCGGCTCCGATTTGTTCCAGTACACAGTAATGACCCAGAACCTGCCCGACAATTGGAGTCTCCGGCGGCATTAGGCCCGAATCTTAACCCCTCAAGAAATTGTGGTCAATACAAGCACGAATCCAACGTCAACCGACATTAGATGTCTCCATACTTACGACATTAGATGTCCCCTCTTCTTAGTAAATGAAATGTCCGGTTTTCAGTTAATCTCCCGTAGTCGCCGAGGCTGTAGGAAAGTGGGAATCCCGCGGGGTTTGCGGCTTTTCCACAGCCTTTCGCGCCGCCCAGTTTTTCTGCTCCCTGCCACGCGGCCATTTCAGGGGCGATCTCCACCGGACACTTCAGGGATCAGCGGCACCTGCCTGGGCTTGCTCCACGGGCGCATCTTGCGATACGCCTGCCGCCAGGGGTGATCCGCTTTGGGCGTGGGCGGCTTTTGCTGCTGGGTTATGCGGCTTAGTACGGGTCTAGGTGGTGGCGACTGTGGATTCGATTTTGAAGTTGGGAAGCAGTACCTCGTCTATGCCTTCAAAGACGAAGCCGGCGAACTGTCTACAAACATTCTGCACTAGAACAACACGGTTGGAAAAGAGCCGCGGGTATTCAGCCTATCTTCGCGGGAAGCGCGTGGCACCAGCAGCGAACAAACAAGCATCGACTACCTACAAGCAAGCTATGTGGCCGAGTCGTTCCGACGGACGCAACTGGTTCTATTGATCGTCAGGTCCTGCTTGTCCGTGTAGGCAGTAAATCCCCGGTTCCAGATAGCGAAACGGACCTGATAATGATGGCTCCTTTTGCGTCACAGACATCAATCCGGGCAAGTGTCATCTACTCTTCGTGAATAGGATCGAGGAAGCCCTGACCTCATTTGTCTACTTCCCCGGTGTCACCGATCTGTCTGAGGCAACCGCGATAGTCATCCCAGGTCACACTCCGTCCGACCTCTTATTCAATATTCGCCAACCCTCGCTCGCGTACCCGGCCGATGCAGCGACGAGTGGCTCTTTTGTGAGTTTAATCAGGTCCTGCCTGGGGAGTACTGGGCCATTGTGACTGTCGATGCCAGCGTCGAATCGAAATGATCGACGAGAAAGGCACGGCCAGAGGTCGTCGGCGACATCACTCACCTATCTTTGGAGCTAATTGCGAATTAGCTGCTTGGCGCTGGCGCGATCTGGAGCGCCAAGTGGATCACTACCCGTCGCCCTGCATGGCTACTATACGGAGTTTGGCTGTATACATAGCTATGACCTTCCTGCGCCGTGTCGTCATGCTCTCTCGCAGCCGCAAGTTTGGCCGGTATCCAGAGGCTATGTGGGCGAATTGCGCCTTGCGGACGATGCAAGCGTCCATCGCATCGCTAGTGCTCTTGTCGGTCGTGCATCCGGCCTTCGCGGCGAATCCTGACCTTGAGGCTGTGCTGACTGGTTCGCGCAACCGTATTGAGAAATTGGACTATCGAGCGACCGGGAGACTCACACGGGTGGAAGGCAACGGCAAGCGCACGAGCTTCAAGTTTGTCGCCAAGGCTCGCTGGTTTCCGGATGGTCTGCGTCTGCTATGCGAGATCTCGGGGCCTGGCTCAGAGAAGACGAGCCTTCTTGTGCATATGAGCGCGAGTGGGCACGTGACCATCGAGGCGGTACTTCCTGGCGAGAAGGCCGCTAGCGCGTTGCCATTCGAACGTTGGAACGACCCACTGGTGGGAACCGACTTCTCCTATGAAGACATGGTAGAGAACCAGTTCTTCTGGAAGAATCAGGAACTCCTGGCGGCGGATAAATATGGCGCACGGGATTGCTCTGTCCTACGGAGCATGTCCGGCTCTCAGGACCGGACTCACTATGATTCGGTAACATCATGGATTGACCGCGGCATTTTGTACCCTGTGCATGTGGTGAAGACGCTTCGCGGGACGGGGCAGCAGAAGGAATTCATTTACTATGGGCTACGGCAGGTCGGCGGCGCTTGGTCTGCGAGCCAAGTGGAGGCAAAGGTGCAAGGCAAGCCTGGCTCCTCCATGCTTGTAATCGAAGGGGGCTCGGGAAAGGCAAATCTTGGACGCAAGGACTTTGATATCAGCCACTCCAGCGCTCAAGGAGAGAAAGTGAAATAAATCGAATCGCTTAATTAGGCTGATGCGAGTCAGTGGAGCATCCACGGTGTTCGCCGTCATGGGATAAGCTCGTTTTCAGACGGTGCCGGAGCCCCAGATAAGCCAAAGGGCCACCAATTCCAGTCGCCGGCAAGTTGCAATAGTGCTGGCCCGACGACCATCCGCACCGCTGTAGCATCAATGAACACCGCCACGGCGAGCGTAAAGCCCAGCATTTGGACGACCAGAAAGCTTCCCACGGTGAATGCGGTGAAGACGGCAATCATAATTGCCGCGGCACTCGTGATGAGCCCGGCTGTCCGCGCCAGACCCTCGATCACCGCTGATCTCTCGGACAGACCGCGCCGCCGTTCTTCGAGGACTCGGGCGACCAGGAAGACCTCATAGTCCATGCTCAATCCGAAGACGATGGCAAACGAGAGAATCGGCACAATCGGGTAGACGGTGCCGGTCGGTCCGTCGAGCCCAAAGAGTTTGCTACCGTGGCCTTCCTGAAAAACGACAACTAAGGCACCGAATGAAGCGCCAACGGAGAGTAGATTGAGCAGAATTGCTTTGACAGCCGCAAATAGAGAACGTAACCCGATCATGAGCGCCAGCAAGCTCCCCAATATGACGCCAAGGACCACCTTCGGCAACCGCTCTTTTACTACCGATTCATAATCTGCTTCGAGTGCGGGAACGCCGCCGACACGCAGCACAGCGCCCGGCACGCCGGTTATCGTCGCGACATCGGAGGAACGCACCTCTCGCACCCATCGTATCTGTTCGTTGGGCGAAAGACTGGCAGTGGGCAGCAACTCAATCAAGGTAGCTTGGCCATCGCTGCGAAGAAAACTCTTGCGGATTGGCTCGGGCACATCGTCGACAGCTTCTGCAGTGTCGGACATTCCCGTGAGGGTCGGAAGAGATAAGACCTCTTGGGCTCTAGAATCGCTCTGGAAGCGCTTCGTCAAGCGACTGAGGGCAAGCCAGCCAGCCGGCGAGAGCAGCGGAGACTGCGGCGGCAACTCCAGGACCACGCGGAGAGACTGCACAATACCCGACCGCCCCATGCCTTGAAGCGTGTGCAGCGCTTGCACCGACTCGGCGGCGGCCGGGAGCGAGTTATGGTCGGGAATCCCGGGAGAGATTCTCCGTGCCTGGAATGCAAGTGTCAGCAGCGGAATCCCGGCGACAAGCAGAGCTGTCCAGGGCCGGCGGGTTATGATGCCGCCCCACCGCACCCACCGCTCACTCGCCGCGCATAGGCTGTCCGGCGTTTTGAATCGTCTGGCTGGAAGACGCACTCTGGCGGCGTTGATGCGATGCCCTAGCAGGCCAAGCACCCAAGGAAGAATGAATGTACACAGCATCACACTTAATACGGTTACCAGCAGGCCGGCTATCCCGATGGAGCGCAGTTCGCTGATGGGCACAGTCAGCAGCGCTGAAAATCCGATGGCAACTGTCGTGGCCGAGATGATCAACGTACGTCCCGCTTGCCCGGCAGCAATATCGGCAGCGCGGCCGGGATCATATCCCTCGGCCAATGCTTCGCGAAACCGGCTCACCATCAGCAATGCATAGTCGATGCCCAAGCCAAGGCCGAGCATCGTCGCCAGATTCTGCACCAGAATCGACAGCTGCAGATAACGCGCGAGTAGCGCAGCCGCACCCATCGCCATCGAGATTGAAAGTACTCCAACTCCCAGCGGCAAGAGCGCGGCCACAAGACTGCCGAAAGCCAGCAACAGCAGCACGAGAGTTACCGGCATCGCTCGTTTCTCGGCATGGTTGACGTCATCCGCACTGACTTTGCGAAGATCGAAGTTCAGTGGCGTTTCACCCGTAATCTCCAGTTTGATATTGGGGTATTGCGACCTCAGCTGACCTTCCATCCAGTCTGCTCTTGCCCTCAGTTTGGGGACCAAGGCCTCGACAGTTTCATCGTGCGGGTCCAACCCGACAACAATCAAAGCTCCGCCATTGTTCCCGGTGAACAGAGGATCTGGCCAATCCAGACTCGATACGGCACCCGACACTCCAGGCACACTCCGCAAGGAACTGGTTAAGAAGCCCAATGCATCTGCGCCTTTTGCTGAATCCGGAACGGAAATACCGCTGATCACCAGAACCAGGCGGTGGGCGTACGGAGACTGGAAACGCTGCGCCAGTTCCAGGTCAACTTTTTCGGATTCTCCGCCCTTGATGTGAACGGCTGTCTCCAGGCGACGTTCGAC
>Ga0210407_10000898_pt1 | contig 30194 bp, 27 predicted proteins | sample IncBWC27MmetaG_FD_150860 | JGI IMG/M metagenome (GOLD analysis project Ga0210407, IMG submission 150860) | Forest soil microbial communities from Barre Woods Harvard Forest LTER site, Petersham, Massachusetts, United States - Inc-BW-C-27-M | ecosystem: Environmental > Terrestrial > Soil >...
CCCTTGAGCCCCTTGTCCACCAACTCCGCGCTCACTTCGCGCACCATGGTCTCAAATCCCGCCGCAGCCACCACCTGCGCGATTCCCGAACCCATCAGCCCACACCCCACGACTCCCACTCTCTGAATCGCCATTCTTTTCCTCGTAGATGATTTCGCCGGCCAATTGGCAATATGGCTGGCAAGAGACCGCGTACCCTGAATGCGAAAGTGTAACAGAAATGGTGCGGCTAGTTGTTCAGCGCCTCGACAATCATCGCAATCCCCTGTCCTCCGCCGATGCACGCCGTCGCCAGTCCATAGCGCAATCCATTCCGCCGCAACTCATTCAAAATCGTAATCACCAGCCGAGTCCCCGACGCTCCCAGCGGATGCCCCAGCGCAATCGCCCCGCCATTCACATTCGTCTTGTCGCGCTTCAGCCCAAGCACTTTTTCCACGGCAAGGTATTGCGCTGCAAACGCTTCATTCACTTCCACGCGATCCATCTGCTCCAGCGTGAGCACCGCGAGCTTCAGCGCCTTCTGCGAAGACGGCACCGGCCCAATCCCCATGATGCTCGGATCCACTCCCGCCACTGCCCACGACACGATGCGCCCCACCGGCTTCAGCCCGCGTTCTTTCGCGATTTTCTCTCTTGTCACGACCACTGCCGCCCCACCATCCACAATCCCGCTGGCATTTCCCGCCGTCACAATCCCATCTTTCTTGAACGACGGCGGCAATTTCTCCAGCGTGTCCATTGTCGTTTCTGGCCGACGATGATCGTCTTCGCTTACCACGATCGTCTTCCTGCCTTGCTTCACTTCCACCGGCACCAGCTCTTCCTTGATGCGGCATGCCTTGTAAGCTGCGTCCGCGGCCTGCTGGCTGCGCAGCGCATACGCATCAGCATCCTTTCGGGTGATTCCTTGTTGCTCGGCGAGTTTTTCTGCCGTCAGCGCCATCGGCAATCCGCAATATGTATCTGTAAGCCCGGCCACCAACGAATCTTCCAGCGCTCCCCCGCCCAGTTTCAAACCAGTCCGTGCTCCACGAATCACGAACGGGGCCTGCGTCATGTTCTCCATCCCGCCCGCAAGCACCAGGTTCGCTTCGCCGAGCAGCAAGCGCTGCGCCGCCTGCGCGATGGCCTCAATTCCAGACCCGCACAGCCGGTTCACCGTCACCGCCGGCGTTTCGATTCTCAACCCGGCCTTCAACCCCACGTGCCGCGCCCCATAGAGCGCATCCGCGCTCGTCTGCATCACGTTCCCAAAAATCGCGTGATCAAATTCTCCCGGGTCCACGCCCGACCGACGAATCGCCTCTTTTGAAGCGTACGCCGCCAAATCAATCGCGCTCACCTCTGAAAACGACCCGGTGTACCGCGCCATCGGCGTCCGCGCCCCCGCCACAATCACCACATCCGTCGGAAACATTCTTCCTCTCCTATGTTGTCTTATCTGAGATTTCCAATTGGAACGATCGTCATTCTGAGCGAAGCGAAGATCTCATCCTTCAACGCGGCAGTGCTTCGTTCCGCTTCGCACTGAATCCCTTCGATGACGCGCGCCACTTGTACTACTCACAATTTTGGTGTTTCCAGAGCCACAACCGTATCCCCGCCGCGCTTTCTCGCTTCTTCAATCGAAAACTCCGCGCGGTTAATCAAATCCGTCACAATGTCTTCGCTATCGAATTCATGCTTCGGCACAGCCTCGACAATCCCTGCGCTTAGCGTGATCTGCGTCGAGTCCCACGGCGGCCGCAGCCCCGAAGCCGCCCGGCGCAGTTTATCCGCCAGGTTTTGCGCCCCCGCCAGCGTCGTATCCGGCAAAATGAACGCCAGCGACCAAGACGTGTATTTCACCGCCACGTCGTTCTGCCGCACGATCGATTGCAACGACCGCGCCAGTTGCTCGAGAAACCTTTCCAGAGGCGATTCTCCTTGCTGCCGCAGGATTTCCGCGCCGCGGTCAATCTGCAGAATCGTCAGCGCCAGTGGCGTCCCCTGCGTTCGCGCGCGGTCCGCTTCCGTAAGCAAACAACTCTGGTAAGAGCTGCGGCTCAGCAGGCCGGAGCGCTCATCGGAAACGCCCATGCGCCGCACCAGCGACCGCAGCCGCGTGTGGCTCACGCTCATCAGCATCTGATCGCCAATCGCTTGCAAAAAGTACGCCTCATTCGGCCGCCACTTGTGTTCTTCGACGTGCCCGACAATCAGCATTCCCGCCGGCATTTGCGTCTCTTTGTCCGTAATCATGACGCCCAGCGCCGTTGCCAGCCCCAGATCGCTCAGGATCGATCCTTCCGTCGCGTTCACCACGAGTCCGCCCAACTCGTCCGGCTCCGCCTTCTCGATGTGCGCGAGGAGGAGCACAACCTGCGCACCGGGTGCCGGCTTCACGCCAGGCGCGCAAAATTCCGCGGCCATTTCCGGCGGCCTTCCCGGTGTTCCCACAACAGCCAGCGCGCGCGTCCCGCGCAAATACGCGCCCACTTCGCTGACCGCCGTGTTGAGCATCGCCCTCGGCGTCTGCTGGCGAAATATCTTTTGGTTGACCTCGGAAATCTTGGAAAGATCGCGCAGCGTCTCCGCAGAATACACTCCCGTCTTAGTGCTTATGGGAGACGGCGCCTCAACAGCCGGCGTCGCTGGAGCGGCTGCCGCTGGGGGCGCGGCCACAGGAGCCGCCTTCGGCTTAGCCGCTCCCTGCGGCCACCAATTCGCCATCTGGTAGAGATTGGACAAGCGCGCGTTTCGCTCTTCCTCTCCAGGAAACATCGCCGCAATCCTTTGCAAACGCTCGAGCGCCTTGTTCTGCAGCGAGTACTGCAGAAAAATCTCCGTCTGCACGATCAAGTCTTCCAGTGCCTGCAATTGCCGGCCCTCTTCGCTGCCGGGAGATGGAGCCGCGGGACCTTGCGCGCTATGAGTGTGGGAAGCATGGCCCGGCGTCGGCGTGCCCGATTTCATCAGCCGGCTTGCAATCCGTTTCAACTGGGCCTCGTCCACTTTGCCGCGCAGCAGTTCCATCCGCTCCTGATTGCGGTAGTCGTACGCGTCGATGTCCACGAGCCGCTCGAGGGACTCCGCCGCCCTCTTAACGTTTCCCGATGTGAGATACACATCGAAGAGCTTGATAAGCACTTCGAAATACTGCGATTCGCGATTCAATTCGCTGTGGATGGAAGCCCAGAATTCAAGAAGGGTCTGCGAGTGGGGGTGTTTGTCCCCCACGCCATCCATCAACGCTATAAAATCGTTTTGCCGTTTGTCGGCGAACATCCGCCGCTTGAGCGTCGTGAGGATCTCCGTGGCTTTTTGGTCGTGGCCTGCCGCGCCATAACGGTCCGCGAGTTCAAAAAGTTGAGTCACGCCCTCGTTTTTTTCGCGGAGCAGCCGCTCCAGCAGCTCGCGCGCCCGCTCCAGACTCCCCGACCGCATCAGCGCGTCGCTATATGTGGTGAGAAATGCCGGGTCACTTTCCGAGGCAGCAAAGGGTTCCAGCAGCGACGCGGCGCGCACCGCATTCCCGGCCTGCAGGTTTGCCTGAGCATACAGCAGTCCGACGCTGCGCTCCTGCGGCGCGAGTTTGTACGCGCGGCCCAGTACGTGCAGCGCGTCGTCCGAGGCGCCGCTCGCCGAAGCCAGCTGCCCGGCGCGCAGAAACGCCCGTGCGGCAAGGGCGTTCTTGCCGATGCGTTCGGCCGCTTCCGCAAGACGAAGCTGCCGCGAAATATTTTCCGGGTCGAGCTGCGCGATCCGCTCCCAGCAAAAGAGCGCATCCTCCTCGCGGTTCGCCGTCGTAAATAGCTCTGCCGCCTTCGTATATTGCTCGACGGCTTCGTCGGGATGGTTTTGTTTTTGCTGCAGGAAGGCGTACCGCGCGATGCGCTCCGGCGGTTGCTGTCCGCGCCCCACCTTCAGAAACCGGTTATAAATCGCAAGAGCCTTCGACTCATCCTTCGGCTCCACCAGCAAATCAAACAACAAGCCGTAATACACGGCCGCGCGGTCCGGCTGATCCATCCGCGCGTAGAGATCCCCGAGCGCCTGTGTGGCCTCCTGATGCTGCGGCGCCTCATCGAGCACCGCCAAATACGCCTCGATGGCGTCCTCGACGCGGTTCTTCTCCAGGAAGCGCTTGGCGCGATCCAAATGTTTGCTTACGTCTGCGGCCATCCGTTCAGGTTGCCTTTGCGGTGACTGAAAGCTGTCGATTCGGTATCAAACTAGTGCCAAACAATCTTCAAATAGATGACGGGGCCGGTCCGCCTGATGCGATCGGTGCGACCACCCTCATTAACTATATACCCCCGGCAAGGAGCAGCAAAACACGCGTCTCGCGCTGATGCGTTATGCATCACGCCTGCAAAGCCGCTCTCAATCACTCACAATCGTGGGGACTCCGGGTGGTACAATCCCGGTCCATCATGACGGCAACCAATCCCACTGCCCATTACGCTCTCGGCAGCACTGACGCGGAACACGAGCGCCTCATTTGGCAAGCTGCGCGGCTTGCTCCCCTCACCGAACAGCTCTTCCGCGAAGCCGGCATTGGTCCGGGCCAGCGCGTCTTGGATATCGGTTCCGGCGTCGGAGACGTGGCCATGCTTGCGGCCAAACTGGTTGGTCCTTCGGGAGAAGTCGTAGGCATCGAACGCGACCTGCGCTCTGTCGCTCGCGCTAGATCTCGTGTGACCAATGCTGGCCTGCACAACGTGACTCTCACGCAATCCGACGCAAGTGAAGTCGTCAGCAATAATCCTTTCGACGCGGCCGTGGGCCGTTTCATCCTGCAGTTCCTTCCTGATCCCGTCGCCGTCTTGCGCTCCTTGTCTCAGTTGGTGCGTCCCGGCGGAGTACTCGCCTTCCAGGAAGTCTCTTACGCCCCGTTTCTTCTCCTTTCCGCGCATCTGCCGCTTTGGTCGGCGGCTGCTTCCTTGCTCCATGAGGCCATCAGCCGCTCCGGAGCAAAGACAGAGATAGGACTCGCTCTTCACCGGATCTTCCAGGAAGCTGGACTGCCTGCGCCAGCCATGCGTATGGAGATACTGCTTGGGAGCGATCCGGACTTCACACGATGGATCTATGATCTTCTCTGCAGTTTGCGGCCGCAAATTCAGGAGCAAAACCTGTCTCTCGAGCCGCTGGGTGATTTCGCTACGCTGCCGGAGAGACTTCAGGCCGAGGTTGCGGCCTCAAATACCGTTGTCCCTTTTGTGGCTCTGGTGGGCGCCTGGTCCCGCAAACCAGCCGGCTGACTCTGCGACGCCGCGCCGCCATTTTCAGCTCGCGTTCCCGCGCAGCCTTTTTGGAAGCAACAACATCAGCGTTGCCGACGCGAACAAGGAAACGCCTCCAACCGCCAGCCCGCCGTACAAGCTGCCCGTTTGGTCCTTGATCCAGCCAATCGCGTATGGTCCGGCAAATCCCCCAAGATTCGCAAGCGAACTCACCAACGCAATCCCGGACGCCGCCGCAAATCCCGTCAGAAAATCACCTGGTAGCGAGTAAAAAGGGCCGTAGACGCTGTAGATGCCAAGAGCAGCAAACGATAGAAGTAGGATCGTTAGAAAAATGGAATGTGTTGCCCCCAGCGATGCCAGCGCGATTCCTGCAAAAATGGCCGGAATCGCCGCGTGAAATCTTCGCTCTCGCTTGCGATCGGAACTTCGTGACACCAGCACCATTACGGGCAAGCCCACAAGATGCGGAGTCATCAGCAACAGTCCGATCAAACTGTTGGAGATCCCACTCGCGAGCGACTTCACCAGCTGCGGCATCCAATAGTTCATCCCGTACATGGCGGTATTCAGCGTGAATCCGATCAATCCCAGATGCCAGATTCGTCTGTTCATGAGCGCCTGCACCGCTGAAATTTTGTGGCTCGCCAGTTTTTCGCGTTCTTCGTTCGCCAATTCTTTCGCAATCCAGTCTTTTTCTTCCTTACTAAGAAATTTGGCCTCTGCCGGCCGGCTGGGCAGCAGAAAGTACGTGAGCACACCGCCAACCACGGCTGGAATTCCCTCCAGAATCAGCAGCCACCGCCAGCTGCTCATGCTCAACCAATGCACGTGGTCCAGGATGAAGCCGGAAACCGGAGCGCCCAGTATGCTGGTGACAGGAATACCCGCCAAGAACAGCGCAATCGCCTGCGCCTGATCCCGCTGCCGAAACCAGTACGTCAGGTACAGCGCAATTCCGGGAAAATAACCCGCTTCTGCCAGCCCCAGTAAAAAACGCACCGCGTAGAGTTGCTGGACTGAATTCACCAGGCCAGTTAGCGTAGCCAGAATTCCCCAAGTAATCAGGATCCGCGCGATCCAGATCCGCGCTCCTAACTTGTGCAGCAGCAAGTTGCTGGGAATTTCAAACAGGAAATACCCAAAAAAGAAAATCCCCGCCACCAGCCCAAACTGCTTGCTGGAAATGGCCAGCTCCTTGTTCATCGTCAGCGCCGCAAATCCGATGTTGATCCGGTCGAGGAACGAAATAATGTAGAGAACAAAAACGAACGGAATAATCCTCATCCGCAGTTTGTGAATTGTTTTGGCTTCGAAGGGCGCAACAGCGGCGGCTGTTTCGTTGGCCACGATCACCTCAGTGTATGTCCGCCCCGATCGAAGGGTCTCCTCGGCCGCAAGCCAGCCGAAGGCGCGTAGCGATTGCCGTGACTCTATGGCGGCAACCTTCCCCCGTCAAGCTACACCGCTGTCCAATGGTGGGTTACTTTCCGACAAGGCACACTGTCGTTTACTCGTGTGGCGGCATTGATTCTGGCGTGGCCGCCACACAATCGCGAAGCTAGGAATTCGGCTGAGACACGCTCCGATCTTCCAACCACCGATTCAACTGTCCTCGAAGGCTTTGAAAATCGATTGGTTTCGAGAGGCACGCTCTGCAGCCCGCCTGCAGGATCCATTGCTGCTCCGTCACGAGGGCGTGGGCCGTCACCGCAATCACAGGGATCTCGCCCATTTCCGGTTTTTGGCGCATCCATGCGAGGAGGTCGAGGCCGTTTTCGGCGCCGAGATTGATGTCGAGCAAGACGGCATCGGGAAGCCGTTTCGAAAAAACCTCGTAACTGGCCTTCAAATCCGCCGCCGACCAGACTTCGTAGCCTTCCACTTCGAGCCAGTCGCAGAGGAGCTCGCGGTTGAGCCGGTTGTCTTCCACGACGAGGATGCAATGTTTCAAGCGTTCTCCAAAGACGGGGAGGTTACGACGCGCTCCAGCTGTTTGATCAACGGCTCCCGCCAGGAATTCTGCTTCCGGAAAAGCGATTCGGCATGCGCGTGGATGTACTTCTCCTCTTCCTTAGTTAGATCCTTGCTGGTCAGTACGAACACGGAAAGATCGGCCGTGCGAGGATTCGAACGCCATTCCGCAAGCAATTCAAAACCGCTCATCTTGGGGAGGACTAAATCAAGAATAACAAGTTCGGGCAGGAACTGCCCCACACTCACGCGGGCCTGTTCACCGTCCGTCGCAGTGCTCACGGCGTAGCCGTATGCTTTGAGCAACTCGACAATCACCTCAAGGGTGGATACATCGTCTTCGACAACCAGAATGGACCGTGTTGGCGCTGCCCCTCCGCGAGATCGGAGGCAACGTTCCACAGCTGCCAGTAACGTTGATTTGTCCACGGGTTTAATCAAATACTCGTCGGCGCCGAGAGCGCTTCCAACGCCGGGCTGGTCCACGATGGTCACGATAATGACGGGGATATTTGATGTGCGGGGGTCATTTTTCAACTGCAGCAGAACCTCCAGCCCATGGACCGGTTGCATGAGGAGATCCAAAGTGATGGCATCCGGCTGGTGTTCCGCGGCAATTTCCGCGGCGCGTTCCGGCTGCGTGCACTTCAAAGTCTCATAACCTGAAGAAGTGAGTTGCGACTGGATCAGTTGCCCTGTCACCTCATTGTCCTCAATGACAAGAATCCGCGGGGCTTTGCGTGCCCGTGATATGGGCGTAGACGACTGAGCGGGCTGATCCCAAGCAATAGCAACGAGGGGCAGAGAAAAATAGAAACAGGTGCCCTCTCTGGGCTGGCTTTCGATCCCCAGTTTGCTGCCATGCAGCTCGACGAGGCGAGAAGTGATGGCTAGCCCCAAGCCTGTGCCCTCGGTGGCGCTACCGGTTTGCGTCAGGCGGACAAATGCTTCGAAGATCCGTTGCTGCTGGTCGGGTGGAATTCCTGGGCCATTGTCCCGGACTTCAATTCTGACTTGGTCATCCACCTGACGGGCGGCCAGCTCGATCCGGCCGCTTTCGGGTGTGAACTTGATCGCGTTGGCAACAAGATTCATAAGTATTTGCTTGAATCGCATTGCGTCGGCCTGGACATGCAGATGGGGCTTAACTTGTTGGAGCAGTGCTTGCGATTTCTTTTCCGCCAGGGGGTATAGGGCGCTGATCACTTCGGCAAACGCCGACTCAACCGTCACTCGTTCTCGGGTGAGCTCCATTCTGCCCGCTTCGATTTTAGAAAGGTCAAGGATATCGCTGATTAGTTTGAGAAGGTGCTTCCCGCCGGTATGTATGTGGGTGACGTAGCGTTGCTGGCGATCGTTCAGCGGGCCGTAACGCTCGTCGGCAAGCAGGTCAGAAAAACCCAGGACGGCGTTCAACGGCGTGCGCAGCTCGTGGCTCATGGTAGACAGAAACTGATCCTTAAACTTGCTGCCGCGCTCAACTTCCTCTTTAGCAAGAACAACGGAATGTGAAAACTCTTCAACTTCTCTTTTGGCAGCTTCAAGCTCCGCGGTTCGCTCCCGCACGCGTAGCTCCAGCTCATCACGAGCCGTGCGCAAAGCTCTCTCGCTCTGCTGGATCTGAGCCAGCATCTCATTGAAGGCATCGATAAGGATAGCCAGCTCGGCAGGACTGCGGATAGGTGTTGCGCGGACCGAATAGTTTTTATCGTGAGAAACAGCCTTTGCAATTTTGCTCAAATCCACGATGGGGTCAGCAACGGCTCTGCGAAAGATCGATGAGATCAATAAGGCCGCCAACAAACATGCCGAGAGGACGATGGCAGCGATTGCCGCGTATCGCTGGAAACGCGTATGCAACTCCTGCAGATCAGATCGGATGTAGACGGCCCCAATCGCCTTCCCGTCCAGCACGATCGAGCGTACTAATGCGATCTGATCATTTTCGATCCAGTGAGTCTCAGTTTGACTCGAGGGAATTGGGGGAAGCACAGGGTTGTGAGGACTACGATCCCGCGAGTAGGAGGCAAAGGGCCGGCCGTCCGGCAGGTAGACCCGAGCGGACAAGATATTGGGCGCAGCCTTGAGCGCCAAAAGAGTATTTTCCGCGGACTGCGGGTCGTTGAACAGCAATGCGGAAACGGAATTGGAACCGATGATCTGCGCTTGCGTGGAAAGATTCCGCAACATGGCCTGCCGGAAAGTGATCATGTCAAAGGCAATAAACGCCGCACATGCCAATAGCAGCACCGCGCCGCTAACGAGCATGTTCATCCATGTGAGTTTCCTGGAGATGGAATGTTTTTGAGCTTTGGACATGTACGTCAATCTCCAGACCGAGTGTTTCTTCTCACGGCTGCCGCTACTTTGAGCAACTCGGAACTCAAGACGAGCTTGGCACTTTCGGCGGTCGCCAAGTTGATCTCGAAGCGAATCCTGTCACCTTCGACGACGAATTGGATCATGCCGCCTCGCCGCGAGAAGCCGGGTATATCGCTAACCGTTAGGACGCCCGCTTGATCAATCGCCGCCAGGATCTCTTTCAAATGGTTTTCCTCTGTCGAACTAACGAACAGGATTCGGCAATCCGCCGCGTCTGGCGGCTTGGTGATCCGTCGAATCACCACGGGCTTTCCCTCCAGCGCTTCCCCGGCAAGGGTTGAATCGAGAATCGGGCCAAAAGGATCCCGGCCGAGCACACAGACGGGGAAGGAGTCGCCCTTGCCTGCGGCGATTCCGTCAGGCCATTTGACGAACCTGCCAAAGTTATAGAGATAAGCGGCCTTGACCTGGTATTCGCTCGGTTTTCCCTGCTGGGCCAGGAGAGCGGTTGCCGTGAAGAACGCCGAGGCAATGACTACTGTCAGGAATCGGAGAAAGCTGCACGCGGAGCGTGTACGCCTGTGACACTGGATGTTTGGGCGGCAGCCGAAAGTTTCGTTGGCACGATCCATGGTGGTTGCTTCCCGTCACCTTCTCCAAACAATTTTTCCGTATGCGCTTCTCTTGATCCCGACAATGGTGTCCACGTCGCTCCCGAATTCTGCGTGATGCGGTTGCAGCAGATTCTGTCCCACAATGGACAATTCCCAGCTCGCTACGGGACGCCAGCCGAGGCGGACGTCCGCAGTCCCATACGCGTTTACCAATTGGGCGGGAAGCGCGCTGACATAGCGATAAGTCGCATCGAACTCGAACCTCTTGGGAAAGTTAAATAGGGATTGGATGACGGCTTGGTGGTGAGGGCTCGAACCGTTGTCGGAAACCGTATTTAGGTTCTCTGTGAAGCCGGCCTTGTCGTGCACGTAAAGATGGAGGAAGGAATAAGATCCCTTCAGTTCCCACCATTCCACAGGTTTCCAATTCGGCGCAATTTCAAACCCTGTTGTGTCGCCCTTCAAGGCATTCGCCAGCGGCAGCTGAAAAACTACATGAGGCGGCGCGGGCGAATTCTCCACAAATATCGAGCCTTGGCCATATCCGTAGAGATCATCGTATGCATTTTGGAAGACAGCAAGGTCCACGTACAATTTCTTGGCTATCAGAGTGCGATAGCCGAATTCAGTGCCGAGCAATTGTTCCGAAGAAAATTTCTTGCTTCCGACAACTCGCAAATAAATTGTCGGGTTCGCCGGCTGCAACAGAAGTGTGAGTTGCAGGTCTTGATCCAGACGCGAAGGCGTTCGGACAGCTCTCGTGACCGCTGCCCAGAAGGTTTGACGAGGCGTTGGCGTCCAGAGCAGCCGCACGTTGGGTTGGATTTCGAAACCGGAATAATTGTTGTGTTCGAACTTCGAGCCCAAGGTCAGAGCTACTTTGTCTGGCACAAGGGTAATCTGGTCCTGAAGGAATCCGCTATAAATGCTGTCAGTTTCATTATGCGGCTGGAAGTCGAGCGTGGCGAATTTCTGAACGATCTCGTCGGGACTCCATCGACCTCCGATTCCCACCAGGACACTCTGGCCGCCTTTCACGGTTGCGTGGTAGAGGAGATCGATGTCAAAGGTGTTGCGAATTTCGTCGAGTTGGGGACTATACCGGGTGGTCCGATCAAAGTATCCCTGGATCTGGATGTCAGAATCCTCGCTGAATTGCCGCTGCCAGCGCCCCAGGAGATTGCCTCCGCCGACGCTGTGTGGCCCGTTGAATACCTGCCTGGAGGGTGGCGTATAGAGGGAGATGGCCACCCTTTCTCCATCGAGTCCCTCATACATGTCGCCCTGCACTCTCAGCGTATCGCGAGTATTGAGGTTCCAATCCGTCCGGAAGCCAAGTTGGCCCGTTTTCCAATGGTCAAAATTCGACCCATCGGGATGGAACTCCGGACCCCTGATGAAGCCCTTACCATAAACTCGATAGTCGAAGCCCGTACCATTCGAGCCTCCCCAGCGGAACTCGCCGATCCCCTGGTCGACATTCCCGCCGCTCAGGGACGCAAGCATTCCATGAGTATCTTTCGTGCTTTTGGTGATGATATTTATGACGCCATTGACTGCGTTCGCGCCCCAGATCGTTCCGCCGGGGCCTCGAATCACTTCAATTCGCTCGATGTCTTCAAGCAGCGTGTCCTGGACCTGCCAGTAGACCCCGGCAAAGAGAGGCGAATAGACGGTGCGGCCGTCAATCAGCACCAAGAGCGACTTCGAGAACTGGCCCCCAAACCCGCGCACCCCCACAGCCCAGTGGTCGGAATCGGTGCGTGCCACTTCCAATCCGGGCGCGAGCCGCAGCACTTCAGGAATGCTTGAGGCCCCGGAGCGACGTATGTCCTCCTGGGTGATCACATAGATCGCTGCCGGTGTCCGCCATACCTGCTCTGGCTCCTTGGAGGTAGTCGTCACCTCCACGTTTCCAAGTTGTTCCAGGCTCAGTTCTTTTAGATTTTCAGGAGGGTTTTGATTACTTTGCGCGGCCTGGGCCCGAGCCATCGGATCTGTCACCGCGAGCAAAAGCAGAAGGGCGAAAGTGTTTGCGGCCGCGATCCGGCAAATAGATGATCGGTGTGGGCGGTGAAAATCGCTTGGCTGATTCCGAAAGCAGCTAGCGCTCATTCTTGGCCCCTACATCTACCAACTGAGCTGCTGATTCGCGCACAAGCAGTTCAAGTTGATCGATCAAGGAACCATCCCACCAGCCGCGTTTTACTTCATCGCGCATAATCGAAAAGGCTTTGTCCAGCGGAAGCGCCTTGCGGTAGGGGCGGTCCGTGGTAAGCGCATCATAAATGTCCGTGACTTGAAGGATCCGCGCGGTGAGTGGAATGTCGTTGCCTTTCAACCCATCGGGGTACCCGGAGCCGTCCTGCTTTTCATGGTGGTGGCGAATGATGGGCAGCACGTGGCGGAAAGACCGGAGCGGAGCGCAAATTTTTTCACCTATCACGGTGTGTTGCTCCATGATTTTTCGCTCTTCCGGAGTCAGCGGTCCGGGTTTCAACAGGATGCTCTCTGGCACGGACAGCTTGCCGATATCGTGAACGAGACCGCCCCGGCGCAGAGCGACGCGCAGATCCTGGGGCAACCCGAGTTTCTCTCCCATGGCGACGGAATATTTCGACAGGCGGTCGCAGTGGCCCTCGGTATAGGGATCTTTCGCCTCGATACTGAGGGCAAGGCTGAACAGTACGGTCTCGGCGTTGTCCAGCTCATCGGTGAACTGCTTCAAGCGCAGCAGGGACTGCACGCGAGCCAGCAGTTCGTGTTTATTTACGGGCTTGTTGAGGAAATCGTCAGCGCCGCACATTATCCCGTGGATGCGGTCGGCTTCGCTGTTCAAACTGGTGAGTAGCACGACGGGGATCAAGCGGCTTTCCGGCTTAGACTTCATCGCCTGACAAAGTTCGAAGCCGGTTGGACGGGGCATCACCACGTCCAGCAACGCAAGATCAATCGAGTCCCTGTCCACGGCCTGTCGCGCTTGCTGGCCGTCTGCTGCGGAGACTACCTTGTAGCCTTCTGCGCTCAGCAACTCGGAGACTAGTTCGCGGTTGGCTTCATTGTCATCGGCTACAAGGATGATTTCGCCGTGACCCTGCGGAGCAGACATAGTGCCTCCTCAAACTACCTCGATCGCCGAAAGGTTGTGAGTTACAGCTTCCGTTAAGAGATTGAAGAAAGTTCATCCAGTCCGAGCTAACGGACAGCGATCGGATGACACCTATTGCAATTATCTCAGAGCTGCGGAATTCACCCATGTACTTCCGGTTGTCTGCTACCAACCAGTAAATACGATGAACGGAGCTCCGGATCTTCTCGGCATGCAACTTTGCGTTTCGATGGAATGAGCGGCAAGCTGACGCGCCATTCGAATTGTGGCAAACTGGTTGTTTCATACGGCACGGTTTTTGCGCTGCATGTCTCGCTCGCTCGAAAGCAGCAGGCCCGCCGAAAACCGCGCGGGCCGTTTGAATCCTGCCCGCAATTGAGAACATTGGTAAGCGAGAACATTTTGTAAGCGAGAACAATGGACCCGACGTTCATCCGGAATTTCTGCATCATCGCGCACATCGACCACGGCAAATCCACGCTTGCCGACCGCCTGCTCGAAATGACTGGCGCGCTGACGCAGCGCGAAATGCACGAACAAGTTCTCGACTCCATGGACCTCGAGCGCGAGCGCGGCATCACCATCAAGGCAAAAAGCATTCGCCTGCACTACAAAGCGAGAGACGGAAACACCTATCGATTAAATTTGATTGACACGCCCGGCCACGTGGATTTTTCCTACGAAGTTTCTCGCGCTCTTTCCGCCTGCGAAGGCGCCCTCCTCGTCGTTGACGCATCGCAGGGCGTCGAAGCGCAAACCGTCGCGAATACTTTTCTCGCATCGAGTCACAATCTCACGATCATTCCGGTGATCAATAAAATTGACTTGCCCGCCGCGCAGCCGGATTTCGCAAAAGAACAAATCGAAAACGTGCTTGCGATTCCCGCGGATGATGCGTTGCTCATCAGCGCAAAGAGCGGCCTCGGCGTCGAAGAAGTTCTCGAGGCCATTGTTGCGCGCGTGCCGCCGCCGAAAGGCGACGCGGAAAATCCGCTGCAGGCGCTGATTTTTGATTCCTGGTTCGACATTTACCGAGGCGCCGTCGTGTTGGTGCGCGTGATGGAAGGCCGCGTCAAGAATCACGTGAAAATCAAACTTGTCGCCGGCGACGAAACTTACGAAGTCGAGCAGCTCGGCACGCTCACTCCGAAACCCGTCGCTCTCGAGGAACTCGAAGCAGGCGACGTCGGCTTCATCGTCGCGAACATCAAGCGCGTGGCGGACGCGCGCATGGGCGATACGGTGATCGAAGTGGCGCGTCCTGTTCCGGCGCTGCCGGGATTCGAGGCCATCAAGCCGATGGTTTTCGCCGGCTTGTTTCCCGTGCTCGCCGACGACTACGAACCTTTGCGCGACGCGCTGGGAAAATTGCAATTGAACGACGCGGCGTTTTTTTACGAGCCGGAAAATTCCGTGGCGCTGGGCTTCGGTTTTCGCTGCGGCTTCCTGGGCCTGCTGCACATGGAAATCGTGCAGGAGCGGCTGGAGCGCGAGTTCGGCCTCAATCTGATTACTACCGCGCCGAGCGTGCGCTACCGCATCACGCGCGTTACCGGCGAGGTGATTGAAGTCGACAGCCCTTCAAAATTTCCGAATCCCAGCGACATCGAAAAAATCGAAGAGCCCATCATCAAAGCGATGATCATCACCAACGAAGATTCCGTCGGCGGAATTCTGCAGCTCTGCCAGGAAAAGCGCGGCACGCAGAAAAATTTTGAGTATCTCTCGCCCACGCGCGTCATGCTCACTTACGAATTGCCGCTGAACGAAATCGTGCTCGATTTTTACGACCGCCTGAAATCCACTTCACGCGGCTACGCCTCGCTCGACTACCATCTTGCCGACTACCGGGAATCCGACCTCATCAAACTGGATGTGCTGGTCGCCGGCGAGCCGGTCGATGCGCTGGCGCTGATCATCCATCGCGACTTTGCGACGGAGCGCGGGCGCGATCTCGTGACGCGCTTGCGAAAATTGATTCCGCGGCAAATGTTTGAAGTGCCCATCCAGGCGGCGATTGGCAGCCGCGTGATTGCGCGCGAAACCGTCGCCGCGATTCGCAAGAACGTTCTCGCCAAATGCTACGGCGGAGACATCACGCGCAAACGCAAACTTCTCGAAAAACAAAAAGAAGGCAAGCGCCGCATGAAACGCGTCGGCCAGGTGGATATCCCGCAAGAAGCCTTCCTCGCGGTCCTCAAGGTTTCCTCCTCCGACGACGAATAAGTTGCAGTTTTCAGTGATCTGTTTTCAGTTCTTGGTTGTTAGTTCTTTGTTTTTGGTTCTCGGAACCATTGACACCGTTTCGATTGTTCTCCTTTCACCTCGGGAGTAAACTGCGCTCAGCGAGGTTTCAATGGAAAAAGAAATCCAATTCGTCATGAACCAGCGCGGCGAGAAAGTCGCCGTCGTCATTGGCATCGAGCTATACGAAAAGATGCTCGATGAGCTGGGAGATATCGAGGATATCCGTGCGTACGACGAAGCAAAGGCTTCTGGAGAGAATGGCGTACCTCTGGAAGAAGCTATCGCTCGCATTGAACGAACGCGCTGAGTTATTGGCATCCTCTATTCTGCTCTCTTCCATTTGCCGAGATTGTCTTCCCGCACCATTTGCATTTTCTTAAACTTCTTTTGTTTGTTGAATCGATTGGCACGCTTGTCTTTTCTATAGATCTCCCTAAACAGTCCCTCGAGTTCCTCGACTTCGTCTTCCCTGATGTTTTCCCAAACCTTAAAGATGGAAAAATGGGACCAAACTTTAGTTTGGCTCTTCGCGTGACTCTTGAGGCGGCTCCTAATTCCTCCCTTAGCTGCCATCCCAATATAAACTACGTCGTATTTGCCTAGACGTCGTCGAAAATGAAGCAGCGCATAAATACCTCTGGTGCCATGCGGAACGAACTTGGCGGATTTTTTGGGAAGCCACTGAGCACATCTCTCAACAAGTCTGGTTTGGCTGGGCGGCATAGTTTACGTTTCCTTTTTCTTGACTTCGGTGGAGAGGCGTCCGCTGTGGAGTTGGATCGATACCGCGTCGCCGAGGGCGACTTGGGCGGCGTCGCGGAGGAGGTTGCCGGCTGAGTCGGTGGCGATGGCGTAGCCGCGTTCTAGAACTTTCAAGGGGCCGCGTTCCTGGAGTTGCAGGGCGAGGCGCTGCCAGCGTTCGCGCTTGGCGCGGAGCACGCGCTCGATGCGGACGCCGAGTTCGGCCGTGCGCTTTTCGAGCCGCAGGCGGAAGGCCGCGATTTTCACGCGAAAATCGAACGAAGCAATGCGCAAGTACGCTGCATTGAAGCGTTTGCGCGATTGTTCGAGGCGAGCGCGGAGGCCAAGGGCCAAGCGCGAAGTCATTTCGTCGGCGCGCTGGCGCTGCTGGCGGAGAAGATCGAGCGGGCGGCGGAAACCGCGGCGGGCGGAAAGTTCGTGGACGCGGCGGCTGAGAACCAAGATGCGATAGCGCATTTGTTCGGCGAGAGCGCCACGCAGTTCGGCGATGTGCTTGTCAAATTCGCGGCGCGTCTGTACGACGAGTTCCGCGGCGGCAGACGGAGTCGAGGCGCGGACATCGGCGACAAAATCGGCGATGGTGAAATCGGTTTCGTGTCCGACCCCGGAGATGACGGGAATTTCCGATGCGAAGATCGCGCGGGCGACGATTTCCTCGTTGAAGGACCACAAATCTTCCAGGGAGCCGCCGCCGCGCGCGAGGATGAGCACGTCGACGAGTTTTCCTTTGTTGAAAAACTTCAGCGCTTTGACGATTTCTTCGGCGGAGCCTTCGCCCTGCACGCGAACGGGAAAAAGCATGAGATGGACATTGGGAAAGCGGCGCGTGAGGGTGCGCACAACGTCGCGCACGGCAGCGCCCTTCGCTGAACTGATGACGCCGATGCGGCTGGGAAGAAGCGGCAATGGTTTTTTGCGCGCGGCATCGAAGAGGCCTTCGGCTTCGAGACGTTTTTTCAGTTGCTCGAAGGCGAGTTGCAGCGCTCCTTGTCCTACCAGGTCAATTTTCTCCACGTAAATCTGATATTCGCCGCGCTGTTCGTAGACGCTGATGGAGCCGCGCAGGGTGACTTGCAAGCCGTCTTCGGGGCGGAACTTGATGCCGCGCTGCTGCTGCTTGAAGTAAACGCAGCGGACCTGGGCGCGGTCGTCCTTGAGGGTGAAATAGATGTGGCCGGACTGGGCTTCGCGGCAGTTGGAGATTTCGCCCAGGACACTGATGTCAGTGAAGTTCTTGGCGAGCAGGTCGCGGATTTTCCCGGTCAATTCGCTGACCGTGAAGGTCTTGCGGTCCGGCATGAGGTTGAAGGTGAGTTGCTGGGTCATGAGACACCCGTGGGGGGGTACACCCCCCCATCAATTTGCATGAATATCAAAACAAAGAGGTTGCTAGATTTGCAATTCGTAGGTGCATGAAAAGAAAGGGAGGCCATCGCAGTTGATGAAGGGCGGGAGGTACCCCCCACCCCGGGTGTTTTTGGCAAAGAGTGCGGAATCGATTGAAAATAAAAGAGTTGAGTTTTCGGCAAGTGCGAAAGAGTGCGCAAAAATTTGAAAAGAAAGAACTTAAGTCCGGCGCGTTCCAATAAGGTCAAAGACCGGCGAAACGTACCGCGAAGGCGCTGGGGGCAGGCAGACGACTCGTGGACACAGGGCGCGACGGACGCTGGGGGGATGGCGAGGCGAGTTTGCGGCGCAAAATTCAAAAACCATTATAGCATATAGGTACTGTTTGTCAAGGAATTAATGGTAAGTGCTTTGGGTTCTGTCAGATAGCGGGCGCTCAGGCCCCCGTCGGCGTTTCGGGGAACGCGAGAACAGCCTTCGCGCTAGGGCAAGGGCCTACAAACTAAAGTTGTGAGTCATTTGCCAATTTCGCGACAATTCGAGAGTCATTGCGGGCAAGGCTCTCACTTTTAACGGCGCTTGAGAGCTTCGAGTTCTTCGAGGGTGCGCGGCCAGTCCGATCCCAATAGCCGGGACAAGGCGCGGTCCGCAAGAACTTTTCCGCACGTCTGGCACCGGGCACAGTAGTTCGTTTCGTTGTCCGCGTAACGAATCCGCTGAATCTTTTCTCCGCACCTTGGGCAAGGCTGTCCGTAGCGTCCGTGAACCGCCATTTCCTTGCGAAACGCGGTGACTTTTTCGGGAAAGCCAGCTTCGGCCTCGCCGCGCAGCCGGTCTATCCAGAGCCCGAGGGTATAGCGGGCCGCCGCGAACAACTTTTCCCATTCGTGCGGCTCCAGCTTGCGCGTGAGGGTGATGGGCGATAGTTGTGCCGCGTGCAAGATTTCATCCGAATACGCGTTGCCGATGCCACTGAGAATGCGTGGATCTGTAAGAGCCCTCTTGAGTGTGCGGTTTTCGAACGTAAGTGCTTCGCGAAACGAGGCGAGATCGCTCGTGAAGATGTCGATTCCACCCGGATCGACGGAACGCAAGCCCTCCTCGCCCGCGAGAACATGCAACGAGGTGCGGTGCTTTGTGCCGGCTTCAGTAAGCACGAGAGAACCTTTGGGAAAATCGAAGGCTGCCAGACTGTGGCGGCCCGCCAGCTTTGCCCCTGGCAGCCGCCAGTGCAACCGTCCAGCAATCATCAAGTGCAGCACCAGCCAAAGATCGCCTTCTAGTCCAATCGCGATGCGCTTGCCGATTCGCCGCAGTTCGCGGACGACGCGGCCCTCGACACTTGTGATTGGCGGTTGTGCCGTCCGAAGCAAAAAAGGGCTCGCAAGGCGCACTCGAACGACCGGCTGCGCGACGATGCGTGGTTCGAGCGCAGTGATGTAGGCGGCGATATCCGGCAGTTCCGGCATGCTTCTCAGCTTGCAGGTTGGGCGTGCGCTTTTGCAACCTCACTCTTTGACGATGGAAATTACCAGTGTTTGCCCGGGATGTTCTCAAAGCGGCGGAGTTTGGGGCTGAGGCGGAGACAATTGACACAGAACTGGAGCGACGGGCAGTGACAGTGGAGGAGGCTCTGAAGGAGGGATTTGAGTTGAAGGGAGCGAGCGATGGTTAGCTCGACTTCGTGGAGTTTGCGCGTGGCGAGTTTTTTCCAGCGGGGGCCTACGGGAGCGTTGTCGCGGAGGCCGTTCAGGAAGAGCTTGATTTCGCTGAGGGTGAAACCCATTTCAGTGGCGAAGCGGACCAACAGTACGCGCGAAAGAGCATCGCTTGCGTAACGGCGCTGGCCGCCGAGACGCTGGGGCGCGGCAAGAAGGCCACGTTTTTCGTAGTAGCGGATGGCGGAGGCGTTGAGGTTGGCGCGAGCAGCGAGTTCGCCGATTTTCATGGTGGCGCTCCTTAAATGCCGCTTGACTTAAAGCTGACTTTAAGTTTTAGCATCCGGGGATGGGACGTGGCAAATCCTAATTGGAGGAAAGCCATGAACGGGAAAGAACGATTTGTCGAAACGAGCAAAAAGGGTGCCGCGATTGTGGCGCTGGCACTATGGATTGGAGGCAACGCAGCGATGGACCTGAGAGCGCAAAACTCAGCGATTCTCGTGCAGCCAGGGAGGCAGGTGACAGCAGTGCAAAGCAAGTTCTACTGCAACATCAAGGCGCTGACGCCCGCAGAACGGGCGCGGCACAAACAATTGACCGAGAAACTGATGGCGGCGCGGAAGGAGATCGTAGAGACGGAGAAAGGGTACGAATTCCAGTACAGCCCGGCGGACGTATCGCTTGCAGAACTGGCAGACTGGGTGGCGGCGGAAAGCAAGTGCTGCCCGTTTTTTGATTTTCACATTGATCTGGAGCGCGAGGGGAAATTGGTGTGCTTACGATTGACGGGAGAAGAAGGGATCAAGGCGTTTATTCGCGCGGAGTTCAAGGTCGAGAAATGAGGCTGAGGAGGCCAAGAAACTAAAGCAGGCAAGGAAGGGGGCCCGGGGAGACAGTCCGGAAGTGGCTCACCCGGGCGAGACTAGGTTAAAGGGCTCAGCGGAATACGATGGCGAGGCGAATCTGCCAGGCGTGTGCCGCCGGACCGCTGGTGTTGATGTGGTCGCGACCTTCCAGCCGAAAGGCCCAATTCGGTTTGAACCAGTATTGGAAGCCCGCGCCGTAGTTGGCAAGGTTCGCGCCGCTCTGGTTGGCAAAGGCGCGCGTGTAACCCGCAGTGACAAATGGAACGAGTCTCCGTTCGCGCTGCGAACTTACAAAATGATACGCACCGTTGAAAGAGGCCAAACCGACGCCATTTCTGAAGCTTTGCGTGGGACCCTGCCAGCCGAGATCCGCACCGGCTGCCAGGCCCTTGTAGAGCATAGCTTCGCCTCCGACGCCGAGGCCGAGGGCTGCGGCGGTTGACCCACGGGCGGAGAAGCCGCCAGGAGCAACATAGCCGTACACGTGGCCATGATAATCATCGCCGCGGACCTGTGCGGTACACTTTCCAGCCGGAATCAAGAAAAGCAGCCCGAGGATCCCCAAGTTACGTAGATGCATAGTTCCTCCGTTACTGAGTGAGATAGAACGGGGCCCCCATTCGGATGATAGGAAGGCAAGTTGCTGGCCGCAGAGAGATGCCATCCAAATCTTGCAGAATCACAACATTGGGCGAAAAGAGTGCTGCCTGACATTCCGAAAACTGACTGGAGAGGCGGACAAGTGATATCCGTTGGCGACAGAAAACCTCAGACCGGGAAATGGAGGTGGGGGCTTGCCGGTAATCAGCGGCGGAAATGGGAGAAGAGCCAGAAGAGCAGAGAAAGTGCGGCGCTGAGGACAAGGCAGGTGACGATAGGAAAGTAGAAGGTGGTGTGTTCGCCGCGGTGGACGATATCGCCGGGGAGACGGCCGAGGCGGAATGGAAGCCTGCCGCCGAAGTAAAGAAGGGCGCCTACGACAACGAGGAGGCCGCCGAGGAGGAGGAGAGTGCGGCCGAGTTCGCGAAAAGGGTCCGTAAAAAGGATTGTAGAAGAAATGAAGTAGAGAAGTAACGAGGGGAGGATGAAGAGAGATCCCTCGTCGCGATGCTCCTCGGGATGACGACCCTTATCGGGTCGTCAGATGAGCTCGAGGCCGGAGAAGAAATAGCTGATTTCGAAGGCGGCGGTTTCCGGGGCATCGGAGCCGTGAGTGCAATTGTTGCCGATGCTGGTGCCGAGATCGCGGCGGATGGTGCCGGGAGCGGCTTTCTTGGGGTCGGTGGCGCCCATGGTGTCGCGCCATTTGAGGATGGCGCCTTCAGCTTCGAGGACGAGAGCGAAGATTTTGCCAGAACTCATGAAATCGGTCAGCTCGCCAAAGAAAGGGCGCTCGCGGTGGACGGCGTAGAAGCCGCCGGCTTCTTCCTTGGTAAGGCGCATGGATTTGATGGCGATGATTTTGAAGCCGGCTTTGTGAATCCTGGCGAGGATTTCGCCTTGCTGACCGCGACTGACGGCGTCGGGCTTGATGATTGCGAAAGTGCGCTCCAGAGCCACTAGAAAGTTCCTCCGAAATATCAATCAAAGATGCCGGGCTGAAGCCCGGCGCTACAAAATCAGGAAAAAGCCCCGGGCCTGAAGGTCCGAGCTACAGAAACTTCATTTCAATGCGGCGGCGAGAGTCGAGCCGAGGTCCGCGGGAGATTCCACGGTGCGGATGCCGGCGGCGGCCATCGCAGCGTATTTGTCCTTGGCGGTGCCTTGACCGCCGCTGATGATCGCGCCGGCGTGGCCCATGCGGCGGCCGGGCGGAGCGGTCTGGCCAGCGATGAAGCCGACTACGGGCTTTTTCACGTTGACTTTGATCCACTCGGCGGCGCGCTCTTCGGCGTTGCCGCCAATTTCGCCAATCAAAATAATGGCGTAGGTCTCGGGATCATCGTTGAAAAGCTGGATGGCGTCGAGAAACGTCGTGCCGATGATGGGATCGCCGCCGATGCCGATGCAGGTAGATTGGCCGATGCCGAGTTGCGTGAGTTGATGGACCGCTTCGTAGGTGAGCGTGCCGCTGCGGCTGACGACGCCGACATTTCCTTGCTTGTGAATGCGGCCGGGCATGATGCCGATTTTGCATTTGCCGGGAGAGATGATGCCGGGGCAGTTCGGACCGATGAGGCGGGTTTTCTTGAAGTCGACGACGGTCGCGATGCGCACCATGTCGAGGGCAGGGATGCCCTCGGTGATGCAGACGACGAGCGGGAGTTGCGCATCGGCGGCTTCGAGGATGGCGTCGGCGGCGTAGGGCGGAGGAACAAAAATGACGGAAGCGTTTGCGCCGGTGGCTTTCGCGGCGTCGGCAACGGTGTTGAAGACGGGGCGTTCAAGGTGCTTGGTGCCGCCTTTGCCGGGCGTGACGCCGCCAACGACGTTTGTGCCGTATTCAAGCATTTGTTGCGCGTGAAAAGTGCCTTCGCGGCCGGTGAAACCCTGGACGATGAGGCGCGTTTTTTCGTTGACGAGAACGCTCATCGCGCACCTCCCGCAAGTTTCACGACTTTTTGCGCGCCGTCCTTCATGCCTTCGGCGATGGTGAAGTTGAGTCCGCTTTCGCGGAGAATTTGCTGGCCGGCTTCGACGTTGGTGCCTTCCATGCGGACGACGACGGGAACTTGCAAATGTAAATCCTTGGCAGCGGCGACGACACCAGTGGCGAGCACGTCGCAGCGGAGGATGCCGCCGAAAATATTAATGAACACGGCTTTGACCGCCGGATCGCTCATGAGAATGCGGAAGGCGTTCTTCACCTGCTCGGCGGAAGCGCCGCCGCCAACGTCGAGAAAGTTTGCGGGAGACCCGCCGGCATACTTGATGATGTCCATGGTGGCCATGGCGAGACCGGCGCCGTTGACCATGCAAGCGACGCTGCCATCGAGCTTGATGTAGTTGAGGCCGTACTTGGAGGCTTCGACTTCGAGGGGATCTTCTTCATCGAGGTCGCGAAGTTCGCGGAGATCCTTGTGACGGAAGAGCGCGTTGTCGTCAAAGGTCATCTTGGCGTCGAGGGCGACGAGTTTGCCGTCGCCGGTGAGCACGCAAGGATTGATTTCGAGCAGTGAGGCGTCCGTGTCAATGAAAGCGCGATAGAGAGCCTGGAGGAACGGGATCGCGGAATTCGAGACTTCGCTCGGCAAGCCGAGGCCGAAGGCGATTTTGCGGGCTTGATATGGCTGCAAGCCGACGGCCGGATGAATGTACTCGCGCAGAATGGCACCGGGATTGTTCTTGGCGACTTCCTCGATCTCCATACCGCCGGCAGCGCTGGCCATGAAGACGACGTGGCCCGTGGCGCGATCGACAAGCAGACCGAGATAGAGTTCGCGCTTGATGTCGAGACCTTCTTCGATGAGCAGGCGCTTGACAATGCGGCCAGTGGGGCCGGTTTGCGGAGTGACCAGCTTCATGCCGAGAATGTGGCTGGCGAGTTCGGCGGCTTCATCCGAGGAGCGCGCCAGCTTGACACCACCGGCTTTGCCGCGGCCGCCGGCGTGAATCTGCGCTTTAACAACGACGACATTGACGTTCGAGCGCAGGCGGTGGGCAGCCTCGCGGGCCTCATCCCTGGTGAAAGCGACTTCGCCGCGGGGCGTGGTCACGCCGTAGCGAGCGAGAATCGCCTTGGCCTGATATTCATGAATCTTCATCGAGGGTTCCGTTTTCCGTTGGACTTTGAAGCAGTCTGCTAGTGTTAGAATTTTGACGACGTTTGAAACATAGAAGTTTAACCGGAAGGCGAAAACAGAGCAAGGAGACGCGGAATGAACGCCCCGACAATCGCGAAAAAAATAAGCCCCATGCTGGCGGTCGCTAACATGGAGGAAACCATCGTGTTCTACAAGAGCGTGCTGGGATTCACCCCGACTCGGAATTCGCCGGAGTATTCGATCGTGGAACGCGACGGCCAGACCATCCACTTTATGAAAGCTGCATCAGAGGAGGTCATGACGTGTGTCCGGGGGCATACGGAGATATACATCGAGGTTTGTGGTATCCGTTCCATGTGGGAGCACGTCAAAACGTTCAAGGATCGCTACAGAATCAGAGATTTGTTTGAGAGGGAATACGGTATGACTGAGTTCCATATCGAAGATCCCAACGAATGCCTGGTATTTGTTGGAGAGCCGACATCCAAGTGAGAACACTCAGTCCAAGTTGAAAACGCTATTTGAGATGGCACAGGGAATGAAGAAAACATTTGCGGTTCCTCGCCGACAGGATCACCACCTTGCGGCGGCATGGCGATGACAATTTCGCTGATCGAGCGAGTCGAGGCGGGGCACGTCCTAAAGCGCGCGGAAGCGGAAGCGGCGATGGAAGAGCTGCTTTCAGGACACGTCAAGACGCCGGAGATTGTGCGCTTGCTGGGAGCCCTGAATCGTCGGCCCGTCGAGGTGCAGGAACTCGCGGGATTTGCGAGCATGATGCGACGGCACGCTACGCGCGTGTTTGCGGAGGGCGAAGCAATTCCCGCGAACATGGTGGACACGTGCGGGACCGGGGGCGACGGTTCGAACACGTTTAACATTTCGACGGCGGCGGCGATCGTTGCAGCCGCGGCGGGCGCGCGTGTTGCGAAGCATGGGAATCGCGCGGTCAGCTCGCGGAGCGGCTCTGCGGACGTACTGGAGGCGCTGGGCGTGCGAATTGACTTGCCGTTCGAACGGCATGGGCGGGCGATCCGGGAGATTGGCATCGGGTTTCTGTTCGCGCAAGCGGCGCACACGGCGACGCGGCATGCGGCTCCGGCGCGGAAACAGATTGGGGCGCGAACCGTGTTTAATTTGCTGGGGCCGCTGACGAATCCGGCGGGAGCGCAGTCGCAAGTGCTAGGCGTTTTTTCGGAAGATGTGATTGACCTGGTGGCGGCCACACTGGCTGAGCTTGGCGTCGAGCGAGCGTTTGTGGTGCACGGCGCTGGGGGGCTAGATGAGATTTCCCTTTCCGGTGAAACGATGGTCGCCGAGGTGCGAGGCGGCGCCGTAAAGCGTTTCACGGTGGCGCCGGAAGAATTCGGCGTGGCGCGCGCGCCAATAGAATCCATTCGCGGTGGAACGGCCGCCGAAAACGCGGCGCTCATCCGACGCATTCTGGAAGGCGAAGCGGGACCGGCGCGCGACATCGTAGTGGTCAACGCTGCGGCTGCGCTTGTCGCTGCGGGCTTGGCTGACAATTTCCGCGAAGCGGCTGGTCTCGCGAGTTTCGTGATTTCCTCGGGAGCGGCAAACGAGAAACTGGCAAGTTTGGCTGCGTTCACTGGCAAGGGTTAGATTCACAATCACGATTGGTGAGTTCGAGGAGAGAACATTGAGAAGCATTGTGGCCGTTCTATTGATTGCTTTCTTTTCGTGTGCAGCTCTCGCGCAGAAGGCAACTCCTCCGTCGCCCGCGCAGGTCGTACAGGAAGTCCGTGACTACAGGATGGACAACGAGGACCGCATCGTGCGCGAGCTGAGCGAATTCCTTGCGATTCCCAACATCGCGAGCGACACGCCGAATATTCAAAAGAACGCCGCGCATCTGGTGGAGATGCTGGAGGCGCGCGGGATCGAAACACACCTTCTGCCGATCAGCGGGCGCGGGCCGGTGGTTTTTGGCAAATTGATTTCGGCGGAAGCGAAGCGCACGGTGATTTTTTACGCGCATTACGACGGGCAGCCAGTTGACCCGGCGGCGTGGACGGATGGAAAACCATTTGAGCCGGCGCTTCGCGATGCGGCCATCGAAGCGGGTGGAAAGCGGATTCCTTTCCCGGAAAACAGCGCGCAACATCGGGCGATCTATAACGACAATTGGCGCATCTACGCCCGGTCGTCTTCCGATGACAAGTCACCGATCGTGGCGCTGCTGGCGGCGCTCGATGCGCTGCGGGCGAAGAAAATTCCGTTGGGCGTGAACTTGAAGGTGATCTTCGAAGGCGAGGAAGAGGCGGGATCCACGAATCTGCAGCGAACGCTGGAGCTGCACAAAAACTTGTTGGGGGCGGACCTGCTGATCACCGCCGATGGACCCGTGCATCAAAGCGGGCGGCCACTGGTTTTTTTTGGAAACCGAGGAGACATCGGGCTCGACATCACGGTGTATGGGCCGGTGCGAGCGTTGCACAGCGGGCATTACGGAAACTGGGCGCCGAATCCGGCGATGGAGTTGTCGCGACTGCTGGCGTCGATGAAGGACGCAGATGGACGAGTGCTGATTGACGGTTATTACGATGACGTTACGCCACTGGGTGACGCGGAGAAAAAAGCGCTCGCGGAGCTGCCATACAACGACGCTGATCTCCAGCGCGAGTTGGGCATTGCGAAACCGGAAGGCAGCGGAAAGAAACTGGTGGAGCTGATCATGCAGCCGTCGCTGAATATTCGCGGATTGCGGAGCGCGTACGTCGGGGAGCAGGCGCAGAATGTGGTACCAGAAAAAGCGGAGGCTTCGCTCGATGCGCGACTCGTCAGGGGAGAAGATCCGCAGAAAAAGTTCGATCAGATCGTTGCGTTCATCCGCAAGCAGGGCTACTACGTGATCGACCGCGAACCGACCCTCGAGGAGCGACGCACGCATCCTCTGATCGCGAAGATTGTGAACGAAGGCGGTTATCGGGCTTCGCGTACGCCGATGGACCTGCCGGTTTCCAAGAAAGTGGTCGAGGTGGTCCAAGCGGCTGCAGGCCCGGCAGTGAAAATGCCTACCCTCGGCGGAACCGCTCCGATGTACATATTTGAAGAGCTGGGGCTGCCGGTGATCGGAGTGCCTATCGTCAACGCCGACAATCGTCAGCACAGTTCGGATGAAAATTTGCGGCTTGGACATTTCTGGCGCGGCATGGAGATTTATGGCGCGATTTTGGCAGATTTGAACTGGTGAAGGAGAAAAGATTTAACACAGAGAGCACCGAGACCACAGAGAATCACAGAGAAGAACGTCGCGGAAAATCAGAGAGACAAAAAATTCTGTAAGAGGTGCTTGCCGGAATCGGTTAGGACGGATTCGGGGTGGAACTGGACGCCTTCGATTTTGTGACGGCGATGGCGGAAGCCCATGATGATGCCGTCGTCGGTTTCGGCGGTGATGGCGAGCTCGCGCGGCAGGGATTTTCTTTCGACGATCAGGGAATGGTAGCGCGTGGCGGTGAAGGGATCCGGCAGCTTGCGGAAGATATTCTTGCCGTCGTGATGGATCTGGCTCGTTTTGCCATGAAAAAGTTTCGGCGCGCGAACAATTTTGCCGCCGAACGCGGCGCCAATGGCCTGATGGCCAAGGCACACCCCGAGGATGGGGAATTTTCCGGCGAGGCGCTCGACCAATTCTACGGAGATGCCTGCTTCCTGCGGGGTGCAAGGTCCGGGCGAAATCACGATGCGTTCCGGTTTGCGGCGGACGATTTCTTCGACGGTAATCTTGTCGTTGCGGTGCACTTCGACCTGGCAACCGAGTTCGCCGAGATACTGGGCGAGGTTGTAGGTGAAGGAATCGTAGTTGTCGAGAAGCAAAACCATATCGCCCTACTTGTCTCCTAATTCTAATACCGTTCCTCCGGCTTGAAGGCCGTCAAGATTTTTCTCGGCGGATCAATTTGGCCTTGCGGTCAGGCGGACAGAATAAAGCTGTATCTACGGAACGCCCGTCACCTACACGGAATCGATAGTACCGTCACGATTTTTGACTTGACTCGATCGGCGCGACTTTAGCCTGGCACTGGCGGCTCGGCGGGCGGGTCAGATAGGAGATGGCAAGGATGGCCAGAAGCACCAGGGGCCCGAACGCAACTGGGCCTTCTTTTGCCAGATAGTGCGCGAAAAATGCGCAGATCCACGCGAATGTAAATCCGGCATAGGCCCACTCCTTGAGCACGGCCATGCCGGGAACGATGAGGGCGATCGCGCCAAGGGGTTTGGCGATCCCCAAAATAATTCGCAGCTGTTGCGGGTATCCCACGTGCGCGAATCCCTGAACCGCCTGCGGACTGCCCGACAAGTAAGCGTACGCGGCAGGGAGTGTCGCTGCAGCCAGCAGAATAGTGGTCACCCAATAAGCTACTTTGCGTGCCATACGGTGCGTTCTCTTTTCGAGAGGAATCCTAGCACGGTCGGCCGGCCGGCTGCTGGATTCCAAAGTAAGCTAAAGTCTGTCCCACTAAAGCCCGTGCGCTCTTTCAAGCGCGGTGAGCAATGCTTTCGACTTGTTCACGCTCTCCTGATATTCGCCTTCCGGCGTGGAATCCGCAACTATGCCGCCGCCGGCTTGAACGTAGGCAAGGCCATTTTTCACGACCATAGTACGAAGCGCGATGCAGGAATCGAGGTTGCCTGCGAAATCGAGATAGAGAATGCCGCCAGCGTAAATACCGCGGCGGGTGCGCTCGAGTTCCTCGATGACTTCCATGGCGCGAACTTTGGGCGCGCCCGACACCGTGCCGGCTGGAAAACAGGCCATCAGCGCGTCAAAACAATCCACGTCCTCGCGGAGGCGGCCGCGCAGGCTGGAGACGAGATGCATGACATGTGAGTAGCGTTCGACAGTGAGGAGCTTTTCGGGCTTCACCGTGCCGTAATCGCAGACGCGTCCGAGATCGTTACGGCCAAGATCGACGAGCATGATGTGCTCGGCGCGTTCTTTTTCACTGGCGAGCATTTCGCGCTCAAGGCGCTGGTCTTCAGCTTCGTCCTTGCCGCGCCAACGGGTGCCGGCGATGGGGCGGTAGAAAACATCGCGGCCCTGCACTTTGACGAGCATTTCCGGGGAACTGCCGACAACGGAAACGTCGTTGAGTTGCAAATAGAAAAGATAGGGTGAGGGATTCAGCGCGCGAAGCTCGCGATAGACCTCGAAAGGCTCCGCTTTCGTCTTCGCGGAAAAACGCTGGCTGAGCACGACCTGAAAAATATCCCCGGCGCGAATGTACTGCTTGGCTTTGCGGACGGCGGCCAGGTATTCGGGACGGCGGAAATTGGAAGTCACTTTCAGCGGCGCACTCCGTCTCACCTTGGACGGCTTCTTCGGCCGCTCGGCGGCAACGGGCTCATCGAGCAACCGGCGGGTCTCCTTGATTTTGCGCACGGCGGCGTTATATTTCGCGCGCAGGCTGCCGCCGTCCTCGGTGAAGACATTGCGAACGATCCATAAGCGGTGCTGGACGTGATCGAACGCGACGAGGCCGTGATAGAACATGAGCATCGCGTCATAGAGGCCGATTTCGTCGCGAAGGCGCTTGGGAATACGCTCGATCAACCGCACCATGTCATAGCTGAAGTAGCCGATGGCGCCAGCGACGAGCGGCGGCAATCCCGGAAGCCGCACGGGGCGAAAACGCTCGATGCGCTCGCGCAGAAACGAGATGGGATCGCGCTCTTCCCAGACGACACGGTCGCGGCTTTCGAGGACGCAAGCGCCGTTGGCGTAACGAAAGATTTCCTCGGGGTGCGCGCCCGCAAAAGTGTAGCGCGCGATTTTTTCGCCGCCTTCCACGCTTTCGAGAAGGAAGGAGTACCGCGCGCCCTGGGCGATACGCAGGTAGGCGCTGACGGGAGTTAGCAAATCCGCGGAAAAGACATCATAGACAGGGATGAGGTTGCCTTGTTTGGCGAGGCGCTGAAATTCGTGGAAGTCCGGCTGAATCATGGGAGTAGGTTCACGGTTCCGACCAAGTCGGAATCTTCCATTCAACAGTTTTCAGTTCACGAAAAAGAAACCTATTATTGCATTACTTCGGGCGGGCCCGGATTATTCGTCGGAGGCAGAGGGTATTTTGAGCAGGCTCTTCTCGCTGGGAAGAGATCCTTCAGTCCCGAGGGTCGTTCAGGACAGACACCCCTGTCGAGTCTCTGGTTAACCATAACAGACCCGCCCCCTATATTTTTTGTAAGTGTTGATTTTAAAGGTAGTTAAAGTCTCTTATTTTGATACACTTTTGCAAGTGTTGATTCTAAACGGAGTTACAGGCGGTATTTTGACGCATTTCTACAAGTGTTGATTCTAAATAACTTAGCCGAAAAACGGCTGGGACGTCG
>Ga0210407_10000899_pt1 | contig 30156 bp, 26 predicted proteins | sample IncBWC27MmetaG_FD_150860 | JGI IMG/M metagenome (GOLD analysis project Ga0210407, IMG submission 150860) | Forest soil microbial communities from Barre Woods Harvard Forest LTER site, Petersham, Massachusetts, United States - Inc-BW-C-27-M | ecosystem: Environmental > Terrestrial > Soil >...
GAGCATGTCGGCGGCGCGAGCGTTGGCGATGTCGATCACCTTGCCGAACGAGTTGCGGACCTTGTCGCGCAGTTGCACGCCGCGCTCGCCCGAGCCGAAGGTGTCGGTTTCGAGATGGACGTCGGAAGTATGAATGATCCGAAGCGGGCGAATCTGACGCGGTTTAGCGGGCAAGTTTTGTCTCCATCGGGGCGCGGTTCCGGTCGAGGATAACATCCGGTAGAGTCAGAGTTCCATCGTCGTTGCAGGAGGTTCGCGGACTTTGATCGTCGTAATGAAAGCGCATGCCAGCGAGGCGGAGATCCAGGCGGTCGTCAAGATGGTCGAGGATCTCGACTACAACGCGCACATAATCCGCGGAGTCGAGCGCACGGTGGTCGCGTGCGTCGGCGACGAGCGCGGCGAAAAGCATCAGCTGACCCATCTGGAGTCCGTCGCGGGCGTCGAACGCGTGATGCCGGTGGTGAGATCGTTCAAGCTCGCGTCGCGCGAAGTGCGGCCGGAAGGATCGCGAATCAAAGTCGGCAACGTCGAGATCGGCGGCAAGCGAATCGTGGTCGCGGCGGGACCGTGCGCGGTCGAGAGCGTGGAACAGGTCGAGGCCGCGGCCGACGCCGTGAAAGCGGCGGGCGCGCACATGATCCGCGGCGGAGCGTTCAAGCCGCGCACTTCGCCGTACGCGTTCCAGGGTTTGGAAGGCGAGGGATTGAAGATGCTCGAACACGCCGGCCGCCGCGTTGGGCTGCCGGTGGTCACTGAGATAATGGATCCGCACGATATCGATCTGGTGATCGAGCATTCGGACATGCTGCAAGTCGGCGCGCGCAATGCGCAGAACTTCTCGCTGCTGCGGCGGCTGGGAAGAACCAAGAAGCCGGTGCTGCTCAAGCGCGGGATGTCGACCAAGCTCGAAGAGTTCGTGATGGCGGCGGAATATATTTTGTCGGAAGGAAATCCCAACGTGGTTCTATGCGAGCGCGGGATTCGCACTTTCGAGACCGCGACGCGAAACACGCTCGACCTGAACGCGGTGCCACTGCTCAAAGAGTGGACCCATCTGCCGGTGCTGGTCGATCCAAGTCATGGCACCGGAATCTACTCGCTGGTGGCGCCGATGGCTCTGGCAGCGATCGCGGCGGGCGCGGACGGATTGCTGATCGAGGTGCATCCGCAGCCGGAGCATGCGTTGTCGGACGGACCGCAGCAGTTGAAGCCGTCGCGATTCGCGGCGTTGATGAAATCGCTGAGGCCGCTGGCTGAGGCGGTGGGAAGATCGCTGTAAGTTCGACTGATTCGGAGAAATTTGATCTTCGCCCGCGAATGAAGGTTCGGACCGCAGCGCGCGGGGCGGCAGGGGTAACCCCTGCACCTACTGTCCATTCCATTCAAGCGCAAAATCCCGCGGACGGTATTTTGCTCTAGGTCGGGGGGAAGATTAAATCTTCGCGCTCAGCGGGTTGCTTGAGCTATGACGTTGTCGACGTATGCGAGGACTGCGGTCTCGGCGGCGGGATTGCAGTTTGGTGGCGGCGTGGCGGAGCGGAGCTCGCGATACAAGTCGATCGTGTGACGCAGGGCGGCAGCGCATCCGCGCGCAGAATAATCGCCCAGGGTGGAGGCGAGGCGATTGGAGATTTCCGGCGACAGCATCTCGAGCCGGCGAACGCCGCGCTGTTCGAGGCCGAGCCCGCGCGTCGCCATCGGGCCGAGTACCATCTCGCGAATATGCGAGAGCGCGGCGTGGGTCTCCATCAACTCGCCGCGGCCGAGTTTGTTCGCGGTGTAGTGGACCCATACCCAGAAGTGTTCCTCGAACCACGCCGGGTCGCGGCTGGGCCATCGCGGGACTGCGCGCGGCAGACGATCCGCTATGCGATGGTCGCGATGCCATAGAACGATCGGCTCTTCGATGCGGTGATCGAGATCGTCGAGGGTGACGAACTTCAGATCGACATGGAGCATCGGGTCGTCATAGAGACAGATCAACAATCGCGGCTCGCCGACGTGCTCGCCGATGAAGGCATAAAGCAGGCGGCCAAGCGACGCGGCGAACTCGCGGCGCGCCTCGAGCGTCTGAATCCGGGGGTAGTGATCGTCCTCGACGATGAGTACGAGATCGAGATCGGAGTAGTTGTCGATGTTTCCCTGGGCGAAGGAACCGGCGGCAAGGAGACCGACAAAGCGGGCGTCGGGTTTCATCGCGGCTACGATTCGATCGGCGAAGCGATGGTGAGGTGTGTCGGACGCGGGCATCCAATGGTAATTACAAGATCGCGTAGGCGCGTGACAGTGCAGGGAGGATTCGGACCAGACCGCTACGCGCGGGGCGGCAGGGGCTGACCCCTGCACCCACCGTCCATGCAAGCGCAAAATGGCGCGAACGCCATTTTGCTCTAGGCCGGGTGAAAGATTAGACCCTTCGGTGAACTTTGCGGGGAACTAACTCCGGGGGAACAGGATGGCGATGAAATTTACCAAGGCGCCGGGTTGGTTGGTGGAGACTTTTGCGGCGGTGATGCCTCCGCCGCCGGTGGTGCATCGGCCGATGTTCGGTTATCCGAGCGCACACGTGAACGGAAATATGTTCGCGGGGCTGTTCAAGGACTCGATGATTCTGCGCTTGCCGGACGAGCTTCGCGAAGAATTAATCGCGGCCGGCGGCGAGCCGTTTGCGCCGATGCCGGGGCGGGCGATGCGCGAGTATGTGACGGTTCCGGAGACTATTCTCTCAAATCATGCGAAACTCGCGGCGTGGATCGCGAAGTCATTGAAGTACGCGGAAGCGCTTCCTCCTGAGGAAAAGAGCAAGCGCGCGACGAAGCCAGCGGGGGGCGGGAAGAAGGTGCGGCGACCGAAATAGAATATCCAAGCTGGGACGAGATCCGGCGCGTGGCGCGCAAATTCAGGAGAGTAATTGCTGAGTAACTTTTTTCTAGCCGAAGACGGGAATATCGGCTGGGGCGTCTGGATTCTGTCGGTGGCCGTGATCGCGATGTACGCCTATCGACGCGGGTGGCAGAACACTCCTTACTGGCTTCGCCAATACATTTGGTGCGCCGTTGTCCTCCAGGCAATCGTGTGGCTTCCATTGATAACATCTCGACTCCTGACAACGGACTTCACATCCAGTCAGACGTTCGACTCCCTCTTATTTGCATATGTGATCGTTGTATTTCTGGACACGATTCTAATCTGGCTGGGAGTCGCGATCGGAGCCGTTCTGCTCGTGAGCATGTTCATTCCGTCCAAAACTTGAAAGCTGTTGTGCCAATACCAATTTTGATCCCGAGTCGCGCCTGATGGTCCAGTCTCGCGCTCCGAAATCGCATACTCCGCGCGGTTGCGCTCGAAATGTATCAGCGATATTTGAGAATTGATCCTCGATTGAAGTGGCGAGGATCGTTTCCATAAATCGAAGTTGCGAGAGGAGAAGTCATCATGGCAGGCAAAGCAGTCAAACCGATTCCCGACGGGTACCATACCGTCACTCCATTCCTGAACGTTAAGGGGCTGGGCAAGCTGCTCGATTTTCTGAAGGCGGCGTTCGGCGCCGAAGAGATTATGCGGATGCCCGGGCCGGACGGCGCGGTGCTCCATGCCGAGGCGAATATCGGAAATTCGCGATTGATGCTCGGCGAGATCATGCAGCATAACACGCCGTCGTCGAGCTACTTCTACCTGTACGTGGGCGATGCTGATGCGGCGTACAAACGGGCAATCGGCGCGGGCGCGAAATCAGTCAGCGAGCCGGCCGATCAGTTCTGGGGCGATCGGATGGGCACGGTGACCGATCCGTTCGGAAATACCTGGTCGCTCGCGACCCACAAGGAAGATCCCACGCCGGAGGAGATGGCGAAGCGAATGGCGGCGATGATGAAGCAGTAGGAGGAGAGGAACCAGACCGCTGGGGGGAGGAGATGGCGCGATGAGCCCAGTTTAGTGCGCGAGGGATTCGGAGGTGGGATCCCTCGCGCGCTATTTCTAGAAGTATCGCAGGGGGCAAGCTTAATCATGATTCGAACTATTGGATTGGCGCATCTCAATCTTAATGTAAGTGACATCGACGCTTCGGTGCGCTTCTACCGGGACTTGTTTGGGCTCGAGGTGCTGATGGAGTACGAAGGGCCTATGGGAACGCATCCTAAGGGCCGCCAGGTTGCTCTTTCGACACCGGGGGCTCGTGACGTGCTCGCGTTGAGCCAGATGCCCGGAGTTCCAATCGGCCCCGGCGGCATGAGTCACTTCGGATTCACTCTTGCGTCCAACGACGATGTTGACGATGCCGTTGCCCAAGTGCAGCGGGCGGGCGGAAAGCTGCTCAAGCGTGAGACGCTGGAGGATGATGGTATCGTTGAGGATCACGCTTACGTGTCAGATCCTGACGGCTACACGATCGAACTCAACGCGCAGCGGATGTTACTGAGCCGAAAGCAGAATCGGGGTTAGTCCTTCAAGCGACCTAGAGCAAAATGGCGTTCGCGCCATTTTTGCGCTTGAGTAGACGGTGGGCGCAGGGGTCACCCCTGCCGCCCCGCGCGCAGCGGTCTGGATCCGGGAATGTGTCGGTGATGCTGTAATTTGCCGGGCGCGTTACGGGTCGGGTATGGTCGGGCGTAAGAGTTGTGAACAGAAGAGCATTCCTGAAAGCGATCGGAGCGGCGGCGGCGCTGATTCCGATTTTGCCGCGGCGATTGATCGCTAGTACGAATTTTCGGCGGTGCCGTCCTTCTGATGCGGCGTGGCCGTCGCAGGCTGAGTGGAAGCGACTCAATGATGCAGTGGGCGGAAATTTGATTCCGGTAGACTTTCCGCTCTCGGTGCTCAAAAGCGATCCCGACGGCGACGCTGCAAAGCAACTGCTCAAGAACCTCAAGAATCCGTATTTCCTCGGGGATGAGCCGGGACTCACCGAGTCCACCGGATGGGTCGATGCGTGGGCTACCAAGCCGAGCGTGTATGCGGTCGCGGCCCGCAACGCCAACGATATCGCCGCGGCGGTGACCTTCGCGCGCGAAAATAATTTGCGGCTCGCGGTGCGCGGCGGAGGCCATAGCTATCAGGGCACTTCCAACGCCCCCGATTCGCTCCTGATCTGGACGCGGCATATGCACGACATCACGCTGCACAATGCGTTCGTTCCGCAAGGATGCGAGCACGTCATGCAGCCGCTGCCTGCGGTGACGCTCGGCGCCGGCACCATCGGCATCCAGGCATATGATGCGGTGACGACCAAAGGCGGCAAGTATGTTCAGGGCGGCGGATGCCTCACGGTTTGCCTTGGAGGTCTCATCTCGGGCGGCGGCTTCGGAAGCTACTCGAAGCACTACGGCACCGCGGCGGGTAGTCTACTCGAAGCCGAAGTCGTGACCGCCGACGGTCAGATTCGGATCGCGAACGCATCGATGAATCCCGATCTGTTCTGGGCGCTGAAGGGCGGCGGAGGCGGAACCTTCGGCATCATGAGCAGGATGACGGTGCGGATGCACGAGCTGCCGGAATATTTCGGCGTCGCCAACTTGAATGTAAAAGCGCCGTCGGACGACGCGTATCGCGGCCTCATTCGCGAGTTCGTGCGTTTCTACCGCGAGCATCTCTTCAATGATCATTGGGGCGAGCAGGCCCATGTGAAGCCCGACAACGTGCTCGAAATCCAGATGTGTTCGGTTGGGCTCGGCACCGACGCCGCGAGGAAAGTTTGGCAGCCGTTTCTCGATTGGGTAAAGAATTCCTCAGGCTGTTCGATCAAAGGGCTGAGCGCGATCGGAAGCATTCCGGCGCGCCATTGGTGGGACCCGCCATGGTGGAAGGAGCACTGGCCGGAGATCGCATTTCCACGTGATGGCTTCCTGCACGAAATGCTCGACGACGCTCTCATACACGTGATGGGCCAGCCGGCTTTCGCCTTCGATCCGCGGCCTGATGCGGATCCGAATCACGCATGGTGGAAGGGAAACAGCGGCGAGGCCGGCATCTTCTGGTATGGATACGAATCGTTGTGGCTGCCGGACTCTCTGCTTAAGCCCGACGCGCAGCAACGCCTCGCCGATGCGCTCTTCGCGGGCTCGCGCCATGCGGAGATCGGACTGCACTTCAACAAAGGACTCGCGGGCGCGCCGCCCGAGGCCGTCGCGTGGGCGAAAGACACCGCGACCAATCCTTCGGTGCTGAACGCCTTCGCGCTGGCGATCGTAGCCGACGGGCAGGAGCCCGCGTATCCCGGAATCGCCGGACATGAGCCGCGCGTTGAACAGGGCCGTAAAGCGGCGGAGCGCATCGATCGATGCGTCAACGAGCTGCGCGCGGTCGCGCCCAACGGCGGCGCATACGTGAGCGAGAGCAATTATTTCGAGAAGGGATGGCAGCAGGCATACTGGGGGAGCAATTACGCTCGGCTGGCTGAGATCAAGAAGAAATACGATCCCGACGGGCTGTTCTTCGTGCACAATGGAGTTGGATCGGAGAATTGGAGCGCGGACGGGTTCGCGAAGTTGAGCTGAGGAACTAACGCGGACTCACAACGGCTTGCGCCAGAATTCCATGGGTACTTTTTTTTGGCCGGCGGTGGCGCGGTCGAAGCCGAATTTTCGGTAGAGGCTGCGGGCTCCGACGTTGTCTTCGCGGACTTCGAGGGTGAGGCGGCAGCAATTTAGTTCGCGGGCTTTGGACTCGATTCGATCGAGGAGCATCCGCCCGATTCCTTTTCCGCGTACCGAAGAGTCGACGAATATGTCGTGGATGTTGAGCAGCGGGCGCGCGTTGAAAGTCGAGAAGCCGAGGAAGCAGATCGAGAAGCCGACTGGCGCGTTGCTGCTGTAGGCGAGGAAGACGTAGCATGCGGGATGCGCGCGCAAGCCGGGAATCAGATCGCGCTTGGCGGCTTCGGGCAGCGGAGTGCCGTCGTCGTCGGGATCGCGCATGAACACATCGAGCATCGCGACGATCGCATTTTGGTGAGCGACGCGCGACAGGTCCGCGTCGATAATTTTTATTTCGTCGGGCATCACGAGATCTTCTTGTCGTCCTTGTAGGTTTCCTCCCAGTTCCTGAAACCGTTGGGATCCCATCGCTTCCACACGCCGTCGCGCTTGCCGTCCTTGTAGCGTCCGACCGCGGCGATTTTCCCGTTGGTGTACCATCCGACGTGCTCGCCGTCCTGGACGCCGTCCTTGTAGTGATCGATCGATTGTTTCTGGCCGTTGTCATACCAGAGCGTCCATTCGCCGCTCTGTTTGCCGTCGTGATATTCGCCCTGGACCATCTTCTGGCCGTCGTCGCGGTACAGCGCGAAGGGGCCTTCCTTGACGTCGTCGCCCGCGACGGCCTTCGCGCACCAAGTCTCAGAGCCATCAGGCGGCGGCTGGCCCATCGCCTTTGTTCCGGGTGGGCAAGCGGGTGCGGTCTTGCACGCGGCGAGGAGCGCGGTTGCCAGGAGCAGAATCGTGATGCGTCTCAAGAAACCTAACCCCTAACCCCTTCCCTCGAGGGAAGGGGAACAATCGTAGAGTGGAGCAGCAATCTAACTCTCTGACGGCGCGTGAAATGAGAAGCGGGATGCGCATCGTGCGCATCCCGCCTGGTTACCATCGTCGATAAATCCTCTGCTAGTTCGATCCAGTTGAGCCGAGGAGGTTGCCGCCGAGGGTTGCGTTGCCGACGCTTACGTCGCCGATCACGTTGATCATCGCGGGCTTGCCGGATTTGAAGGCGCGCTCGAGCGCGGGAATGATCTGCTCGTTGGTCTCGACGTGCTCGCCGTGGCATCCCATCTCGGCGAAGATTTTGTCGTAGCGAATGTTGGGCAGCATGTTGAACGGATCGGTGCGGCCCTTCAGTCCGGGCATCTGATCGAAATTCGGGCCCCATGAGCTGTTGTTCCACAGCAGCGTGATTACCGGCAGCTTGTAGCGCGCCGCGGTTTCCATATCCCATCCGCCGATTCCGAGTCCGCCGTCGCCGCTGATCACGACCACCTGCTGTCCCGGACGCGCGAGTTGCGCGCCGATGCCCATACCGACTCCATGACCGACCGGCGCGAGCGGGCCTGCGTCGACGACCTGGCCCATGAAGCGGCAAGTGAACGCCCGGCTCATCCATCCGGAGAGCGTGAAGCTGTCGATGACAGTGGTCGCGTTCTTGTCGAGCACTTTGATCAGGTCTTCGCACAGGCGCGCGGGATGAATAGGCGCATTCTTGGCGACCTTCGCGTTCTGCTCCTTGATCTGGTTGTCGAAGCGCTGACGCGTTTCCCAGACCTGCTTCACCCACGGCGAAGTCTTGTTCTTCGAGAAATCGAGCTTGAGTTCCTTCGCCCGGTTGATCAACTGGCGCAGCACGATTTTCGGATCGCCAACCATCGGCAGATCCGCATTGACCTGCCATCCGATTCGCGTCGCGGTCGGATCGACCTGGATGTACTTGGCCTTGTCGGTCCAGGTCGGCGGCTGGCCGAAATGCTCGCCGCTCCAGAAGCGGAAGCCGACTGCGAGGACCACGTCGGCCTCGCCGGTGAACGGCTTCTTGAAGGCGCCGCGAATCGCGAGCGGATGCTCCTCGGAGACTGCGCCCTGTCCGGCGCGGCGCGCGTAAACCGGGATGTTGGTGAGCTCGACGAACTCGCGCAACTCGGCGCCGGCCTGCGACCAGAAGAGTCCGTCGCCGCCGGCGATCAGCGGACGCTCTGCAGCGACCAGCATCTCGAGCGCGCGATCGATCTTCGCGGGGTCGCCCGCAGAGCGGACGTCGTCGACGGTGAACTCGCGCGCGCCCTTGCGCTGACGAGCGTCTTCGTCGTGGTGATAGAGGATGTTCTGCGGAATCTCGAACAGCGCGACGCCCTGCGGCGGCGAGATCGCCTCGCGAAATGCGGAGCGCAAATCGAACTGGATCGACGACCAGTCGGTCACCCGCTTGGTGAATTTCGAAAAGCTCGCGACGACTTCGGAGCCGTAGGCCTCCTGGAACGAGCCGAGATGGTCTTCGGTGTTGGGATGCTGTCCCGAGATGCAGACCACGGCGCTGCTGGTGAGTCCCGCGACGCACAGGCCGGTGACTGCGTTGGTCAGGCCGCATCCCGCGGTGACCATGCATACGCCGACTTCGCCGGAGCTGCGCGCGTACGCGTCGGCGGCGTAGGCGGTGGCCTGCTCGTGGCGCATATGGATGAGCTTGATGTCGTGGTTGCGCAGTTGTCCGAGGATCGGGAACAGATGCCCGCCGTTGATCGCGAAACAATATTTCACGCGGTTCTCGCGCATCACGCGCGCGATTAATTCGCCGCCGTCAGCTTTCGCCATTACTGAACTCCTTTTGTGGAAGTCTTCTCGTTGGTTCCGAATCCTTGCACATTTGCGGCGTCGCCGAAAAGCGGGCCAAGATTTTCACGTACTGCCGGCCAGCGTCGAGGGCGGGCTCAGGACCGTGGAAGGGTTGATCGCTCGCGTCAAGCCTGTCAATTTTGACTATCTTCGAATCGGCTCGACGCACTTTCGGTGGATGAGGTATGGGGTGGACGGGTGGCGGGCGGCTGAACTCTAACAGCAGGAAGGAAAATTCCAGGGAACCAGAATGCGGCGCGCACTCGCCTCGATCATACTAATCAGCACGTTCGTGCTTGCCGCAGCGACTGCGCGGGCCGAAACTGCACCGACTGGGATCGCGGATTCCGGAAATGCGCAGTCCCCCTTCAGCCTGATCGAACCAGGCACGTGGACGAAGGCATTCGAAGGCATCCAACCGATGGACCCGAACACCTGGCCGTTCATCCCGGTGCCGGAAGTGGCGACCGATCCGAACGGCGGCGTCACCTACGGGGTGCTGCCGGTATGGTTGTTCACCGATCAGAAGAACGAGATCAGCAGCATCCTTGCGCCGGATATCAACGCCAACAGCACGCTCGGGCCGGGCGGAAATTTTCGCTACCTCGCATATCCGTCGGCGGACACGCAGTGGTACACGGTCGCAGGCGCGCAGGAGACGATCGCCCGCAAGGTGGATCTCGATTACCAGACCGGCCGCGAGCACAAGCATTGGTGGTCGTTCGAAGGCCGCTTCTATTTCGAGAAAGACCCGACCGAGCGTTTTTATGGACTCGGGAACAATTCTCATCAGGGCAATCAGACCAACTACACGACCGAGCAGCTTTATGGCGAGGCGATTTTCGGCTTGAACATCACCGAGAAAATCCAGGCCTCGCTGATGGAACGTCCTCGCTACGTTCGCATCCAGGAGGGCGGTTTCACCTCGGTGCCGGACATTCACACGTTGTTCCCGAAGCAGAAGGGGCTCAACGGCGGCAGCGAAGTTCTGTCGCAGGCGATGCTCCAATATGATTCGCGAGACTCGGTGGATATCCCGCGCGCGGGCCAGCTCGCAAGGGTTTACTTCGGGGTAGCGGATCGCAGCTTCGGCAGTTCGGTGTCTTACACCCGCTTTGGTGGCGAATTCCGCGAGTTCTATACCGTCGGCAAGCGGATCACGTTCGCCGGCCATATTTTCAATGAGTACGAGCCGGCGGGCAACGAGATGCCGTTCTGGTCGCAGGCGCGGCTCGGCGGCCAGGAGAGCTTGCTCACCGATCAGGAAACCCTGCGCGGATACGGCGCCGGGCGATTCATCGACAACAATCTGTTCGTGATGAACGTCGAGATGCGGACCCGGGTGTGGGAGAAGAAAGTTTTCGGCACTGATGGAATACTCGAGCTTGCGCCGTTTGCCGAAGCCGGACGCGTCGCGCACCAGATGAACTTCAATCCGTTCACCGATCTGCATCCGGTCGGCGGGATCGGATTTCGCGGAATCGCAGAACCGTTCGTGGTCGGATTCGTGGACATCGGATGGGGCGGCGAGGGCGCCGCAGTCTTCTCGGGAATCAACTACCCGTTCTGATCGCATCGCACGGCGTGCGCCGATTCGGGACGCGCATGATGCCCTAATCCGGTTTCGCGCCTCACTTTTGTGGACACCTCAGACGAAGGATTTTACGAGCGTGTGCGCGTGTTGCTCGAAGACTCGTACGTCGCGGCGGATGAGCGCGGCGATGTCTTTGGCGGCAGTGGGTCGTCGGGCGACATGGCGGCTTGGGAAGCCAAGCGGCGCGTAATCGCGAGCGCCTTCGATCGCAACGGCACGTGGCTCGACATCGGATGCGCGAACGGCTTGCTGATGGAGACTTTAGCCGCGTGGGTCGCGGCCAACGGTTATCAGGTCGAGCCGTACGGGCTCGATCTGTCGGAGCGAATAGCGCAGAGGGCGCGAATCCGGCTTCCGCATTGGGCGGCGCGGATCTGGTCCGGAAACGTAATGAGATTCGAGCCGCCAATTCGTTTTGATTACGCTACCGCGCTGGCGGACTCGGTTCCCGTCGAGCGGCGATCGGAACTGGTGAAGCGGCTTGCGCACTCCTACCTGAAGCCCGGCGGCCGCGTGATCATCAGCTGTTACAGACCCGGCGCTTTTCTAACCGGCAGGGCGGCGCGCGAAGCCGACTCGGCGGCGGCAATTCTTCGCGACGCGGGCTACGCGCCGCTCGGCGAGGCCGAGGTCCGCGATCCTCTGACCGCAGCCGCGAAAGTGCGCGTTGCCTGGACCGATGTTGCCGGGTGAAGTTGAGGGCGGCGAGCCTGACGTGAGGCGCGCGCTAGCATGAGACTTTCCGAACTCGACTACGATTTGCCTGAAGAACTGATCGCGCAGGAGCCGATCGCAAGGCGCGACGAGGCGCGGCTGCTCGTGCTCGATCGCAAATCCAAGACTATCGAGCACTCGCGGTTCTACAAGCTGGTGCGGCATCTGCGCGCGGGCGACCTGGTCGTTATCAACGATACTCGGGTGTTGCCGGCGCGGCTCTTCGCGCAGAAGGAATCGGGCGGGCGCGTCGAGCTGTTGCTGGTGCGGCCGCTCGACGGTCCGATCGAAGTGGGCGTCGGGCCGGTCGGGCGGCTCGAAGTGCCCGCCGGCGCGTGGGTTGCGCTGGTGCGGACGCATCGCGTGCTTAAGGAGAATTCGCGCCTCGTGCTCGGCGACGGACATGCGCTTCGAGTCGTGGGATACGCGAAGCCGGGCAGGCCAATAGTCGTGAGCGACGACGACACTTCGATCGAGCAGATCCTGGAACGTGACGGCACCCTCGCGCTGCCTCATTATATACATCATATACATCGCACGGTGGGCCCGGCCGATATCGACGATTACCAGACAGTGTATGCATCGCAGCCAGGCGCGATCGCGGCACCGACCGCGGGACTGCATTTTACCGATGAAGTCTTCAAGCAGATGGCCGACGCGGGAATCCGCACCGCGACCGTGACGCTGCATATCGGGCCTGGTACGTTTGCGCCGGTGCGCGCGGTCGAGGTCGAGAGTCATTCGATGGAATCCGAGTGGTACACGATTCCGCCGGCGACGCGCAAAGCGATCGATCACGCGCGGCGGATGGGTGGGCGCGTGATCACGGTCGGCACCAGTTCGACCCGCGCGCTCGAGTCGTACGCGATAACCGGCGACGCGGAGGGCTTCACCGGGCTCTTTATTCATCCGGGATTTCGCTTCAAGCTGGCAGACGCGATGCTCACCAACTTTCACATGCCGCGGACCACAGTGCTCGCGCTCGCGATGGCATTTGCGGGACGCGAGCAGCTCCTCGCGGCGTATCGCGATGCGATTCGCCATCGCTACCGCTTCCTCAGCTACGGCGACGCGATGCTGATTCTGTGATGAACACGCCGATCGAATTCACCGTGACGGCGAGCGATGGCGACGCTCGCGCGGGACGTCTGCTGACGGGGCACGGCGAGATCGCAACTCCCGCATTCATGCCGGTCGGCACTCGCGCCGCGGTGAAGGCGATGGCGCCCGATGAGTTGTGGTCGATGGGATATCGCCTCGTGCTCGCCAACGCGTACCATCTGGCGCTTCGTCCGGGCGCAGATTTGGTGCGCGAGATGGGCGGCGTGGCCCGCTTCATGGGATTCGGCGGCGCAGTGCTGACCGACTCGGGCGGCTTCCAGGCGATGAGCCTCGCGAAGATTAATTCGATCGATGAGCGCGGAATCCGCTTCCAGTCTCATCTCGACGGCTCGCCGCTCATGCTCACGCCGGAGAGCGCGATCGAAATTCAGGAACAGCTCGGCGCCGATATCATGATGGCGCTCGACGAATGCACGCCATATCCCGCCGAGCACGGACCAGCGAAAAAGTCGCTCGAGCTGACCGCGCGATGGGCCGAGCGCAGTATCGCGGCGCGCAAAAGTACGACCCAGGCGATCTTTGGAATCGTGCAGGGCAGCGTGTTCGCGGATTTGCGCAAGATGAGCGCGGAACAGATAACCTCGATTCCGTTCGACGGCTACGCGGCGGGCGGTCTTTCGGTCGGCGAGCCGAAGCCGGCGATGCTCGAGATGGCGTCGCTGTCCGCCTCGATGCTCCCGCGCGACAAGCCGCGCTACCTGATGGGCGTCGGCACGCCGTCTGACCTGCTCGCCGCAATCGCGATGGGCTTCGACATGTTCGATTGTGTGCTGCCGACCCGAAACGCCCGCAACGGGTGCGCATTCACCAGCGAGGGGCGAATCTCGATCAAGAACGCGGCGCATGCGCGCGACTCGGCGCCGCTCGACCCGAAATGCCAATGCCGCCCGTGCCGGAGCCATTCACGCGCCTACCTGCGTCATCTATATTTATCCGGCGAGATACTCGCGGCGCGCGCGTTGACGGAGCATAATCTGCACTTCTACGCGAACTTGATGCGGGGGGCGCAAGCCGCGATCGCATCGCGAAATTTCAAAGCGTACGCGTCCGATGTGTCGGCGGGGTGGAACGAATCACGCGCCAATGTATCGTCAGACGGATCGAAGACCGATGTTGTCGAGGAATAACTACTGATGCTTTTTGAAGGAACCGCGTGGGCGCAGGCCGCCGCCGGCGCGCCGGCAGCCGGGAGCCCGAGCTTCGTCGAGCAGTTGATGACCGGGCCCGGCCCGATAATGGCGCTGGTGATCGCGGTCATGTACTTTCTTGTGTTCCGTCCGCAGAACAGGAAGGCGCAGGAGCAGGCGAAAATGCTTGGCGCGCTCAAGCGCAACGATGAAGTGGTGACGACCGGCGGAATAATCGGCAGAATCCACGAGGTCGGCGACAAGGTGATCACGCTCGAAGTCGCGCCCAACGTGCGGCTGCGGGTCGAGCGCCCGCAAATCGCGTCGATTTCAAGCTACGGAAAGACCGCGACCGCAAAAAAAGAAGACAAGTAGGAATTATCAATAGTGGAAAATCAGACTCAAAGTTTCGGCCCGATCCTGATCCTGCTGGTGTTGATCGTCTCCTTTCTCTACATGCATTTCACCAACGGCAGCGGGCTCACCCGAATATATATCGCCGGCGGGATCGTGATCGCATCGATCCTCATCCTGTTGCCCAGCCTCAACGTCGATTTGCCCGATTGGTTCAAGGCCGGATTCGGCGCGACCAAGATTCAGCTAGGCCTCGACTTGCAAGGAGGAACGCATCTGCTGATGGCCGTCGAGCTCGACGAGGCGGTGAAGAATCAACTGCTCCGGCGCTCCGATGACCTCAAGAAGGAACTCAAGGCCAACAAGATCGCTTTCGACGACGTGTCACTCGACAAGTCGGGCAATCTCGACGTCAAGCTCAAGTCGAGCTCCGATCGCACTCCATTTCTCGATCTCGCGCAGAAGTCGTTTCCCGATCTCGTTGTTTCAAGCGGCTCGGACTCGACCGCCGGCCCCAACTATTCGATCGTGTTCAGGCCGCAAGAGGCGCAACAGATAAGGACCCTTGCGATGGACCAGGCGCTGGAAACGATTCGCAATCGAATCGACCAACTGGGTGTGCGCGAAACGACTGTCGCGAAAGAGGGTGACAACGAAATTCTGGTGCAGTTGCCGGGAATCCAGGACCCAGAGCGGGCCAAGGAACTGATCGGCAAAACCGCGGTGCTCGAGTTCAAGCTGGTCGACGATACGCATCCGGTACAGGATGCCGTCAAAGATGGCCCGCCGCCGGGCGACGAAGTTTTGTACGGCACCGCCGAGCGCGGCGGCAAGGAGCCCTTCCTCGTCGAGTCGCCGGTGCTGATGACCGGCGACACCGTCACCGACGCGCGCGTGCGTCCCGGCAGCCGGCTCGAAGGCCCGTACGTGTCGGTGGAACTCAACGCGAGCGGCGCCGACACCTTCGACGCGATGACCGCGCAGAACGTCGGCAAGAGACTCGCGATCGTGCTCGACAGTACGGTCTATTCCGCGCCGGTTATCAAGGAGCGAATTCCCGGCGGTCATGTGCAAATCACCGGCCGCTTCTCGATGGACGAGGCGCACGATCTCGCGATCGTGCTGCGCTCGGGCGCGCTGCCCGCGCCGGTCACGATCGAAGAGGAGCGCACAGTAGGACCCTCGCTCGGCCGCGATTCGATTCGTCAGGGAGAAATGTCATTCGTGATCGGCGCCGGCGCGGTGCTGATCTTCATGGCCTTCTACTATAGCGGCGCCGGACTCCTCGCCGACTTCGGCCTCTCGCTGAATATCCTGCTCCTGATCTGCGTGATGGCGGCGCTGGGGGCAACGCTGACCCTGCCCGGGATCGCGGGGATCGTGCTGACGCTCGGCATGTCCGTCGATGCGAACGTGTTGGTCAATGAACGAATGCGCGAGGAATTGCGCTCCGGCAAATCGCCGCGCGAGGCGGTCAAGCTCGGTTACGATCGCGCATGGTCGGCGATCCGCGATTCCAACATCTCGACCTTCGTCGCGGGCTTGATCCTGTTCCAGTTCGGCACCGGCCCCGTGAAAGGCTTCGCCGTCACCCTATGCGTCGGCGTGCTGACCGGCCTCTTTTCCTGCATCGTGGTGACGAGGGCCTGGTACGACTATCGAATCTCGATCCGAAAGCTCAATGCAATTAGCGTTTAAGCATCTTGAAAGATGTTATAACGTCGTAATTGACGGTCTGGTTTTATGTTCGTTGTTAGCAAATTTCGGTTGCCTGGGGCTCTTACCTTGACATCGTGGTTAGGCGCATACTACAAAATCGCGTCCTGACAAAATCCCTAAAGGAAAGGCGTCTTGTTGGACTGATATGGCCGATAAAGACGATATTTTGCTGAATTCCCGCGAGGTCGCGTTTCTGCTCGACCTCAGTCCCGACACCGTCAACGAATTTGCGCGCCGAAATATTATTCCGGCGTTCAAGAAAGGCCGCCAGTGGCGATTTCGCAAGCGAGATATCGCCTCCGCCAAACGTCAGCTGCGGGGTATCAACGCCGCGGCGTAGGTATCGCCGCTCAAACAAGTAACGCTTCTTGAGTTCGTGTCGGCTCGATGCGCGGCACGCACTGGATGTGGCCGGGGAGGCGAACTCTCCGAAAAGAATTGTCGCGCCACAACCTCCTCAGGTAGCATTGTAAAAGGGAAGTGTTGCTATGGCCGAACCGCATCAGAGCCGCGTCTATTCAGACCTGGCTCGCTTTTACGACTTTTTCTTCGGACGAGTCTTCGTCGATCGCGAGCATGAGACTATCGAAGGTCTGAATCTCAGACCCGGTAATCGCGTGCTCGAGGTTGGAGTCGGGACCGGAATCGCACTCGGCGGATATCCTCCGTATGCGCACGTCGTTGCGATCGATCCGTCGGCCGACATGCTCAAGCGCGCGCAGAAGCGCGTCGCGGAAAATAACTGGGGGCATATCGAGCTCAAGCTCGGCGACGCGCTCAATCTCGACTTTCCCGACAACAGCTTCGACTACGTCACCAGCTTCCACGTCCTGACCGTGGTTCCCGATCCGAACCGGATGATGTCCGAGATGATCCGGGTCTGTAAGCCGGGCGGGCGGATCGCCATCACGACCCATTTCCAGAGCGACAAGCGGGCGGTCGCGGCGCTCAACTCGATCGTCAATCCAATCACACGGCAGCTCGGATGGACCACGAAGCTGCGCAAGAAGGATGTGCTGACTGGGCATCCGATCGCGCTCGAACGCAACGAGAAGATCAGCCCCATGTCGGTGCATACCGTGATCATCGCGCGCAAAAACGCGTGAGCCGCGCGTAGTCGCTCAAATCGTCTCGATCCACCCGCTCGCCGGAGCGAACGACGCTCCCGCGATGCTCCGCGCACGTTTACTGATAAAATGATCGTCCAATGAACGGCAAAGTTGTCGATCCGGTTTGCGGGATGCAGGTCGATCCTGCGAAGAGCAAGGGATCGTTCGAATACGAGGGCACGATTTACCACTTTTGCGGTCTTCGCTGTCTGGAGAAATTCAAAAGCGACCCCGACGGCTACTTAGCCCGCGGTGTGCCGGAAAGGTCGCCGACGAAGAGTAGCGCTCCGATGCCGGTCGCGGCGGCCGCATCCTTATATACGTGCCCGATGGATCCCGAGATTCGGCAGAACCATCCGGGGGCGTGTCCGAAATGTGGGATGGCGCTTGAACCGCTCGCGCCAATCCAGCCCGCCTCGAAAACCGAGTACGTCTGCCCGATGCATCCGCAGATCGTCCGCGCCGAGCCGGGCAGTTGTCCGATCTGCGGAATGGCGCTCGAGCCGCGCGTCGTGAGCGTCGCCGATGAGCCGTCTTCCGAGCTTGTCGATATGACGCGGCGCTTCTGGATTGCGATCGCGCTCGCCGTGCCGCTGATACTGATCGAAATGTCGGACATGATCCCCGGCATTTCGATTCAGCGCGCGATGCCGGCGTCGGCGCGGACTTGGATCGAACTCGCGCTCGCGACTCCGGCCGTGATGTGGGCGGGATGGCCGCTGTTTGTTCGCGGCTGGAATTCGATCGTCAACCGCAGCCTCAACATGTTCACGCTGATCGCGATGGGTGTCGGCGTCGCTTACGGCTACAGCCTCGTCGCGGCTATCTTCCCGAACCTGTTTCCCGATTCATTCCGCGGCGACGGTGGCGTCGTGCCGGTTTACTTCGAGGCTGCGGCCGCGATCATCGCGCTGGTGCTGCTCGGACAGGTCCTCGAGCTTCGCGCTCGCAGCAATACCGGCAGTGCGATCAAAGCGCTGCTCGGATTGGCGCCGAAGACCGCGCGCGTGATCAGACCCGACGGCCGCGAGGATGATGTCGCGCTCGATCGCGTCGTCCCCAACGATCGGCTGCGCGTGCGGCCGGGCGAGAAAGTTCCCGTCGATGGCGTCGTAGTCGAAGGGAGCAGTTCGATCGACGAATCGATGGTTACCGGCGAGCCGATTCCGGTCGAGAAGAAAGCCGGCGATCGCGTGATCGGCGCGACTATCAACGGCACCGGCGGTTTCATCATGCGCGCAGAGCGCGTCGGCGCCGACACGATCCTCGCGCAGATCGTGCGGATGGTGAGTGAGGCGCAGCGCAGCCGCGCTCCGATTCAGCGCCTTGCCGATATCGTTGCGTCGTATTTCGTCCCCACCGTCATCGTGGCGGCCGCGATCACCTTCATTGTGTGGGCGATTGTCGGCCCGCAGCCGCGGATGGCCTATGCGCTGGTGAACGCGGTTGCGGTTCTGATTATCGCGTGTCCTTGCGCGCTTGGGCTCGCAACTCCGATGTCGATCATGGTCGGCACCGGACGCGGTGCGACCGCGGGCGTGCTGATCAAGAACGCCGAAGCACTCGAGATTCTCGAGAAGGTGAACACGCTCGTTGTCGATAAGACCGGCACGCTGACCGAAGGGAAGCCGCGCCTCGCGTCGGTGACCCCGCTCGACGGTTTCACCGACGCCGACGTTCTGCGGATGGCGGCATGTCTCGAGCGCGGCAGTGAGCATCCGCTGGCAGCCGCGATCGTCGCGGGCGCGGAAGAACGCAAGCTGACGCTCGCCGCGGCTGAGGATTTCAAATCGGTGACCGGCCAGGGAGTCAGCGGGCGAATCGAAGGGCGCACGGTTGCGCTGGGAAATCAGAACATGATGAGCGCCCTACGTGTTAAGATCGATGCTGCCTCCGCCGATGCGGACGCGCAGAGAAAAGATGGGCACACCGTGATGTTCATTGCGATCGACGGCCAACCTGCCGGACTGATCGGCGTTGCCGATCCGATCAAGGCGTCCACTGCGGAAGCGATCAAGATGTTGCAGAATGACGGCGTCAGGATCGTCGTCCTGACCGGCGACAATCGAATAACCGCGGCGGCGGTCGCGAAAAAACTCGGCATCGATCAGGTCGAGGCCGAGGTCATGCCCGATCAGAAAGCCTCGGTGGTGAAGCGATTGCAGTCGGAGGGACGGATCGTCGCGATGGCCGGCGACGGGATCAACGACGCGCCGGCGCTGGCGCAGGCGCAGGTCGGGATCGCGATGGGCACCGGCGCCGACGTTGCGATGGAGAGCGCGGGCGTCACGCTGGTCAAGGGCGACTTGCGCGGTATCGCGAAGGCGCGGCGGCTCAGCCGGGCGACGATGAGCAACATCCGGCAGAATCTTTTCTTCGCGTTCTTCTACAACGTGATTGGGATACCGATCGCCGCCGGCGTTCTCTATCCCGCGTTCGGCCTGCTGCTCAGTCCGGTGATCGCGAGCGCCGCGATGAGTCTCAGCTCGGTGTCGGTAATCACCAACGCGCTCCGGCTGCGGCGTGTGAGTCTGTAACCTGTCTTCACCAGTCGCTCATAGTCCGCGAAAACTGGAAGCGAGACGGCTCGTACATCGATTCTTCAGGCTGGGGATACTAATCAAAGGTATCGACGGAGGATTGGAGTTCGTGGTCGGGCTCCTGCTGGTCTTTCTTTCACCCCTCGCGATCAACCGCGTGCTCTCTTTCCTGGTGCAAGGGGAACTGAAAGAGGATCCGACCGACTTCTTCGCAAACCTGCTGGTGCACACCACGCGGAGCGCTGTCGAGTCGGGGGGTGCCGCCAGTTTGTTCCTGATCGTGCATGGAGTCGTGAAGCTGGTGCTGGTCGGCGGACTTGCTACCAACCGGCTGTGGTCGTATCCGGCGGCGATCGTTGTGTTTGCGGGACTCACTGCGTTTCAGCTCTACCAACTCTGTCAGCAATATTCGTTGTTCATGGGAGTCGTCACGATCCTGGATGTGGTCGTCACGCTACTAGTCATTGTGGAGTTCAGGTATATGAGGATGAGCCGTGGCTGAATCGAACAAACCGGACAACGAATCGGATGCCAACGACGAGCGGGTCGAGGAGCTGGCGAGAGAGCTCGCCGATCGTTTGCGCTCGATGCCCAATCGGCAAGAACTCACCGACTACGCGGTGAGCCTCCTCAAGGAGAGCAACGAAGACGCGGGCACGTCCGAGCAGGCGGCGGCGATGGTGGCGCGTGCGGCGCGGAACGATCCGTTCAATCCGATCGCGTTTGCGATACCGCTGTTCGTGATCGGCGCGATCCTGTGCGCGACCGGAATCCTCGCCGGGGTGGGACTCGGCGTGATCGGAATCGCGCTGGTGATGGTGCTGTGGGGGCTGGTGGTTTCGTTCTTCAGCCGCAGTCCGCGCAAAGGCGCGAAGCCGTAATCTTCGTAAGAAATTTGTAGTCGGCACCGATCGCATATTCCGCCGGCAGTTGCCATCTTTCCTTTAAGCTGACGTGCGATTCGCGCGCGATGCGCGCTCGGCCGGGTCGCGGCACCGGGAAAACTGATCCGGGAGAGGTCTGCTCCGCGCTGAGAGAGGGTTGGGTTGCCAAGGGATTCAGTATCGTTCAACACAGACATCATACTATCGCACTGCTATGACAACGGTTGTCATCGAAACGGACGCGGGCGGTTCGAAAAACCGGATCTCGCTTTGATTGGCTTTCTTGACACTAAATTTCTTTCGTGGCATTTTCTTGCGCGTCGTTGATTCGCGGGGGAGCGTTTCGACCTTCTAGTTCCGTTTGAATTACGCACCATCTGCGGTTCGCGAGAGTTCTTTCTATAGGCGCTGCGCTCGCATGTGAGTGCGCGGCTAGTCGGAGGGGGAGTCGCGTGAAGCATAAGAGTTTGGCGTCATCGATTGCGTCGATGGTGCGCTCGATTTTTCTGGTTGGGATTTCCAGGCTCAAGGGTTTTTCGAGCGCGCGGACCTCGCTGAAGTTTATCGTGGTGATGCTCGCCGTGATGATTCCGGCCAGCCTGGTATTTTTCGCGCCCAAGGTCAAAAGTCAAAACTCGATTGTTGTCGACACGCTCGACGACCCGGGCAACAGCTCGGAATGCAGCCTGAGCGGCGCCCTCGAGAACGCCGCCTCGATGAGCACGAACACAGACAACAACTGTGCGGCGGGCACCGGCGACGACGACATCACATTCAGCGTCAGCGGCAAGATCACGCTGGCCGCCACGCTCCCGAGAATTGTGCACACAGTCACGATCGACGGGACCGGGCAGTCGATCGACGTCGACGGCAACCGCGCGGTTGGGATTATGGTAGAGAACTCCGGCGCCAATCTGACTATGAAGGGCCTGACGATTTCCAACGGCAGAACCGGCGGCTTTGGCGCTGGCCTCAATAATTTTGGCGGCACGCTGGCAGTCACCGACTGCATCTTCTCCGGCAACGCGAGCAACGCAGGCGCCGACGGCGGCGGCATCGCCAACGGCGGCATAGCTACAATCACCAACAGCACCTTCGACTCGAACTTCGCGGACTTACGGGGCGGCGGCATCTTTAACGGTGGCACCATGACGGTCACCAGCAGCACCTTCTCCAACAACCAGGTCCACACAGGCGACGGCGCCGGCATCTTTAATGATGACGCGCTGACGGTCACCAACAGCACCTTCTTCAACAACCAATCGCAGCACTTCGGCGGCGGCATCTACACCGATGGCATCATGCTGACGGTCACGGACTGCACCTTCTTCCAAAACGTGGCCAACGGTGGCGATAACCTCGCAGATTTTGCGAATTCGGCGACGGTCAACAACAGCATCTTGGCCGAACCTGGCAGTATCAATAACTGTCTTCACCCTCAACGCACGATAAACTTCGGCAGCAACAGCGGTTATAATATGTCGGACGATGATAGTTGCGGATTCGGGAACAGCACTGCCGACAACGGGCAGACGATCGGCGACAACGTCGATGACTCTAACATTGCCCTTGATCCCCCCGGGGTGGCGGACAACGGCGGTCCGACTGAGACCGTCGCGCTGCATTCGGGAAGTTTTGGGGTCGATGCGATTCCGATCGCGAATTGCCCGACGACCGACCAGCGCGGCCAGCCGCGACCGGATGGCCAAGGCTCGCAGACAGATTGCGATATCGGCGCGTTTGAGCTGACCGGGCTGCCTCGAGCCACGCCGACGCCGACCGCAACTGCTACCGCGACAAATACGGCTACGGCGACCGCAACGAATACTGCAACCGCAACCGCGACGGACACTGCGACCGCAACTGCGACTGATACACAGACTGCGACCGCTACTCCGACTGCAACCGCAACGGCGACCGATACTGCGACGGCAACCGCAACTGCCACCGACACGGCGACCGCAACGCCAACGGCAACTGCGACGACGACGCTAACCGTGACGGCGTCGATCGCATTTGGGAACGTTCCGGTTGGCGACTCGATCAACAAGAACATCACGGTCAAGAATACCGGGACGCATGCGCTGTTCGTCGGCGATGTGACGTCGAACGATCCGGAATTTGCGGTCGTGAACAACAACTGCCCGGGCGGCGGATTGGCGCATCTGGCGACTTGCACGATCGCGATTGGGTTCACGCCGAGCGGGCTCGGTATGCACAGCGGGACGATTTCGGTGAACGACAACGCATCGAGCAGTCCGCAGCATGTGGCGGTCAGTGGCGCCGGCGTCGCGGACATGACGGTTGCGCCGACGAGCTTTATGTTCAGCAGCACGAAGATTGGATCGAAGCGGACCAAATCGATCACGGTGAGCAATAAGCAGAGCGTTGAGGTTTCGCTGAGTGAAGGCTTCAGCGGGAACAACCCGAGCGATTTCAGCGTGACGGGCGGCACCTGCATGTCGACGCTGGCGGCGAAGACATCATGCACACTGATTGTCACCTATGCGCCTACCTCGCTGAGCACGGAATCGGCAAACATGACTGTCACCGACAGTCCGGATACGCTTGGGCCTTACACGGTATCGTTCACCACCGCGGAGAATATTCCGGCGACGGTGGCGCCGGCGACTACGCTTGCGTTCGGCACGACAACTGTTGCGCATCCGAACAAGACGAAGAACATCACGGTCACGAATCTGTCGGGATCTTCGTTATCGGTGAGCGAGGGCAGCGTCGGCGGTGCGAATGCGGGGGACTTCGCGGTGACGGGCGGGACTTGCGGATCGTCGGTGGCGGCGAATTCGACGTGCACGATCGCGATCACATTTACGCCGACGCTGCATGCGACGGCCGAGAGTGCGAGTATCGCGGTGACGGTCGGGAGCGATCCGACTAGTCCGCATAATATTGCGCTGACGGGGACCGGGCCGTAGCGGGGTTGGTAGCGGACGTAGCTCGATGATGAAACCGCCGGGGCGAGTGAGTCGCTCCGGCGGTTCGACTTCCGCATCGCGCGAGCCTGGTCGGAATTATCAGAAGGCTGAACAGTTCAGCCGTGAACTTTCGTGGCGATCCGGAGAATCAGGATTGCTAGCGCCGGCGAGGCCGAGAATTTTTCACTTTGAGCGCATCAATTTGACTTAAAGCTCGCTTCGTAGTACCTAATCGCGCAATATCCGCGACTTGTCTGGCTCCGTCGTTCCTAAACGTCGCGCAGGGGGGCAATCTAGAGAGTTTTGCGTTTCGAATCGGCTGGAGCTGCTCCGCGGATGCGGGACTTCGACTGTCGAAGGAGGAAGAGATGAAACGGGAGAAATTGGCGGCGGCATTTTTCGCCGCGGTGATTGTGCTCGGGCTGGCCGAAGCGGCGAGCGCGGTGGATGGAACAATTGAGATCAACCAGGCGAAGGCGAATGCGGCCGGCGGGCTTCCCTACAACATAACCGCTAGCGAGAGTTATCGTCTCACCGGCAATCTCACCGTTCCCACTGGCTTCACGGGGATCCTCGTGAACGCGAGTCAGGTCGTCATAGACTTGAACGGGTTTTCGATTATCGGGCCCGGCGGTGGCGCCAACGGAATCACTGCCAATTCGGGATTTGTCGAGACAACGGTGGAAAACGGGACGATCACCGGGATGGGCCAGGGAATTTCCCTGAAGGACAACAGCATCGTCAAATCTGTGCACGTCGATTCAAACACCAGCGATGGCATCACCGTTGGCAACAACTCAGTGGTTGAAGGCTGCACGGCAAACTCCAACACGAACTCCAACGGCATCGTTTGCGCCGGGTCAGGATGCACGATCTCGGGTAATACGGCGAACGGTAACAGTTTCGGAATCGTTGCGAATGGAAGCGGCTCCGTCATTCTTCACAACGCGCTCAACAACAATCAGTTTTTCGGCATCACCGCAACTGACAAAACCACGGGTTACGGAGAGAACGTCTTAAATACAAGTAACTCAGTCATCATCTCTAGTGGGACCTCGATGAAAAATAATGTCTGCACCACCAGCTTTGGCACTGTCATTTGCTGAGGGTTGCGGAGGCCGGAATATCGCGCGGGAGTGATCGGGACTGTCGAAGGAGCAGGTGAGAGATGAAACGGGAGAAATTAGCAGCAGCGTTTTTTTCGGCGGGGATAATGCTCGGGATGGCCGCGGCGGCGGGCGCGGTGGACGGAACGATCGAGATCAACCAGGCAAAGGTGCTGGCGAACGGCGGGTTTCCCTACGTCATAAGCAACCCCGGAAGTTACCGCTTGACCGGCAACCTTACGGTAGCGACCGAGTCCGTCGACGCGATCGACGTCAATGCCAACAACGTAACTATCGATTTGAATGGATTCTCGATCACCGGGCCCACTCCCGGTGCCGGTTCGGGGATCGGAATCCATGGGGAAAGCGCTAACGGGATTACGGTGGAAAACGGGACGGCCACTGGATTCGGCGGCGTCGGCGTTAAAATTGCCAGCAACAGCATCGTGAGAAACGTGCACGCCGATTCAAACAACAATGGCATATTCGTCGGCGCATACTCCGTGGTCGAGGGCTGCACGACAAACAACGCCGGCAGCACTGGAATTCAGGGCCTTGGGGAAGGGGACCTGATGTCCGGCAACACGGTAAACCACGGCAATATCGGCATCAATCTCGTCGCCAACAGTGGCCTCATTGTCGGCAATACAGTGACGAATAACACTGGTGTCGGCATCGATGCCCACGGCACATCCGTCGGTTACAGGGAAAACATATTCTACAACAATGCACCGAACGTAATCGGCGGCACCTCGCTGGGCAACAATATCTGCAGCGGCGTCGTTTGCTGAGGCTCGCGGAGGCACCACGTGCGCTGTGAGGGAAAAGCTCGGCGGATGGTTGTAAGCATCGTCGCGATGCTCGCGGCGATCGCGACAACCGTCGCTCCCGCGGCGGCGCAGACGGCTTTGAGCATGCTCTGCGTCTCGCCGGACATCACCGTTGCGCTGAGCAGCGGAACGGTCACACCGCAGCAGGTGCAGTGCTACTCGTTTCCGTCGGGCACGGCGGTGACCAGCTTCGCAGGCATCGTGCCGGGAATGAACGTGACCGGATATTTCCCGCTGAGCGCGACGCAGACGCTGCTGACGATCGACACTACGGCTTCGCTGCCGATCGACGGCGTCGGAGGGACCGTAATCGTGAGTCCGCGCGACGTCGCGTCGTACAACCCGACAACCAGCTTATTCTCGCCGACGCTCTACTTCTCGGGCACGGCCAACGGAGTTCCTGACGGGGCGAGAATCGACGCGATCGCAATGGACACCTCGGGCAACCTGCTACTTTCGTTCGACGTGACCATCAGCCTGCCGTCTTCAAGCGGGACGATAACCGTCAAGCCGGCAGACCTGGTCTCGTTCAATAGCGGGGTTTACACGCTGGTCTTCGACAGCGCCGCCGCCAGCATCCCCGACGGAGTGAACCTCGACGGGGCGACGATGCTGCCGAACCTCGACCTGCTGATGGCATTCGACGTGTTTGGCTCGATCGGCGGAGTTGATTTCGCGCCGACGGGCGTACTGGAATTCAATCCCGGTGAATCAAGCTGGGTCCTGTCGTTCGACGGAGTCAGCGCGGACAACTGGCCGGACGGGAGCAGGATCCAGGGAGTGTACGCACAGGCATCGGTAGCTCCTACCCCGACCGCGACCGCGACGGCCACTGCGACCGATACGCCGACCGCGACGGCCACGGCGACTGGAACTGCGACGGCTACGGACACGCCAACGGCAACTCCAACGGCGACGCCGACGACGTCGATTTCGGTGGCGGCGACGCTCGCTTTTCCAGACGCTCCGGTCGGGGACACGGTCACCAAGAACATCACGGTGAAGAACACGGGTGCGAACTTGTTGTTCATCGGCGATGTGACCTCGAGTGATCCGGAGTTCGCGGAGACTGGCACGACCTGTCCGGGGGGCGGACTGGCGCACCTGGCGACCTGTACGATCGCGATCGGGTTCACGCCGAGCGGGCTCGGACCGCATGGCGCGACGCTATCGGTCTTCGACAACGCATCGAGCAGCCCGCAGCATGTGGCGGCCAGCGGCACCGGCGTCGTGGACATGACGGTTACGCCGACGAGTTTCATGTTCGCCAGCACAAAGATTGGTTCCACGAAGGCCAAGACGATCACGGTGAGCAATAAGCAGAGTAGCTCGGTCTCGCTGGCGCTGCCGCCGGGATTCAGCGGGGCGAACGCGGGAGACTTCAGTCAGACGGGTGGCACCTGCACATCGACGCTGGCAGCGAAGACTGCTTGCACACTGATTGTTACTTATGCGCCGAGCGCGCTGGGGACGGAGGCGGCGACGATGACTGTCACCGACAGTCCAGATGCGTTGGGGCCTTACACGGTGTCGTTCACCACTGCGGAGAATATTCCGGCGACGGTGGCGCCGGCGACTACTCTGGCATTCGGCACCACAACTGTCGCGCATCCGAACAAGACGAAGAACATCACGCTGACTAATCTGTCGGCATCGTCGCTAGCGGTGAACGAGGGGAGCACTAGCGGGCCTAATGCGGGGGACTTTGCGGTGACGGGTGGGACTTGCGGATCGTCGGTGGCGGCTAATTCGATGTGCACGATCGCGATCACGTTCACGCCGACACTTCACGCAACGGCGGAGAGTGCGAGTATTGCGGTGAGTATCGGGAGCGATCCGACTAGTCCGCATAATATTGCGCTGACGGGGACTGGGCCTTGAGGAGAATTTTGCTTGAGGCTCGGAAAACCTAACCCCTAACCCCTTCCCATGTGGGAAGGGGAACCAAATTTTTTTGGCGTCGAGCCTTGTGACCGGGGCTGTGCGGGTGCGCGCTTTTGCGGGTTGTGGAGGGCGACGGGGTCGCCGTCATGCACGGGCAGGGACGCCCGTGCCACTGCTTTTTTCCGGCGAGGAGAATTTTGCTCGATGCTCGGCGAAACTAACGCTGGAGATCGCGCATCGTGGACCAGGCCATTGCGGCGGCGGCGGTGCGGGTTTCTACGCCGAGTTTGCGATGGATGCGTTCGAGGTGCTTGTCGACGGTCTTTCGCGTGATAGACAAAATCGTTGCGGTCTCGCTGTTGGTTTTGCCCTTCGAGATCCAGAAGAGTACTTCCGATTCGCGCCGCGCGAGGCCCAGGCAGCGCAGCGATTCGGGACAATCGCGCCCGACCTCGCGCCGCATCAAAAGAACCAAGTCGCCGTCGGGAGCTGACTTGAGCATCCGGATGTGCAGGCGTCCGTGGTCTGATTCCACGGTCAGCGGAATGCACGGTTTGAGATCGGATTGTTTGCCGTCGAGCGCGGTCTGCGAAAAACGAAGCCATCGCCGGAGCCGTTCCGGAAGCAAGTCATTGGGCGCCTTATCGTCGGAGAAAAAGCTCGACAGCCATCGCCTCGCCATCGGGCTCGCGTGCTTGATCGACAAGTCGCGAACGACGATGACTGTCGCATCAAGCGCCTCTTCGAGCGATTGTTCGCGGCATTCGAGCTGACTCTCAAAGGTCGTCATCGCGTCCGCATTCTCGTACGCCTGGCGCAGATGCGGGCGGAAGAGATCGAGCAATTCCCGATCGTCTTCGCTGAAGTCCATGGTCTCGCGTCCGAAGGCGAGCGTTCCGATGTTGCCGGCGGGCGACACCTCGAATCCGCCGGTCATCAGGTATTCGACTCGCGCCGGCCTATACACCAGCTCGTAGAGCTCGAGCCGATGATACTGCCGTTGCGATAGAAGGTCCGACATTTTCAACGCGCGCTGATCGCTGTTGCGATTGTGCAGAACCATCGGATGCTGATGCATCAGGCGGGCGAGGTCTTCGTCCGCATCAGGAACCCGCGCGTCAAGTGAAGGGTTCGCAAAGGTCTCGAAGCGCCGGTGCGAAAAGTTGGTTTCATTGAAGCCCCACGAATCGGCCGCAATCAGTCGAGGAAGCAGGCTGACCACGTGCGTTGGGAACTCATCCAAGGTTCGGGCCGAATACAAATCAGGGAGCAGACGAACGAGCGTCTCGTATTGGCGCCGGCCCACCATCCTATTGCTGCCGCTCGATCATCTGGGGGAGTACGTACTCTTCCGTATTGATGGCCTTTGGTCAAATGCGGGAATGGTAACTCTTAGTATGAGAAGTAGCGTTTTAGTAAGGGGTGGCGATGATCAAGACATCAATAGCGGTTAAGGGTCAGCATCAGGGGGATAGGATGCGATTTTCGAAATTTGTATTTGCGCGGGCCGTCTTCGGAGTGCTCCTAACGCTAGGCGCGGTCTGCGTTACCACTCGCAGTCAGGCATTCGCGAGCGGCATCGAGAGCGTCCTTTTCAACTTTGACGCCGGCGGCAACGGCAGCACTGGATCTTTCCCGCATTCCGCTCTGATCATGGATGCGCAGGGCAATCTTTACGGCACGACGGAGAACGGCGGCAACAATACGCCTTGCTGCGGGGCGGTTTTCGAACTGTCACCGCCGGCGACCGCGGGCGGAATGTGGACCGAGACGGTTCTGTGGAACTTTTCCAACAACGGGACTGACGGTTTTGAACCCGAGATGTGGGGGCCTGGTCTTGCTGTGGATTCGCAAGGCAATCTGTACGGCACCACCCTGGCGGGCGGCCTTTACAGTCAAGGCACAGCGTGGGAGTTGTCGCCGCCGGCGACGGCCGGGGGCGCGTGGACCGAGACAATCATCTGGAACTTCGGCAACCCCGCCGTTACCGACGGCATCGAGCCCACTTCCGGCCTGACCATCGACAAGAACGGCAATCTCTTCGGCACGACTTCAGCGGGCCAGACTCCCAGCGGCAACTTCAACGGATCGGTGTACGAGTTGTCGCCACCTGCGGGGATGTCGGGGACCTGGACGGAGACGATCCTGAAAACATTCTCTGACACTGGGCCCGGTAATCCCGTGCTCGACGGCTTTCAGCCCTTTGCCGGCGTAATCGGAGATGGCAGCGGCGATCTGTTCGGCACCGCTGCGGCCGGCGGGAGTAACTATGTTGATGGCCCGGGTGGAGTGCTGTTCGAAATATCCGCGGGCGGCGGCTATTCCGTCCTCTGGAATTTTGGCGGCACCTACGGACCCAACAACGTCGATGACGGCGCCGATCCGATGTCCGGTCTGTTGATGGACAAGCAGGGCAATATCTACGGGACGACTGCGGAAGGTGGGACGACGGCGGAGTTTACGAGCGGCATCAACGGCGTGGGGACCGTGTTCGAGCTCTCGCCCCCCGGCGTTGGCGGAGGATCATGGACCGAGTCGGTTCTGCACAATTTTTCGGGCGGGGCCAGCGACGGCGAATTTCCGATGTCGGGCGTGGTCACGGATCCAAGCGGGAATCTCTACGGCAATACTGAGTACGGTGGGCCTTTCAACGCTCCACCGTATCATGGGGGCACGGTGTACAAACTGACTCCTCCGGCGATGGCGGGAGGAAGCTGGGGCGAGACAATCCTGTGGGATTTCGGCAACGGGAACGACGCCGCCGTGCCGTGGGGCGGGATGGCGATGGATCCGATCGGCAATCTCTATGGGACGAGTCTGGATGGCGGGTCTTTCGGGGAAGGCGCCAACGGTACGGTGTACGAAATCGTCAATGCGCCGACCACAATGACAGTCACTGCTTCGATCGCATTCGGGAATGAAC
>Ga0210407_10000900_pt1 | contig 30105 bp, 27 predicted proteins | sample IncBWC27MmetaG_FD_150860 | JGI IMG/M metagenome (GOLD analysis project Ga0210407, IMG submission 150860) | Forest soil microbial communities from Barre Woods Harvard Forest LTER site, Petersham, Massachusetts, United States - Inc-BW-C-27-M | ecosystem: Environmental > Terrestrial > Soil >...
GTTTGCGATGCGCGACGGATGCGCGCCGCGCCTCGACAATCCGGTCCAGAATATTTTTCGAACGCGAGCTGCTTTCCATGGCGCAAGATCCGGTCTTACCGGGTTCGGCAGGCACACCTTCGGAGCAGCCTGCGAGGGAACAATCGCTGTAACCATGCTATCCGCGCGAAGCACACCCTGTCAATTTGGCGCAGGTGCAGGAAATGGTTCCGTTTCCGACTGCGCGGCCAATCGGGAATCGAGTTCGCGCCTTGTCTACCCGCCAACGGCTCGCCCGCTTGCGGCTGCTTCGATTTCCCGGTTCCGGCAGATCCAATCGCTGCATCCTAAGAAATATTTTGCGTTCTGGGATGATCGGTGTAATCCTCGCGCCGGAGAAAAAACGGACATGTGTTTTTCCGCGACCGCGAACTTTGTTGGCAGCACTGCCCTGGGTGCTGTGGGCGTCGTCACATTGACGAAGGTGAAGCACCGGCGCGAATTGCTTTTCGCGTCGCTGCCTTTGCTATTCGCCATTCATCAGTTCATCGAGGGATTCGTGTGGCTGGGATTGGATGGGAAGCTATCGCCGACGATGACGCACAATATGGCTGCGGCGTTCATGTTGTACGCACAGGGGCTGCTGCCCTTCCTGTTACCGCTGAGCGTGCTGCTCTTTGAGCCCAACGGGAAGAGCCGCAAGCGCATGGTGCCGTTCCTCGCGCTCGGCGCGGGAACGACGCTCTATATTTTGTGGGCGTTGACGGCGTACCCGCTGCAGGTGTTCGTCCGGGAAAACAGCATCGTGTACATCAATCAGGCGACCAACAACACGGCCGTGGCCGTTCTGTACGTGATCGCGACTTGCGGTTCGCTGTTTTTCTCTGAGGTCAAGCCCATGGTGATTTTCGGTGCGGCAAACCTGGTGATTCTGCTGGCGGTGATGGCGTTCAAGCGCTACGCGTTCACTTCGCTTTGGTGCGCCTACGCGGCAGTCGCCAGCGTGATAATCCTCGCCTACTTCTGGAGAACGAGCAAAAACCGTCCACTGCTCTACGCATTGCCTTTGTGACCTTCGACTATTAGCAGCGCGACCCCGCACAATTGCCGGAACAGGGCCGCACCACGCAAAAATCCAATGCTAGAGCGAGTTCAGGAACGCGATGATTTGCTCTTTCTCTTCGTTAGTCAAATTCATCTGAAACCGCTGGTTGTAAAATTCGAGCAACTCGTTCAAATCGCGCGCGGCTCCATTGTGAAAGTAGGGAGCACGCGACGCGAGGCCGCGAAGGATCGGACCTTTCGTGCGGATCATGTCGCTGCACAAGCCGCTGATCAGCCCTTTGCCCGGATCTGTGGTGAAAATCACGTAGGGAGTAGCAGGCTGCCCAGGCACCTGGAAAGGATTCGGACATCCAGTGATGCGATAAACCGGCAGATCCGGAACACTGAGTTGCGAAAGTCCATTAGCAATCAGGGGATCCGATTCGGCGACGGGATCGTGACCGGTGCCGATATCCAGAGCCAAGGGCAGAGAGTGGTTGCCGACGTTTGGCGCGTCGTGGCAGGTAGTGCAGGTTCCCGCGAATGGCGCGATGGGCACGGTGGTGCCCAGAGCTTTCGCCAGCGCGGCATTATCAGTCAATCCCCGGACGTTAGAGATGGTGAGCGCGCGGGTGTTGAAGAGCTTTTCTCCAGCCGCGATCTTTCGTCGCATGGGGTCAGGCGAAGTTTCCCAATCTGAAAAGATTGTGAATGCCGTGGAGTTGAACGCATTGCCTTCGGGATCGGCTCCGAGCGAATCATTGGTGCCGGGATAGTAGGCTTGATTGGAAAGAATCGCGGGGCCACCGAGCGCACCCGCAAAGTTCAGCCAGCCTGCCCGAAAATCCAGCGCCTGCGCGGAATTCAGCCCCAACTCGAAATTGACGATGGCGGTTTGCTGCTCGAGCGTCGGCGGCGCGGCTGCTTGCGCGTGGGTCAGCGTGGCATCAATAGACTGTTGCAGCAAATCCGTCTGAAGATTCTGCTGAAAGGTGGCAGCGGCAGTCAGTGGTTGATGTGTTTCGCGGCCGTCAAACATAATCGCGCTCAGAAAACGCAAGTTCGTGGTCGGCAGCGGCCGGCGGTAAACCGAAACGGTTTGCACGCCGGTGGATTCGTCGGTCACCACCGCGCAGCCGTACGGATCACGCTCGGCCTGGATTTGGTATTGGGCGTTCGCGGGAACCGGGAGGAATATGCGAATCAATCCGCTGTTCAACAGGAGACTGTGCGAGGCGGGGTCGTGAGGCGTGCCATTCGGGCAATTAGCGCGATCAATGGACGCAAATAGCGGGTCGTTCCCGTGCGTAGCGGCAAACTTCGCCTGGATGCTATTGACGCCCAGACCGAATCCATCGCTGGCGAGGTGGCAGCTGCCGCAAGAGCGTCCATTTGTGCCCAAGCTCTGAAAGAAAACATTGTTGTCGCTTTCATCAATCGGACCATTGGCGTTGTAAGTGGAGATGAGTCCGGTGGGATCCGGAAACGGGAAAAGGCTGGGAATAATGGCCGCTGAAGCGACTGTGGCGAGCGCCACAATCCCGGCAACCAGTAGCCATTTTCGCCTTGGCGCAACCCGGTCAAAAAAACCACGATTTGGCCGCATTGGGCCTCCTATCCCCGAGCGGGGGTGCATCGCACGTCAAACGTGCATTCTTCTGTGATCGTTCGCACTGCGTCGTTGGAGGAGTAGATCGCAGATCCGCGGTCCGACGTCAATGGAGGACGGATGCACATTCGATGTTATGCAGCTGTACGTCCAAGTACTTCATTTGGCGACTTATAGCTTGCGCGCCCGGCGCTAGAGAGTGCAGAATCCCACACGATGTCCGGGTGCATCCATGTCGCAAGGCTGCAAATACCGCTTCGGTCCATTTGAGCTTCGAACCCAGACGCGTGAACTCTATAAGCATGAGATGAAGCTAAAGCTTCGGCCGCAAGGCTATCAGGTTCTGGCCTTGCTGCTGGAGCACGCCGGAGAGTGTGTAACGCGGGAGGAGTTACAGAAAAGCGTTTGGCCTTCGAACACATTCGTGGATTTTGAGAATGGGGTGAATTCGGCGATCAAACAACTGCGGGCGAGCCTGAACGATTCCGCTGCTGAGCCTCGGTATATCGAAACGTTGCCCAAGCTGGGCTATCGGATGATCGCGCCGGTGGAGTATGAAGCAAGCTCGGCGGGCGAGCGCTCCTCAGGCGCCGAGGAAGAGTCCGCCGCCGCTAAAGTGGCGGGCGAAGCGGCCGTTTCGACATCGCCTGGGCGACCGGGTCATTCTGGAAAGCGACTGTGGGTGGCGGCGGCAGCGGTAAGCGTGCTTGGGATTGCTTGCCTGGTTGCATTCCTAAAGTGGCCGCGAGCGCATCCGGAGCAGCAACGAGCAGCGCCCGCCGAGAGAATCATGGTGGCGGTGCTTCCCTTCGAGAATATGACGGGAGACGTGTCGCAGGACTACTTCAGCGACGGTTTGACGGAGGAGATGATCGCGCAGTTGGGGCGGCTCGATCCGAAGGAATTTGGAGTGATTGCGCGAACTTCGGTGATGCATTACCAGCACAGTTCCGAGAAAGTGGATCAGATCGGCAGTGAACTAGGCGTGCAGTATGTGCTGGAAGGGAGCGTCCGGCGCGATACCGAGAAAGTGCGAATCAACGCCGAGCTGATCGAAGTGGGCGGCCAACGGCAGCTCTGGGCGCAGCAGTACGATCGCGAGCTGACTAATTTATTGGTTGTGCAGGCGGAAATTGCGCGGGAAATCTCCGATTCCATCCAACTCACGCTCGGGAGTCCGGAACACGGCGAAACGGTTCCTCATCCCACTCTGACGCCGCAGGCGTATCAAGCATACGACCTGTGCCTGAAGGGACTTTATTTCTGGAACAAACGCACCGAGCCAGGATTGCAGCAGGCGATCGTATATTTTCAGCAGGCCATCGCCAAGGATCCAAACTACGCCCCTGCGTATGCGGGTCTGGCGAACAGCTACGCGCTGGTGCCCGGTTACACGCTGGCTCCCGCGGCAAAATATATTCCCAAAGCCCGCGAGGCCGCGCTACGCGCACTGCAGATTGATGATGAACTGCCGGAAGCGCACGTGGCGCTCGCGCTGACTCTGGAGAACTACGATTGGGACTGGAGCAACGCGGAAAAAGAATACCGGCGCGCCATTGAATTGAACCCCAACTACGCGACAGCCCACCAATGGTATGCGGAATTTCTGACGTGGCAAGGACGCTTCGATGAGGCTTTGCGCGAGAGCGAATCCGCGCGCAGGCTTGATCCGCTGTCCTTGATTATTGCCACCGATCGCGCTGCCATATTTTACTTCGCGCGGCAATACGACCGCGCGGTCGAGCAGTACCAAAGTGCTCTCGAAATGGATCCGAGCTTCGGGCGAGCTCACCTGGTAATTGATGCCTACATGCAACAGGGCCGCTTCACCGAAGCCGAGGCGGAGCTGGGTCAGTGGCGTCGCCAATCGGGCGATGGAACAAACACCAGTTCGCGGTTAGTTTATCTCTACGGACGAATGGGGCAGAAGGACAAGGCGCGCGCCGAGCTGAAGAAATTAGAAGCGATGACACGGACGCTGCGGCCAGATCCCGTGGCGATGGCGATGGCTTACCTTGGCGTCGGGAATAACGACGCGGCGCTGAGCTCGCTCGAAGTAGCGTACGCGCAACGCTCGAATCTGCTGACTGCGCTGAAGGTGGAGCCTGTTTATGATCCGCTTCGGGATGATCCCCGGTTTCAGGAGTTGCTGCGGCGCGTCGGTTTGGCGCAGTAGGAATTTTGCTGGGGGATTCGCACAAGCTTCGCGCGACGTCGAGCAGATTCTGCTCAAACCTGTTTATCGTATCTACGCTTACGGGGGCCACGGCTGCCCGTGCACATTGCTATTTTGAGAGCAGAGGTTGCGAGTACCGGATCGGAATTCCGAAATTCGAGCCGCCGAATCCCTTCAATATCGCTACGGTCACTCCGATTACTTTTCCATCCCGGTTGAAGAGCGGGCCGCCCGAGCCGCCGGAGGTTGTCTGCGCGTCAAACACAATTTTGTCCGGCAAAATATCGCCGATGTGTCCTTGCGTAATCAGCGGGTGAATCAGATTGCGTTTGGCCAGTTCGTTCAGTACCTGCGAAACGTCGCTGCCGCTTTTCTTCAAAATATCTTGCGCGGATTCTTCGTCGGTACGCGCCAGGATTGCGGCCAGGCCCGTGGCGTAACCCATCAAGATGATCGGCTGGCCGCTCAATGCTGAGCCCTTGGCGGTATCAATCGCAAGGATTGGGCGCTTCAGGTCCTGCAGGTCCACGCGCACGGACGCAAGGTCCGTGACGTCTGAAATGTCCTGTATTTCGGCGTGGAACGCGCGCGGGTCGCCGGGAAAATAGGCGCGAATCGCGGAAATTTGCGGCTGCAATCCCTGGCCGGTGATTTGGGCGATCTCGTCATTCTTCCACCAAGGCTCGGCTACGTGCCGGTTGGTGATCACGCGTCCGTTGGGCCCGGCAACGAAGCCCGTGCCAAAAACGTCCATTTTCACTTCCGGGCCTTTTCCATCGAGCGTCAACACCGGATTGCCTTCGCTGTCCTGAATCGGCTCGCCGTCCTCGTTGAGGCCGCCGTAACGCAAGCGACGCCCGGAGGATTGATCGTTGAATGCGACGGCGACATGCAGCAGGCAGACGGATTGGACATCCACCGGAATGATACTTTGCGCGGTTTCGCCCTGCGCTTCGAGCCGCTGCAGGCGCAAATTGGTTTCTCGCAATTGCTTTTCCAGACCGGCCGCGTCGTCTGAACTGGCAGTGGCCATTTTGGCCTTCAAATCCGCGGCCTGTTTCTTGAGATCGTCTTTGCCCGCGGGGTCTGCGCCGGCCCCGTCAGGCTGCGCGCCCTGTTGCGCGCGGAGCTTGCGCGCTTCGGCGATCAAGTTCTGCTGACGGACAATTCCCCCTTCCAGCTTGGCGATAATCGTATTCGTACGCTGCGTCGCTTTTTGCTCGGTGCGCACAAACAGGAAATAAATTCCGGCCATCAGGATGGCCACGGCCAGCACGGCGGCGAAACCAGTTTTGAGTTTGCGATCGAGGGAGAAGGCGTCGCTGGTCATCTTTTCCGTGACGGCGAGCGCCTCGAACGCGGTGTGAGCGATCTGCTGGCCTTCTTCGGCGATGCGCATCTTTTCGCGCAGTTCATTTTCGGCGCGCTGCATGCGGAGGCGCGCGCGGACTCGGGCGAGCAATTCACGTGAATCGCACGGGCGGGAAATGGCGTCATCCGCGCCCAGATCCAATGCCGAGGCGCGCTGCTCGCTTCCCGCCGCTACGAGGAGCAGCACGCGGATTCCCGCGGTTTTCGCGGATCCGCGAATCGTCGCCAGCAGTTCGCTGGCGCTGGGCTCCTGCATGGCCGCGTCGAGAAGCAGAAGATCGGCGCCGCCCTGATGGATGGCGTCGAGTCCCTCGCGCGTGGTCGCAAACACGGCCACGTCGTATCCGGCTGACTGCAACGCGGCGCGCATGTCTTCGCGGCTGTGCGAGTCGGCATCGAGGATGATGATTCTTTCGGGGGCGTTAACCATGGAGAGTCGTTGACTCCGAAGTTTTCTGTGCTTTGTTGCTGCTGCTTCTGCGAATTCGTCCGCAAACTACGAGCGATTGTAATTCATGGCGCGGTGATTGCCGCGCCGCTTCGTTCTTTGGCAGGGCGCGAGCAAAAGCAATTGTCGTCATGCCGCGTCGCAGCGCTGTCGTGGCATGTCGCTTAGATGCTTGGCGAGCTTGGCTGGGTTCATGATAACTTTTCAGTGAGACTTCCGCATGAGCAAATTGGAAAAATTGAATCAGGAAATTATCCGCTGCCGCGCGTGCCCGCGTCTCGTACGGTACCGCGAACAGGTCGCGCGGGACAAGCGCCGATCGTTCCTCGCGTGGGACTACTGGGGCAAGCCGGTTCCGGGCTTCGGCGATCCGCGCGCCGAGCTTTTGATTCTGGGCCTTGCGCCCGCGGCGCATGGCGGTAACCGCACGGGGCGAATATTCACCGGAGACCGCTCCGGCGATTTTCTGTACAAGGCGCTGTATCGCGCGGGCTTTGCCAATCAACCTACTTCCACAAATCGTGACGACGGCCTCGCGCTGAAGAATGTATATATGGCTGCCACGGTGTGCTGTGCGCCGCCTGCGAATAAACCGCTGCCTTCGGAGCTCGCGAAGTGCCGTCACTTTTTGGAGCGCGGGATCGAAATTCTGAAGCCGCGCGCGGTGCTGGTGCTGGGCAGCATCGCGATGCGGGCTTATCTGGGACTACTGAAAGAGAGCGGGCAAATTGCGACGCTTGCCGCATTTCCTTTTCGGCATGGCGCGAGTTACGCGCTGCCGGGAGATTTGCCGCGGCTTTTTGCGTCGTACCACCCTAGCCAGCAAAATACGTTTACCGGCAAGCTCACGGATGAGATGCTGCTTAAGGTTTTGCGCGACGTGCGAAAATTTCTGACGCTGTGAGTCGCTGCAGCAATCATACGGCAATTCAGGTTCTGAATTTCCAGGCGCAGCGTTTGCAACCCGGTGTGGCAACGGCCACGGCGGAACTTCAGCGGCTAAAGCCGTCGTCACCTTTCCGCGCGTGATGTGGTGGCTAAAGCCACGACCCGCAAAGATTCTTGAGTTTGCGCGCATCGCTCTAGCCTTTTGCGGAATTCGTATTTGCGCGCGAACTTCGCATCAACAATAAATAAACAAAAAATGAGACGGCGAAGCCTACGAACCAGGCGTAAGGGTAGAGGCCATGGAGTGCGGGGATTTCCAGGCCGCTTAGTGCGACTGCTACGCCGGCGACGAGCGCGGCGATGGCGCGCCAGTTGAAGCCGCGGGAGAATTCGTAGGCACCGCCGCGCTCGTATAAATCGTCAGCCAGAATCACACGTTTGTGCAGGACGTAATAATCCGCGATCATCACGCCGGCGATCGGACCGAGGAAACTGGAATATCCCACCAACCAGCCCATCACATAGCTGCCGTGACTTGACAGCCAGCGCCACGGCTGCATCAGCAGGCCGATGAAACAGGTGATGACGCCGCCGAGCTTGAAACTGATTTTGCGTGGATAGAGATTCGAAAAATCGTTCGAGGGCGAGACGACGTTTGCGGCGACGTTCACATTGAGCGTGGCGAGCAGCAGCGCGAGCATCGCAACTACCACGGCGATCGGATTTCCGAGGCGGCTCAGGACTTCTACTGGATCCCAGATCGCGTGGCCGAATACGACTACCGTTGCGGAAGTGACTGCAATGCCGATGAAAGAATAAAACGTCATGGTTGTCGGCAGGCCGACCGCTTGACCCAACATTTGTTCACGCTGGCCTTTCGCGTAACGCGTGAAATCCGGAATGTTCAGCGCAACCGTGGCCCAGAACGCAACTACGCCGGTGAGCGACGGAATGAAGAACGCGAAAAATTCGCCGAAGGTGTGAAATTGCGAAGGCGTGGAAAGCATTGGACCGAGGCCGCCCGCTTTGGTGTAGGCCCAACCGAGCATTGCGAGGCCCAGAATCAGCAGCGCCGGAGCGGTGATACCTTGCAAGTAACGGATCGCTTCGATGCCGCGCAGAATTACGGCGAGATTCAGCAGCCAGAACAGAAAGAAGCACATCCAGGCGTGGTCCCAGCCGTGAATCATGGCCGCGAGCAGTGTGTTGATTGCTTCGCCGCCGATCCAGGTTTGAATTCCGAACCAGCCGCAGGCCACTAGCGCTCGCAGGACTGCGGGGACGTTCGCGCCCAGCACGCCGAAGGAAGCGCGCGCGAAGACTGGAAATGGGATGCCGTACTCGGCGCCGGCGTGCGCGTTGAGCAGCATGGGGATTAGGACAATAATGTTGCCGAGAAACACGGTGAAGATGGCTTGTTTCCAGTTCATGCCGCCGGCGATCATGGCGCTGGCGAGCATGTAGGTGGGGATGTTGACGCTCATAGCGACCCAGAGCGCGGCGTAGTTGTAGGTGCCCCAGGTGCGTTGATTACGTCGGATGGGGGCCAGATCTTTGTTCCAGAGCCAGCTGGAGGCTGCAGTTGGGCGCGTGGCGACTTCTGCGTTGTGATTTGTGCCTTCCGTCATCGTTTGGCCGCTCTTGTCATTTCGCACCCCGAAAGAATTGCGCCGCTTATACCTTTGCGGAGGCTTGGGCGCAACAGGTATCTCGCCGGCGAAAACGGCAGAAAAACTAGCGATTAACATACGCCGCCGTTGTTTGTTTTCAGTGGTTTGCATTGAATTTTAATATTTTGTTCACTAGCCATTAGACACGGCGGTGATGAGCGAGGAGTGGTGAGTGATGAGCAGGTTGCCAACGTGGGATGCGAGCGTTGCGACGGTGGAGGTGGTGGTTCAGGCCAGCTGGTCTGTTTCTGGGGGACGCCGACGAGAGGTTTGCGGAGCGTGGATTTCCCATTTTGGGCGGGCGCGAGCAAGTTGCGTCCTTTTGGAGGCTTCAATAGTGCCCCGACTCACGTTAGCACAGTTGTGATTTGATAACTATCCGTAGAACTACTTAGAGAGATAACTTTTTGGTAGGATTGGAGTAGGTCGAGCGAAATTCCGCTGAGGCGGCGGGTCCGACATCGTACCGAGAAGGGGCGCAGCCCTTCGATCCCGCACGGCGGGCTCTCAGGATCAATCGCGCTGCAGCGCGATTCACAAGCAGCGCCCCTACCTCCGCACAAACGCAGTTTGGTTGCAGCAGATCGGGTTAGCGGAGGCCGCCGCTGACGAGGAGTTGTTCGCCGGTTAGCCAGGCGGAATCGTCCGAGGCCAGGAATACGGCGACGGGAGCGATGTCGGCGGGCTGCCCGGTGCGGCCAAGCGGGGTCTGTGCGACGATGCCCTTCTCGAAGTCAGAGCCGATGAAGCCGCCGGTGTGCGTGCCCTCGGTTTCGACGACTCCTGGGTTGATGCTGTTCACACGGATCTTTTTGGGACCGAGTTCACGGGCGAGAACGCCGGTGATGGCGTCAAGGGCGCCCTTGGTGGCGGTGTACACGGCGCTGCTGGGAGGAGTGACGCGGCTGGCGCCCGAGCCGATATTAATGATGCTGCCGCCTGCGCCAAGATGCTTGACCGCGGCCTGAGTGGTGAGGAGCACGCCGAGCACGTTGATATTGAACATGCGGTGGAAAGAGTCTTCTGTGACAGCTTCGATGGGAGCGAATTCGTACACGCCGGAATTGTTGACGAGAACATCCAGGCGGCCGTAATTTTTGATGGCCGCGGCGATGATGCCCTGGGCTTCGGCGGCTTTGGAAACGTCACCACCTACGGCGACGGCTTTGCCGCCCGCTGCGGTGATGGCGCTTACAACTTTATCCGCGCCGGCTTTGCTGGAAGCGTAGTTGACGATTACGGACGCGCCTTCCGCGGCGAGCGCTTTGGCGATGGCTGCACCAATGCCTTTGGAGGCGCCGGTTACTACTGCGACTTTACCTTTCAGCTTGCTCACTTGTGACTCCCTTGGATGTTGTTTGAGTCTGGGACTGCTGCTCCATCAGATGAGGATGGATACGAGTGGGATTCTTTAGTTCTGGATGCAAGCACCACCGAGCGGGAGACAGGGTGGGGCCATGACGGTAAATTCCTTAGATTCCGAGCCAGCCCGTCTTACGGACGATCACGCGCGCTTGGCCTTCAGGTTGGCGACGCGGATGATCACGCGCTTACCGAGAGCTCTGGCTGCACGGGTAATAGTATCGAGCGTGACGGAAACGTTTTGCGGATCGAGCAAACGATCGAGTTGTGACCTGCTGGTGCGAAGTTGTTTGGCCATTGCTTGTTTCGTCTTGCATTGTTCTTGCATGGCGCGTTCGAGTTGCCATGCGAGGACACGTTTGATCGCGACTGCTTCGACTTCCTGCTGAATCCCTTCTTGCGCAAGGAAGTTATCGAACGTGGAACCGGTGTGGATTGCTTTCTTGCGAGGCTTTCTGGCTTTCATTGCAGTTCCTCTTGATGCTTGTTTTTGTTTTTCTTTGCCAGTTCTAGATCTTCGTCCGGGGTCTTCCGGCTCTTCTTGATAAAGCCATGCAGCAGGACCATGCGACCCTTTTTATCGATGTAGAAGAGCACGCGCGCAATGCGATTTTGTTCCGGGCTCGTCCGCATCTCATAGGTACCGCCGCCCAACGGCCTGCAAACCGGCATCCCCACCGGCCAACCGAACTCCACCGTCTTGATATCTTCGCCGACACGCTTGCGGTCGTTCGATGAAGGAAGCGCCTTCAACCAATCTCGCACAGGCTCCCCTCCGGCGGCGGTACGAAAGAAGACTGCAGGAACTCGTTCACCCTGGTTCGCGAGTATCCCGGATAAAGCAGCCGTCCCCGCCGACAAATGAGGCTTCTTAGCCTCGCGGGTAGTGTACCATATACGGTACATTCCATCAAATGCGACCGAACGTACGGAGGCGTTCGCAGCGTTGGCGTTTGACAGGGTATGTGGCGCTTGCTAGCCTGCGCGAGACGCGGCTTGCGCTGTGTGACGCAGCGTGGTGCTGTGGCCGCTGTCGACTGCATGAGCGCTGACACCGAACGTACTTCCGAGCGCAGTTCCCTTCCCGATTCGCAACCTGTTATTGAATTTCGCCATGCGGGTTACAAGCTGCCGAATGGGCGGGTGTTGCTACAGGATCTGAACCTTGTGGTGCGACGCGGCGAAACTTTAGTTTTGCTGGGGCGCAGCGGGGCGGGAAAATCCACGGCGTTGAAATTGATCAACCGGATGCTGGAGCCTAGCGAAGGTGCGGTGCTGGTCGAGGGACGCTCGACATTGGAGAGTGACCCCATCGAGCTGCGGCGACGAATTGGCTACGTGATTCAGGAAGTCGGACTTTTTCCACATTTCACCGTGGAGCAGAATATTTCTTTGGTGCCACGGCTGGAGCATTGGCCGGAGGAGCGTATTCGCGCGCGGGTTGCGGAACTTTTGCAACTAGTCAGTTTGGATCAGCACGAATTTTTGCGCCGCTATCCGCATCAACTTTCCGGCGGGCAGCGACAGCGTGTGGGCGTGGCGCGGGCCCTGGCTGCGGACCCGCCGATCCTGTTGATGGACGAGCCTTTTGGGGCTCTGGATCCGCTGACGCGCGCGGAGGTGCAGTGCGAATTTCAGGAATTGCAGCGGCGGTTGCAGAAGACGATTGTGATCGTGACGCATCATGTGGCGGAAGCGCTGCTGCTGGGGGATCGCATCGGCGTGATTGATGCGGGCGCGCTGGTGGGGCTATATACGCCGAAGGATTTTATGAGTGCGACGGAGCCAGTGACCGCCGCCTACACCGCCAATGTGCGGATGTTCGAAAAGCTGGAGGGACCAGGATGAATCTGCTGGAATATTTTGCGCGACATCATCAGGAAATTCTGCAGGCGACACTGGAACACGTTTGGCTGGTGGGCATCGCGATGCTACTGGCGGTGGCGGTGGGCGTGCCTCTGGGCGTGTTGGTGGCGCGGCGGCCGTGGCTAGCGAAACCGATCGTGGGCGGGGCGAATATTGCGGAAACCATTCCGAGCCTGGCGCTATTTGGTTTTTTGCTGCCGGTGCCCTGGCTGGGCGATCGCGCGGAGCGGATCGCGATCGCGGCGCTGGCGCTGTATGCGCTGCTGCCGATCATTCGCAACACCGCGGCGGGAATTAGCGGCGTGGACGCGGCGATCCGCGACGCGGCACGCGGCATGGGCATGACCGACCGGCAGATTCTGTTGCAGGTGGAATTGCCGCTGTCGTTTTCGACGATGCTGGCGGGCATTCGCGTGGCGACGGTGCTGACCGTGGGGATCGCGACGATTGCAGCGGCGGTGGGAGCGGGGGGCCTGGGCGAATTTATTTTTCGCGGGCTGGCGATGGTGAACAATCAATTGATATTGGCCGGGGCGATTCCAGCGGCGTTGCTGGCGCTGGTCGCCGATTTCCTGCTGGGCGTGTGCGAGCGCCGGTGGCAGCCCGCGCGATCATGATTCGCGGGCCGGCGTTGCGGCTGGGCGTTTTCGTTTGCGTGGTATTTGCGTGGGTGATCGCGCTCGGTTCGTGTGGCGATGCGCGGCGCGATGAGATCGTCGTTGGGTCGAAGAATTTTTCCGAGCAAGCTTTGCTTGGTGAAATTGTGGCGCAGCATTTGGAGGCGCGGACCCATCGTCCGGTAACGCGGAGGTTTTATCTGGCAGGATCTTATATTTGCCAGCAGTCGCTGCTGGCGGGGCGCATTGATTTGTACGTGGAATACACGGGGACGGCGCTGACGGCGATTTTGCATGATCCGCTCGAGTCTGATTCAGCCGCGGTGTTGCGGCGCGTGCGGAGCGAATACCAGCGGCGGTTCGGATTGGAAGTGCTGCCTTCGCTGGGGTTCAACAACACTTTTGCGATTGTGGTGCGCGGCGAGGATGCGCGGCGGCTGCATCTGAAGACGATTTCGGATGCGGCGCCATATACGCGGGATTGGCAGGCGGGGTTTGGCTACGAATTCATGGAGCGGCCGGACGGTTTTGCGGGATTGGCGCGAACTTATGGGCTTTCGTTTCGCGAGACGCCGCGAATTCTGGATTTGGGATTGCTGTATCGCGCGCTTTTGGAGAAGCAGGTGGATTTTGTGGCGGGAAATTCGACGGATGGATTGCTGGCGGCGCGGGATTTGACGATGCTCGAGGATGATAAGCATTATTTTCCGCCTTATGAGGCGGTGCCGGTGGTGCGGGCGGACGCGCTGGGGCGATTTCCTGAGATGCGCGGGGCTTTGCTGGAATTGGCGGGGAAGATTGATGATGAGGAGATGCGTCGGATGAATTACGAAGTGGATGGGGAACATCGGGATGTTGCGGACGTGGCGCGGGAATTTTTGCGGGGGAAGGGATTGGAGTGAGGGGGGCGAGGCGTTCGCGGTGTTGGACGGGAGCCGTGGAGGCGAAAATCAGAGCAAGTCAACGGCGCCCAGCTGAAGCTGGCCGCTACAACGTCAAAGGCAAGTGCAAAGAGCCGGCGGGACGCCGGCGCTACGAAAGACAACGCGACTATGTTATTCGGTTTCCTGCATGGATTTGAAGTCGGCTTCGAGGGCGGCGCAGTATTGTTTTTGGGCTTCTAGTTCGGCTTGGAGTTTTTTTACGAGCAACTCGAGGCGGCGGATTTCGTGGCGCAGTTTTTGGGTGTCGGCTGAAAGTGGGGCTGCGGCGGCGCGTTGCGGTGGCGCTGCGAGTGCGACAGGACGCGGGGCAGCCGGCGCGCTGCGTTGCGGCGCAAATGTTTGCGCGGGTTCCGCGGGCCATGCGGACGTGGCGGGATTGTGCGGCGCGCCATTTTGTTGACCGAGGGACGGTGAGAAAAGGCCGCTGAGAACGCGACTAGCGGCTTGCGATGCATTTGCTTCTTCTTCGCGCAACGAGCCGCGGGCTGTGGCGCCCCCAGGATTCAGAAGACTTTTCACGCGGGCGATCAGATCCTGCGGCTGGAAAGGTTTGCGAACCAGTTCATCGGCCTTCACCTGCATGGCTCTTTCCGCGACGGTGCGATTTACCACGCCGGACATAAGGATCACCGGCGTCTTTCCGAAGCGTTCGTGTTCCTTGATGAACTGGCAGACTTCGTAGCCGTCTTTATCGGGCATGATCACGTCGGTGATGACCGCGTCGGGAGCGGAGTCGCCGAATTGGGCCAGGGCAGAGGCGGCGTCCGCGCAGGTGATGACGTTGATATTTTCCTTGCGAAAGGCGATCTTGATGACTTCGCGCATGGTTGCGCTGTCGTCAATGAAATAGACCGTGGGAGTGCGGGCGGCGGTGAGAGCCGGCGTTTCGCTCATAGCGATTCCTTTTCGACTTTATCTGGTGCGGCGTGTTGCCCGGAGCCGTGTTGGGAGTCTTCCTCGGAGTCTCGTTGCGATTCATCGAATTCGCGCATGGCATCGAGGAGCAGATCGGTGGCAGAGCGCAGCACGGTGCGCTGCGTGGCGGTGGCGCCGTAAACGAATTTGTAAACGCCTTTGTCGGCGCCCTGGCAGGTGGCGACGATTTGGGTGACGGCTTCATCGCCGAAGAGCATGCCGCATTCGGCGTGATTGATTTCGCCGCCTTCGAAGAAAATAATTCCGTCGGCATCCACGGCGTTGATGTGCAGCGCGCCCGTCTGGCGGGCCTGGCCGAGCATTTGGATTACGCCGGGCAAATCGAGGTGCTGGAGGTTGCCGCTCAAATCGGTTTCAGCGCTGGTGAGCATTTGCGTGGGCTGAAAACCGTCCTGACGGCTGACGAGAAAACTGCGGACGTGCGCGGCGATGTCTGACGGCGAGCGGCGGCGATCGACGAAATCGTCGCAACCGGCGCGATAGGCTTCCAGCAGGGCTTGCTCGCCTGCATTGACACCGCCGATGGCGATGAGCGGGATGTGCGCGGTGTTTGGATCGGCGCGCAGGATCGGAGCCATTTCGAGCGCGCCCATTTCGCGCAGATTGGTGGCGCATAAAATGGCAGAGGGCGCATTCCATTCGAGCATGGTGAGCGCGTAGGCTGCTTGCGTGCAGGGGATGACTTCGAAGCCGACCTGCTGGAGAGCTTCGCCGACGCGCTTGGCGAAATAGACATTGCTATCGACGAGCAGAATACGCGGAAGATTTGCGAAGGCGTTCATGCGCGCGGCTCCGCGTGATTTGCGGCGCTGGGATTATCGCGGACGGCGCTGACCAGTTTTTGCAAATCCAAGACGTCTATATTTTCGTTTTCGATAGCGAGGGTGCCGGCGAAATAAGCTGGAGCGTTTTCCCGCGGCGGTTGCATTTCGCCGGTAGCTAGCTCGCATTCCCCATTTACGGGGATGGCGCTGGCTTCGCTCGAGTCGGGGCCGGCGCCAGTTCCGAACGCGCGGTCGGCGATCAGATAGAAACGGTGCACCGACGATTCCCTGCCGCAAATAACTGGCGCGACGTCATAAACCGGAACAATGCGGCCGCGGCGGACGATCACGCCGGCGATGAGGCGCGAAGTGTGCGGAAAATTGTGCAGGCGCACGGGCGGCGCGAGTTCCATCACGGACTCAGCGGGCAGCGCGAATCGGCGGTTGCCTACGTGCAGGAGCACCCAGGATTTGCGCGCGTGATTTTCGGCGCTGCTCATGCTTGCACAGCTCCTTCGAGTTCGTGGCGAGCTTCGATGGATTTCGAGGCGCGATCGAGACGCGCGAATTCTTCGGGAGTGAGAAATCCGTTGGGCTGGATCACGGGAATCACGCGGTCTTCGAGGTAGGTGAGGCCGCGATACCATTGGCGCTCTTCGCCTTGAAAGGCTTGGGGCAGCGCGTGGACTTTGGAAACGTCCACCATTCTTTCGATGGAATCGACGAGGACTGCAGTGCGAATTTGGCGCAGAATCAGGACGAGAGTGGGACGAGTGACGCGCAGGCCGAAATGCACGCAGCCGCTGACGACGTAGTAGGTGCGATGGCTGCGTTCGACGAGGTGGCGGACTTTGGGAACTTCGGCGAGTTCCATTTCGACGGCGGCGGTGGCGAGGCTGTCTGTGCTGCGAATTTCCTGCACTGCGTCGGCGGCAATCGCGAAGGTTTGCGTGCCGATGCAAAACAGAATCAGGGCCTCGGTGGAGCGCGAGCGGCGCGACTTCGCTGCGTCCTGCATGGCGATTTTCATCGCGCACCTACCGGAGCCGGCGCGAGGCGAGTGATTTTCGCGACACGCTTTTCGATGGCTGCGCTGATTTGATCGAGGGGAAGAATTTCGTCGACCGATCCCGTTTTGATTGCTTCGGCGGGCATACCGAAAATTACGGAAGTGGCTTCGTCCTGAACGATTACGTGGCCGCCAGCGGCTTTCACTGCTCGCACACCTTTGGAGGCGTCGTTGCCCATGCCGGTGAGAACCACGGCCACGGTGAGAGGACGCGCGAAGGCGGCGGCAGATTCGAGGGCGAGGTCGGCGCAGGGGCGATAGCCTTCGATGCGCGGTCCACCATCGAGGGTGATTTTTCCCGTAGAAGAAATGCGCAAATGATTGGCGCCGGGGCAGAGGTAGATCACGCCGGGCTGCGGCGCTTCGTGCGATTCGGCTTCTTTCACGGGCAAGCGGGAAATTTCCGCGAGCTGGATTGTGAATTGGCTGGTGAATGCAGCGGGCATGTGCAGCACCAGTAGGACTGCGGCTTGGAGATCTTTTGGGAGGCCTGCGACTACGCGCATGACGGCGGCGGGTCCACCGGTGGAAGCGGCGATTACGACTAACGGAAATTTTGTGCCGTTGGCGGCGCTGTGCTGTGCGGCGCGGTCTGAACTGTTTGCTACGGCCGGTGGGTGTGGGACCGGCGCGTGCGGAGTCGTCAGCTTCGAGAGCGTGGCGGTGCGCACAACGCGGACTTTGGCGGCCATTTTTAGTTTGCGCGTCAGTTCTTCGCGGATATTGCGCATGTCGAGGTCAATACCATTGGTCGGCTTGGGCACGAAATCGATGGCGCCGAGCTCGAGCGCGCGCAGAGTGCTGGCGGCGCCTTCGCGGGATTCGGAGCTGACGATCACTACCGGGCGAGGATGCTGCGACATGATCAGTTCGGTGGCTTGCAGGCCGTCGAGATGCGGCATGTTGATGTCCATCGTGATTACGTCTGGGCGCAGGGATTCGGCTAGGGCTACGGCTTCGCGACCGTCGCGGGCTGTGCCGGCGACTTCCAGTTGCGCGTCGGAATTGATGATTTCCTTCAACACCTTGCACATGAAGGCGGAATCATCGGCGACGAGGACGCGAATTTTCTTTTCAGGGACCTTATTCATTTCAATCCTGCCGCACTGGTACGGTTAACTTGCGGCGTGTGTCGGGTTTTTCCGCGCCAATCAATTCGTCAACGGTCGAGACCAGCTGATCTTCCTGCACCGGCTTGGTTAGAAATGCGACGGCACCCTCTTTCATGGCGCGGTCGCGATGTTTTGCACCGGCGCGGGAGGTGACGACCAGCACGGGAATTTTTCGCGTCACTGGATTCTGGCGCAGATGGGCCATCAGCTCGTAACCGTTCATGCGCGGCATTTCGAGGTCGGTGATGAGCAGGTGGCAGCCGATTTGCGCGACGAGTTCGGAAGCTTCCAGACCGTCAGAAGCGAGCTTGACGCGATAGCCTGCTTTTTCGAGCATGCGTCCGACGAATTTGCGCACGCTGATGGAATCGTCGGCGACGACTACGACGCGATCGTTCTCGATGGAGTCCACTGCGCCCGCTGGAATGCTGCCTGCGGCTACTGCTTCCGCGCCGGGAGCGAAAACTCGGGCAGCGGGTGAAGAGGCAGGTAGCGCGTTGCGTTCGGCGGTGTCCGCGGATGCCAGCCGATTTAAATCAATCAGGAGAATCAAGCTGCCATCGGGCGCGATGGTGGTGCCGGGGAAAAGTTTGACGCTGCGCAGATAATCGCCGAGGTTCTTGATGACGATTTCATCCTTGCCGAGGACCTCTTCGACTACCACTCCCACTTGTTTTCCGGCGACTTTCACGATGACCATGTGGAAATAGCCGTTGAGCGGCTCGAGCGGCGGCAGAGCTAGCTGGACATCAAGGCGCACGACTTCGGTGACCACGTCGCGTACGCGGGTGAGGAGTTTCCCGCCGACGTCTTCGATTTCGTCGGGCTTGAGGCGACGAATTTCCTCCACGACGGCCAAGGGCAGAGCGAAAACGGATGTGCCGCAGCGCACGAAGAGCGCTTGCGAGATGATCAGCGTGAGCGGAACTTTTACGGTGAAGGTGGCGCCGTGACCGGGTTCAGAGCGGACTTCGATTTCGCCGTTCAGGGCGTGGACGTTGGCGCGCACGACGTCCAGGCCGACGCCGCGACCGGCAAGCTCCGTCATTGCGGCTGCAGTTGTGAAGCCGGGCCGGAAAAGGAATTCGCGGAGTTCGCGTTCGGTGAGTTCAGCGGCGGCGACGGAAGACATGGCGCCCATTTCGACGACGCGGCGGCGGGCGCCGTCGTAATCAATGCCGCGGCCATCGTCTTCCACTTCGATAAAAATATGATTGCCGCGGTGATAGGCGCGGACACTGACGAGGCCCTTTTCGGACTTGCCGGAGCGCTGGCGTGTGCGGCGATCTTCAACACCGTGGGCGACCGCGTTACGCACGAGATGAATGAGCGGATCGGAAACGTGCTGAATAATATTGTTGTCGAGCTCGGTGTCCGCGCCTTCGAGGGAAAGTTCGACAAGCTTACCGGTGGCGTTGGCGGCATCGCGCACGGTGCGGGAGAGGCGCGTGTAGAGATTGCCGATCGGGACCATGCGCGCGGCGGTGATTTCGTCCTGGAGGTGGTGAGCGAGCTTGGTGAATTCGTCAATGTCCGAATCCACGCGGCCCATGAAACTTTCGAGTTGGGTGAGGACGACGTTAACGTCGGCGGAAATTTCAGTGAGCGAGCGGGAAAGGATGTTGACGTCGTCGTAACGATCCATTTCCAGTTCGCTGAATTCGAGCAGGTCATTGGAAGTAATCGAGGGCATGCCCGGAAAATTCGGGCGGAAAGTGTCCATCTGCGGGGCGCGGCTACCGGGAACAAGCAGCGGCTGGATTTTGCTGAACTCGTGTTTTTCCTGGAATTCGGTAACTTTGCCGGACAGGCGGCTTTTCGAGAAATTCAGGACTTCGACGAGTTTGGCGAGTTCGGCCAGGCGGCCGACCATGCGAGTGCGGTTTATGACGAGTTCGCCGACCGCGTTCATCATGCGGTCCAGACGCTCGAGGGAGATGCGGACGGATTTGGCTTGCGGCAACGCTTCGGGAGCGGCACGGCGCTTTTCTCGCGCCGCGGTCCCGGTCTCGGAAGCGTCTGAGTCCGCGCCGGTCGCGGATGCGGCTTGTCCTGGAGCTGCTTCTTCATTTTCTTCAGGAGCCAGTTCGGCGATTTGCGCCAGCAGCGGATCCACGGCGGCGCGCATTTCTTCATCGCTGGACCATTGACGGTGGAGAAACTTTTTCAGGACGTCCACGGATTCAAGGCAGATGTCCACGATATTGGCGCTGGGCTTCAGTTCGCCATCGCGCAGGCGGCCAATCAAATCCTCGACGCGATGCGCGACCGCGGAGAGGCGATGCAGGCCGACTTGCGCTGCGGAGCCTTTTACGGTGTGCATGGAGCGGAAGAGCCGATTGATATCTTCCGCATTGGGATTGGCTTCTAGCGCGAGCAGGCATTCGGTGACGGCTTGCAGGTGCTCCTCGGCTTCGGGAACGAAAAACTCGAGTACTTCCCCCGGGACGTCGCTATCCTGCGGCAGATGGTCAACAAATGAGTAAGTGGGCTGCGCATCGGCAGCGGGTTCTTCCGCAGCGACTTGTTCGGCGGCTTCGCGTGCGGCGCGCGAAGCGGGCGGAGCCGGAAACGCGAATGAATAGCGCTGCTTGAACGCGAGGATGTCGCCTTCGGTTTCGGTGCCGCTGGAACTGATTTGCAGCAGATCAAATTCGAGAACGGAGATGGCGTCGGAAATAAATTCGGTGAGCGGGCCGTGCATGTCCGCGGTGAGCGTGGCATTCATGGCGTAATGAAAGATGTGGGCCATTTTTGCAGCGACTTCGGAAAATTGCGGGAAGCCGTAGCTGGCGGATGTGCCGGCGAGAGTGTGCGCGGCGATATAAAGTTTTTCGAGATCTTCCGGCCTGGTCTGCGGCTCCTGCAACATGCCGGAATATTCCCGCAGATACTGGAGGTTTTCGGAAGCCTCCTGGAGGAAGAGCTCGACGGATTCCTGATTGGGCCCGTTCACAGGCGTTCCTCCACCAGCACAGATGCGGCACGCGATTCAGCGGCGACCGGCTTGCGATAAATGCGGCAATCACCGATCACCAGAGATTCAAATTTCATGGGCACGTTGGAAAGCGTCTCCGAGTGACCCAAAAGAAAATATCCGCCCGGTTCGAGGGCGTCGTAAAAGCGCCGGAGAATCGCGAGGCGGCGTTCCTCGGAAAAATACATCAGCACGTTCATGCAGAAGATGCAGTCCAGCTTGCCGACGTAAACCGGCTCGACTAGATTCATTTGCGCGAACGAAATCATTTTTCTTATGCGCGGCCTGATCTGAAAGCCGTGTTTGGTGTTCGTAAAATGGGCGTCCACCTGGCCGAGCGAGACATCCTGCAGGCTGCGTTTGCTGTACAGGCCGCGTTCGGCATGGCGCAGCGCGCGGCGGCTGATGTCCGTCGCGAGAATTTCAATTTCCCAGGCTTCCACAAATTTCAGCGCGTCACACAGGGTGATGGCGATGGAGTATGCCTCTTCCCCCGTGGAACAGCCGGCGCTCCAGATGCGCAGCGTGCGCGGGCTCTGCCAGAATTTGCGCTCCTGCATCTCCGGCAAGATGCGTTTTTCTAGCGCGTCGTAAATCGCCGGATAACGAAAGAAAGATGTTTCCTGCGTCAGCAGGCGCTCCAGCAGGGCTTCATATTCCGTGCTGGAACTTTTCACTTGCTCGTACAGCTCCGCGCCGCCGGCGAATTCTTTTTCCTCGATGTATTCGCGGATGCGGGTGGAGAAGAACCGCTCGCGCGACGCATCGAAAAGAATGGCCGAGCGCTGCTCGATCAGCGTACGGATATCATCGAGTTCGGACTCGCTGAGCTTCGTCGTCGTAACTGGATGTGGTTTCATGTTCGGCGCACGTTCGGAGCCGGCGGGCTTCGCCGGCGCCAGGAATCACTGCGACCTAACGATGCGCACCCACGGGCGTGGCCGGACGCGCTTCTTCCGGCGCTTCGCCCGCGCGACCGGAACGGAATTGCGCGAGCGCTTCATTTAATTGTTCGGAGAGCTTGACCATGTTGCCGACGGTGGAAGCGGTCTGGCGCGCGCCTTGGGTGGTCTGGCGCGTGATGCCGGAAATGATTTGCATCGCGTTGGCCACGCCTTCCGTGCCGCGCACCTGTTGCTTCGAGGCCAGGGAAATTTCCTGGACGAGTTCGGCTGATTGACGCACGACGCTGGAAATTGCTTCGAGCGCTTTACCGGCTTGATCGGCCAGGCCTGCTCCGACTTCCACTTCGCGCGTGCCGTCTTCCATGACGACGACCGCTTCGTTTGTTTCGGCTTGAATCGCTTTGATTAGCGCGGCGATGTCTTTGGTGGCGCTGCGGGAGTGCTCGGCGAGTTTGCGGACTTCGTCGGCGACGACGGCGAAACCGCGGCCTGCATCTCCCGCGCGGGCTGCTTCGATGGCGGCGTTCAAAGCGAGCAAGTTAGTCTGCTCGGTGATGTCGTTAATCACGTTGATGATTTCAGAAATTTCTAGTGAGCGATCGCCGAGAGATTTGATTTTCTTGGCGGTGGCTTGTACCGAGGCGCGAATGCGCTGCATGCCTTCCAGCGTATCGCGCACGGCACGGTTGCCTTGTTCGGCGGCATCGAGCGCGCGGCGCGCGGCTTCGGCGCTGGCTTCGGCGTTGTTGGACACCTGTTTCATCGAGACTGTGAGCTCTTCGACGGCGGAAGAGGTGTTGGTGATTTCCTGGTCTTGCTGGGTGGCTCCGGCGGTCATGTCATCAGCGGCATCGAGAATTTGATTCGCACTGCCGCTGACGTCCACGGCAGCTTTGCGGACGCGCTCGAGAACTTTGGTGAAGTTGTCGAGCATGAAGTTCACGGAGTCAACCACGTTGCCGAGAGCGTCGTTGGTGACTTTGCCGCGGATGGTCAAGTCTCCGCGGGCTACTTGATTGATCGTGTTGAGCAGGTCGGTGATGCTGCGCTGGAGTGAATCCTGCGCCTGTTGATTGGTGACGGCGTGAGCGACTTTGGCGGCGCTGCGATTGAAATTTTCAGCGATGAAACCGAACTCGTCATTGGAATCGATTTCGGCGCGGGCGCGGACGTCGCCGGAGACTACCCGCTCGGAAAATTTCGCGAGCTCGTCCACGGGAGTGAGGACGCGCTTGCTGAGCACGTAGACGATGGAGATCACGGCGATCAGCGCGAGCAGGGCTGCGGCGAACAGCGCGCCATTGGCACCGCCGGGGATCGCGGCGGCGTCCGCTGCGGCCTGGCCGGCGGAGTGGGCACCTGCGTAGTAGGAAAAGCCGACGGAGGCGAACAGCAACAGTGTGACCCAGAATACCAGCAGCCAGACTGTGGAACTCAAACGAGCTTTCATGACTTCCTCCCGAGAACTTGTGCGCCCATTTGCACGGCCGGTCCGTGATGCGGAACCGAAAGTGCGCGCGGCCTAAAAACTTTGTGACCCCGGAATTTCTTGCCTAATTTTCGATCGCCCAAACCGAAATCAAAAGCTGCCTGCTGCCCTTCGATTCGGCACCGCCGAATCTCAGGTTGAATCGCGCTGGAGCGCGATTCACAAAGTCAAAAGCAACTGCAACTGCGCCCAGCTAAAGCTGGCCGCTACAAAGACAAAAGAGCCGGCGAGACGCCGGCGCTACCAAAGTCGACCGCGGCCGCCGGAGCTAAATTACCGGCACTGGAAAAACGTCAACCAGGCGGCGCAAGTCAACCACCAGAGCCAGGCGATCGTCGTGGCGCAACATGCCGCGACAGTGCGGCACGTCGGCGGGCGCTTGATCTAGCAGCGCCTCTTCGGTGGCGGAGAATGTGCCGATTACTTCGTCGGTGGCAATTCCCAGCCGCATATCTTCGCGGTGTGCATCGCCTTTCAGGAGCGCGACCACTACGTGCTTGGGCAGAAGGCCGGGGCGACGGCCTTCGGTGAAGGCGATATCAATCAGCGGAACGATGGTGCCGCGCAGATTGAACACTCCCATGAGAAAAGCGGGAGTGAGCGGAATGCGCGTGACGATGGGCCAGTCCACCACTTCCTCCACTTCGAGCACTGAAAAACAAAAACGTTCGCGGCCGGCGCGGAATACGCAGTACTGGCGCTCGGGAAGGCGCTCCTCGGAAAAAACTTCGCTTTCGAGGAATGCGCCGGCGTCGAGTTCAGCGGAAAGCGCCGCATCTTCGCGTCCGGGTTCGCGTTCAACTGACATCAGGCAAACCTTTTCACCGCATTGAGCAGCTCGTCCGGAGTGAAGGGCTTAGTGACGTAGCCATTTGCGCCCTGCTGTTCGCCCCAGTAGCGATCGCTGGGGGCGGTTTTCGAAGTAACCAGAATCACCGGAATATTCGAATAGGGTTGCTGGCTCTTCAGATCGCGGCAGGCCTGGAAACCGTTGCGGCGCGGCATCACGACGTCGAGCAGGATGACGTTGGGCCGTTCTTCTTCGATGGCCTCTTCGATTCTGGTGGGATCGGAAATTCCCACGGACTGAAATCCGCCTTGCTGGAGCATGGACTGCATGAGATGGAGTTCGGCCTGGGAATCATCCACGATCAGAACTTTCTTCGACATCGGCAGACCTCCACAGAAATACCCGCAGATAGAAATGCAAGTGCAAGACCATGTGCGGAGCGTATTTCGCGTTGTGCGACTAGATTGCAACAGCTTTGCTTTTCAGCTGGTTACGCGGCGTGGCGCTAGCGGGTGAGGCCAGCCGGTGAAATTTGCGACATGCTGTTTGTCTCAGCTTGAGATTCTTTCTCACCGGCGCGCATTTCGGCGGCTACGGATGAGAAACGCTGCATGATTTCGTTGAGGCGCAGCGCCATGGTGTGGATGGTGCGGATTTGTTCGCGCGTGTCCGGGTGAATCGGACGGGGATCAAGAAGCAGGAGGTCGGCGTTGCCGAGGACCGAGGTTAATGCATTGTTTACGCTGGGGCGCATATCGAGCATGTAGCGGCCGAGGGTCGCGTTGCGTTGTATTTCGGCGGCGACACGTTCGGCGCGTTGGGCGCGCGCGGTGGCGGCGGCGCGGCGCAGCGCTTCTCCGGCGACGAGAATTAGAGTGCCGATCCAGCCGTCTTCGCGCGGGATTATTAAGACGTGCGGATGTTCGGCGGCGAGGTGCGAGACATCGCGGGATTCTGTGGAGACGTAGATGGCCGCGGCGGTCGGAATTGAGTTGAGCGCGGAAAGGATCGCGCTGATTTTGTTGTTGCGAACGGGGCCCACGATTACGAGGTTGTAGCCTTCGGCGGCCGATGCTTGCCAGACGTCGCTCGCGGTGAGGGTGATCTCGGGGACGCGGCGTTCGGCTTGCCAACGAGCGGCAATGGTTCGCGCGAATTCAGTGTCGTCCGAGACGATCAGGACGCTGGAGTGAGTCAAGAGATTTCCCCCAAGCAACATCAAAGGCAACGGCAACTACGCCCCGCTGAAGCTGGCCGATACAACGTCCAGTGCGAAGAGCCGCCGGGACGCCGGCGCTACGAACGTCAACTGCAAAGTCAAAGGCAACGGCAAACGCGAATCAGGGCTGCACTTTTTCGGCTTCTTCGATGAACGAAAGCAGCCGCTTGGTGCTGATGCCGAGATTTACCGCGGCTTCGGTGTTCTTGGCGCGCTTGGCTTGCTCGACGCGGCCCTGGAAATAGGAAACTTCGGCTTTCGCTAGCGTGAGAGCGGATGCTAGCTGGCTCAGGTCGCCGGAACGTTTGCGTTCGTCGGTAGCGACGGCGAGCAGGGCGCGAGCCACAACGGCGCGGCGCAAATCTTCAGCTTCCTGATTGCCTTCGGCGACGAACGCGGCGACTTCCCAGGAAGAAAGCAGGACTTTTGTGTTCTGCAAGACGATGGTGGACATGGAACGTCCGCGAGTGGGCGGTTCGGCGATGAGCTGCTCCCAGATTGATTCCAGACACTTCTCTTTGTCGAGCGGGCCGGCTGACGGTGCCGGAAGGTTGGCGGCCAGTTTGCCGGCGCTTGCGGCGGCATTCGCTGATTTTGCCGGAGCAGATTTCTCTGTCGGAGTCGCGGTGGATTGTTTCGCTGCCGAAGAATTTGTTGCAGGCGCCCGGGTCGCAGCCGCACTTGGTGCTACCGGCGGCGCGGGCTGGGACGATTGATCTACGGTTGAACGTTTGTCGGGCTGGTGCGATTCCAGGCTGGCGGCTGGCGAGGGAGCGCCGGATTGGCCGCGCGCCAGGGCCTCTTCGAGATCAGCGCGCAGGGCGAGAAGTTGCTCGAAGGCATGCGTGACGGACGTTGCGGTGTAGTCCTTATGAAACGGCTGCTTCCAATTTTCGCAGTAGTAGCGCAGCTGCGCGGTGGTTTCCGCGGCGGAAAATCCGGCGCGACGGCAGTCCACGGTCTTCACGCCGTTGGCGTCGAGAGTTTCGGCAGCCTGGCGCACGGCGCTCAAGTCCGCGTGCAACATGCGGATGAAGGCGCGGCGGAGAAGAAAATTAAAGCGGCAGAAAGCCACCAGCGCGGCGGGATCGTAGAACATGGCGCCGGCGGATTCTTTTACGAGGCGTCCTTGTTCGAGGAGGCCGAGTTCCATCATGTCGCGCAAACTTTCGCAGTGCGCGACCTTGTCGAGAATTTGATCCAGCGGCGCGCACCATTCCAGGCGCGTGGCGTCGGCTCCGTTCAGCGCCGGTTGCAACACATCCGCGACGTCTTCGAGGTGAATTTCCTTGCGATACAGCTCTTCGGGCGCGCAGAGAGCGAAATATTGCACGAGGAGCAAATCAATTTTGTCGCGGTCGGCAGTGGACTTTTCCTGCTTGCGCAACTGGCGCTGGAGAAAAGCGCGCAGATTTTGTTCGCTGGCGTTCAGGGTTTCCGGGGGGAGCTGGCGGATCTGAAACGCGCGGACGCGCGCGTCAATTCCGTCGAACCATTTCAAATCGCTGTCGAAAACTTCGCGCGTGGGACGCTGTGGGGGCAGTTCCCCGGCGGGATGCGGCAGCGGGCCAAAATTAAATTGGGTGGCGAGAGCGGCGTAAAGCGGATAGGCGTTGCGCGCTTCGGACCATTGCGCGACAAAATCCGCAAAGCCTGCTGGCGCTGCGGGCGGCTTCAAAGTGGGCATATCTGGTTTCGAGGTCATCGTTTTATGATCCAGTTGCCCACTTCTCCCACGAACCGGGCAGCGACGGCTTTTCTTCCGTCGTGATAGCGCACGGCGACGACCGTCGCGCGCGCGTCCAGCGAACCATCGGAATTGAGCACGCGCACGCCATCTTCAAATTCCAGCGGGAGCGTGGAAGCGAACAGAACTTCCTGCGCGGTCCCGAATTCGATTACGGTTTGTTCCTGCAAGGGGCGGCGCGCGGTGGCCAGCGTGACGACGCGCACGGGAATTCTCATGGGCGAGGCGCTGGGAAATAGCTGCGACAATTTTTCGACGCACGATTGAGTGGTTTCAGCCGTGTCTATTGCGGCTTCACTGATCACGGAACCCCCTGGGCGATTCAGTCTGCAAAAAAAACCAAAGCAACGGCTGCCCGGTTCGATAAAGCCGAACCGGCCGCTACAGATTCAAGAGCGACTGCAACTGCACGCAGTGGTAGCGAACGCAGAAAGACTTCCGGGGAGATGAATGCACGAAGGCGGCCAAAGGCGGGCGGCATGATAGGCCGTTAAGTCGTTGTTTTTGTGCTGGTTACGAATTGAGGGTTGGAGCTGGGGTCTTGGGGGTGTCTCAGGGTGATACAGATGCGTCTCAGGGATGCGGTGCGAACCCGAATGCGGAACGAACTCAGTTCGCCGCAGTTTCCTTTTAGGAGGCCATTTGCACGTCGTGCTTATGCATCGCACGCAAGGGGATGTTGTAGAGCTTTAGTTTGCGGTAGAGCGTGGCGCGGCTGATGCCGAGCATTCGGCCGGCCAGGGCTTTATCGCCGCCGGCTTTTTCGAAGACGCGGAGGATGGTCATGCGCTCGAGGTCGGCCAGGGCGGTGGTAGAGAGCGAAGCGGAATCGCCCGCAGCTACGTTGCTTTCCTGCGGCGCGCGGATTGCGGGCGGCAGATCTTCGACATCTATGGTGTGATGGTCGCCGAGGGCCACCGCGCGGGCGATGCAATTTTCCAGTTCGCGCACATTTCCCGGCCATTCGTATTGCAGGAAACTTTTCATCGCCGCAGGAGTGACCTGAATATTTTCTCCGGCGGCGTAGCGATCGAGGAAGTAGTGCGCGAGCTGCGGGATATCGGAGCGGCGTTCGCGCAGGCCCGGGACGTGGACTGTGACTACATTGAGACGGAAATACAGATCCTTGCGAAAAGTTCCAGCGCGGTAGGCGGATTCCAGATCGCGGTTCGTGGCGGCGATCACGCGGACGTCCACCGGAACTTTTTCATTGCTGCCCACCGGACGCACTTCTTTTTCCTGGAGGACACGCAGGAGCTTCGCTTGCAATTCCAGCGGCAGCTCGCCGATTTCATCGAGAAATATTGTGCCACCATTGGCTGCCTGGAACAGGCCGGCCTTGGTTTTCAGCGCGCCGGTGAAGGAGCCCTTCTCGTGGCCGAAAAGTTCGCTTTCCATCAGAGTGGGAACGAGCGAGCCGCAATCCACGGCGACGAAGGGCATTTCAGCGAGTGGGCCGCGGAAGTGAATGGCGCGCGCGACGAGTTCCTTGCCGGTGCCGCTTTCTCCGGTAACGAGCACAGGCGTGCGAGTTTCCTTGAGGCGCGAGATCATGCGCAGGACGTCCTGGATTTTGGCGGAGGTGCCGACGATGCCGTCCATATCCGTGACGGTGTTCACACGCTCGCGCAGGAATTGATTTTCGGTGACGAGCCGGACTTTTTCGGCCATGCGCTGGAGAAGCTGGCGCAGGCGCTCAACGCGAAAGGGCTTCTCGATATAGTCGTAGGCGCCCTGGCGCATGGCGTCCACGGCGGTTTCGACGGAACCGTGGCCGGTCATGATGGCGACTTCGGCGCGGGGCGATAATTCTTTTATTTTTCGGAGCAGCTCGAGGCCAGAGAGGCTGGGCAACTTCAAATCCGTGACGACCAGATCGGGAGCGGTGGTTTCCAGGGATTCGAGCGCGGCTTCGGCGGTTTCGGCTTCGGCGCACAGATATCCGAGCCCCTGGCCCACCGTGATGCACAGGCGGCGAATGCTTTGCTCGTCATCCACAATCAGGAAGCGGAGTTTCAGTTCATCGGTCATGGTTTTCCAATCGTTTTTTCAACCGCATCCATTAATTGCTGAACGCGGAACGGTTTTTCGACGCAGGGAGTGCCAGCGAGTGCCAGCAGCGCGATCGTCTCGTCGCTGGCGGTATCGCCGGTGATAAAGATGATGCGTGTAGCCATTTCGGGCCGGTGCCGTTGCAGCCAATCGTGCACATCGGAGCCGGTAATTCCTCCGGGAGTGCGGAAATCCGAAATCACGCCGCGGAAATCGTGGAGCGCCAGTAGGCGCAGGCCCTCGACCGCAGACGACGAAGAAGTTACTTCGTAGCCGTGACGTTCGAGCGCGGCGCGCACGAAGGCGGCGACCGACGGCTCGTCTTCGATGACGAGGATGCGCGAGCGGGTGGCGGAGGCGGGCGCGGGAGTAGCCGTCATTCCGCAGCCTTGGCAGCGTGGATTTCCATCGCTTTCTCAGCGATGGGCAGGCGCACGACGAATGTGGAACCGTCGCCATCCGGATTATTTCTGGCGATGATTTCACCGCGATGCGCCTCGATGATGCCGTAGCAGATGCTCAGGCCGAGGCCGGTGCCTTTGCCGACTTCCTTGGTGGTGAAAAAGGGATCGAAGATGCGGTCAATCTGGGAGATTCCGGGGCCGTTGTCGCGGAAAACGATTTCAATTTTGTCGGAGCGATGGACGGTCTGGACTTCTATCTTGCCGGTGCGGCGCGTTTCTTGCACGGCGTCGTATGCGTTGTTCAGAATATTCAGGAAGACTTGCTGCAACTGATGCGGGTCGCCAATGACCATGGGAAGTTCGACGGCGTATTTTTCGGTCAGCTCGACGCCGTGGTTTTCCAGATCGTAGGCGCGGAGTTTCATGGTTTGCTTGAGGATTGTGTTCACTTGCGCGGGTTCGCGCTGCGCGGGCATTTGACGCGCGAAGCTGAGCAGGTTCTGCACTATGACGCGAGTGCGCTGGGCTTCTTGCAAGATGACTTGCAGCTCTTCTTTCGCGTCGGTTGGGACCGCGGGATTTTCCAGCAGCAGATCGGTGAAGCCGACGATGGCGGCGAGGGGATTATTCACTTCATGGGCGACGCCGGAGACGAGTTGGCCCAGAG
>Ga0210407_10000901_pt1 | contig 30093 bp, 24 predicted proteins | sample IncBWC27MmetaG_FD_150860 | JGI IMG/M metagenome (GOLD analysis project Ga0210407, IMG submission 150860) | Forest soil microbial communities from Barre Woods Harvard Forest LTER site, Petersham, Massachusetts, United States - Inc-BW-C-27-M | ecosystem: Environmental > Terrestrial > Soil >...
TCTGCGCCAGCCAGAAGATGGCCTGCCCGCGAACGTGGGTGCTGGGGTCCGTCCGCGCCATGGAGATCAAGTCCTGGACAGCGTCCGGCTCTTTGCTTTGTGAGAATGCGAACGTGGCTTTCGCCCGGAAGTTGGCGTCGCTGTCGTTCTTTGCGTACTTGCGCAGCAGCTCCAGGCCCTTCTTGCCGCGTTCCACGCCGAGCCAGAAGGCAACGTTGTTGCGCATGGCCTCCGGACGTCCTGGTTGAATCAACTTTTCCAGAGCCGCGTCTGCCGCTGGATTGTCGTGCAGGGCCATGGCCCTCACAGCCTGATTTCCCGGGTCTTTCTTTTCGCTGCCGGCGTCGGGAGCCAGGGCCAATTCCGTAAGCACGGCAACGCTCTGCGCCGGGTCCACGTTTTCCAGCCAGTAGAGCGGCAGATTGCTGAAGTCCAGCGCGCAATCCGGACTGTAGACACGGACCTTGCGCACCTGCTTTTCCTCAATGCGATAAAAGACAAAAGCGTACGGAAACGGTTCCGGCGGAGAGCAATCCGACACCGTTCCGCTGAACGATCCGCCCTTCTCTGATTCGAGCTTGCAGCCCATGCAGCAGCGCGTTCCGTTTTGCGACTTGTTGAAATCAGACCCAGAATCGAAGCAGCACATAGTGCGCTCTTTGGCAGTGGCTGGAATCCGGTATCCGATCCAGGCCGGTGTTGCCTGCTTCTGTCCGACAGATTCAATCGCCGCGTTCAGGCCGCCCGCCGCCGACAGTTGCTCGATTCGGGCATTTGTGACGGACGGCGTCTGGGCGTTGGCGGCCTGGGCCCACCCTGCGATGAGAACAATGAGAAAACGTAATCTGTGTGCGAGATACATACATTCCTCCGGCCCTTACTTGTTCAGAATCTCCATCATGTAGTCAGTGATCTCCGGCGAGCGCATCAGCGATAGCTTTTGTAGCCACGACTCCTTCAGTTCCGGATTGGTCTCTTTACGAGCCAACGCGACCATCTCCTTGGCGGCGCCGTGCAGAAAAAGCGCATTTATCACTTCTTTCTTCGACTCCATATCGCTGGAAGAAGCGGTATAGATCGTGGTCAGCATTTCGCTGCCTTCTGCTCCGCCAAACAGTCCCAGGTCCCTGATTGCGTTCTTGCGGATCTCCGGGTCGTTATCGCTTTTGGCGATCTCGAATATGCCCTGCGCGTCGCCTCCAAGCCCCATGGCATGAAGCAGCGCGGTCTTGGTGTCGGCGTCGTCATTCTGTTTGTAGAGCTGCCGGATCTCGGCGCGTCCGCCCATCAGGCCGAGGTAGTGAATGGCCTCTTTTCGCATCTCGGGAGATTTCTCGTGTTGGGCGGCATCCAGAACATCCGGCTTGTCACCGCATAGCATCCAGGCGTTGAAAATGCTCTTCTTGACCCCCACGTCCGACGACGAGTTGTAAATATCTTTCAAAATGCCACGATTGTGGCTGTTGCCGAACAGCCCGATGTTACGGATGGCGCGCTTCTGCAGGTCGGGATCGTTATTGGTCTTGGCCAGCGACGTCAGAATCTGCTGGGCTTTGTCTGAGTCGCTCTGCGCCAGGACGAACAGGGCCTTGTCCTTCATCTTGGGCGAATAGTTTCCGTGGATAATTTTGTCAAGCAAGGGGATCGCGCGCTCCGGGTCGGTGCCGATCAGGGCGTTGATGGCGGTAATTTTCTCTTCTTCGTCTGAAAAGCTTTCTGGGTTCACTTGCTGATGTAAAGAGGCGCGGATCTCAATTTCCTTAGTTCCTGCCTCTTGCAGCCACTTGCTCGTGGGATAGCTTTTGCGCAAATCCGCGATCACAGCGAGGGCTTTCTCTTTCTGTCCACTCGCATTCAGGGCGTAGGCATACCAATACAGCGCCGCATCGGCGCGCCGGCCTTGCATCTGGGCCACTTGATGGAATCCGCTGGCCGCGGCCTCATACTTGCCGTCATTGAGTGCGTTCGTGGCGGAATCGTAACGCTGTTCTTCTTGTTCGTTGACCTTGCCGGCAACTTGCGACTCAAGAAACTTGGAGCCGGTTCCGTCTGTCTGCGCGAAAGCCGCAAACAAGGGACTGGAACCGACCAACACGACAAACAACAGTATTCTTCTCATGTGCTATAACCTCTGATTTCCGGGAAGTTCGCCATGCGACCGTTGCTCTTGCCCGGCCTTCGACCCGATGATGTGAATCTTGAACAACAACCCCTGCGACTGGATCTGGCGCTGCAATCTCTGCAAATCGGCTTCCGTGAGTTCCGATGGACCGTTGGCGATTTCGGCCAGCACGCGCTCCAGGTCGTCCAGAGTGCGGCTAGTCGCGGGATCGCCGGCCCTTTGCGCGCTTACGCGGTAGAGCCGGTTGGAATCCAGCAGATCTCTCGCTCGCGCCTGCTCGCCGGGAAACTCATGTACATCACCAGGCTCCGCGTGCATGATCTCGATCAAAAGAATCTGCGAACGGTCCAGGTGGTCAGCCACTGCAACCAGAACGCCGCGCTGCACGTCGGCTTCCCTGTTGGTCGCCAACTCCGTCGGAGTTCCTTTAGGCCGCGGCCAGTAGCGGCCCGCAAAAAACGCGCCTGCGACCACCATTGCCATCACTCCAGCGAGTACCCACTTAGGCGGCGAGAGGAACCGCTCAAAAAAGACCCTTTGGCGCTCGGGTAGACGGTCGCGCACATTGAGCCAAATCTTCTGCTCAAAGCTTTCGTGCGGTTCGGGGACTTCAATCGGGACGATCTGTGTCAGCAGCGCGCTGACCCGCTCAAACTCCGTGCGGCAGGCCTCGCAAGCGCTGAGATGCTCGCGAACTTCCGCGCTGTTATCGGCGTCGTCGTAGAAGTGCAGGACGATTTGTTCCTCACTCAAGTGTTTCATTCTGTCTGCCCCGCAAGCGGCCCAAGCTGCTGCCGGAGTTTCTGTACGGCGCGAAAAACGCTGTTCTTGGCCGCGCTGGGCTTCAATTTCATTGCCTGACTGATCTCTGCAATGGACTTGCCTTCCATGTGCCGCATGGTGAAAGCCACGCGCTCCGGAGCGCTCAGCTGGTTCATCGCTTGCATGATCTTCTGTTTTACTTCGGCGCTCAACAGCAAGCGGTCTGGTCCAGGCCCGGTTGCGGCCAACTGCACTTCTTTGCCGCCGCCGTCTTCGAAATCAGGGTCTTCGGTGATCTGATGTGTTTCCTGCACTCTTTTTCTCGCATTCAGGAAGTCCAGCGTGCGATTGACCGCGATCCGGTACAGCCAGGTCCCGAAGTTAGATCGCAATTCGAACCGCGGCAGGGCCTTGTAAGCCCGCAACATCGTTTCCTGCACAATCTCTTCGCTGTCTTGCGCGTTCCCGGTCATGCGATACGCCACGTGGTATATGCTGCGCGAATGACGTTCTACAAGAACGCGAAACGCGTCCCTGTCGCCGGCCAGCACCTGTGCCACGATGGCTGCATCACTAACTTCCATCTGATTAAGTTAGACCGGAATTGCCGGGGACGGTTAGGTTTGTCTTTTCTGAAATCCCGAGCGTAGCGAGCGATCCCTATACTCAGGAAAAAGCCTGGGCCGCGGATTCAAGCGAATGAACACGAATTCCGCTTCTTCAAAGACCCATTCGCATTTATTCGCGTGACTCGTCGCCTGTGTTCTTCGCGATCGCAGGGATCCCTCGCGGCGCTCGGGATTTCAGAGAGAAGCGCACTCCACGGCGCCGGCCACGCGCAACACCGTTGCTTCATCAAAGTGCCTGCCGAGAATCTGCAATCCAATCGGCAGACCGGACCTTGTTTGTCCACAGGGAACGCTGATTCCCGGGACTCCGGCGAGGTCGGCCGTGACGGTATAGATGTCGGCCAGATACATGGCCAAAGGATCGTCAGCTTTCTCTCCCAGCTTGAAAGCAGCGGTTGGCGTTGTCGGAGTGACGATTGCATCCACCTTCTTGAAGGCTTCTTCAAAGTCGCGCGTAAGGAGCGTGCGTACGCGCTGGGCCTTCAGGTAGTAGGCATCGTAGTATCCGGAACTGAGCGCGTAGGTCCCCAGCATGATGCGGCGTTTTACTTCGGCGCCAAATCCTTCGTCCCGGCTCTTGCGATACATTTCGGATATCGTACGCGCCTGAGGCGAGCGGTATCCGTAACGCACACCGTCGAAGCGGGCCAGGTTCGCCGAGGCCTCGGCCGTGGCGATCACGTAATACGTAGGGATGGCATAGGGAGTATGCGGCAGCGAAATCGGCATGATCTCGCAGCCAGCCTGGCGCAACTGTTCGATTGCCGCTTCGATGGCGGCGCGCGTCTCCGCGTCCAGGCCTTCGGCGAAATATTCTTTCGGCACTCCCAGACGCAGGTCTTTCACGGGCCGGGTCATCTCCTGCACGTAGTCGGGAACGGGCAGGTTCGCGGAAGTCGAATCCATGGGGTCGCGTCCGGCGATGGTACGCAGCATGATCGCCGCGTCTTTCACCGTTCTGGTCAGCGGTCCGATGTGGTCGAGCGACGACGCAAAGGCAATCAGTCCGTAACGTGAAACGCGTCCGTAGGTTGGCATGAGTCCAACCACGCCGCAAAATGACGCCGGCTGGCGAATGGATCCGCCGGTGTCGGAACCCAGCGCGGCCACGGCAGTCCCCCCCGCGACCGCGGCAGCGGAACCGCCGCTGGAGCCTCCAGGCACGCGGGTCTTGTCGCGCGGATTGCGCACCGGACCGTACGCTGAATTCTCATTCGACGAGCCCATGGCAAACTCGTCGCAATTGGTCTTGCCCAGCACAATCGCGCCAGCGGCCTCCAGGCGCGCGACTGCGGTGCAATCATAGGGAGGAATAAACTTTCCCAGAATCTTCGATCCCGCCGTGCTCCGGACACCTTTGGTGACCATCACGTCTTTAATGGCTACCGGCACGCCGGCCAAAGGAGGAAGGGTCTGACCTTTGCCGGCCATCTCGTCAATCCGCGCCGCCTGCTGCAGCGCGCGGTCTTCACACAGCGTGAGATAGGCATGGATATCGCCGTCTTCCGCTTTGATCTTCTTATAGAACTCTTCCACCACACTGGCGGCGGAGAACTGCTTTTCCGCGATCGCGGCGCGCGTGGATTCGATGGTGAGGCGGTTTTGCATCAGTATTTAGTAGTTAGTATTTAGTACTTAGCTTGAAATTGCGCGCTTTTCGGTCGTGGCTCTTGAGTCAAGCAGGATCCAGCTCGCTAAGTACTAACCACTAAATACTAAAAACTATTTTTCAATCACCTTGGGCACCTTGAAAAATCCGCCATCGGAATCTGGTGCATTCTGGAGCGCGGCTTCGTTGGACAAGCATGGCAGCAGTTCGTCCTTGCGCATGGCATAGGCAAACTTGTCTTCCGTCGAGTTCGAAGCGCCGAAGCGACCGGAAATCTGGGCCATGGGCGGGACGTTGGTGGTATCCAGTTCATTCAGCCGGTCAATGTATCCCAGAATGGAGTTCAGGTCTTTGGCCAGACGCTCGCGTTCCTGTTCCGTCAGTTCCAGATTGGCCAGGTCGGCGACATATAGGACGTCTTTTTCCGTGACTTTCATAAATAGCACTCAGCATTCAGTCTCTAAACCGACTCTGTGTTCTTGTTTTGCACTATTCCGAGCCATGGTCTATTGCTTTTGATTTGGCTGATTGCTCAGAGCTGATTGCTTTCCATCAAAACGCACTTCGCGCACCATCGGCCCCATCAGCTCGTGAAACACGGCAACGTATCTGGGGCCAAAGCTGAGCAACTGAGAACGCCAGTTTGCGTCCAGGACTTCCACGGTCAGCTTGCCTTCCTGGAAACTGACGGCCCGGGTCCGGGCAGCGACCTCATTACCGCAGACGAGCGGCCACGCCAGCAGTACGGCTTCCTCCGCGGGTTGGGCGCGCAGAAGATCGCTCACGATATTGCGCAGCCCGCTGCGGATAGGTTCCATGGTTCTCCCCGATTCTAGCAAGAGCACTCAGCGCTGAATGCCTTGCTCTTCGTTTTCTTTCCTTCTGGCCGGTGGAGTGGCAAACTGGATTTGCGGCTCGCGTCCGGTGGCTTCCAGGACTTCGCGGATCACGCGGTCGTCAATCTCCGCGGCGTTTACCAGGTCCACCGCGTAGCGGACGATGACTTGCAGACCGTCCAGCGTCAGGCCCAAGCGGCTTTCCGGATCGAACGACTCAATCGTCACGCTCGCAAGTACTCGTTCCATACTCTTGCGCTGCGATTCAATCTGGTCGCGATACTCGGCGAAGATCCGGTTGACGGTTTCCAGCATGATCTTTTCAACCTTGCGGTAATCGCTCCCCGGAGGAAGCGTAAGCGTGACCTCATGCCAGCGGAAGCTGGTGCCCGGAATCTGCTTGAAGATGCCTGCGGGCTGAAAGACCACAGCGTTGGAGAACGCCACCACCCGGCCCGTCGGCCGCGGGCCGGGAATCCCGCTGACTTCCATGATGTGCAGGCGGACCAGCCCGATGTCCATGACGTCTCCGATCACGCCGGAAACCTGTATGCGGTCGCCCACGCGCACGCCGTATTTGCCGATCAAAAAGAAATATCCCACGACGGAGAGAATGACATTTTGCAACGACACGGCAACGCCGGCCGTGGTGAGTCCGGCGAACGTGGCGATGGTGCCGAGCCCGCTGGCGAAAGCAAAAACAATGACCATCACCACAACGCAAATCACAACGATACGGCGTAGCAGCAGGAACTGGTGGCGGCGATGGGCGTCCTGCACATAGCGGAAGGTCATCCGGCGCCACAAGTCGGACAGCGCAAAGACTAATGCCAGCACGATTCCGAGCATGGCCAGCCGCCACAACAGGCCCTTTCCCTGCGCCGAATACTGGACCTGGACGGTGTTCCGCCAGTTCAAGAGATTGCGCTTGTAGAGCTCGAGCAGAATCGCCTGCTTGCCCAGAGGAAGCAGGGCCGCAGAAGACTGCTTGAACTGGGCAGTCAGCCCGTCCAATTCCTTGCGCTGCTGGGCGAACTTGTCAGGTTCCGTGGAATCAGGCTGGGCCGCGAGTTCGTCTCCGCGGCGAGTAAGTTCCCGCGCCTGGGCCATCAGAGGAGTACGCAGGACCTTGCCGGTTTGAGCAAGCGAGTCCGTGGCTTCAAGTGCGCTGTCGATGGCGCCCATTTTTTTTCTGGTCGCAAGGAATTCAACCAGACGCGCATATATACCTGTGGATTCGCCCTTCCGTTCGTCCGGGGTTACGGCTACCGGAGCCGCAGAAACCGGGCTTGCGGCGCTGGCCGCGGCGTTGGTGCTTGTTGGGTTTGGCGTGGTAGCAGAAGCCGGCAGACTATTTGTCAGGGCTTCGACCTGGGCCGTCAACCCGGCCTGTTTCGCGGTACTGGCGGCCGTAGTACTGCTGAAGTCCAGCATGTTGTGCAAGGTTTCCTGGCGCGCGCGCAGCAGATCCACTTCGCTCTGTACTTCGGCGATTTGGGAATCCAGGACGCGGAGCTTCTGTCCGGATGCCGCGAGGGCCTTTTGCTTCAGCCCTGCGAGTTCCTGCTGCGTCTCCTTGGCGGTCTGGTCGGTCTTGGCGGCAAGGTCCAGGAGGTTCTGGTTCGGCTGCGTCACCGGCTCCTGGGGCGCTGTGCCGGACTTGGCCAGCCCCTGCGCCCGGGCCCGCGCAAAATCAAAAGACATGCGCGCCACCTGGTCGGCAATCTGGCGGTTCTCGTTAAAGACAACCGCGTCGCTGGGCTCCCTTACCAATTGCTGCTGCGCCATCACCTGGTGATACCAGAGAATGCTCTGGTTCAGAAAACTAATGATGATCTCGGACTCGCTGGGAACGGGACCGTCTGCAATTGCAAACAGGGACCCAAGAGCAGCGCCAGCAAGAGCCAGAAGGATCGCAAAACACGTCATTCGGTTTGTGCGAACGCGGTACATGTCAATTCCAAGGATATCGCAAGAGCGGCTGGTGGTCCTGGCTCTTCGCTGGCTGATGCTTGCAAGCCGTTCCTACAGGGTTTTAATCTCGGGGCGGACAAAAAATGCCCTTTCACCGCCCGCAGAATCCACAACAGAAAGGGCATTCTTGTATCCGGTTGGGCGAATGATAGCTGCAAAAAAGCCAACGTTAGCCGTGTCATATTTGATCTGAGGGAACGATGTTGAGGACTCTTGAAAGCTGAATGTTCTGCCAGCATCGTCCGCTATGCCTCGTGGCAACCCCCTGTAAATCCAACAACATAGCCGGATTTCCTGAGTCCCGTTTAATGCGCCCAGAAACCGCTGAATAGCCATTTCTTACAGCTTAAGGAAACCAGCTTAGGTTCGCCCACTGGGACAGGTAAGATACGTTGGAATTACTGTTATTCTTTTTGATTTTGCAGTCACAAAGACTAAGTGCGCCGAATGAGGCGCAAGGAGATGGCAAACCACTATGCATAAGCCAGTGAAGCATGCGGAAAAAGCTCTCACCGTTGTCGCCCGAGGCGCATGGGCTGTTTTTGATCGAGTCAACCGCATCAAACCGAACGCCTCCTTCACTCCCAAATGGTCGGACAAGCCGCTCTTGAAATCCTGGGAAAAAACCAAACCTCCGCTCGGGTGGCCGCGCAGCACGGACTCTTTATGTCCCAAGTGCGTGCCGGAAATCCGGCAGCAGATCGTGGACGGCAAACTCCCCCACGAAATCCTGCTGAACGAAAAGGCCGGCGAGATCAAGGCCACCATTGTGGAGCGCGACGGAAAAATTCTAATGGTGAAAGATTGCCCCAAGCACGGCCACTTTGAAGACGTGATGGCCGTGGACGTGGATTTCTTCAAGCACCTCGAAGAAGTTTTTCCCGGCCGCGATATCCTCGCCCATAATGACGAGAAGTTGCACAATCACGGCAGTAGCACGGTAAAACATGGCCGCGGTTCCGTCCTCACGATTGATCTGACCAACCGCTGCAACATGATGTGCGATCCCTGCTTCATGGACGCTAATCAGGTCGGTTTCGTGCATGAGCTGACATGGGAAGAAATCAAGACGATGCTGGACAACGCCATCTCGATCAAGCCGCGGCGCCAGATGTCAGTACAATTCTCCGGCGGCGAGCCCACGCTCTCTCCGTATTTCCTCGACGCCGTCCGCTACGCCCGCGAAGTTGGATACAACTCCGTACAGGCCGCGACCAACGGAATCGAGTTCGCGAAATCTCCGGAATTTTGCCGCCAGGCGGCGGAAGCGGGCCTGCGTTACGCTTACCTGCAATTTGACGGCATCGGCAACGCGGCCAACTCACATCGCCAGGTCGGCAACCTGTTTGACGTGAAACTGCGCGCCATCACCAACCTGCACAACAACGGCGTGGACATTGTTCCGGTCACTACGATCATCAACGGCATCAACAATGAGCAGGTCGGACGCATCATTCAATTCGCGCTCGATAATCCGAAGACCATCAGTTTCCTCAGCTTCCAGCCGGTTTCGTTTACCGGTCGCGATGAAGAAATCACCGACGACCGCCGCCAGGCCCAGCGTTACACCCTGAGCCATCTGGCGCACGACGTCAAGAACCAGACCGGCCTGGGCGAGCCCACGCGCGATTGGTTCCCCATTTCCTTCATGTCAACGTTCTCCGACTGGGCGGACCTGATCCACGGTCCCGCCGCCGATTGGGGACAACTAAGCTGCGGATGCCATCCGAACTGCGGCGTAGGCATGGCGGTGATGATCGATAAAGAGACCAAAGAAGCCGTTCCGGTCACCGCGTTCCTGAATGGCGACAACCTGGCCAAGGACGTGGCCAAAGTCAACGACGCCGGCCGCGGGCGCTTTCTTTCCGTCGTCGGAATGGCGCTGGCGTTAATGAAGAATTACAACCCGTACCAGTCTCCCACGCATTTCAAGCTGACGGACCTGCTCAAGAAATTCGACAAGACCTTCGGCGCCACCAAGTCGGCGGACAAGAAATACGGCAGCGTAGACGGCGAGCGCACGATTGAAGATATCAAGAAACGCCGCCAGGACCGCTGGAACTTCCTGTTCATCGCCGGTATGTGGTTCCAGGACTTGTACAACTACGATTTCCGGCGTACCGAGCAGTGCATCATTCCCTACGCCACGCAGGAAGGCGAGATCAGCTTCTGCGCGTACAACACCGGCGTAGGCTGGCGCAATATCATCGAAAAGATGCACATGACAGCCACGCTGACCAAGTGGTATGAAGAGCACGGACGGCATGAGATCTTCGCCGGCGGCAAGAAGGTCGGCATGAATGACGAAGCCCACAAGCTGCGCCTGAATGAAGACCATGTCCACGCCGGCCGCAATACTACGCTGGATGATCTGGGCATCGCCAAGACGGCGCGTGAAGAAAAGTTGCGCGCCCGCGACGAGAAAATCAAAAAAACCGCCGAAGATGCCCGCATGGAAGCACTCTACCGCGAGCACATTCTGCAGGAGCCAAAGCCGCAAGGCGGGTTCGTGCCTCTGGGCGCTATCGCTCCGGCCAATGGCAACGCCAAGCCTGCACCGGCCAAGCAGAAGGAAGAAGTCTTCGGGGATTAAGTTCGGGATTTACCGCAAAGGTCGCGCAGGGCGCAAAGGATTTTCTTTTGCGCCCTTTTTCATTTGCGATAATCGTTCTTTGCAAATATCAATCGATCACGAGGGAGGCATGGTGACTAAGTACTGCCGGATAGCGCGTTTCCGCCCCGTCTCACCGTTGCGTCCATCGCGTCCTTTGCGGTGGATGGTCCTCTTGCTCGTCGCCGCTCTCGCTGGCTGCTCCGGTGGAACACCAAAGCACCCTACATGGACCAACGCCACCGGCGCCGAGCAGTATGAACGCCTGATGTGGCAGGCCATTCAGGACAAGAAGTGGACAGAAGTAGAGCATCGATTGGCGCCGACATTTTCAGGCGTGAATTCGAGCGGCCAGGCGCTGGACCGCGCGGGCTGGCTGGAACTCTGCAAGAATCTGCAACTCAAGGATTACTCTTTGGGCGATCTGACCGTCCAACCGGCGGGAGCGGACATGGTGGTGACGTATATCGTCCATTTTAACGCCACCGATAGCGGGCACCCGGCCCCAGCCAACGGCCTCCGCGTGGTCTCGGTGTGGCAGGAGATAAAAAAAGGTTGGGTGCTGATCGCGCAGTCGCACACGCCGATCGCTGGCAGCATCTAGCAGCAATTAGCAAATAGCAATTGACAATTAGCCAAAATGAGCACAGACAAGAAAACTATCCAGTTCCGCTCAGCGCTTCTGCGCTGGTTCCGGAAGGAACAGCGCGATCTGCCCTGGCGCCGGACCAAAGATCCCTACCGGATTCTGGTTTCTGAAATCATGTTGCAACAAACGCGGGTCGCGGTAGTCAAGGACCGCTACCGGCAGTTCTTGCGGCAGTTTCCCAACGCCAGGAGTCTGGCCAGGGCGCGCGAGCAGTCTGTCCTGGCAGCTTGGAGCGGGCTGGGCTATTACCGCCGCGCGCGGGCGCTCCGTGCAGCTGCAAAAAGCGTTGTTCAAAACGGTGAATTTCCGGGTTCGGCGGAACGCTTGATGCAGCTTCCCGGCGTGGGACGTTATACCGCCGCTGCCGTGGCCAGCATCGCTTTCGGGGAACCCGTGGCTGTGGTGGACGGAAACGTAGAGCGCGTGCTCGCACGTATTGCCGGTCGCGGGCTTACCCATGAGCAAGCGTGGCAATCCGCGCAACAACTGCTCGAGGCCAGGCATCCAGGCGAGTCCAACCAGGCGATGATGGAACTGGGTGCGATTATTTGTCTTCCCGGAGAGCCGCTGTGCCAGCAATGTCCCGTTGCCCGGCACTGCACTGCCCGCGGGGCGATGACGAAAAGCAAGCCTAAGCCCCGGCTGAAGGCCACACTCTGCTACGAGCTCGCACAACAGCACGGCCGGGTCTTCCTTGAGCAGCGCAAAAGATCTGCGAGCCTCATGCCCGCTATGTGGGAATTGCCGCTACGGACGGGTAACACGATCAAGAGACGCCAGGCGCCGATCTTGTGCGTGCGCCACGCAATCACCACTACCGATTACACGGTGCGGGTGTTTGCCGGGAAGATATCGAATGACACATCGGGGCGCTGGGTCCCTTTGCGGTCCGTCGAAAAGCTGCCGCTCACAGGACTGACGCGCAAGATTCTGCGCAAGCTCGAGCTATTGCCCTAGGCTTACAATGGAAGCCGGGAGCAAAACAGGGAACCATGATCATCTTGCGCAACCTGATGTTGCTTGTGACATCGTGCCTGGCGCCCCTGATGGTAGGCGGACAGAGCGCGACACCTGCCCACACGCGCGCTCCTCAATCCACGGTATCGACTGATTGCACCCGCGAAACGGCGAAGGTTCCCAGGGGCTTTACGCGCGTCTACATTGGCCAGCGCAATGGCCAGGACGGACCAGGCGCGTCCTGGAGCGATGCGCGGGACGGCAGCACGGCCGAGAGCTTCGATAAGGTCCTGCGTTGCTTTTCGGAGGGCTGTCAGGACTCTGATAATCGCGGCAAATCAGTCCCCAAAACAGAAAAGCTGATCGTTTGCATTGGGCCCGGAGTGTTCCAGAGCAACGGTACCTATGACTATATTATCAACGTTCCACACACCAGCCATAAAGGTTTCACCCTGGGGAGGGAATGGAAGATCCATGGTTCCGGAGTAGCGCAGACGACAGTGCAGCTCATCGCGTACCGGCGGTCCGTTGAGCCCAAGGACCCGGAGATCCTGCCAGCCCGAACGGGGCACGGTCTGGTGTTCAGCACAAATTCAGACGGAGCATCCGGGATTGAGATTTCCGACCTGACGGTTGACGCAAATTATCCCTATCTCAAAACGCTGGCCCAAAAGGAAGGTGTCCAGGCACTGAATCTGGAGGCCATTCATTTGCGGGCCGACGAAGGCGGCCACTGGATCCACAACGTAAACGTCATCCATGCATCAGGTGAGATAGGCACAATTTCCGGCATGTTTGAAACATTTCCCGTATGGATTGCTTCGGTCCGGGCCAAGTCAACTCCGGCGGACAACAGCGGGAACATCATTGAGAATGTGACGATGAGTCAGTTTCACGGCGGACTGTGCACTGCAATCGCCGTAGCCAATGCCACGGCGGAAGTGAGAAACAACGCGGTCAATGGCTATCAGATTGGCTACGGCGGATGGTCCATGGGGGCCGCGTGGTTCCATGACAACATCGCCAGCGGCACGGATTACGGCTTCAACATAGACAGCCTGAACAATGACGGCGTCAGGATTGAGTCGAACCAGATTATTGCGCCAAGGAAATATGGCTTCGTGATAGGCGGGGGCGGGACTTACAGGAACTTCATCCTTTCCCATAACACCATTCAGATCAAAGACGGAGGCGTGATCGGAATCCTGTTTCGGGGGAACGTCACCAAGTCGGTCATTGCCGAAAACACTCTGCTCGCGGACCGTGCTTCGACCGGAAACGCGATTGCCATCAAGAACGCCTCCGCCGGCCATCAGACTGGACCCAACCTGGATAATACCTACCAATCCAATCGCATTGACAGCAGTCTGAAGGCGGTCTTTTACGCTCCGTCGCGCCAGTCTCAGAACTGCTTCTTCGGCAACGTGGACGAGCAGGGCCGTCCCCGCAGCGATCTGAAAGACAATCATTCCGGACCGTGCGTTGCGATGTCGCACTGACCACGACGCCTCCATAAACTTCGCTACGATCTGCCAAAGGACCCCGGAGGCATGGAACGATCCATTTAGAATGGGTCTTTTTAGAATGTGCGTTTAAAATAGGTCATTTGGAGGGAACGATGCCCGTGCTGGAAGCTGGAGTTGCCGCACCTGAGATTTCCCTTTCCTTTACGGATGGCCGCAAATTCTCACTCAGCGAAGCGCGGAAACACGGTCCGGTGGTCGCCGCTTTTTTCAAGGTGAGCTGTCCGGTGTGCCAAATGACTTTTCCTTTTCTGGAGCGCATATTCAAGGCGTACAGCAAGAGCGGTAAATTCACCCTGGTGGGCATCTCCCAGGACAAAGCCAAAGACAGTGAGGCGTTTAGCCGCGAGTTCGGGGTGACCTTTCCGGTGGCGCTCGACGATCCAGGCAGGTATCCTGCGTCCAACGCTTACGGCCTGACCCATGTGCCTTCCATCTTTGTGATTTCTCCCGAGGGCGAGATTGAATCGTCTACCGTGGGCTGGTCCCGGCCGGACACAGAGCAGTTGAGCCATAAACTGGCCGCGCTGAGCAACATTGGGCCAATTCAGCTTTTCCGCGCTGGCGAAAAAGTCCCGGAGTTCAAACCCGGCTGAGAATCCAAGAATTGATCCGCGGTCGGCGGTTATGGTTACAGGAGTTCGGTCTGCTTCGCAGGAAAACCCGCCTCATGTTGCGGACGAGGCGAAGGAATGAGAAGCCTGGACGGTGGCGCAGCGCCCGGTCCTGCGAGTCACTTCGGTAACCGTGGGAAGATTCAAGTTATTTGAGAAATTGAGATAAAATCCGGTCTCCCTCAAAGATTGTTGGGCCGCCATGGCATTTCCGTTTCTGCAACGTGGGAACTTGATCGAATCAGCCCGCCACCTCTCGCTGGCGAGCGAAACTCCCTCCATTGCGCTTGAAAACCTGGTTACCGGAATTGACAACGTCCGTCACGATGTCTTCCTCAGTCCCAAATTCGCCGATGTTGCGCGCGCGCACCTGTTTAGACTCATGGCCAAGCATGGCGACGTGGAAGAATTGGCGTCGGAGCCTCTGGCGCCCGCGCGGTCGGTAGGGCGGATAGGGCCAGTTCCCTCGATGCTGGGCCCCAGGGCCGCTGATCCGGCAGATTATCGCCGGCTGCTGGCTGAGTTGCACATGGCAGCCCTGAATCGGGCCAAGACGGAAAACAACTTCATGCTCGACCTCCTCTTCCGCCTTGCGGTGATCAAGTTTCTGAGAACGGAGATGCTCAACCAGTACAACCGCGTGCTGGAACGTTGCCGCGCCCGGGTGAAGCTCTTTGAAGGGCCGCGGGAGCCCAACAGCCCCAGAGCGTTAGCGGTACGTGAGCGCTTTTCCAGCTTTCAGGTCAATAAGAAAGCGGTCATGCGGCGCGCCGGCCAGGACCTGTTCTTGAATCTGCGCGAGATAGAAAAAGAAACGGTGGCCAAAACCAGGCGGTCGCTGTTTGGAGAAGCGCAAGGCTCTGCCCACGATTACTTTCTCAATCGTCTGATTTTCGCGGAAGACGCGCGGGACGATTTTCTCAATGCTGAGCATTACGTGATGCTGGGCAACTACGAGCGTGATCCGGACCGCTTTCAGAGCCTGCTGGAGATTTCGGCCGCGTATCTGAAGAGTCTGGGCGTGGTGGGCGAAGGCGAGGAATTCATCGCGGATGCGATTCTCAACGTCCCCGATAACGCCCAGGAGATCATGGCAGCGGGCACGCCAGACGAATCCACTCCCAAAGGCAAGGCCCAGAGGGTGCTCCTCAATGCCTGGCTGGAACGGCTGGAGCGTGAAGGCGTGATGGAACACGTGCTGGCTTCTTATGAAGCCGCACCTCTTCTGGCGCAGTATTTCCCGCCGGTGAACCCGCAGCAATTGAAAAATGCGCTCATTGTCCGCAGCGAACGCAAGCGCGTGGAAAGCCTGCTGGAAGAGCATGGCAAGATGTCTGCCGATGGACTCAACCAGGCGGTAAAGAAGGTGGAGGGCTGTAAGGGGGTGGAACGCGCCAAAGTTGCGGGCCGGTTCTTTGCCGACTTTATCCGCTATCATCGCGACTTTCGCCGCATGGAAGCGCTGACGACGGCCATGGACAGCGTGAACATTCTGACCAGCGCGAAATTCCGCGAGCTTTCCGCCATCAACAATACCCTGTATGAGTTCCTGCTGCCGGAGGAACAAAAGCCGGCGGAAGACAAGGTCATCAGTCACGTCGTGCTGAAGGCGGACATTCGAGAATCCACTACGCTCACGCGCACGCTGTCCGAGCGGGGTCTGAATCCGGCGTCCTATTTCAGTTTGAATTTCTACGACCCCATCAACAAACTGCTGCCCAAGTACGATGCCAGGAAAGTATTCATCGAGGGCGACGCCGTCATCCTGGCTTTGTTCGAGTATGAAGGCGGTCCGGGCCTGGGCGTCGCGCGGGCCTGCGTTCTGGCCAAGGAAATTATTGAAATCGTCACCGCGTACAACGAGCGCTCTCTCAGCATGGGTCTGCCCAGCCTGGAACTGGGTATTGGCGTCACCTATGAAGACTCCGCCCCCATGTACCTGATGGATGGCAACCAGCAGATCATGATTTCCCGCGCAATCAACGAAAGCGATCGCCTTTCCTCGTGCAGCAAAGGCATGCGCAAGCTGTTGGAAGGCCGCGAACTGCTGTTCAACGTGTTTGCCTTCAAAACTGTGGAAGACGCGCACACTGGAGGGAATCCCGACGAATTCCTGTTGCGCTACAACATCGGCGGGATTCACATTAACGAAGCCGCATTTCAGAAGCTGCGCGGCGAGGTATCGCTTCAAGGCTACGATCTCCAGGTGCCCATGATCTGGGGCACAACCAAGGTGCGTGTTTATAGTGGCGTTGTGCCGGTGGGGCAAGGATTGTTCCACCGCATTGTGGTCCGCCACGGGCGTGTTGCCCATATAGACGTCCGCGATTTCAGCCTCAAGCAGACGACCGACCGTTCCTACTACGAAGTCTGCACCCATCCGCAAATCTATGCCGCTATTGAGAGGGCCCAGGAAACCGCGGAAGCCGCGGCCACCTGAGTTTGGCGTAACGATATCGTAGTAAACTGGGCCTGATGAGCGTCCTCGGGAAAAAGGCGTTGTTTCTTCTTCCTGTTCTTCTCTGGGCCACGGGCGTGTGTCCCGCACAAGCGCGCGCCAAGGCACCGCCGGCCAGCGCGGTTCCCGCGCCTGGCCCCAACACCAACTCCGCTGCTGAAGACATTTCCGGGATGTACGGCTTTCTGAGAGACGGCGAGTTCCTGCAAATCAATCTGGAACCGGACGGAGTGTCGGGATATATCTCCCGGAAGGGCGAACTGGAAAGCGATCGCGGTTCTTTTCTCGACCAGTTCTTCTCGAGCGCATCCGTCCGCGGACATGACGTTCTGTTCGCCACCAAGCCAGTGCACGGCGTGTGGTTCGAATTCAAAGGAAAGTTTGAGCGCGGCAAAGCCAAAAACAAAACTGAAGACGGCTACTACGTGTTGCATGGCACGCTCACCGAATTCACAACGGACGCGAACAACAAGACTACTTCCCGCGCGCGCGAAGCGGAATTCAAGCTGCTCGGGCAGCCGGGTGATGAACCGTCATCCGCTCCTGCCAAACCCTAAGCACGAGACGTTTTCCGGCCGGAGCCGGCAAGAACCTTGCAGCACTCCTTTCTGTGCCAACTCAAATGGCAGCGCACATCGGAGGTGGAAATTCACCCAGCTTTTCCACTTTTTCCAACAGAAAAGGTACTTTCTCCACAGGTTATCCACCGCGCAAGCCTTCATATCTCTTGAATCCGTTAAGCTCTTCGTACATAGTGCTTGCACACGAGCGTGAGATGTTCAATGACAGGAACGCTTCAAAACGCGGCCCTAGATGGGTCCGGATTTGAAGGCGCGCTCTAACGAGTGCATCGGGACTTAATCTGCGTAATCGTCTGGCGGCCTGGGGCCGCGGACATTCATGTTCATCTGCGGGGCGCACGAACGTGCGGCACCCTAAGATGAAGCGCAAGAGAAGTCCGGCGTAACCTGGGATGCCGTGCGGCAACACGCGGCGCCAAGAACATCCACTCCAACACCCGGTCTGTATGGCTGGTACAGACCGGGTTGAATTTTGCCTGATCAATCTTTTCATAGAGCGCCTCCGGAGCAACCATGGAGGCGCATAGGGCGACTTTCGCCTGTTTTCACCCCTGTTTTCTAGGGTAGAATTAGGGAGTAAATCAGTACCGGGAAACCCTGAATGGCCACAACCGATTACAGTCTGGATCGCGGGTTGCCGGCCAGCATAGATGCTGAGCGAGCCATCCTGGGCGCCATTCTTCTGGACAACCTTGCCTATCATCAGGCGGCCCAGGCGGCGCTGCTGGCGGAAGATTTTTCGCTTGATTCGCACCGCCGCATCTACCTGCGGATGACGGAATTGTGCGAAACCGGGCGGCCGGTTGATTTTGTCACTCTCTCCGAGCAACTGGGCCAGCACAAGGAAATTGAGTCCGTCGGCGGCGTGGCCTACGTGACTTCGCTCACTGACGGCCTGCCACGCGTCAAGAACATTGAGCAGTACGTCAAGATCGTCAAAGACAAAGCGCTGCTCCGCAGCCTGATTCATGCCGCCACCAGCGCCATCCAGACGGCCTATGAACAGGAAGCTCCAGCGGAAGAGATCATAGATTCCGCCGAGTCCGCCATCTTCCAGATCGCCGAGCACCGGATGGGCCAGGGATTCGTGGCCATTCCGGACATCGTGAAGAGTTCTTTCGGCTCGATTGACCGGCTCCTCGAGCAGGGCCAGCAGATCACCGGGCTGAGAACGCATTTTCAGGAACTGGACAACCTTACCAGCGGTTTCCAGAAATCCGATCTCATCATCATTGCCGCGCGCCCTTCCATGGGCAAGACGGCCTTCGCCGTGAACATTGCCGAGAACGCGGCCATCAGCGACAAAAAAGTGGTGGGCCTGTTCTCGCTGGAAATGTCGCGCCAGTCGCTCATCTTGCGCATGCTGTGTTCGCAGGCCATGGTTGATTCCCACAAAGTGCGCACCGGGTTTTACTCCCGTGAAGACCGCGGCAAGCTGGTGGACGGCCTGGCCGCGTTGATGGATGCGCCTATCTTCATTGATGACGCGCCGGGCATTTCCATTTCCGAAATGCGCGCCAAATGCCGCCGCTTGCAGCAGGTGCGAGGCCGGCTGGACCTGGTGATTGTTGACTATCTGCAACTGGTGGCGGCAGCGCCCGCCGGCGGACGCCGCTATGAGAACCGCACCCAGGAAGTTTCCGCCATCTCCCGCGGCCTGAAGATGATGGCCAAGGAAATGAATTGTCCCGTAGTCGCGCTCTCGCAGCTAAGCCGCGCTCCCGAAGCGCGGACCGGCAACAACCGTCCACAGCTCTCTGATCTGCGCGAGTCCGGCGCCATTGAACAGGACGCGGACGTGGTCGGGTTCATCTTCCGCGAGGAAGTCTATAAACCGGACGATCCGGACCTCGAAGGCAAAGCAGAATTGATCATCGCGAAACAACGTAACGGCCCCACGGGCACGGTACGGTTGGCGTTCGTCAAGCGTTCGACGCGCTTTACAGACCTGGCCGATGACACCTCACCGCCAATGGATGTGTACTGAGTTGCCCTTGCTAAACTCCGCCAAAAACCTGGGGGCCTAGGCGGGGGCCGGGGACAATTCCTGTCAAGCCGGCGCAGGCGGGCCGTGGGCTGGCCGGAAACCAGACCCTTTGCTGGGAGGCGCGGGCGGTTTTTTGGTCCTGCCGGCCAGGTCTTCCTGCTTTACAATTAATTACAGTGCTAATGACGAAATATGCATCCAACAGAGCACTGTTAGCGCGTACGCTTAGTGGGTCGTAGTTCGCCCGGCGGGAGGTCAACCATGTTTCCTAGATTCTCGATGCTGTTTTGCATGCTCGTTCTGGCTTGCAGCCTCTGTTTTGCACAAACCGCCTCCTCGCCTTCTGCATCCCCTTCGGCTTCAAATGACAAGCCCGCGGCTGGCAGCGATCAAGACGACAAGAGCGTCAAAGACGACAAGAGCGCCAAAGACGACGACATCGGCTTCAAGCCCGGTTCGGGGATTAATGACGTCAACTCTATCGGCCGGCGCAATGTAGGTTGCGACCGCGGATTTGCCAACTGGTACAGCCTGGAGAGTCAGGTGGCCATGGGCCGGCAGTTTGCGCAGCAGGTAGACCAGACCTCCAAGCTGATTACCGATCCCAAAGTGAACGAGTACGTGAACCGGATTGGCCAGAATCTGGTCCGCAATTCCGACTCGAAGCTGCCATTTACCATCAAGATTCTGGATGACGAGACGCCGAACGCGTTTACCCTGCCTGGCGGATTCATGTACGTGAACTCCGGCGCAATCCTTACGGCCGACAACGAAGCCGAGCTGGCCGGCGTGATGGCGCATGAGATTGGCCATGTGGCGGCCTGCCACATCGCCCGCCAGAACACCCGCGGCGCGCTGGCGCAGATTGCCACCATTCCCCTGATTTTCCTGGGCGGCCCTTTGGTCAACCTGGGGATCAGTGAGGCCATGAACCTGGCGGTACCCGCGACTTTCATGAAATTCAGCCGTAACTTTGAGGCCCAGGCGGACTATCTGGGCGTCCAGTATGCGTATAAGGCCGGCTATGATCCGGTAGGCATGATCAACTTCTTCGAGCGGATTGAAGCGCTGGACAAAAAGAAAAAGGGCTTCATTACCAAGGCGTATGAGAGCCATCCGCAGACGCCGGACCGCATGGCGAAATCGGAAAAGGAGATTGCCAGCATTCTTCCGGCGCGCGACCAGTATATTGTGGACACATCGGACTTTCAGGCCACCAAGGCGCGGCTGGCGGCAGTACTCAATAAACACAAGCTCCCGGACGAGAAAGAGGAGCATCCGAACCTTCGCCGGACAGCTGATGCTCCCAGCAACGATAAGAACCCAAAAGATGACGACCGTCCAACGATCAAGCGGCGCCCCTCTTCTCCGAATGAAGCGCAGCAGTAGAACATTAAAAACATTTCAGAGCAGCGGCCGCCCTCTTCCGGGTATCAATTTTTTCTGCGACTCTTGCCGCAGAGTTTGCGTCTAAGACATGTGCCCCCCCTGCATTTCTATGGTTTCCAACTGCGCCAACCCGGGTTGCTCGAAATCGCTCTTGCGGTTGCAGGGAGGCAGGATCTTTGGTTTTCGCACCACGGCCAAGCGCATTGAGCACTTCTGGCTTTGCGTCCGTTGCGCCAGGGAATTCACACTGCAGCACAAGGACGGCAAGGTGGAACTTGTACGGACGCACCGAAAATCCGCTTGACGTTCTTCCAGCAATCACCGCAATCGCCATTGCAGCGGCGGAATTCCTGCCGCCGCTTACAATAAGCGCATGACTCCTCACCCACTGGCGGAAACCGCTCGCCGCGACACAATGCTCTTCAGTGAGATCGTGAGCATTGCCATTGACTCCTTCCGCGCCAGCAAAGTCCGGTTTGTGCTGACTGCGCTGGGCATGGTGATCGGCACGGCGTCGTTGATTGTGGTGGTGACCATTGGCCTCACCGGCAAGCAATATGTGTTGGGCCAGATCCAGGGCATTGGCGCCAACATGATCTACACCTACTACCAGGCAGGCGGGAATGAAACCGTCAACGCGGGCACCATCAGTGACTCTTTGACGGTAGAGGACATGAAGGCGGTCCAGCAACAGGTTCCGGGAATTCAGGCGGCTTCTCCCATGTTGGAACTGCACGACCGTATTGCGATTGGCTCGGGCAAAGAGCGCGACACACTGGTTCTGGGCGTCTCTCCCGGGTACTCGATTGTGCGCAACCTGGAGGTCCGGACCGGGCGTTTTTTTGACTCCGAAGACTCGATGGCCCGTGCCCACGTCGCCGTGGTGACGCAGCAGTTTGCGCGGACCGTGTACGGCAGTGAAGATGACGCCGTGGACAAGGTCGTAAAGATCTTTGGCCTGCCGTTTACCATTGTGGGCACGTTTCGCGAGCGCGTGGAGACGTTTGGCCAGTCGGAAATTGCCGGCGATACCATTCTGGTGCCCTACAGCGTTGGCCGTTACTTTGCTCCCAATGACGCGGTCAAACAGATTTTCTTCTCCATGAGCGACGCCGGAGAAGTGCCCCAGGCCACGATCCTGATCAAGAGCGTGATCCAGTCACGGCACCGGCCCGAATCGGTGTACCGCGTGGAAAACCTGACGCAACTGATCCAGGTCGCATCGCGGATAGCCAATGCACTTACCGTCGTGCTGCTGTCGATCTCTTTGATCGTGCTGATCGTCAGCGGGATCGGGATCATGAACATTATGCTGGCCAACGTGCGCAATCGCATCAAGGAGATCGGCATCCGCAAAGCGATCGGCGCCACGCGGCGCGAAATCAAACTGCAATTCCTGACCGAGGCAGTGCTGATTTCCCTGGCTGGCGGAACGGTGGGAACGATTCTTGGCCTGGCGCTTCCATTTTCCGTGCGCTTCTTTACCGAATATCGCATTCCTATATCGGGGCTTTCGGCGATTATCGCCATCACCGTTGCGTCATTGGTCGGGGTAATCTTTGGGACCCTTCCGGCGACGCGCGCTGCCCAGCTTGATCCGGTGGAAGCGCTGCATTACGAATAGAACTTGGTTGGTATCTTTTAATAATGTGCCGTCGCTTCGCGCGGGCAAAAAACCAAAAGCCGGGCTGGTTGGCCCGGCTTCAGTGGCGTTATGAAATGATGCGGTTACATCACCAAAGCCAAACTCTCAAGTTCCTTGTGCAGGGTCTCCACGTTGCAGCCTGTGCCTTCAATGCGGCCTGCGGCATCCAGCGCGGTCTCTGGAGAAATGCCGTAGCCGCGGCCTGTCAGGAACATCTTCAGGAGTTCCGCGGTCTGGAACGAATCCAGACCTCCCTGTAACAGTTCGCTCCGAAGCGCCGCTACTTCAGCTACCGAAAATTTCTCTCCCATAAGTCACCTCCGAACCTTACACCTGTGCTTACTTGTTATAAGCATTAGACACGTAGAACATCGACTTTGTTGCACAAAAATTTAATTTAAGTTGCACGCAGGTAACATCACTTAAGTAATTGCACATCTTTAAGGCGAAGAAGCGCGGCTGGCGGGGCCGCGCCTCACGAAACTTATTCCCAACATTACAAAACTTTATTCCGCCATTTTGCTGAGATGCACGTCAAAGTTTTCTTTCGGCAGCAACGAGGTCAACTCGAACGCCTTGAACCTGTCGCCGGTAATTTCCCGCTGGCGATATAGTCCGGGCTCGCTGTCCACCACTTCATGCGTGGCCTGCCAGCTTTCCACGAACTGCTGCGCCTCTTTCGAGCTGACTTCAACTCGCGTACCGGGCATGGTCAGCGCTTCCGCAGCGTACGATTCCAGCAACTTGGGCCAGTACTTGGCCAAAAGCGCGTTGCTGGCGAATATATCGGCCCAAATGATGTGTCCCTTTACTGCTATAACGACTCCAACGGCATTTTGTTCCCGCAATTGTCGGGCTGCGCTTTCATAGGACTTTTGCATGGGCGCGACAATCGAATCCACTTCCTTCTGAATAAGCGGATTTTCGCGGGTTTTCGCGTAGGAAGTGGTGCTGTTCAGCGTAGCGTACACGCGCAAGTCGCTGCTGCTCGGACCCACCCCGCCGCCGCCGCCGTTAATCGCGGCCTTCGGCGCAGCGGCTTCAGCCATGGCGGTCTTGGAACGGCCCACTTCGTCCCATACCTGTTGTTGCTGTTTGTCGGCCATCACTTTTTTGCGCACGCTTGGCTGGGCCATAACGGAGGCGTGCGTGTCGAACTTGGCCGAGCTTTCCACCCAGCGACCGTGTTCCACGCAGAATACGGAGAGGTCCACGGGATCGCTCTCGGCGGGCACAATCCTGTCTTTGCCGACCACGCGGTCCTGTTTGCCTCCTGTCACAACTTCTCCGGCCAGCAGGATCAGCGGGCGTTTGGAATTGTTGACCAGGACGAGCCGGTTGACTTCCGCGCCATTCACTTGCTGGTACGTTGGCGCCGGACGCCGCCGCATCATCCCGGCGATCTTGCCGACTTCGGTTACTACGACTTCGCCGGTCCGCATGCCTTCATCCAGGGTCAGAAAGCCGCTGGTATCGTGGACGCTGTCCGCGACCACTGGGAAGATTGTGAGGTCGCCGTGCGTAATCGGCGCCAAAACCCGGTACGTCCCGGAAGCCGGTGCTGCATTGCCCGCTGCGCCCGGTCTTGCCGCAGCCAGCAACATCATGGTTGCCAAGGACAAAAATGTTCCCCAGACCATCAGGTGTTTCATGGTTGACTCCTTCTCGTTTTTCTCCCGGTTGTCCGAGGAACGCGAAAAGACAGACTTCTTGCAGGTAAAATTGGTAGTATCCGCATATTGGTATGGCCCCTGGGTCCAAACCGCTTGCAACGTCACTGGCCGCCGTCAGCGCACTCTTTGACAAGAGTTGCGGGACGCGATACGGCCTGACCGTTGTCGTCTTCCAGCAGATTCTGGAACAGGTCGCAGCCAAATACCTTCCCAGCGCCGACCCGGCACAGAAGCTCAAACTCTGGCAGGAACTCCGGATCGAAGAACTGGCCCTCGCCCGCGGATGCGCCGCCGGCCACGAACAGGCCTGGCAGGAGTTCCTGACCCGCTATCGCGAGAAGCTTTACGACATAGCCCGCGGAATCACCAAAGAAGATTCCAGCGCCCGCGACCTCGCTGACTCTCTCTACGCCGACCTCTACGGCACGTCCGAACGCCAGGGCCAGCGGCTTTGCCGGCTCAGTTCCTACATGGGCCGAGGCTCCCTGGAAGGCTGGCTGCGGACCGTTCTGGCCCAGGAATTCGTCAACCGGTATCGCAAACAAAAGCGCCTGGTGAGCCTTGAAGAGCAGCAGGAAGAAGGCGTACAGTTTTCTTCAACAGATCATCTGCCTCAGGGACCAATCGACGGCCGTTTAGGGGCGGCCACGGATGAAGCCCTGGAGCGGCTTGCCGCCGAGGACCGGCTGGTCCTGGCTGCATACTATCTGGACGACCGTACTTTGACCGAAATCGGCAGGCTTCTGGGGGTCCACGAATCCACAATCAGCCGCAGGCTGGAAAAGCTGCTTAAGACCTTGCGTAAGCAGGTCATAGCGGGCCTGCAAGCCCGCGGGATGGACCGCAGCCAGGCAGAAGAGGCCCTGGAAGCCGATGTCCGGTACCTGGTGGTGGACGTAAAGAGAAAGCTGCAAGAAAATCAATCTGCGGCGTTCCAACAGAATAAGGGTTCTGATTGACCATTTGAGATCATTAGAAGATGACAAGGATTTCCAACACGTTGCGTCAGAGGCTTGGGGCCAGGCCCGCGCCAGTGCCACACCCGGAAGCCGACGTACTGGCGGCCTATCTGGAGCGCGGTCTGCCTGCGGCGGAACGCGACCAGGTGCTGCGGCATCTGGCAGCCTGCGCAGAGTGCCGGGAAGTAGCCGTCCTGAGCCTGCCGCCGGAGTCTGAGTCACCGTCGTCCCTGGTCCGGCCAGTCGCCGGCAGAAGCCGCTCCTGGATGCTTGGGTTGCGTTTTGCGGCGCTGGCAGCCACCGTGGCCATTGTCGCCGTGTTGGCCGTGAAACAGCCCTGGAAGGAGACCCAGGTCGCGCAAACTGTAGCTCCACCACCTACTGCCTCCGACCCCGCCAAAATTGCTCCCGAAACAGCCGCTCAGAACACGCTGACCGCGTCCGGCGAGCCCGCTTTGGACAAACACGGCTTGGGACTTCAGAGTTCGCAGCGCAGCTCAGCGGCGTCCGTTCCAGCGCTCAAGTCTGCAACCGCGGCCTTGACGGCCAATGCCGGCAAGACCAGGACCAACGAAGGTTTCATCAACACCACCAGGTTCGTAAAAGACGACGACGAAGAGAGCAGCATCGCCGACTCATCGTCGGACAAAAAAGCCGCGGAAACCGTACCGTCACAGCCTGTGGTGGCGGAATCGGCCGCAAGTCAGCAGTTGACCGGCGGCCAGGATTCAGCGACTTCTCAAGCCAATCTTGCTCAGTCCAACCTGGTGTCAGATCTCAGCAAGACAACCAGCGGTCCCAACGGCGGTATGCAGCCCGGCTCGGAGCTGCCTGCGCGCGCTTCCGTCTATGCGAAAGTAGCCCGGCCGTTCACCACCGCCGCCAAGAAACTGCCTCCCATCATGGCGAGATCGCTGGGCGGCAGCGCCATGAACACGCCCGGCACCTTCAGCCTTGCGCCTCCACAGAATGCCACCAACGGTGCGAGCTACGCTGCGCGCTATGGCTATTCGCGCACGCTGGAAAAAGCAAAAGAAAAAGACACGCTGGCTGCGCCTAGTCCTGGAGCAACCGGCCTGACCGAGTCGGCGGCATTTACCGACAGCGCGCGCGCTTCCGCGCCGGTCACCATGGAACGCGCTCGCCGCGAGGCCCAGCCCACGGAATGGAAAGTAGCCGAAGGCAAGCTGCTCAAGTCGAACAACACCGTTGATTGGCTGGACGCTTATCCGCAACGCGACGCAGGCTTTGCGTTCTCCGCGGTAACGGCCCGCGGAAACGACGTCTGGGCCGGAGGCACTCACGCCTCACTCGTCCATGCCCGCGACGGCGGATCCGTCTGGGAGAGAGTGAAGCTGGGCGACGCCGCCCAGGGCTCGGTAACCGCGATCACCGTCAGCGGAGTGAACATCACGGTCAAAACCTCCAGCCAGCAAGTCTGGACCAGCCAGGACGCCGGCCGCTCCTGGACCCTGGAAACCCAGCCCGAGTAAGAATCCCTCCCCCTCTATCTCGATCCCCGCGCTTAGAGGACTAGGGTGCACCTTAGGTTGAGAAGGTTTTTAATCCCCCGATGACGGCGATCACGCCGATCTGCCTACCCCCTCCCGGTTCGCTCCGCCCCAACCGCTCGGCCGATTCCCTGCTAACAGGGAAAAAAACAGGGGAGAACACGAGCGCTTGGATACTCCAGACATGCAAAACATCGATTCCACGGGCCTTTCGTGAACCTTTTTCCCGGACGGAGGCAATTCGTAACAGGGAGCGAACAGGGAAGAACAGGGGAGGAACAGGGGGCATCGCACGTGATCGCCGTCATCGCACGTGATCGCCGTCATCGCACGTGATCGCCGTCATCACACGTGATCGCCGGACCACGCGCAAACCCTTTTACCACGAAGGCCACAGAGAAACAGGAGGTCTTAATTGCTTCTTTTTGGCTGAATGCTGACTGCTGACTGCTTGTTTTCAGTGTCATCAGCGTAGTCAGTGGTAAGGTCCATGGTTTTCCGATGACGGCGATGACGGCGATGAACCGATCACGGCGATCTTCCTGAGTGCTGACTGCTTCCTCGCTTTAGGTTTTCAAAGATCGTTCCACGGTCCGCCTGGGCGGGCCGGCTGTTGGTTTTCTCTGGCTAATTGCCATTTGCTAACTGCTAATTGCTCCCAATGCGGCGCGCATGGTATCGCGAAACTCAAGCGAAAAGCAATAGCAAAATTGTCCATGTTTTCAATGGATTACGCCATGGTCTCTTTGCTGGTCTTTTTGCTGGTCAAAAATCCGGAAAGATCTTACCGCTGATTTGCACGGATGAGCACGGATCTGGAAACTGCTTTCCCATCCGCGTAGTCACACAGCGGAGGGCGGCTGTGCCACACGTTCCTATCCGGTCTTCGCTTCGCTGAGCTGGATCTGCAGCGCCCGTTCCTTTTTTTCCGGCCATTTTTTTTCGGCGATCAGCTGCCGGATCTGGCGTTCGCGCTCCTGCGGTAGAGGGTGCGAGCGGAAGTATCCGGCGATGCTCTGGACCATCACCTGGGAGGCTTCCTGGTCCGGGCTTGACGGTTTTGATAAGTATTGCTGGTGCAGGCGCTCGAAAGCCTGGAACATGCGCACTGCGCCTTGCGGCGAGTATCCGGCCAGCACGGCGAGATAGGTGCCGTCGCGGTCGGCTTCGAGTTCCTGGTCCTTGTTGTAGCCCGCTACAAACAGGGCGACCGGAAGCTGCACTAGCCCGGAAAGCGGCATGCCGCGCAGGCGGGCTTCCACGGCGACCCGCTCATTGCAGTGGTATCGATCCACGTGCTCGACTTCATGGCCAAGAATGCTGGCCAGCTCGTCTTCGGTGTCCATCAGCAGCATCAGGCCTTTGCCGATGAATACATGGCCGCCGGGCAGGGCAAAAGCATTCACGAAATTCGCGTCGGGAATGTAGTGGAACCGGTAATCAAGTCTTCGCTGGGCGCCGATGGCCACGTGGCGTCCTACTACGTTTACGTAACGCTCAATGGCAGCGTCTGTTTGTTCGTTCCAGCCGGTGCGCATGGCAGCGGCTGCGTCTGTGGCCATGGTATCGCCGATGCGTATCTCTTCTTCATCGGAAAGGCGCGCTAGTCCTGCCGGAACGCGGCTGAGTTCGCGCTGCGCGTCGGCCAGCGCGTTGAGCGCGCCTTCCGGACCCACGCGGGTCTCGGTCTTGTGCCGCTGCGAATAGTAGAGTGCCGCTCCCGCGGCGATCAGCAGCGCGAGCAGGACCAGCCAGCGCTTCATAAATAGTTCCGGAAGGCGTCGCGGTTTTTGGCGAAAAGGAAAGAGACCCCGAGCAGCAGAAGGCCGATTCCGACCCAGGTGGCGGCACGAACCAGCGGGTCATGGAAGTACCAGGTGTCATACACCAGCTTGCCGGCGCAGACCAGCAGCAGCGCCAGGCCGGTCAGGCGGAAGCTGCGTTCTTTGGCCACAAGCGCCAGTGCGAAGACAACGAAACCTTCCGCTCCCCAGGCCAGAGTGACCTTGCCCCCGGAGATCTTCAGGTACAGCAGCACCGCCAGCAGAATTACCGGGACAAAGAACATGAATTGCTCAGGATGGCGCGTGAACGGGGAAGTCCATTGCGGCAGCCGGGTGAATTCGCGCTTGCCGCGCACCAGAAAGCCCAGCGGCGCCGCGCAAGCCAGCAGCGCGATCGCCCAGATGGCGGCGTTCAGGTTGGAGGAGAGTGGATCTCGAATGTTGTACAGGTTGTGCATGGAAATGCGGAAGGCGGCAAAGACCAGCATGACCAGCGACTGGTAGAGAAAGATCTCATGTCCGGTCCGCCATGCCAGGGCCAGCAGCGCCACCACCAGCGCGGCGTAGCCGACCGCGACCCAGTCAGGTTCGGTCTCGAAATACACCACTGCGGCGATGGTGGCGGTGCCCATGCTGGCCAGCAGGTATCCAAGAAGGAGCTTCACCGATTTCATGCGCTCACCGCCTTCGCTGGAGTCCTGGGTGCGGCTTCACTGCGATGCACGCGCCAATAAATGTAAAAGTAAAACGCCGCAAGCGGCAGAGCGGTGAGCACGCGCGGGTCCTGAAGCGCGTGGAGCAGCCCTCCCGGCACCGGCTCGTTGAAGTTGGCATAAAACAAATGAGCAAAACTGCTCACCAGGGCAACGTAGCCTTGCGCGTGCCAGCTCGCCATCGACTTGCTGCAATCAATCTTCAACGTTCCCAGCAGGTCGGGAAGCTCGTAGAGCAATACGCCGAAAACGCCCCACGCCAGCGAGACGTCCACCGGCGGCAGTTGATACCAGACCAGCCAGCTCAGCAGCAGCGATCCCGCCCAGGCATAGGCCTGGCATATGCGGTCGTTTTCTATCACGCGAGCGATGTTCGCGATCCAGGTGAGAGCGTAGAGGAGCACAACGGTGATCCCCACGGTCAGCAACTGCACGCGGGTTTGCCGGTACTCTGGCGCGAAGTTGGCGTAGAGCGTCCAACCGGCGGCCAGCGCGGCGAGAACGTGGGTCTGCCACAACAGGGCCCGGTCCTTCCACCAGCGGGCGGCCAGGCAGAGCACCAGCGCCAGCACGGCCCAGGCCACGGCCGTCCAGGGAGCGGGAGCTTCTTTATATGCCAGCAGCGCGAGCAGGAATGTTCCGATGATCGAGTACGCCGGCCTGATCCCGGGGAGCGGCGCCCAGCGCGCCAGAAGATAAATGCCCAGCGCCGTCGCGGCGACGGAAATCAGCCGCAGCGTAATGCCGTGGAAATTTCCCGGCACGTCGAAGTTGATTTGCAAAGTCCGCGCGAACGACAGCAACACGAGCGCAAACGCCTGCCACTTAAGGTCGGTCCGTTTCAACGCGTGCCCGATCAGCGATAGCGCCACGCCCAGCACGATCCAGAGCCCAGCCACGGCCCAGTCCGTGGCCTGATACCAGATCAATAGCGTGAGCAACGCCGTGGCCGCCCAGGCATACATGGCGGCAAAAACCGCTTTGTTCAATGTTTCGGAGAGACGCACGAACCGCGAACTCAGGTACAACAGCGCGGCCACGGAAGCAAACGCCAGGATGCGCTGAGGAACGCCAAGCCAGCGGACCTCGGTTCCCAGACTCCGGTCA
>Ga0210407_10000903_pt1 | contig 30042 bp, 32 predicted proteins | sample IncBWC27MmetaG_FD_150860 | JGI IMG/M metagenome (GOLD analysis project Ga0210407, IMG submission 150860) | Forest soil microbial communities from Barre Woods Harvard Forest LTER site, Petersham, Massachusetts, United States - Inc-BW-C-27-M | ecosystem: Environmental > Terrestrial > Soil >...
TTGTCCTGGGGTGCGAGGGAGTAGCGGCCGGGAAACATCTTCGCGTACGACTCGGCGGTCTCGCGCGCCTTGTCCATCCGATCCTGGCGGAGCCATCGCGCGAGCTCACCGGAGAGGCATCCCGACAGCACAATCAGTCCGCCGGAAAGCTCGGCGAGAATTTCCTTGTCGATGCGCGGTTTGTAGTAGAGGCCGTCCTGGTAGGCGGTGGTGAGAAGCCTGCAGAGGTTTCGGTAACCTTCGCGATTTTGCGCGAGCAGAATCAGATGGAAATTGCCGCCGCCGTCGAAGTCGTCGCTGCGCGGAATCTGGGTGCGATCTGAGCGCTTGCCCGGGGCGAGGTAAGCCTCGCATCCGATGATCGGTTTGATTCCGGCCGCGGTGGCCTTCTGAAAAAATTCGACCGCGCCGAACATGTTGCCGTGATCGGTCATCGCGAGAGCTTCCATGCCGGAGGCTTTCGCGTGGTCGATGAGTGGCCCGATTTTGTTGGCGCCGTCGAGCAGGCTGTACTGCGTGTGGACGTGAAGATGAACGAAACTCATAGCGCCCCCATCCCGCACCCGGCTCGCCCAAATCGAGCTGGGTGAGCCACTTCCCCCGAACACCGACTCGCGCGCGCGAAAGTGCGCGCGCGTGCGAACTACTTCTTCTCTTTCTTCTCGGCGGCCTCCGGTTTCTTTGCGGCCGCTTTTTCCTTGTCGCCGCCGCCTTCTTTCGCGGCTGCGCCTTCGGCCGCGGGCGCCGCAGCGGCACCTTCCGCCGCCGGAGCGCCTTCGACCGCGCCTTCCACTGCTTCGGGAGCGGCGACGACCGCGACCTCGGCAACCGTAGGAGGCAGCACGGTGACGACCGGATAGTCGGTGTCAAAGATCGGTTTCACTTTCCCGACGAACTTCACCGACGAGATATGAATCACGTCGTGGATGTCGATTTCGGTGACATCGACCTCGATCGAATCGGGAATCTCGAGCGGCAGGCATTCCAAAGTCGCGGTGCGCTCGAGCGGCGCCAGGATTCCGCCGTTGGCGACGCCGACCGGCTTGCCGATGAACTTGAACGGGACCTCGACGCGGATCGCGCGGTTGAGATCGACTTCATAGAGATCGGCGTGGAGGATTTCGCCCGACACCGGAGCGCGCTGCACGTCCTTGAAGATGACGTGTTTGCCGTCGAGGTCCGCGGTGCTCGACTTGAGCTTGATGATCCGGGTATGCGCGGCCGCCGAAATTTTCGCCTTCAGCTCGAGGCGATCGATCGCCAGCGCGGTCGGCGCGGTGGTCGGTCCGTACAATATTGCGGGAACGCGGCCCTGCCTTCGCAGCGCGCTATTCCGATTCTTCGGGCGGGTCGCCCGTTTCTCGCATGACAGTTCGCCAGTCTCCATCGTGTCCTCGCTTACTTAATGGTTCGCGCGCTCAACTGAAGAGCGAGCTTACCGATTCCTCATTATGAATCCGCTTAACGGCTTCCGCCAGCAGGCTCGCAACCGAAAGCACCTTGACGCCCCTCAGCTCGGCCTGAGTTTTCGCCCGCAGCGGGATAGTGTTGGTCGTCACAATTTCCGAGATGTTGGATTTGTTCAGGCGATCGCACGCCGGGTCGGACAAGATCGGATGGGTCGTGACGGCGATTACTTCCGACGCGCCCGCGGCTGTGACGACTTTGGCGGCTTCGGTGATAGTGCCGGCCGTGTCAATCATGTCGTCGACGAGCAACGCGATCGAGTCCTTAACTTCGCCGACCAGTTGCATCTCGGCGACTTCGCTCGCGCGGCGACGGCGTTTGTCGATGATCGCGAGGTTCGCGTTGAGCCGCCGCGCAAAGGCGCGCGCGCGCTCGACGCCGCCGGCATCGGGCGACACCACCGAGATCTGTTTCCCCTCGACCCGCTTGCGCAGATAATTCACCAGCACCGGCATCGCGAACAGGTTATCCACCGGGATATTGAAGAACCCCTGAATTTGTCCGGCATGGAGATCGACGGTGAGCACGCGATGCGCCCCGGCGGTGGTGATCAAGTCGGCGACGACCTTGGCGCTGATCGGCACGCGCGGCGCAACTTTGCGATCCTGGCGCGCATAACCGAAGTACGGGATGACGGCGGTGATCCTGCCCGCCGACGCGCGCCGGAGTGCGTCGGTCATTAGCAGCAGTTCCATCAGGTTTTCATTGGGCGGCGTGCAGATAGACTGGATCACGAAGCAATCGCCGCCGCGCACGTTCTCGCGAATCTCGACCATCACCTCGCCGTCGGGAAAGCGGCCGACTTCGGCCTGGCCCATCTTGACGCCGAGATGCTCGGTAACTTCGCGCGCGAGCGCGGGGTTGGAATTCCCGGTGAATACTTCGAGTTGGTCTTTGACCCCGTCCGACATCTTCAGTTCTCCAAGATCGCAATCACCGTTCGCCTGCTCAACTCCCGCTCGACCGATCAACTCCCGCCCCGGCTAACCTGGCTGGGCGGGAAGGATTCGAACCTTCGAATGCCAGGTCCAAAGCCTGGTGCCTTACCAGCTTGGCGACCGCCCAGCGCGCTCAAGATTCGAAGGCTTGAGTTCGAGACTTTTGCTTCCCTCTCTCGCTAACAAATACTGACAGCCGGTGTGCGGGAAATGCGATGTTATTGATGCTGTTTTTCGCTGTCAATGCGCGGCATCCGTGATCATGCACAGGTTACCCGCTCGAGATCAATTGTTAAGAATCTTCTCCGATCGTGGATGCCGCGATCACGGTGGCAAACGGCGCGCGTTTTCGTACTTTCTCGGCCGCTCGATCCGCGTCTTCGGCCGACCCGAACACCCCGAAGACCGCCCCGCCGCTGCCGGACATTTGCGCGGCGCGCGCTCCTGACTCTTCAAGTAATCCTTTAAGTCTGCGGATTTCGGGAAATTGCGAGATTGCCGCCGCCGCGAGATCGTTGACCGCGATCGCCGGCGATATTTCGCCGCGCGTTACAGCTTCGATGTCAGTGTCGGCGGCGGCCCCGCTGAAGTCTTCGGGTCTGAGCGCGCGAAAAATTGCGGCCGTCGAGACCTCGAACGGCGGCGCCACGATAACGATCGGCATGCACGGAACCCCGGGGATCGGCGCGATCAGCTCGCCGATTCCATTTACTCGCGACGACCGGGGATCCAGGAAAAATGGCACGTCGGCGCCGAGCGAGAGCGCGATACGGCGCATCCGTCTGTGGTCGTCGGCGTCCTCCATTCCCGCGGCGCTCGCCAGCATGCGCAGCACGGCGCCGGCGTCGCTCGATCCGCCGCCGAGGCCGGCGGCTACCGGAATCCGTTTGCGCAGATCGATTTTTACTTGAGCCGCCAAATCGAATTCGCTCATGAACGCGCGCGCGGCTTGCGCCGCGAGGTTACGGCTCGAGACGAGATCCGGCGCGTCGCAGTTCAGAGTGATCGTGGTTTCCTCGGACCTGCGAATCTCGAGACGAATTTCGTCGGCAATCGAAATCGGTAGAAACACCGAGTCGAGTTCGTGATAGCCGTCGGCGCGGCGCCCGGTCACGCGCAGGAACAGGTTGATCTTCGCGCAGGCCCGCTCCTCCACGATCTTCACCGTCGAAGGATCCATGTGGTCGGAGTCGGGGAACTGACTAATGAGCGTGGCCCTCGATCAACTACGCGGCGAACCCGAAAGTCGAGGCGCGGTTCGCTCCGCTTCCTCCGGGCGCCGAAATGCTCGGCGCGAATCCTGCTGTATCACGCTGATAAAACCCAAAAGAGTTAATAGCAGTCCGAGCACCACCATCACGCGCCCGGTCAGAAACGCCGCGTGGTAGAAGTCCATCCTGGCAGTTGCGTAAGAAGCTTGCCGCTGCTGCGCAGTCAACGGCGCGAGCACCGCGCCGCCCGCGTCGGCTTCCAGTTCGTCGAAACTGCCGTAGTCGGTCGCCGTCGCCGGACGCGCGCGCGCCGCAACCATTCGGCTGTAAATCTGAGTCCGTTCGATCCCGATCACCCAGTTGGCGGCGCCAAGCGCGATCAGCGCGACGCCAATCACGATTTTCCAGTCTGTATAGATGTCGGGAAGCTTCATCCTGAGCTTGAAGACTAAGACTGGCGGGCAGGGAAAACAATGCGTCGGCGGCGCGATTTTGCACAGTTCGGAAGTTTTGTTGCGCCGCCCGATCGCAAGCCGCTATCATTACGACACAAGCTTCTATGCCTCTAGAATCTCGACCCAATTCCACCGACGCGCCGGCGTCCCCGGTGACCAGCGATGCGCGCCTCGACGCCGTTCTTAAACGCTTCGAGGCGGGTGAGATGCGGGCGTTGGCGCAACTGATCACGATGGTCGAGAATCGCGCGCCGGAGTCCAGCGCGATCATCGAGCGAATCTACCCGCGGACCGGACATGCGCAGGTGGTCGGCATCACCGGGCCTCCGGGCGCGGGCAAATCGACCATCGTCAATCGGCTGATCGCGAAGTACCGGGCACTCGACAAGAAAATCGCCATCCTGGCGATCGATCCGTCGAGTCCATTTTCCGGCGGCGCGGTGTTGGGCGATCGGGTTCGCATGACCGATCACTATAAAGACGCGAAGGTTTATATTCGGAGCCTCGCCTCGCGCGGCAGCCACGGCGGACTGAGCCGCGCCGCGAGAGAGATCGTCAAGTTGCTCGACGCGTACGGCAGCGACGTGATCATCATCGAGACTGTCGGCGTCGGACAGACTGAGCTCGCGATCATGGACCTCGCCGATACCACCGTCGTCGTCACTGTTCCTGAAGCCGGTGACGGCGTGCAGGTGATGAAGGCCGGGCTGAACGAAATTGCCGACGTGTTTGTGGTGAACAAAGCCGATCGCGAAGGCGCCGATCGAATCAAAGCGGAACTCGAACTGAGCGTGCATCTACGATCGGGAGAAGGATGGCGTCCGCCGGTGCTGCTCACGGAGGCCGCGATCGACAAGGGCATCGATACCATCGTCGCCGCGATCGGCAAGCATCGCGACTACGTGCGCGCGCATACCGACCCGGTTCGCGAGGCCGAGCGGCGGACCCGCGAATTCGTCGAGGTGCTGTCCTCCGAACTCGAGGAGCGCGCGGCTCGCGCGGTGCTCGACGGCGCCGCGCCCGAGGTGCTCGGTGAAATCCGCGCAGGCAGCCTGAATCCGTACAGTGCGGCGCGCCGAGTAATCGAAGACCGCGACTCGCTAGTCAAATTGCTTCACAATGGAACTGCCAAGCCAAGCACCTCGAAATGACCGCCAATCGAAAATCCACAACGCCCGGCGAGGGACGCCTGTTCGCAATCGGCGACATCCACGGATGCCCCGACGAACTCGCCGCGATCCTGAAAGCGATCGCGCCGACTAAAGGCGACACCGTCGTATTCGTTGGCGACTATGTCGATCGAGGCCCGTCGGCGCGCGATGTCGTCGAACAGGCGATCGATCTCGAGCGCGGCAACGCGGAGTGCATCTTCCTGAAGGGCAATCACGAAGACATGATGATGTCGTTTCTCGGGATGCCGGGAAATTATGGCGAGTCGTTCCTGTTCAACGGCGGCGTCGCGACGCTCGACAGCTACGGAGTGCACGAAGAGGATCTCGAGTCGGCCGTCGAGCGCCTGCCCGAGGCGCATCTGAATTTCATGAACCGGCTGGCGACCAGCTACTTGCGTCCGCCGTACCTGTTCGTCCACGCGGGGATCCAGCCGTTGCGCCAGCTCGAGGAACAGCAGACCGAGGACCTGCTCTGGATTCGCCAGGAGTTCATCTTCAGTCAGCATAAAATCGACGCGACCGTAGTGTTCGGCCACACTCCGATGCGCGGCGTGATGATCGATCTGCCGTACAAACTCGGCATCGATACCGGCCTGGTTTACGGCGGCAAGCTGACCTGCGTCGAGTTCACCGAGGGCGTGCTCTACCAGGTCCAGCGCGGGCATCGCGCCGTGAAGTCGCGCTCGATCCCGCTGCACTGAACGCTCTTTCGCGGCTTCCGCGCTCACGCTACATTTGACGATTCCGGTGGCGACGTAGCTCAGTTGGTCAGAGCATGCGGCTCATATCCGCAGTGTCGTAGGTTCGACTCCTACCGTCGCCACCATTCACACCGTTGGGTCACAACCCACATTTAGACGAGGCGACATGTTTCGAAGTTCAGGATTCAGGATCTCCCTGCTCGCACTATGCGGGTTGTATTTTTCGGTATTCGCGCATGCCGCACCTGCTGCCGGTCAGGCAGCGGAGCCTCCCGAGAAACTCGAGCAACATCAGCAGATGCATGGGCATCAGATGAGCATGGGCATGGATATGAATACGCCTAGCGGAGTCTCCGATAAGTGCGAACCCAAATTCACTTACGAAGAGGGACCTCGTGGGCCCGGTCACTGGGAAGGTGTGTGCAACACCGGTCACATGCAAGCACCCATCGACCTCACGAACCCGCAGATGGTGCCGATCCCGCCGCTGCCGCCTCTCGAATTCAAATATCAGCCCGCGAATCTGGACATGGTGAACGATTGCAACAAATACGAGATTAAGGCCAGGTTTCCTCAAAATCAGTGGCTCAAAGTGAACCGGAAGCCGTATCGGTTGAGCGAAATCGATTTTCACGAACCCGGTGAAAACGCGGTCAACGGCGTTCGGCCGCCGATGTCCATGCTCATGGTCCACCTGTCGCCCGAGGCAACCGTACTCGTGATCGAGGTTCCCGTCGTCGTGGGCAAGGAAAACCCCGTGATCAAAACCATGTGGGAGCACATCCCGAAAGGCGGCAAGGAGAGCGTGGTCGAGGGTGTGAAAATCAACGCGGCGGACCTGATTCCCGCCGACCACGGATTTTATCGGTTTCCGGGATCGCTGACGACTCCGATTTGTAACGAAGGCGTTCAATGGTTCCTGATGAAGCATCCCGTCGAGATGTCGGCGGCTCAAATCGCCGAGTACAAGAAGTACTATCACGACACGGCCAGGCCGCTTCAGCCCTTGAACAAGCGTCCGTTAGTCGAAAGCAAATAAGCGAGTAGTCTCGTGAAAGCAGAACCCCATGCGACCTCACGGACCGCGAAGCCTCTTTCTGATACTGCTCCTGAATTTGGGTGTTTCTTTACCCCTGGCTATCGCGCAGCAGAGTCCGGACGTATCGGGTCGCGCCGAGCGACAAAAGGCTGAGGCGCTCTTTGCGCGGGGCAAACGTCTCGAAGCTCTGCCAGTTCTGGAAGATCTCGTCCAGAAGAACCCGAACGATAGCGAGCTACTAGCGGAACTCGCATCTGCTCTTGTCGACCATGCGCTAACTCTCACAGATCAGGATGCCGCTGCGAGAGAACGCTTTCGCGCCAGGGATCTTGTGCAGAAGGCTTGGGAACTGGGAAACACCAGCCCACTCGCAGAGAACCTGCGTCAGCTTCTGAGTGAGCTGCCGGCGAATGGCGCGATTAAATTCTCGGACAACCCGGCGGTGCAAAAGATCATGTTGGCGGGCGAAGCGGCTTTTGCCAGACGCGATTTCGACGAAGCCCTGAAGGCCTATGCGAAAGCCTTGAAGCTCGAGCCCGCCAACTATTCTGCAACGCTGTTTACCGCAAACGCTTATGACCGGAAAAATGACTTCGCCAAGGCCGGCGAATGGTACGAGCGGGCCATTCACTTGGACCCAAACGTTGAGACCGCCTATCGCTACTATGCGGACATGCTGGCCAGACAGGGCGACATGTCTAACGCCCGAGCCATGCTGATAGGTGCTGCCGTGGCGGAGCCCTACAACAAGATCGTGTGGCGCGAAATTCGAGCGTGGGCGATCATCAACCATACCGCGTTCAACATTGTGTACGTTCCTATCCCGGCGAAAGACGATACTACCGTCTCATCTGCCTGGCGGGCATATCGTTCGGTTAGGGCAGACTGGCAAAAGGGCGGCAGGTTTCAAAAGGAGTTTCCTCGAGAGGCAGCGTACCGGCACTCGCTCCCGGAGGAATCGGAAGCTTTGAATGCGGCCGCGCAAGTCCTTGAGAAACTCAAAGGGGGAAAAAAGAGTCGTGAGCTGGTGGTGGCCAATCCTGTCGCCGGCCTCTTGTTGAAGCTGTATGAGGCGGCCCTAATCGACCCCTACGTGCTGTTCAGCCTGGGCGACGACGGCATCGCCAAGGACTACATCGCTTATCGGGCAAAGAACCGCCCCAAGCTCGAAGCCTACATGGACAAGTTTGTGATGCCGCCTGCGCCATCGAGGCAATAGCCGGACATCGCACGAAAAAGCGGCTTCAGAGTTTTCTCCGAAGCCGCTTGTCCTGCTGCACAGGTTGCAAACCGTTATTGCTGATTCTGTCCTTGCTTTACCCGTTCGATCGCCATCATGCCCCGGTCCTCATGTCCGAGGATGTGGCAGTGGAAGACGAAGTCTCCAATGTCCGGTCCGCGGAAATCCATCAGCGCCTCGACTTGCGGGTACACGCCGTTCAAGTCGAGACAAGCATGAAGATTGTCTGTTGACGCCGCACCGGTGCAGAACGGGACCTCGACCATATCGAGGAACTGACCCTGGATCGCTGGCGCCGGGTCAAAGTTGTCCTGGGCGAGCACTTTGAAATGGATCTGATGCTGATGGAGTTCGTGGTTCTCCCTGGCGCGGTTCTGGACGATCCATTTTTCGACCGATCCCTGCGTGGTGATGATCGCCGGCGGATTGTTGTTATCAAAGCCCGTGTCAAGCGGATAAGGCTGCACGGCGCATTGAGCACCCTTGGCGGTGACGCATCCGGAGGCGTTGATGAAGAACGCGGATCCATCCTCCATCTCTTCGAAGAAAACGGTGCGCGTGACCGAGGGCTTCACCTTGTCGATCCCGCCAAAACGTTTTCGATGAGTGTCCAGCCCAGTGAAGGCGGGGATCCTGGCGTCAGCGCTCTTTGCGGCATTGGCATCGGGACCCAGTTGCATCGTGACCAGAGGCCGCGTCGGAATACTGTCGCCAATCGGTCCGGTGAAAATGTGCTGAGCCACCAGTTGAGCCACGCTCACGCTCGCAGGGGGCGCGTTGACAATGAATTCTACGCGCGACGCCGGTGGGAGACGGAAGTGTGTTACCGGAATCAGTGCAGGAGGCTGAGGACCATCTTGTGAGTTGACCGGAACCGCATCGATGCCAACTATCTGGATGGTCTGGGCGACGCCGTCGAACCTCACCTGCAGATCGAGAGGCGCGTCCGAGGTGCTGTTGCTAACCCGCCAGAACTCCTGGTCGCCCGCTTCCATTTGGACGACCGCAGGCGTGTAGGTGGTGACCCCGGTCGGGAAAGGCTCCGGAGGGGTGGTGGTCGTGTCCAGCGGAACAAAGTTCACGCTAAGGTCGAGCTGGGGAATTCCACCGTCTTGATTCGGATTATTGGGATCATTCGGGGTCTCCGTGAGGCCTTGGATGGTGGGCTGGTCACGCAGCACAAGAATGCGCTCGCGCAGGTTGGCGACCGCCGGCTGAACGTTGTTGATGCCGTCAACGACCAGGGCTCCCGCCCCGCCGCCCTGGACAGCGGCCTCGGCAAGGCCGTGGACGTGAGGGTGATACCAATATAGCCCCGGCGGCTCGTCCTTCGGGAATTGGATATTGTACTGAAATGTGTTTCCGGAATTGATCAGCGTCTTGGTGACGTTGTCCCCGTGGCACTGAGGCGACACGTTGGTGCCGTGATAGTGAATATTCATCGAGCCGCCAGTCATGCCATTGTTGAACGCTGGGTCCTGGGTTTGCTGAGTGGTGTCGCCGCAGTTCGGCGGGTTGTAGAGCTTGTCGATCTCTCCCTGAGAGGAAATCGGCGATGTTGGCGTATTGTTGGTGACCTTCACGTTCAGCGTGTCGCCAGGATTCACGTGCAGCGTGGGATTCTCCAAGCCGTCCGGGGTCATGAAGCAAAACAGTTGCCGGCCGAACGAATCGGTCGTTGTTTGATACGAGAACTGGACGTTCAACACGCCCTTCTGGCTGAACAAAGCCGGCGGCTGCTGCACGACGCTGCCCGCGGTGAAACGAACGCACGGGTTGGGAACCGGAGCGACGGGTGTCAGCGCGAACGCGCTTGCGGGCGCCATCACGAACGCTGCTACTGCGGACAGAACTTTCCAATTCAAATGCGTCTTCATTGATTCCTCCAAGGCTCACTCTTCGCTGGCCGCAGAGCAGCGTGGGCGGTTGGAGCGTAGCCACTCAACCTGGTGAAGTCAAATTATACTTTCAGTTTGGAGACTTTGTTGAGAATGGCCGGACGGAGCGACTGCGGCCGTCGCCGCTATTCAGATGTTCAATCAGCTATTGCGGCTACATCACCAGCGCTGGAATTCGTGGTGACGACTTGCTGACGCTGCGGAACTGGCGCGTGGCGAACGCGCACCGGGGACGCGGGCGCGTCGAAAATCAGATCGGTCGCGCGAATCCACAAGTAGAGCGTGATCATGACCATCATCGGTCCCTCGCTCGCAGCCAACCGCACGCTCATCCATTCCGAGCGAATCGGAAGGTACGCGATCACGAAAGCGAGATTGCTCATCACGACTTGCACCATGAAACAGAGCGCGAGCAGGAGACCCCATCGCCGGCGCGCGAGGACTCCAATCGCGATCATTGCAAATACTCCTGCCTCGACGGTCAGCACGATGCGCGCGGCATCGCCATCGAAGCGAACTCCACCGAGAACAGCTCGATGCGGATCGACGATGTAAATTTCACTCGGGTGAGCGAGCGCACGAATCACCAGGCAGATCGCCCACAGTCCGGCGAGGATCGCGAAAACGCGAAGATCGAACGGCCATTGCGTTTGCGACTGGCGAGATTGGGGGTCGGTATTCATCACGCGCCCGAAGCCTATCATAGCGAAGCAAAACCTATCAAGAGTCGATAAATTGGCATCCTGCGACGATCGCCGGCCTCTTCAAACGCAGGACCTGCTTGCTCGTTCGCGCGAGTCTCGACGATAATCCGGGCACTCGAGCGATGAATATGGAGTCTCGATGAACGGCATACACGACATGGGCGGGATGGACGGATTCGGCGCGGTCGTCCGCGAACAGAACGAACCCGTTTTTCATGCCGACTGGGAACGGCGAATGTATGCGCTTGGGGCGGGCCTCGGGATAGGGACGAGGATCAACATCGATGAGTTTCGTCACGCAATCGAGCGAATTCCACCGGGCCAATATCTCGCGTCGAGTTATTACGAACGATGGCTTTCAGCAGCCGAGACTTTGCTCGTCGAGCGTGGCGTCGTCACGCGCGAAGAACTTCTCGCGAAACACGAGGGCTCGCCTGAAACCGTCCGCGCGCTAGTCGCGACCGGAGTGCGCGCGGTCGGCCCCGCTCCGATCAAGGAAAAGCCGGGCGCCAAGCCGCCGTGGGTGCGATTTGCCACGGGAGATCGAGTGCGCGCGCGCAATCTCAATCCCACCGGACACACGCGCTTGCCCCGCTATGTTCGCGGCAAGCGCGGAGTCATCGAACGCGATTGGGGCGTGTTCGTTTTTCCTGACACAAATGCGCACCACGCGGGAACCAAGCCACAGCATTGCTATTCGGTCGGGTTCGCGGCGCGCGAGTTGTGGGGAAAGTCCGCAAATAGCCGCGATCACGTCCTCGTCGATCTGTGGGACGACTATCTCGAACCAGGTGATACTAATTCGAAGCCAAAGCGGCGCAAGCGTGTGACGACCAAGAGGAAAAATGAGCGGCGATCATCACAACACCGATGACAGCGGCCCCGCCGCGCGGGTGAAGGCTCTGGAAGCCATCCTGACGGAAAAGGGCATGCTCGATCCCGCAGCGCTCGACGCTGTCGTCGACCTCTACGAGACTCGAGTCGGGCCGCGCAACGGCGCGCGGGTCGTCGCCAAAGCGTGGACCGACGCCGAGTATCGAAAGCGTCTGCTCGCGAACGCGACTGCGGCAGTGCGCGAACTCGGCTTCGCGGGCCCCGAGGGCGGCCACCTGGTGGCGGTGGAAAATACCGACCGGGTTCACAATCTGGTCGTTTGCACTCTCTGCTCATGTTACCCGTGGCCGGTGCTCGGGTTGCCGCCGGTCTGGTACAAGAGCTTCGCGTACCGGTCGCGCGCGGTGAGCGATCCGCGCGGCGTGCTCAAAGACTTTGGACTCGAACTCAGCGCCGACGTCGAAGTACGGGTGTGGGATTCGAGCGCGGAGATTCGCTACCTGGTAATCCCGCAGCGCCCGAAAGACACCGACGGAATGAGTGAGGACGAACTCGCCGCGATCGTTACGCGCGACTCGATGGTCGGGGTGGAGAAGATCGCACCGCCGGCGCGCGCCGGCGCGAAGCGGGCACGCGCATGAGCACCGCGGCGCTGAACAAATTGATCGAGGTGGCGCGCCTTGATCCCGAGCATGTATTCAGCGCGCCGTGGGAAGCGCGCGCATTCGCAATCGCGCTGAAGCTTTCCGAATCAGGCCTGTTCACGTGGGATGAATTTCGCGATCATCTGATCGCCGAGGTCCGCGCGTCTGATCGGATTCGCGCGCGCGACGGCACTTCGGATCACGGCGAGTATTACGACCATTTCCTTCGCGCGCTGGAACGGCTGCTGGCCGAAAAGGGAATCGCGACTTCGAACGAGCGCGAGAGCTAGGCTTTTTTGCCCTGCTTGCCCTCGATCCACTGGAACATCAGCGACTGGTAGTACTCGAGGTTTTCTCCGAGCAGAAAAACTTTGGGCTGCCCCTCGATCTGCGCGTAGATTGCGGTGTGGGTCGGGTTCTCGTTGCCGAACGCCAGCTTGATCGGCTGCGGCTTGCCCGGCGCCTCGATAATCAATTCGGACTTCGGGTGATCTAGCCCAAACTGCGCCAGGTCATTTGCGTTTTCGGAGACGACTTCGACCGACTTCGCGCTCTGCAGCAACTGCACCATCGCGTTCATCAGGTCCTGCGGTATGAATTTTCCCGGCGGCGCGACGAGCTGATACTGCTTGCCGTCGGAGGTTTTCTGAAAGCGCAGCGACTCGGGCCCGCTCGAAAGTGTTATCGCGTCGATACCGCCGTCGAGCTTGAGCAAACTCTCCTGCTTCTCCCGCTCGAGCGCGACCGAGGGTTTTATGGTTGGCTGGATCCAGAAATATATCGGCAGCAGGACGAAGAAGATTATCGTGTAGAGAATTGCAGGACGGGTTCTCAAGTAAAGAACCTCCTGCGCGTGAACACCGTAATCGCGATCAGGAACAGGACCGTCGGCTCTACCAGCGAACCGAGGATCAGAAGATGGTGTGCCTGCTGGTCGCTTACATAGAAGCCGGCGGTTTCGCTTTTGTTGAGTCGTTCGCGGCTCGCGATGAGCATCTCGTCACCGGCCAGTTCATTGATCAAGCTGACCGCGAGGTCGCGATTCCCGAGCATCTCGACAAACTGGTTCGAGGCGAACGCCGAACTGCCGATGCCCACGATGCGCGTCATCTGGACAACGGGGATGTGCGGCGCGGCCGCCGGCGCGAAGTCGACCTCGGTGGCAACCGGAATCGGACCCTTGATATCGCGGCCCGCCTGGTACTCGGTGATTCCGGTGGTCAGCGCCTTGGGATCGTTCGACGCCCAGCTCTCATGCGACGAGGACAGGAATTTGTCCGCCTGCGCGAGTACGAGCCCGTCGGGCGCTGTATCACCGTCCTTGCCGGTCATCATCACGCCGCGTCCGAGTGAGAAGACCGCCGGCGCAGACATCGAGCGGCTGATCTGACTCGTTTCCGAGCGAATTGGAATCTGGGTAGTGAGGATTTCGCCGGCCGTCAGCCGATAAGCGGGGTCGACGATCACCTGCGGGATGAAGTCGAGGTAGTACTTCTTCATGAAATCGACCAGGGTCGGCGAACCGAAGGGGTCGATTATCGCGATGTAATGTCCGCCGTGGCCCAGATATTTCGCGAGCGCCGCCAGTTCTTCGGGCAGGAAATCCTTGCGCGGCCCCAGCGACACGACGACCTTGGCGTCGTCGGGCACTCCGCTCGCGAACAACGACACGTTGTCGATCGCGTAGTTGTTCTGTTCGAGCATGTTGCGCCATTGCGAGTAGCCCTGGTTGCGATCGGTGTCGAACACGTCGCGCTCGCCGTGGCCGATGGTGAAATAGATGTGCTTGTTGACCTCGTTCGAGATTTGCAAAATCGCCGGAATCAGAAGGTCGGAACGCGCGTTGTCGAAGTCGCGGCGGCGCCCCTGCGATTCCACGATCACTTCGCCGTAACTCGACACGCCATACTCGCGCGCCATGCCGGGCGCCTTGTTTACGTCGATAACCTGGTAAGTGAGGCGCGGAGTGAAGGCCGCGGCCTGGAACAGCAGATCGGCAAGCTCGAGGTACGCGGGATCCTCGGTCCTGACGAATGCCATCACCTTCACGTTGTGGTTGAGCGCGCTTAGCACGCGCTTGTCGAAATCGGAGAGCGAGAATTGCTTGGACGGGGTCAGGTCCCATCTGATGTTGCGGGTCGCAATGATCGCGTTGGCGACGATCAGCACGGCAGCGAACGCAACCACCGTGTAGAGAAGAACCAGGTAGTTCGCCCAGATCGAAGAGCGCCGCTCGGCTGCAGGATTGTTTAGCGGCGGCCGGTCCACTTGCGTGCCTCCATCGAGCGCTGGGTCAGGAACAAAAAGAACGCGATGAAGAAGATAAAATAGGTCACGTGATCGAGATCGATCACACCCTTGGCGAAACCGCCGAATTGATCGAACAGCGAGAATGCGCGCAGCGTGTCGAGCCACGAGTTGGTGAAGGCGGCCTCGTTCCAGTTGAGAATCCAGAAAAACAACAACGGCAAGACCGTGCCCAATCCCGCCATCACCTGGCTCTCACACATCGACGATATGAAAATGCCGAACGCGATAAACGCACCGCCGATCAGGAGCAACCCCAGGTAGCCGGCGAGCAGCGGAAACAGCGGGAACGAATGCACGCCGTACAGAAAGATCGAATACGGCAGCGTCAGCAACAGCATCATGACGAAGATGGTGACGGAGGCGAGGTACTTGCCGCCGAGCACTTCGCCATCGCGGAGCGGATATGTGTAGAGCAGCTCGATGGTGCCGAGTTTTCGCTCCTCCGCAAACAGCCGCATCGTGATGAACGGCAGGGTCAGCAGCAGGCAGAGCCGGATGTCGGTGAACAGCAACGACCAGTAGTTCTGGATGATATCGTGCGCGAACGCCATCGTGACGAAGAACACGAGATCGGTGTAGGCGTAGTATCCGGCCAGCACCAGGAAAACGCCTGATAGTACATAGACGAGCGGAAACGCGAAGTACGAGCGCAATTCCTTGCGCGTCACCGCGAGCATCCGGCCGATCGAAAAGCCCGTTCCCGCCGCGCGAATCGCGGCGCGGCGCGTGTCGGTCGCGGAACGCGCTGCTTCGAGTGTGGCTGCACCGTTAGACATCGATTAGATCCGGTCTTCCTTGGTGACGAGGCGCATAAACAGATCTTCAAGGCTGAGCGCCACCGGCTTTATTTCGAGCAGGTTCCATCCGTGCTGAACGACGCACACCGCAAGCGCGGAGCGGATTTCGTCGCCGTGGCCGGTCGAGTAGGCGATAAACGAACAGACCCCGGTGGTGCCCGCGTCAGCCGGACGATCCTCCAGCCGCTCGACGAATTTTACCGCGGTCAACGCCTCGCGCACTGCCGGCGAAGGTCCCTCGACCGTGATGAGAGTCTGATCGGTGCCCTGCAGTTTGGCGGTGAGATGCTCGGGCGTGTCCTGCGCCACGATTCGGCCGCGGTCGATGATCACGACGCGCCGGCAGGTCATGTTGACCTCAGGCAGGATGTGCGTCGAGAGCAGCACCGTCGAGCGGCCGGCGAGCGAGCGGATTAGATCGCGGATTTCGACGACCTGGCGCGGATCGAGTCCCACCGTCGGCTCGTCGAGAATCAGCACTTCGGGATCGCTCAGGATTGCCTGCGCGATTCCGACCCGCTGCCGGTAGCCCTTCGAGAGCTTGCCGATAAGCTTGCGGCGCACATCTTTGAGACCGCAAGTGTCGAGCGAATATTCAATTCGATCGCGCGTGGTCTTCGGATCGATCTCGCGCACGCGCGCACCGAATTCCAGCAGCGCATCGACGCTGAGATCCGGATAGAGCACCATATTCTCGGGCAGATAACCGACCCGCCGGCGCGTTTCCAGTGAGTGCTCCGCGACGTCCAGGCCGCCGATCATCGCACGCCCTGACGTGGGCGGAAAAAACCCGGTCAGGATTCGCATGATCGTCGTCTTGCCGGAGCCGTTGGGACCCAGCAATCCGATGATTTCGCCCTTCTCGACCTTGAACGATACGTGGTTTACCGCAAGCGTGGCGCCGAAGTATTTGGTTAGCTCCTGGACCTCTATCATGAAGACTGCTTTAGCCCCTGGCGTGGTGAAATTCAGCGCTCTCCGCGGCCACGAGCGCGGGGGTATCGTTCATGGTTCTCAATTTATTGCAAGAGCGCCCGATCGGAAAGATGCGATCCACGGGCATTTTAAGAACGCTGGAGCAAGGAAGTCAATTCAGTATTTTTCGCCCCGTCAGATGCTATCTTCAGTAGATGGCGAGAATACTGATCGGTGGATTGGTTGTCGCGATAATCGCGGCGCTGCTGTTTTTTCTTTATGCGGGCAGCTACCGGACTCGCAACCAGGCACAGGAGCAGCAGATCACTGAGCTCAACGATCAGCTCATCAAGCTTCAGACGGAAAATGAACAATTGAAGGCGCAACTCACCAAGGTTCAGGGCGAGGAGTCGACTCTCGCCGCGCAGAACGAGGAAATGCAAAAGGCAATCGCGACGTTCAAGGCAACCGGCAAGATGCCTCCGACGCCGCCAGCGGTCAAGTAGCAAGCGCCTACTTCTTTTCGTCGGGCGGCTCGAGCATGTAGCGCTGCCATTCCTGGAGGAAGCCCAGGTTACGCAGATCGGGCATCCTATCCAGGTAAACTTCGCCCTTCAGGTGATCGGTCTCGTGCTGAATGACTCGCGCGTGAAAATCCGTCGCGACGATATCCAGCTGCTCGGCGTTGCGCCCGAGCGCGGTGACTCTAAGCTGCTTGAAGCGCGGCACCTGGCCGCGAAGATCCGGGACGCTGAGGCATCCCTCCCACTCCTCGACGATCGTCCGATCGAGAATCGTAACCACCGGGTTGATCAGCACCGTGAGCGGCACGCTCGGCATATCCGGATAGCGCGGATGATTCTGGACTTCGAGCACGGCGAGTTGAATCGGCAGATGAACCTGTGGGGCGGCCACGCCGACGCCGCTGTACTCGTGCATGGTCTCGACCATGTCGTCGATCAACTTCTGAAATTCAGCGGTCGCAATCCGCTCGGGCGGCACCGGGCTCGCCGCGATCCTGAGCGACGGAAACCCGAGCCGCGCAACCTTGAGGATCATGACTGGTTACTTCGCGAGTGTGGCGCTTAGCCCACGCATCTTCTCGCGCATGATGCTGACGAGTTTGTCGTAGCCGTCGCTGTTGAGAACCCGGTTGAACTGATTTCGATAGTTCGCGATCACGCTGATCGCGTCGATCGAGATGTCGTAAATCTTCCACTCGTTACCGTCACGGCGCATCTGGTAGTTGACCTGGATAGGATCGCTGCGATCCTTGAGCACCACGGTGCTGTACACCTGCGAATAGTCTCCGTCAGTCGTTTCCTTGTTGAACTGGATCACCGACGACTGGATTTGCTGATCGACTTTCTCGACCGAGTACTCTTCTATCCGGGAGAGATACGCGTCTTCGATAAACTTGGTGAAGAGCGGAACGAACTCGCTGCGTTGCGCCGGCGTGAAATCCCGCCAATGGTAACCTACCGCGGACTTGGCCATCTCGCTGAAATCGAACCGGCTTTCCGCGATCGTGCGAAGTTTCTGCTGGCGATCCGCCTCCGCGATCTGCTTGTCCTTGAAGACAACGATCGTCTGATCGACGACCGCTTTGACCGACGCCATCGGATCCGCCGGCGAATCCTGCGAAGCCGCACGCGCTGGAGCGCTCGCGATCAAGACGATCGCAATCGCCGCGAACGCGATCGAACGAAATGCGTTACGAATACACGTAGCCATCGGATGGAATTTTATTCGAAGCGTACCCGTTTATCGATACAAACGGGCCGTCAGCGGACTTGCCGCGCTCGGGCCGAGCCGACAGCTACCCTTACACGGCGGGGCCGTTCTTGAACTGCTTGCGATCGTCTTCGTCGCCATCGTGCGGCTTGCGCAGACAACTCTCGGCGAGCCATCGCGTGGTGACGTTATCCGATAGCGCAACGCCGCCGGTGTCCACCGCCCATGTCCGGCTATTGATCGTAGTTTGATTGAAAATCCTGCCGCAACTTCTGCAGGTGAAGGCCAGCCGCGAGCCGCCTCCCGGAGCAATCGATTCTATCGTGCGAACCTTCCAGTCGTGCGTTCTCCACGGCGCCAACCCTTCCACCTGCATATCGCCTCCCTCTTGAAACTGTTATTCGGTTTACGCGGTTCCGTTGCTGGTGGTCGGGCGCTTGACGCGCGCGCGCCGCTTGCGCTCGCCGCGATACTTCTGGGCGCCGGGCTCCTGCGGGCGATATGGATCGACGTGGATTTTGCGGCCTTCCAGTTCCGTGCCGCTGAAATAAACCGCCGCGTTGATCGCGTCCTCGACCTCGACCATCTCCACGAAGCCGAAGCCCCGCGAACGGCCGCTGACTTTGTCGGTGATTACCAATGCGCCACCGACTCGTCCGACCTTGGAGAAAAGCGCCCGCAGATCGTCGCGGGTAACAGATTCAGCGAGATTTCCTACATATATTCTGGGCACCGGACCTCCTGTTCTGACGTGGCAATAGCCCGCCGCTCTCCGCCTTGAGAGTTCACAAGGACAGAACGGAAAATTGCCGACTATTGCTAGATCGAATCGGCGAGAACCTGAAAACAACTGAGCGGGCCGCATGGGCCCGCCCAGTCTCGCTCAATTTACCAGCGGCCGCCGCCGCCACCGCCGCGATTGTCGCCACCGCCGCGCCGGTTGCCGCCGCCACCGCCGCCGCCGAAGCTCGATTCGCGGGGCTTGGCCTCGCTAACCTTGATATTGCGCCCCTTCAGATCCGTATCATTCAGGGTCTGTATCGCCTTGGAAGCATCTTCCGCATTCGCCATCTCGACGAAGCCGAAGCCCTTCGATTGGCCGGAAAATTTATCCGTGATTACCGCGACACTTTGGACCTGGCCTGCTTGTGAAAACAGTTCTTCCAGATCACTGTTGGATACCGAGTAGGCCAGATTGCCTACGTACAATTTGCTGGGCATTTTTGCCCTCCGTAAAGTAATGTGCCGGGAAGCTCTCGTGCCGAAGACCTGGGCTAATTCCCAAGCTTGAGGAATGGAACAATCCGAGCGTTAGCCTGTAGAGTACGCTATTTCGCCGCGTAAGCATAGAGGCTGTTCACAGCCGGTGGGATTCATCCGCAATTGTCCGCCTTTTGCGGGGATTTTATCGATACGCGGCGGCCTGGATACCGTACAGTTCGGCGTACTGCCCGCCTTTCGCCATCAGCGCTTCGTGGGTGCCCACCTCTGCAACGCGCGCGCCGTCGAGCACGACAATCTGATCGGCCATCCGCACAGTACTGAACCGATGCGATATCAGAATCGTGATCTGCCCCGGATTCGCGTTGCCGGAACTTCCGTCGTGCCGCGCACTGCGCGCAGCCGCAGCGTAGCGCTCGAACAGCGCGTGTTCGGTCTCTGCGTCGAGCGCCGCGGTCGGTTCATCGAGCACCAGCAATAGCGGATGGTCCCGCATGAAGCCACGGGCCAGCGCGAGTTTCTGCCACTGCCCAAAGCTCACTTCGACGCCACTGGGCCAGGTCGGACCGAGTTGTGTCTCCAGGCCGGCGGCCAGCCGCTCGATCACGTCGTCGGCGCCCGCGCGATTGACCGCCGTGACGACCGCCGCTTCGTCATCGAGCCGCGGAACATCGCCCAAGCCGACCGTGTGCCGAGCGTGAAACTCGAATCGGAAGAAATCCTGGAACGCGCCCGCGAGATGCGCGCGCCAATCGTCGACGGGAATCCGCGCCAGGTCGATTCCATCGACGACGATTCGTCCATTGTCGGGTTGATAGAGCCTCGCCAGCAGCTTCACCAGCGTACTCTTGCCCGCGCCGTTTTCTCCGACGATCGCGACTACCGACCCCTGCTTCAGATCGAGACTCACGTCGTCGAGCACGAGGCGCTCCGTGCCCGGATAGGCGAACGACACATGCTCGAGGCGGATACCGTCGGCGAGCCGGTCCGGCGCTGGCGTGTCAGTGTGCTCGATCAGCGAGGCCGCATAGTCCTCCAGCCACGCCAGACGCACCGAGCCGTCGAGCCATACGCCGCGCAGGAATCCGATCTCGCCGACCGTCGCGCCGATATATGCGGAAAGCCGCGAGCCCGCCGCCAGCACCAGCAACACTTGTCCCGATGATCCGTGCAGTCCAACCGTCACGAAGACCACTGCGCCGATATAGCCGGCTCCGAATATCAGCCACGCGACCGTATGCCATGCCGCACTGCCCCATCGCGCCGATGCTACCGGGCCATACCATCGCTCCCACGCCTCGCGGCGCAATTGCACCAGGCGATTTCCGATCCGCGTGACTCGCACTTCTTTTCCGGGCGGCGCCGTGGTCGCGACGGTGAACAGATGCCGCGCGAGACGGTTCGCCGATGCGCCCTGTTCTTCGGCGGCGCGCTCGATACCCGGCCGCCAGGTCGAAGTCAGCACCGTAGGCAGCGCGAATGCCGCCAGCAGCGCCAACAGTGGATGAATCGACATGAGCAGCACCACCGTCACGCCGAGGCGAAGGATCCATCCGCACGTCGAGAACATCGACATGTACATATGATCGAGCACGAAGACCTGGTCGCGAAGCACCGCGAGGCGGTCGAGGTATTCGGGACGTTCGTGATGCGCGATCGTCGCAACCGTCGCCTGCAGCTTCGCCACGTGAGATTCCAGCGCGATCGTCAGCCGGTCGCGGAAACGGCGCTGAACCCGGTCGCTGGTCACGCGCAGGAACCAGGTACCGACCGCCGACACACCAAGGCCGAGCGCGGCCGCAATCACTTCTGTGCGGTTATGCCTCGTCACTCCGTTGGCCAGAAGCATCAGCCACAGCGCGAGCAGCGCGTCGGGCAGCGCCGCGAGCAGCGAGAGTCCGGCCGCCACCGCTAGAAGTCGCGGCTCCGCCTGGTATCCGCGCTTGAGCGCACGCCACATCGCGGGCAGCGCGCGCGGCAGTTTGTCAGGCGGGTTCATCGAGCACCTCTTCTTGTGCCGCTTCGACAGCGTCGATACCGAAGCGCGACGCCTGCAGATCGAACATCGTGCGGTAGCGTCCGCCGAGGGCAATCAGCTCCTCATGCGTGCCGAGCTCGACCACCCGTCCGTGTTCGAGCACGCAGATTCGATCCGCGTGCCGCACGGTCGAGAATCGGTGCGATATCAGGATCGTCGTAACCTGACGCGTCGCGGTCAGAACGCGATCGAAAATTTCGCTCTCGCCCCGCACGTCGAGTTGCGCGGTCGGCTCGTCGAGCAGCACGACGCCTGCGCCAAGTTTCACCGCGCACAGCGCGCGAGCTAGCGCGATCCGCTGCCATTGCCCGCCGGAGAGATCGGTGCCGTTCTGATAGCCGCGCGCGAGCACCGTATCGAGAGACGCGAGATGCGACGCGCCCGCCTCCGCAAGTGCTTGCTCGATCGCCCCGTCCGGCGCGCCGGCCGGCGCAACGTTGTCGCGCAGCGGCAGCTCGAACCGGGTGAAGTCCTGAAATACTGCGGTGAGCCGCGCGCGCCATGCGTCAACGTCGATCTCTCGGAGATCGATGCCGTCGATCTCGATCGCTCCTTGTTGCGGATCGTAGAGGCGGCACAAAAGCTTCGCGAGCGTGGTCTTGCCCGCGCCATTCTGGCCGACGATCGCAAGCGACGAGCCGGCCGGAATCGTCAAATCGAAGCCAACTAGCACCTGATCGTTGGTTGTGGGATAGGCGAAACTCACGTTGCGAAATCGGATCTCGCGCGCCGGCATGTTCTTCGCCGCGCGATCGCCGCGGACAAGATTCCCCGCCGGAGCCATCGCATCTTGTAGACGGAGTACGGCGGCGGCCGGCGCCGCGGCCCCATCGAGCGCCCACGACAATCCGCCGAATGCGATCATGCTCGTGCTGACTGCGGCGCTGGCGAATGTAACGACATGCCCGACTGCAAGATGTCCCGACGCGGCGTCGTTCGCGAGCGCCCAGAACACCAGCACGTTGGCGGACAGCACCAACAGCAGGCTCCATAGCACCGGTTGCTCGCGCAGTCGCGTCGCTTCCCAACGCAGGTCGAACAGGCGCCGTCGGCGCGACGTGAACCGCTCGATCGTCCATCCCGCGAGTCCGAACATCCGCAGCTCCTTGGCCGCCGGCGAATCGACCGCGAGTCGATAAGCATAGTCGGCGTGGCGTTGCGCCTCGCGAACTTCTTCGGTGTTGCGATCTTTCCACACGCCACTCTCGCGCAGTAGCCAATGCGTCGCGAGCCAACTGCCCGCGAGCAGGATCGGCGCCCACCACGCATAAGCTGCGAGCACCACCGCCGAGAGCAGTCCTCCGATCATCTCGACCAGCCCCGACGCGATAAAGTCCATCGCGAAGCTGAGCGGCGGTCCGCTGATACCGAGGTCGAAGTCGCGCGCCATCGCGAGGTCCGTGGTCAGGCGCGGGTCTTCGAGATGCCCCATGCCGGGCGGTGCAGTGCATGCGATCGTCAATTGGTCATAGAGCCAGGCCGCGGTCTTGCTGCCGAGGTTCGCCCCGACTGCATGATGGAACGGCGGCGATATCTGCAGCAGCACGAAAATCGCGCCTACATATATGAGCGGTGTGGTCAGCGAATCGGCGCGCTGCACTGCGCCGACCAGCGCGCCCATCGCGATCGCAAACAGCGCCGGCAGCAATCCGCGCAATGCGAGCGCGGCCCACCATGCAATCGCGAGCGGGCGATCTGCCTTCAACAGAACGCCGAAGAACTTCCACTCATCACGCGCCTTTAGACGATCAAGCATTTTCACTTACGATCGTATAACCGTTCCGAGGTCGCTTAAGTTACGCGGTCAAGATAATAGAACCCGCGCTGGAGATCATTGCCACCGGCGGGGCACGGTTTTGAGCCTCTCGACGCCTAGCTCATCGCACCATCGCTCGAAGCGCGCACGCGGCACGCCTTTGAACTTCAAATCGTCGAACGACTCCTCGAGCGGAACCGTATCGACCAGCGTCGCCAAGCGTCGGTAGAGGATAGCCTCGTCGCGATTCTCCAAGAGCGTGGCCGCGAGCTGGATCGCGCCACGCGGCTTGACCTTCCATTTCGACGGGTCGGCGGGAATCTGCTCGAGATGCTCATACGCGCCGATCAGCATCGAGGCGCTCTTCTTGCCAAAACCCCGCAGCCCGGGAAATCCGTCCGCGCTATCTCCCGTCAGCGCAAGGAAGTCCGCCATACTATGCGGTCCAAAGCCGCGCTCGGCGCGAAACGCCGCCTCGTTCGTAACTTTTCTTTGCCGCCGATCCACCTGGACGATTCGCTCGCCCTCGATACACTGGCCGAGATCCTTGTCCGGGGTGAGAATGCGAACCTGCTCGACCTGATCGCGAAACCGGCGCGCCCCGCTCGCGAGGCCATCGTCAGCCTCGTACTCGCGCATCGACCAGACCGTAACCCCGATCGCGCGAATAGCATGCTCGGCAGCGTCAAACTGCGCGTGCAACTCAGGCGGAACCCCCTCATCACTTTTGTATTCGGCGTACAGATCGTTTCGAAACGATCGGATCGGATTATCGAACGCTACCGCAATATGAGTGACCGCTTCGTCGGTGTCATGCAGCAGCGCGAGCATCGACTCCACGATCCCGACCGTCGCCTTGGCATCCAGTCCCGAAGGTTCGAGATGCCCCGGCCGCGGCGCATAGTGCGCCCGGTAGAGCTCGTAAGTCCCGTCAACAAGATGCAACCTCATCGCGCGACATTAGCACTCTGCAGTTCCGTTCTCAGGCGAAGTAAGTGTTGGTGATCCCAGCGGGAGTCGAACCCGCGTTCCCGACGTGAGAGGCCGGTGTCCTAACCACTAGACGATGGGACCATCGTCGCGCGCCGCCCGCAAAGCGGCCAAAGATTTGATGGCTGAGGAGGCAGGACTCGAACCTGCAATCGCCTGATCCAGAGTCAGGTGCCTTACCAATTTGGCCGTGGTGCTATTTTCGAACTGTGTCCAATAGCCCCTCTTCTTGAAACCGGCGGCTAGAAAATGCTTATACCACTGGCAAATATATGACAAAGCATTGACGAACATATGACGAAAGGGCTGGGACCCTCCCAATTGGAGTATTCAAATACGCCTTTTCAGGCATTACAGGAAGTCTGAATCAGCGCCAAAAATGAAGATTCGACTTGGCGTGTTTGTTGCTCTAATTGGCTTTGGAGGTCATTTGCGTAAAAGATGCTTTCGGAGTACAAGTTCCAACGGGACAATTGTAAGATCAACGCGACAACCGTTAGAGCGGGGGCATGTATCGTGGGCGTCGATGAAGAGGAGCGCGAGATAAAGGCACTAGAACGATTGAAGAAAAACCGTTATATTGATGAGGGGATCGCTGAGCAGACAGGCGAGGCGTTCGAGCACGTCTTTAAGGACTTCAATCCCAGGTTAATCAAGATTCTTCGCGAGACTATTCGGCAGCGAACAGGTACGAAGTGATTATGATTCAAGTCGAGCGGAAAAAGGGTTCGGCGCGGGAGGTACATTCAAATGGCATCCAATAGTCTGGAGTCAACATATCGAGATCTCTTGCACGAAGTCGATCCTACAAGCAAGGATGACCCCGAATTCGTGAAGGCGTGGGTAGACAAGGTTGCGGGCCTCACCAACGTTTGGCGAGAAAACCATCTTGTTGCTCCGGCTCTTGTTGACAGGGCCGAGAAGGAGACCTTGGAGTGGATCCGAAACATCGGGTCTGATGCGCAGCTTTCACGACGGAGAGGCGCATTAGCGAGCCGCTAGAGTTTCGGTGAGCGGGTAGAGCGCTTATGACCCGACGTCTGAGATACCAGCAGGTCTCCGATCTCTGAAAACAGACGGGTTATCGCAGCGCGAGGTTGCCCTGGAGTTGCCCAGAAAGCCGATCGAAGGCTTCTTCCACCCTCCAGGGTTCGGCGTGCGGCCGAATAAAGAAAACGGGGGCCTGACGGGCTCCAACGCCCCACAATCAATACTCTTCCCGTCTCAAACTCAAGGCATCTTTCCGTCAGCTTGACGGGCACGTCCTCTAGTCCCAACCGGTCTCGTGTAATACACAAGACGGCAGTCGAGCCTATCCTCATCACTGCCTTGTTTTCGCATTCGGACAGGATCAGCGGATCAAGCTTGTCTGGCCGCTGACTCACCAAGATCAGAAAGAGACCATACTTGCGGCCTTCCGCCGCGATTCGCCTGAATTGCTGTCGCAACACTAATTCCGCTCTCGTGTTAGCGTCTGCAGCGATGAAACGATGCGCTTCGTCGACGACAATGAAGGTCGGGGCGCGCTCGTCGCTCTCGGGAGGGAGTCTTGAGAACGACTCACGCTCTCTCTTTGATATTTCCCATTGGCGCTCTAAGGTGGCATTGATCGCTAAGAGTTGGCTGGCAGTGTCGTTTAGCGAGTCGAGATCAACAATCAAGACTCTCTCCCTATTGATTATTCCTTGGTCTGGGGTTTCGGCCAGTCGGCCCAAGCGCTTAAATTCGCTTGCTTGCCCGAAGTAAAGGTTCACCATTTCGCTCGACACGTATTCAAGAGACGCGGCAGCCCGGACCACTCCCTCAATCGCGGAGTCGATTTGATCCTCATATTTGAAGAGAGGGAACTCGAGAACCGCCCAACTCAGAGCATCAAATTCCCGGAGCTTCTTGAGCCACGTGCCTCGTGATCGAATAGAGCGATAATCGAGATCAAGCGAGGCTCGAATATCATGTTGAATTTGCGAAATGTCCCGGCTCGATTTACCTGCGAAATTCGCATGAAAAAGCTTTTGCGCTTCTGCTATCAGATCTGTGTGATGCCCGGACTCTGCCGCCCTCAAAAGGACCAGCAGCTGAAGCGACTTTACGAACTCATGGATATGGTATAGTTCGTGCCGGTGGACGGGATCGACATCTTCAATCAGCAGATCAACCGAGAGCGCTGGCCACCAGACTCTGAGGTCACGGTACGTATTTCTGGCGCTGTTACGCAACTTTGCGTTGCTGGTCATCACAAACAGTGCAATCTCGTTCCAGCGATCCGCAAATACTTTCCGAGAGGCCTCATGAGGTAACCAGCCCCGGCGTTCGGACAGACTGTATGATGAATTTCGCCAACGACTCGACTTCTCCATCTTCTGCATCTGCGTGAAGTCGCCGTTTGGATCGAGCACTACACATGAACTTTTTGTTCGTATTAGAATCTCTTCGATTAAGCGTCCTAGAAAGAAGGACTTTCCGGACCCGGACTGTGCAACGATCACTGTGTGCGCTCCCATCGTGGGAGCTGGCACACTTACAATGTCTTTTGGAGAGTGAAGACCAGGTAGAGCTCCATGTTTTAGCCAATATCTCGGATCTCCTCCGAGTGTGACCTCCCAACCTAAAACCAGCTCAGATGGCCCGGTTTCTGTCTTCCTCTGCGGCGGCCGCGGTAACTTTCTCTTTTTCTTAATCATGAATGCTAGACCCCAAAGGCTTTTCACCTGTGGCCCGGTGCTTCTGCGTTCACCTCTGTTTTCTGATTTTTTCTGGTTTGATCCCAGCGGGAGTCGAACCCGCGTTCCCGACGTGAGAGGCCGGTGTCCTAACCACTAGACGATGGGACCATCGTCGCGCCGCCCCGCATCTGAGCAGGCCAAAGATTTGATGGCTGAGGAGGCAGGACTCGAACCTGCAATCGCCTGATCCAGAGTCAGGTGCCTTACCAATTTGGCCACTCCTCAGCGCAGCGATCAAATATAGTCAACGCCCGTCGCCCGCGCCACCTCGCGCTATCGGATCGCGGTATGGCGCAGCGTTTCCGCGTGCCGATTCACCAGCGCGTCGCATCGCGACAGCAACACCGGATCCTGCGAATGACGTTCGATCATGTAGCTGAGTTCGCCGAGGTCGTGGACCAGCAGGCGCAGGCATCGCTCGTATTCGTCGGGCGCCTGCAGCGCCTTCAGCAAATCGGAAACCAGGTCTTCGAGCTCGGTCTCCTCGACTTCGAGCGCAATTTCAAGAGCGCGTTCCAGCGTGATTCCGGGGGCCGCATCGCGCCGCGATTTTTCGAGCAGCTCGCGCAGCCGCAGGATCGTCGCGTCTTCGAGCGAGATAGGACTCTGCTTGTCGAGCATCCCTTCCTGGTCGAGCACCGTGGTCACCAGGTCGAGCGCGCCGACATGACGCGCCTCGTCACGCGCCATCCCGAACCAGAAATCCTGCAGCGCGGTGTCGTTCGCGAACAACTTCGCGAAGCGCGCATACAGCGCCATGCTCTGTTTTTCCAGAGCGATAGTAGCGTCGAGAACTTCCCGCGTCGTCGGCATCGCGAGCGATCATACCTTCAGCCTCGATCGGCGGTAAAGCTGCCGGGGCGGAGCAGCTCGATCAAGCGCTTCATCGCTACTCGCACCTCGGCGGCGAACGATACGGTCGCCACGAGATATATGAACAGCGTCATTCCGAGCAGCAACAACCGCGCGCCGAACGATCGCGCCACGAGCGAGTCGGCGGTCACGGAATTCCAGAACAGGAAAACAATTATGCCGACCCAGACCGGCACTACCACCCACACCATCCGCATGTTCAGGGTCACGATAGTTCCCGACCCATCGCGCCGGAAGTTACCTTCGATTATCGGCATGAAGGAACTCGGCCGATTCATGACTCGATTTATTTTGAAACGGCTGCCGGCAACCTTGCCTTCAAAATATCCGCGCTTGCCGGAAGTCGGCGATCCCCACTTCCTCGGTGGCTCGACGATCTCCTGAAGAACCCGCGCGGCATGCGCCGGGCTCATCGCCGTCACGAGTTCAAATTTACGAATCGGTGGCCGCAGATACTCGCGCAGCCGACTCGGTCTAAATTCAGTCCCGGCGATCCGTTCGGCCTCAAACATCGCGAGCGGCGCGAGAAGATCTGACCGCCAACATTCGCGTCAGCGCAGCCTGGGCGATCGCGTTCACGGCACTCGGAGGAAATGGGAGAACCGCGCTCACGTTGATCTCACCAAGGACGTAGGTGTCGTCACCGGATTGGCTTTTTGGGCCGTATAAGAAATCCGCGTCCCAGACAGCGGGAAGTGAATTCGTATCGAGGCCGAACAACTGCTGCAGCGCGGGTACCCATTCTGATTCCATTTCCGTCTTGAGTCTTGCGAATTTGGGCTCCGAGTTTTCGTACATCGTCTTCTCCCGAGCCATCGCGAAGTCCCCCGGAGCTCTTGGCATCTGGGTCGAGAATCCGACCACTCGATTCTGGACCAGGTAGCACCGGATCGTCCCTTCGGCGACGCGCGGCTGAAATTGCTGGTCGATAAGGCCGCCATCGGCGGAGAAGTACTGCGCGCATCGCCGCATGAACGCGCTCAGCCGCATCTTTTCGACCGGACCGTTTCTGCGCGCTTCCTGTACCTGCACGAGCGCGTCCCCTGCCTCGCTATTGGCGAGCTGAATTTTCCAGGTGCCGATGCCGCCGTTGCCGCGTCTCTGTTTCAGGATTCGGATGCCGCTCGACTTCAGGCGCTCGGGAAATTGCACTTCGAATTCCCGCGCGCTCGGATAGAGGTGAGTATCGCCACCCCAACCGAAATGCCTGGTTCGAAACAGCACCTCTTTGGTGCCCATCGTCTGGATCACGTCCGGGTGCGCGCTCACCAGAACCCCATGCACAGCGACATCTCTTAGCATCGGGTCGAGTTTCGAGCGGTCGTGACCATCGGTGATCGGATCGACCCACACGAGAACGCCGTCGAACCGGATTAGACGGCCGCGGATCTCGTTGACCATCTCGTCTGAGTAAATGACCGGTTCGGCGATGACGTTGAGGTCGGCAAAGGCCTTGAACAGCGGATACAGGCGATTGTTTTGCGGGGTCGGCGTCTCGGCCGTGGCGGGGTCGCCGCGCCACAATAGTCCGACCCGGGGACGTGTTTCTTCGGATTCGTAATTCATTTGTATTTCAGACTTGCAACTGTATCGCCGAAATGTTCAAGAGTGAATCAACGATCCTGATGGAGTCTCGAAATGCGAACCGTGTATTTTTCTCTGCTCGTGCTCTTGCTTTCCGTCACAGCCGTCGCGGCTGACGATCTCGCATTGAGTCCGTTGCCTCTTCCAAACGGTGCGGGCGGAATCGGATTCGACGATCTGGGATTTGCACGATCGATGCATCGGATACTTGCGCCCGCCGGACGCACCGGCAATCTCGATCTGATCGATCCGGACACGCTGAAGATCACCGCCATCGGCGGATTCTCGACCGGCGACAGCTTCGGCGGCGGACATGGCGAGAGCGTTACTTCCGCTGACGAGGGGCGCGGACTGTTGTTCGCGACCGATCGTACCGCGAAGCGGCTCAACGTGATCGATCCCAAAGCCCTGAAGATCGTTCAATGGGCGCCGCTCGCGGCGGGGCCCGACTATGTTCGCTTCGTGGCAGATACCAGCGAGGTCTGGGTCACTCAGCCGCGCGCCGCGCAAATCGAGGTCTTCTCACTTCCGCCCGGGGACGCGCCGAAGCCCTCGCACACAATGACTATACCGGTATCCGGGGGACCCGAGTCGCTTGTGATCGATTCAGCGCGCGGACGAGCTTACACCAACACCTTCGGCGACTGGACCATCGCGATCGACCTGAAAACGCACAAGGAAGCCGCGCGATGGAAAAACGGATGCAGCGGGCGATTAAAAAATCTCTGGCACGGAGCGCGTGGACTCGCGATCGACGACCAGCACGGATTCGCATTCGTCGGATGCGATGAAGGCAAG
>Ga0210407_10000904_pt1 | contig 30040 bp, 22 predicted proteins | sample IncBWC27MmetaG_FD_150860 | JGI IMG/M metagenome (GOLD analysis project Ga0210407, IMG submission 150860) | Forest soil microbial communities from Barre Woods Harvard Forest LTER site, Petersham, Massachusetts, United States - Inc-BW-C-27-M | ecosystem: Environmental > Terrestrial > Soil >...
GCTCGCTTCGGGCTTAAGCATCCCTCTCGATCTTCGGATTCTCAACACTCGCTTCTCGATCCATGAACAGATTACACGGCTGGTTTGCGTTGAAGGATGGAGTGCGATCGCCTGGTGGGCTGGCTTCAGATTCGATGATCTGCTTCGTGCTTACCCACCGATGTCGCAGGCTAAATGGGCGCGCGTGGAGTCATCTGTTAACCTCGATGACTCGGGAAATCCCGACCCTTACTTTGTGTCCATCGACTTGGCGACGGCCCGCCATCCGCAGACACTGCTCGCCACACACTTCAACGGCCAGCCCCTTACTGTGGATCATGGAGCACCACTCCGTCTGCTGGTTCCCGTGAAACTTGGTTTGAAGAATGTGAAGGCCATTACCAAGATTACTTATTGCGCGGACGACCTAAGAGATTACTGGGCCGAACGTGGGTATTCCCGCTACGACGGAATCTAGCACCCCTCCCAACACAACTGCATTCTACTGACCCTCTCAATCGCGGAACAATGGACGTCCTATATCTTGATCACGACACAATGAATAGCCCGCCAGCGGTCGCACGAAAAAAGGCCGGAATCCTGGATTCCGGCCTTGTCGATTACGAAATGGTTGCGGGGGTCAGATTTGAACTGACGACCTTCGGGTTATGAGCCCGACGAGCTACCAGGCTGCTCCACCCCGCGTCATTGATACTACGCGAGTTGCTCGTCTTGTGCAACTTCGATAGTTTGCTAAGTCCAGAGAGCGCGTGGAATTCAGAGGAATCTCAAACGCGGATGAAGAAACTCCTCGCGGGAGAACCCTACCAGGTGTTGTACGCCGTCCCATCGAATTCTGAAGTCTTCCCCGAATTCGAATGCAAGTCGACCATCCCCGTGGTCACCTGATCTGGGCTAAGCACGATATTGTCGAATACCGGCGCCCAGTCTTTTGCCTGCGTGATGGGATCCATTGGAACTTCGCGAAGATAACCTGCCTGTTGAAGGTCGTCCAGCGATTGCGGCGCGGCCTGCTTATCTAGCGTAAAATTGTCAATCGCTTCTCGCATGATCAGCAAATCATGCTTCAGCACCGCTTCGCGCGACCGCTGGATCGTCTTGTCGTAACGCCCCGCGGCCAATCCCAGCAAAATAAAAATGATCGCGATCACGATCATCAGCTCGATTAGCGTAAAACCGCGGTTCGAGCAACGCGCGCCGCGATTCCGCCGTGCAGCCGATGCATTCATGCGTTGTCTATTCATCGCAACACCTCGCCACGAATTTCGCACAAACTACCAGTCGCTATATTTTGTCCCGTCCAGCGCCGTGCCCGTCGACTTCGAATACACATCGAATACATTTTTTCCGCCCCAGTTCGTCGAATCCGAATCGTCCCCAGTCGAGCGCAGCCCCCAATCCGCATGGCCCGTCATCGGGTCCACAGGAACCTTGCGCAGAAACCGCAGCTTCTTGTCGTTTCCCGCTCCCAACTCCACCCCTGTTACCAGCGTTTCCAAATCCGGCGGATAATTATCGCTCCCCACCTCGGTCCGGAACTTGTGCTGGTCGGCCAGCTCTTTGTACCGGTCGATCGCGTCTTTCATCGTTCGCAGGTCGTAGCGAAGTTCGGATTCCTTTTCCCTGATCACCGCATACCGGAAAATAGGCAGCGCCATGGAGGACAAAATCAGAAGAATGGAACAGGAAATAATCAATTCCAGAAGCGTCATTCCCGCCGTTGGGGGAAGGCACCACTGCCTATGCCGTCCACTTGAACGAAACTCGCGCCGCACCATTAGCTCACTTCCCATCGCTTCAACTACGGCTGAACCTGCACCGTGGCTTCACTCGTGACCAACGGAATGGGCCGCTGCTGCGAATCTTTCGCATTCTGCTGCACAATCGACAAATTCGATGAGCCTGGCGCAATCCCCTTGATAACAATCGCCAGCAACGTGCCGCTCCCGCTCACGCCCAGCGTATTTGGCTGCCGGGTCGCGGAAATGACCGCCTGACCCTTCTCCTTATTGATGTTGGAAACGATGGCGATTTCCTGCGTACCTCCGGAGAGGAACCCTCCGTGCTGTCCTTCACTCACCGCATGCTGAAACTCTTCGATGCTGACCACCGCCGGATTGTATTGCAACAGCATCGGTATCGAGAACAAGTCACTTACGTTTTCCACGACCACCGCGACCGTCTTGGTCTCGCCCACTCTCAGCGCAAGTGTTCCCGGCTCGAATCGCATCTTCCCCGGCTGTCCTTGCGGTGGATTTACAGATGGCGCGCTTGGCGCGCTGCCAGGTCCGCTCGCACCAGCACCCGGCGTGGGAACGGGCGCCCCGGGTGGCACACCAGCAGGAGCTTGCCCCGCAGGCTTAGCTGGCTCCGTAACAGGCGTACGGATTGCACTTTCACGCTTCACCTGAATATTCTGATCCGTACCCGCGTAAATCCCCCGCAAATTCTCGCGCGTCCAATCCGGCAGCCGCACGATGTGCGGAATCATCACAATCAGAACCTCGTCTTCCTGATGGTCCACGTTGTCTGTCGAGAACAGGTAACGTAAGACCGGAATCTTCGCAAACCCGGGCCACCCATTCAATGTCTTCGAGTCTGTTCGCTGGATTAGGCCCCCAAGAATAAAGGCCTCGCCATCCTTCAGCCGAATGTCATGCTCGACGACACGCTGGCTGATAATCGGCTGGCTGATTCCTCCGATGGTTGATGTGCCCGTAACGGAAGACACTTCAATCTTTGTTTTGAGGCTAACTTCGCGATTCGGATGCACGCGCGGCGTTATATCAATATTCACGCCTACATCCTGATATTGGAACTGTGTGTTCACCAGCGGATTGACCAAGCCTGCAGACCCCACCGCTCCTACGCCTACGCCGGCTTGAAAACTTCCCGTTGCGATCGGGATGCGGTCGCCAATTTTGAGTTTTGCTTGCTGCCCGTCCACCGACCGCAACTCGGGATTTTGAATGATTTTCGTGTAGGTGTCGGTAAGAACCGCGTTAGCCGTAAAGTTTGGCAGCGTGACGCTGTAATCGCTTCCGGTCAGGTGTCTCAACGTATTCAGCGTAATGTTGTTCGTTGTTGTCGAGGTTGTGGTGCTCCCCGTCGTCGTTGTGGCATTCGGGTTTATAGCGATGGACGCGCTCTGTCCAGGCGAAACCCCCAGGTTCCTAATACGATCCGTGCGTGCCTCCAGCACCTCCACTTGAATCAGCACCTCTGGTCTGGCTTTATCAACGTCGTTGAGCAGTTTGCTGACCAGTGTCAGTACATCCGGAGTCGCCCGGATCATAATCGCATTCTGCGAGTTGAGCTGCACGATGCGCTTCAAATCGAACAATTGCCGCAGCCCCGTAACGATTTCCGTCAAGTCCTGCGGCGTCACCGTATTTGACAGATAAAAGGTCTTGAGCACTTCTTCTTCAAAGTCGCGCCGCTTCGTCGTTTGGTCCGGCGCTACCATGATGATGTTTTCCGTGAGCGGTATCCAGAAAGCCTTGCTCTCAAAGCTGGCAACCTGCAGCGCCTGCTCCAGCGTCAAGTTAATCAGATCCACAGAGATTCGACGCGCGGGAAAATCCGGGTCGTAGATTACCGTGAGTCCCGCCAGCTTCCCAATGGTGTCGAAGATGATCTTCGCGTCTCCCGACGCCTTGTAGGTGATCGCTACGTTGGAAAGTGGCTTGAGTTGTGGCGGCGCCGACAAGTATTGCTGCGCATCATCCACTTGCGGCTTTGCGTCATCCCCGGCGTGCGTCTGCTCCGCAATCAGCGCTAGCGTTTTTTTCAGTTCCTGCCCGGCAATCGAACTGGAAGGGTCAATGTTTTGTGCCCGCTGGAACTGCGCCGCAGCGCCCTGCAGGTCCCCGTTTTCCCTCTGTTTCAGGCCCAGCTTTATATGCATCTCTCCCGCTTCGAAGCGGGCCTGATTGACTCTGATTTTGAACCCGGCGTTGTTGGGGTCGGCCTTTAGAGCTTTCTGATAAAACTCCAGCGCGGCATCGTAATCTTCGATCGTCTCAGCCTTCCGCCCTTTGCTATAGTCCGTCTGGCCCTTTGGGCAGCCCGCTGCGAACAGTCCTATTCCTACACAAAGGATGACACTACAGCAACGTCGCATGCTCTCTCCGAGGTCTCGACACGAAGCCATTGCAGTCTATCACTCGCTTTAGAGCATGGGCAAGACGCGGAAGGTTGGCTGTACCACCTCCGATAATAGGGCTTTTTTTCATCCCAGTAGCCAAGATTTAACACTCCAGCTATCATGGAGGATTGTGCCTAAGCCAGCGAAAAAACCCGGGAAGGACAGCAAGGCCGGCGAGCAAATCGTGGCTCAGAACCGCGCGGCCTCTTATAATTTCCATCTCCTGGATAGATTCGAAGCCGGTTTGGTCCTCCACGGCACGGAAGTAAAGGCTCTGCGCGAAAGAAAAGCGAATATCCGCGATGCCTATGTCGATTTCAAGCCCAGCGGCGCCTGGCTCGTTAACGCGCACATTGCACAGTACATGCCCGGCGGTCCCTGGAACCATGAACCTCTCGGTTCGCGCAAACTTCTGCTTCACAAGAACGAAATTTACAAGCTCGCTGGGCGTACCCAGTCCAAAGGCTTGACCGTCATTCCTCTGCGCATCTACTTCCGCAATGGCCTGGCGAAGGTCGAAATCGCCCTGGCACAAGGCAAGAAGTCGTGGGATCGCCGCCAGGACGAGCGCGACAAGGAAGCCCGCAGGGAAACTGAAAAAGCAATGTACAACAACCGGAGGCGTTAAAGAACCATGCAAATCACACTCGAAGCAAAGCCGTACGCGGCACTGGGAACCGATGCTCTCGTTTCCTACGTGTTCGAGGAGGTCGACCCGGTGCAGGGTCGCATCTCGGAACTCGATCAGGCCGCCAACGGCTTGTTGCGCAACCTTGCCAAGAGCGGGGAACTCACTGGCAAAATCCTGGAAATGACATTGATTCACGCTCCGGCCGGGCTCAAAGCCGCGCGCCTCCTTTTGGTTGGAGCAGGGAAGCGAGAGCAATTCACCAGCGCCACTCTTCGAAAGATTGCCGGCGCCGCGCTGCGCTACCTCAAAGCCCGCTCGGTAAAACAGTTCGCCTTCTTGATTCGCGAAAACAACGCCACGGAGGAATTCACGCAAAGCATCGCTGAAGGCGCGCTGGCGGCCAACTTCGAATCCGACAAGTACAAGACGGAAAAGAAGAACGACAAATCCATCGACACCTTGGTGCTCACCGGGTATTCCGACGCCGATCGCCCAGCAGGAGAAAAAGGCCTCTCCCGCGGCCGCATTATCGCCGACGCTCAGAATTTCGCGCGCGACCTCATCAACGAACCTTCGAACAAGCTCACGCCGAAAATTCTCGCCGAAAAATCCGAAGTCATGGCCAAACAAGCGGGCCTCGCCGTGGAAATCCTCGACGAGAAAAAAATCGCTGATTTAAAGATGGGCGCATTGCTCAGCGTTGCACAAGGCGGCCCCGAGCCACCGCGGGTGATGGTTGTGACCTACACGCCTGCGCATCTCAAGCCCGGCGCGCCGGTTATCGGCCTCATCGGCAAAGCCGTCACCTTCGACACCGGCGGCATTTCCATCAAGCCCGCCGACGGCATGGAAAAAATGAAGTACGACATGGCCGGCGGCGCCACCATGCTGGGCGTCATGCGCGCGCTCGCCGTTCTGAAGCCCAACGTCAAGGTTATTTGCGTTGTGCCTTCCACGGAAAACATGCCTGGCGGCACAGCCCAGAAGCCAGGCGACATTCAAACGGCCATGTCCGGCAAGACCATCGAAGTCCTGAACACCGACGCCGAAGGCCGTCTCATCCTCGCCGATGGCATTCACTACGCCAAGCAGCTAGGCGCCACGCACCTCATCGATGCGGCCACGCTAACCGGCGCCATCGTCGTAGCCCTCGCCAACGTCAACGCCGGCGTCTTCGGCTCCGATCAACCCTTCACCGACAAACTCCTGGCCAGCTCCAAAGCCGCCGGCGAGAAAATGTGGCAAATGCCGATCGACGACGACTACCGCGAATTCATCAAAGGCACGGTGGCCGACATCCAAAACATCGGCAGCGGCAAAGGCGGCGGGGCCATCACCGGCGCCATGTTCATCAAGGAATTTACTGGCGACTCCCCATGGATACACCTCGACATCGCCGGCACCGCATGGAACGACGAAGCCAAACCGTGGCTAGCCAAAGGCCCGACAGGGGTTGCCCTCCGTACCCTGGTCCACCTGGTCATGTCATATTGATTCTTCGTTGCACGGGCACGGTAATCCGTGCCTTTCTTACTTCCAGCGCCGCAACGCGCCACGAAATCTTTTTTGTCTTGACCACCCGCTTGACAGCTTCTGCACCTCAGCTATTAATAGAGCCTGGGCCTCCAAGCCATGACCTCCCGTACGTATTCTCGACGTCATTTCCTCTCCACCACACCGCTCGCCGCCGCTGCACTCGCCATTCCACGCTTTTCTCTTCGCGGTTTCTTTGATTCTTCCGGCGAACGCCCGCCGCTCCAAGAATTCGACTACTCCGACGTGACTCTCTCGAGCGAACTTCACGAGCAGCAACTAAAAGACAACATTTCCGTACTCGTGGAACTGAGCGAAGACAGCCTCCTCAAGCCCCTGAGAAAAATGTCCGGACAGCGAGCCCCCGGTGATGACCTCGGCGGCTGGTATCTCTATGATCCGAACTTCGACGGTCGATCCCTCGGCCCCGGCTTTGCTCCCGCAGCAACTTTCGGACAATGGGTTTCCGCTCTGGCCCGAGCATACGCGATCAACCGGGACGAAAAAATCCGCAACAAAGTTCTCCGCCTGAATCGCCAATACGCGAAAACGATCACCGGCGATTTCTACGAAAACAATCGTTTCCCAGCGTACTGCTACGACAAGCTAGTCTGCGGACTGATGGATTCGCATCGCCTTGCAATCGATCCCGACGCGTTGCGAATTCTCGAACACACCACCGATGTGGCCTTGCCCCATCTTCCCGGAAGAGCCATCGAGCACGGTAAAAGTTGGCGCCCGGGGAAAGATGATACGTACACCATGGACGAGTCGTACACCATCGCCGAAAATCTATTCCTCGCTTACCAACGAGGCGCAGGCGAGCGCTATCGCACGCTAGGCGCTCAATATCTCGACGACGAATACTTCAATCCGCTAGCCGAAGGCCAAAGCAATTTCGCCGGACGCCACGCCTACAGCCACGTGAACGCACTGTGCTCCGCGATGCAAGCCTACCTGACGCTGGGCAGCAAGAAGCATCTGCGTGCAGCCATGAATGCTTTCGACCTGCTCGCGGCACAAAGCTTTGCGACTGGCGGCTGGGGCCCCGACGAAACTCTGGTTGCTCCAGACAGCGACGGCCTCTATGCCAGCCTCACAAACAGCCACCGCAGTTTTGAGACGCCGTGCGGTTCCTACGCGCACTTCAAGCTGACGCGCTACTTACTTCGCGTGACGCGCGATGCGCGATACGGCGACAGCATGGAGCGCGTGATGTACAACACCGTGCTCGGCGCAAAACCGCTCGAATCTGACGGCAGCACGTTCTACTATTCCGACTACAACTTCAAAGCGCGAAAGGTCTACTCCGATCGTCGTTGGGCTTGCTGCTCCGGCACCTTGCCGCAGGTCGCGGCCGACTACCGGATCAACGGCTATTTTCGCGATACGCATGGCGTGTACGTGAATCTCTACATTCCCTCAACGTTGCGGTGGACGCAGGATGGCGATGACGTTTCGCTGGCCCAGAAATCTCTCTATCCCTTTGATAGCCATATTCAGTTTCAGGTGGCGACGTCCTCGCCGAACGGTTTCATCCTAAACTTCAGGATTCCCTCGTGGGCAGAGGGCGCCTCGATTTTCGTAAACGGAAAGAGGGCGCCAGAAACTCCGGTTCCAGGCCGTTTTGTGGCAATCCAGCGCCAATGGAAAACGGCCGATCGCATCGATTTGGATTTACCTCTCACCAAACGCCTCGAACCCATCGGCCCGCGACATCCAGAAACCGTCGCGCTGCTCTGCGGTCCGATAGTTCTGTTCGCCGTCGGCGAAACGTTGCCGGCGCTTACGCGCGGGCAGTTGCTGGCTGCAACGAAGTTGGCGAAGCACAGCTGGAGAGCAGAGTCAGCGTCTGCGCCTTTGACTTTGCTGCCATTCACTGCGATTCGGGACGAACCGTATTCCACGTATCTTCTCGTTAGCTGACCGCTGACAACGTACGAAGAGACCGACAGGGAGGCTTGTCCCGCCGTTACATCTTCTCTGGCGCTTCGATTCCTAGTAGGGAGAGCGTCTCCACCAGTCGCGCTTCCACCAATTCCGTCAAGCGCAGAAGGAATGCGCGCTTGTGTTCGTCCGCTTCCGTCAAAATATGATGCTGGTGGTAAAAATTGTTGAACTCCTGTGCCAATTGGAATGCATACTTGGCCACGAACGCGGGCTCCCGCGCTCCGATGGCGGCGTCCACCGAACGGTCGAGCGATCCTGCGCTCAACAATAACTCCCACAAACCGTTTCCTTCAGGTCCTGCGAGGAGAGTGGCGACAGTGTCATGCGTCACAGCAACACTCGTGTCTCCGGCCTCCGCGCCTTTTCGGCGTATCCCGCGAATACGCACCACGGCGTACTGACAATACGGACCTGTTTCGCCCTCAAAGCTCAGCGCGTCCTTGAAATCAAACGCGATGATGGCGTTGCGCGTAAATTTAAGCAGGAAGAATCGCAGCGCGCCTACGGCAATCACGTGCGCCGTTTGCTTCTGCTCCGCTTCGCTCATCTGCGCATGCCGCTGCTGCACTTCCGCGAGCGTCGCCGTCTCGAGTTTATCGAGCAGGTCATCGGCTTTGACTCCAAAGCCTTTGCGGCCGCTCACTTCGACGTATGGCTTCCTGGTTTCTTCCGGCGACAGATCATATCCCATCTCTGCCGCGCATCGCGGCGTTAGCGCGACAATCTGGTAGGACAAGTGAATCGATTGCTCCGCAGCCTGGGCATGTCCGAGACCCCGCAATCCCTCTGCAACCACATCCTGCAAATAGGATTGCCGCGCGTCAATCACGTTGTAAACAATCGATGCAGGTTCGCCAAAATGGGGCGCGTCTGGATCACCTTTTTCGCTGGTAGTGGCCCAAACCGTTTCGCCCTCGGGAACGTCCGGCCACCTCCGGTAATTGAAATCTTTTCCTAGCAGCCCAAACTTCCAGAGCTGATAGGCGATGTCTTTTCCGACGTACGTCACCGTCCCATTGGACCGCACAATAATCTTGTCCTGGGTATTTTCCTCGTCCTCACGCTTTTCCGTGCCCAGTGTGTGCTCTCGGTCAATTCCTGGTTTTTCCTCGTGGGCCGTCTCGTTCCACGGCAAAACCCAGCAGCCTGCCATCTTCCCGCTCTCTACCAGATGAATCACCCCTGACTTCTTCAACAACTCAAACGCCGCATCCCAGAATTTCAAGTGCAGGATTTCGCTCTCCCGCGCCAGCAGCTCATAGAAAATCCCGAGCCGCGCCATGGTTCGCAAATGCAGGGTGACAATCGCGTCCGCAACTACCTTCGCGACTTCCGCTTCTTCGCCGCGGTCTTCTTCGATCGCTTTCAGTGTTTGTCCGCGCAAAGCGGCGGCTCGCTCTTTGTCTTCTTCGAAAAAGTGCGTCGCCTTCGCATATAAATCCCAGCAGTAATAGTCGAATCGCGGCTCCATCGCGAACATCTTGACGCTCACGGGCGTCCGCCGCTCCATGTCCAGGAAACCGATCACCACGTCCGCCACTTGCACGCCCGTATTGTCGATGTAGTTCTGCACCTGCACGGCATTCCCCGCGTGTCGCAAAACCCGCGCCATGGTGTCGCCCAAAACGGCATTCCGCACGTGCCCAATATGTGCCGCCTTGTTTGGGTTGATGCTGGTGTGCTCGACAATAATCTTGCCGCGCGTTTCATTCGCTCGTTTTTCCTGGCCTTTTCCGCCTGGTTCTTTCCACGCCTGCTCCCAGAATGCGGCGCGCTCGAAATAGGCATTCAGGTACCCCGCTCCGGCAACTTCCACGCGCGCGATGCCCTCGATCTTGCCCAAGTCCTTGGCAATCTCTTGCGCAATCGTCCGCGGCGCTTTCTTCAACCGCTTCGCCAACTCAAAACACGCCGGTGACGCCGCCTCCCCCATCTCAATCTTCGGCGGCCGGTCAAGCACAATCCCGAGTTCCACGCCGTAGTGGTGCCGGATGTGGCGCGCCAAGGCGTCGCGGAGACGATTTGTGAGCGTTTGATACACAGTTCCTCGGGTGAAAGAGAGAAGCAAGTATAAGGGGAGGAGAAGAGAGGGGTCAAAAGCTAACGCGGAGGAGCGACGATTGGGGTGTGCCGGAGACGCCACTCCGGGTGTTTTGTGTAAGAGTGACAAAGAAAGGACTTACGCCTCGAATCTGTCGAAGGGTATCAAAACAAAGGTTTTCAGAATCTGAACCATGACGAGATTGCGTGTGTCTCCTACGAGTGGCAAATAAAGGGTTTAAAGGCGCCACGCTTGGAAGCTTGGAAGTCAGGATGTTTTAATGACGCGTTACCGGAAGCGAACCACCGCAAGGCTTACGAGGCTAGGTTGTTTGACACACTTTCGATCCGCCGATAGTATCGAAAGACTCCAACGGAACTCATCAAACAGGGTGTTCCAGCGGCGGCGGAATTCCAATGAAACTGGCGTATTTTGATTGTTTTTCGGGGATTAGCGGAGACATGGCGGTCGGCGCGCTGGTGGATGCTGGGTGCGCGGTCGAGCATCTTCGCGAGGGATTGCGCGGTTTGCAGGTTCCTGGGTGGGAATTGACCGCCGAAAAGGTTTGGAAGAACGGGATGGCGGCGACTTATGTGCGGGTGGTGACTGAGGACCAGTCCAAACACAGATCCCTGAGCGCGATTTTGGAGATTTTGCAGCAATCGCAGCTCGCGCCGACGATCCGCGAGCGCGCTGCCGCCATTTTTCTTAAGCTTGGGGAAGCCGAAGCGCGCGTCCACGACGTGCCGCTCGAAAAGATTCATTTTCATGAGGTTGGGGCGGTGGACGCGATTGTGGATATCGTTGGGGCGTGCATTGGGTTTCATGCGCTGGGCGTCGAGCGGTTTCGATGCTCGCCTTTGAACGTGGGCGGCGGTACGGCGAAGATGGCGCACGGTATCTTGCCCGTGCCCGCGCCAGCGACCGCGAATTTGCTCCTGGGCAGGCCAACCTATTCGAGCGGCGTGCAAAAAGAACTCGTGACGCCTACAGGGGCGGCCATTGTCGCAACGCTTTGCGATAGCTTTGGGCCGCAGCCGCCGATGAGCGTGTCGGCGATTGGGTATGGCGCGGGAACCGCGGACCTCCCGGGGCAGCCGAATGTCGTGCGCATCATGGTTGGCGAGGCCGCCGAAACAAACGTTGCCGGCTTCGACGAAGAAATTGCCGTCATCGAGGTGAACCTTGACGACATGAACCCGCAGATTTTCGGTTACTTTCTGGAGAAGGCGCTGGCGGCTGGGGCCTTGGACGTTTACACGACGCCGGTGCAGATGAAAAAGAACCGGCCGGGGACGTTGTTGACGGTTTTGTCGAAGCCGCAGGACACGAATACGTTAATGTCGCTGATTTTTGCGGAGACAACGACGTTTGGTGCGCGCAGCTACCGCGCGCAACGGCGGGTGTTGCCGCGGGAATGGGTGAACGTGGCTACGGATTATGGGGTTGTGCGGGTTAAAGTGTCGCGTGTGAATGGGCGAATACTTCACGTCGCGCCGGAATTTGACGATTGCCGGAGACTGGCGGTGGAGAAGAATGTGCCTTTGCAGCGAGTGATTGCGGAGGCCATGCGGAATTACGAAGCAAAATAAAAAAGAAAAAAAATTTACACTGAGGAAGCCAAGGTCACGGAAAAGAACGGAGCAGAATGCCAGCGGGAAAACCGAAATACTATTTGACGACGCCGATCTACTACACCAACGGTTTGCCGCACATTGGGCATACCTATTCGACGATTGTGTGTGACACCATTCGGCGGTACAAGCGGATGCGCGGGTACGACGTGGTACTGACTACCGGGACGGACGAGCACGGCATCAACGTCGAGCGCTCCGCGAAAAAAGCGGGGATTCCGGAGTCCGAGTTCGTCGCGAAAATGGCGGCGCAGTGGAAGGCGCTTTGGGAGGAGCTCGGAGTGCAGGGCGACGAGTTCATTCGTACTACCGACCTGAAGCATGCGCACACGGTGCAATGGCTTTTCAAGTTGTGCCGCGAACACGGTTTTGTCTATCCGGGCCACTACACCGGCCAATACTGCATTTACGACAACGCCTATGTGGACGTGAAGCCCGGCGAGAATTGCCCGGATTGCGGACGGCCGACGGAAACTGTTACGGAGCCAAATTATTTTTTCAAGCTGTCTGCGTTCGAGAAGCCGCTGCTCGATTGGTATGCCAAGCATCCGGATTTTATTCAGCCGGAAGCCCGGCGAAACGAGGTATTGAGTTTTGTCGAAGGCGGGCTGCGGGATCTGAGCATCACGCGGACGACCATTCGTTGGGGCATTCCGGTGCCCGGTGAAGAGCCGCACGTTCTTTATGTGTGGTTTGACGCTCTAACCGCCTATCTGAGCGCGGTTGGTGGACCGAACTACGAGAAAATCGGGTATTGGCCGGCTGATCTGCATCTGGTAGGCAAAGAGATCATTCGTTTTCACGCGGTTTACTGGCCGGCGTTCCTGATGGCGGCGGGTTTGCCATTGCCAAAGCAGATTTGGGCGCACGGGTGGCTCTTGATGGACAGCGCAAAGATGAGCAAGTCGCTCGGGAACGTCGTGCGGCCGCGCCCGATTGTGCATGTTTTGGGGATGGATGCGCTTCGGTATTATTTGCTGCGCGAAACAGTGTTTGGCCAGGACGGGAATTTCAGTTATGACGCGCTGGTGCAGCGGTATAACAGCGATTTGGCGAATGGTCTGGGCAATCTTGTCAGCCGAACGGCGGCCATGATCGAGAAGAACTGCGCCGGGAGAATTCCGAACCCCGGCGCGCTCGCGCCGCAAGACATCACGCTCGCCAAGGAAACCCAGGCTGCCATCGGCGCGGTGATGGAACACTACGAAAAGCTGGAGTTCTCGCGTGGGCTGGAAGTAATTTGGTCGCTGATCTCCGCGGCGGACAAGTATTTGACAGTGGAAAAGCCGTGGTCGCTCGGAGAATCGGCGGACGACCAACAGCGGCGTGCTAGGGTGCTTTGGACGACGGCTGAAGTTTTGCGTGTGGTCACCGTGCTTACGCATCCCGTGTTGCCCCAAAGCACGACGAAAGTCTGGGCATTGCTCGGGCAAGCGGGAAACCCAAGCGCGGTGGATTTGGACGGTTTAGAGTGGGGACAACTGGCATCCGGCATCGCGCTTGGAAAAGCTCCGGCATTATTTCCGCGCATTGAAAAAGCAGAAGCAATCGAGAGGATGGAAGCCATGGAAAAAGAAGAACAAAAAGCGCCTTTGCCCGCCGCGGCAAGCACGACGCCTGCAGCCGCACCCGCTGCGACCGGAACAGCTGCTGCTGCGGCAGCCGCGCCTGCGGTGCCGGAAAAAATCGGCATCGAGGATTTCGCGAAGGTCGAGATGCGCGTAGGTCAGATTAAGACTGCCGAGCGCATCGTTGGCGCGGACAAGTTGTTGAAGCTCACGGTCGATATCGGCACGGAGATTCGGCAGATTTGCGCGGGGATTGCCCAGTTTTATGAGCCGGAGAAGCTTATCGGGCGCAAAGTCGCGGTGGTGGTGAACCTTGCGCCGCGTAAGCTGCGTGGTGTCGAGTCCAACGGCATGATTGTTGCTGCCTCGGTTGGTCCTGAGGGGCGACCGGTGCTTGCGGGCTTCCCGGACGAAGACGTAGAAATCGGGGCGCGGCTCAAGTAGAGCGAAGACGATGCTTTTTGTGAACGTTGCGGGCCCGCGACAACAGAAGAGCGCAAGCAGGAGCGCCTGTGCCGCGAAACCATGGAACTGATTGACTCACATGCGCACATTGATGCTCCGCAATTTGCGGAGGATCGCGAGGAGATGCTCGGGCGGGCCAGGGTTGCAGGCGTAACTGCCTTGCTGGCGATCGGAACCGGGCCGGGGCCGGAGAAACTGGACGCGGCGTTGCCGCTTGCCGAGGCGCACGATTGGATTTACACGACCGTCGGGATTCATCCGCATGAGGCGCGCGAGGTGACCAAGGTGCATCTGGATGAATTGGCTCGGTTGGCCAAACATCCAAAAGTGATCGCTTGGGGTGAGATTGGGCTCGACTATTTTTATGATCACTCGCCGCGCGATGTGCAGGAGCGGGTGTTTCGCGATCAGCTGGCGCTGGCTCGCGAAGCGAGACTGCCCATCATTATTCACTGTCGCGATGCGTGGGCTGATTGCCTGAAGCTGCTCGAAGAAATTTGGCGTCCTGCCGGACTTGGCGGGATTCTGCATTGCTTCACCAGCACGCTGGAAGACGCCAGGCGCGGCCTGGACATGGGGTTTCTGATTTCGTTTGCGGGGAATTCGACGTATCCGAAAACGCAGAATCTTCGGGACGTTGCGAAAGCTTTGCCGCTTGAGAATATTCTGATTGAGACGGACTCTCCGTATCTTGCGCCGCAGGCCTATCGGGGGAAACGCAACGAACCGGCTTACGTGGCGGAAGTGGCGCGCACGCTCGCTAGTGTGAGAGACTTACCCGCGGAAGAGTTTGCCGCCAGGACAGCAGGGAATTTCCGGCGATTCTTCCACCTGTCCCAGCCGTCCATGTCCGCGGCTGCGGAGTCCCAAAGATGATTGCCGGACAAGGGAGGAAGGCTATCGCGCTTCTTACTGCCAAAGAGATTTTTGATCTCGTGCGAGACGATTTGGTTCTGGTTGAGGAAGAACTCGCGCGACAGAGCGCTGGCGCCTTCGAGCCGGTTTCGGAAATTACCAGCTATCTTCTTGGCGGAGGAGGGAAGCGCCTGCGTCCGGCGCTTTTGCTTCTTTGTAATGCGTACACTGGGCGCCGCAGCGAGGGAGCGATTCGACTCGCAGCGGTCGTCGAGTTGCTTCACAGCGCTACCTTGATTCACGACGATGTGATTGATAGTGCGGACACGCGGCGGGGGAGGCCTTCCGCGAATTCGCGCTGGGGGAATCATCGCAGCGTTCTTGCCGGAGATTGGCTTTACATGCAATCGTTTCAGATGGCGCTCGAAGAAAGGAACTTTCGCATCCTCGATGTGCTGATTGACCTTACCCAGAAAATGGTGGAAGGCGAGCTGATTCAGCTGGCCAAAATTGGGCGGATCGATGTAACGGAAGAAGATGCATTGCGGCTGGCGACTCACAAGACGGCGTGTCTTTTTAGCGGCTGCGCGCGATTGGGTGCGGTGCTTGGCGGCTTTGAGGGTGCTGACGAAGAGGCGCTGGCCGATTACGGGCGTTATGCGGGGTTGGCGTTTCAGCTGGTGGATGATCTTTTGGATTTTACGGCGTCTGCCGAGCAGCTTGGGAAGCCGGTGTTAAGCGATCTGAAGGAAGGGAAAGTTACGCTGCCGTTGATCTATGCCATGGATAACGGGCATCGGGATGCGCGCGGGCTGGTGGCGCGAGTGCTTGAGGAGAAAGGGTTTAATTCGGTTCGTGCGGAGACGCTTGTTTCGTTGGTGCAGGATTCGGGGGCGCTCGATCGGGCGCGGAATCTTGCGCATGAGTATGCGGGGAGGGCTAAGGCGTGTCTTGAGGGGCGCGGGGATTCGGAGTATGCGCGAGCGTTGTTGACTTTGCCGGATTTTATTCTGGAGCGCGAGAACTAGCGGATAGGGCTTCTCGAGACGGGCACGGCGCACCGTGCCCCTGCGACAGATTCGCCGGCGTTCGATTCCATGCTTCCTTTTAAACTGGTCTACCACAAAGGCTACGACTTAAACCTTGGCGAACATGTTTTTCCGTCGCAGAAATTCCGTTTGATTGCCGAGACGCTTTTCGACGAGGGGATCGGCGCTCGAGGGGACTTTCTTACGCCCGGACCCGCTTCCGACGAAGACATCCTGCGCGTGCACACCCGAGAGTGGGTCGACAAGCTGAAGACCGGAACTTTGACCGCCAGCGAGATTATGAAGTTGGAGATTCCTTATTCGCAGGAAGCAGTGGAGGCGTGCTGGCTGGCTGCAGGGGGCTCGATATTGGCCGGCCAATCGGCTTTGCGTGATGGATTCGGATGCAATTTGGGCGGCGGGTTTCATCATGCTTATCCGGGGCATGGCGAAGGATTTTGCGCGATTCATGATGTGGCCGTGGCGATTCGAAGGCTGCAGCATGATGCAGCAATTCGAAAAGCCATGGTTGTCGATACGGATGTGCATCAGGGGAACGGTACGGCGGCGATTTTTGCTGACGACGCTTCCGTTTTTACCCTTTCGATCCATCAGGAGAATAATTATCCGGCTTATAAGCCGCCCTCGGATGTGGATCTCGAGATGGGCGACCGCGTGGATGATGACGAATATCTTGGAGCATTGATTCCGGCGGTCCAGGCGGCGCTGGATGAATTTCAACCCGAGATACTTTTCTATGTTGGTGGGGCGGATCCGTTTTGCGAGGACCAGCTTGGTGGATTGTCGCTGACCAAGAACGGATTGAAGACTCGTGACCGCAGGGTGTTTCTAGAGGCGCGGCGGCGCGGGATTCCTGTTGCCACCGCGCTGGCCGGGGGATACGCGCGGCGCATCGAAGACACCATTCGGATTCATGTGAATACGATTGTAGCTGCGCGGGAAGTTGCGCTGGCGTTTCCTTCGGTTTCTGCGGCAGGGCAGAACTAGACGGAGGCTTGACGCAAATACAAACTCAATCCGTTCGTCCCGTAGCACCTGGACAAGGTTCTGGACTTCGAGAATTCGAATCGAGCTATGGCGCTGATTTGGCTCCGGGAGCGGGGGTTTCCGCGCTTTCTTTTTGTGCCGCCAGCGCGTGACGGACCGCGTTGCTGAGTCCTCTTTCCCCTTCATCCGGATCGAATCCTTCGGCGCGATAGGCAATCTTTCCCGTGCGATCAAGAACGACCACCGTGGGGAAGGAGTTGACGCCGAGGAGACGGTCGAGGCCGTCCGCAAAGACAACGATGGTGCGCGGTTTTTCTTCCTGGAGATAGGGCGGGACCAGAGTTTCGTCTTCGTCGCAATCCGCGGCAAGAAAAACGATGTCCGCGATCCCTTGGAATTGCGCGGCCACGTGCTCGAAGTGGGGCTCCATCGCGCGGCAGGGGCCGCACCAGGTGGCCCAAAAATTCAGGACGACGACTTTGCCTCTCTGTCCGGCGAGCGGATACGGAGAGCCGTCCGGAGCTTTCCGCAACGTGAAATCGTAGGGTTCCTTCGCGTTGGCGTTTCTTTTTGGCTTCGGGGGATCGGCGGACGCGACATTGTCGTCGTAGGCGTGCAAGAGATAATCGCCGAGACCTTCGTCGGAGCCGTGGGCCAGGCGCCAGACATTTCCAAGCTTTTGGCGGAGTTCGCGGCGATTTGCGCCGCCACTTGAGGCGTCCGCAAGGGCGAAAGCTCGGGCGTATTCCTTGATGGCGGCGGGCAAGTCCTTGTTCAATTCGGCAATTTCACCGAGCTGCTCTCCGGCCGCGGCGCTCGGGGAGAGCGCCATGCTTGCCCGAGAATCTTTTTCTGCAGCCGCGTAGTCGCGGAGTTTGAAGGCCAGCCTCCCGCGAAGCGTGAGGATGTTCACTTTGTCGCGCTTCTGTTCGGCGACCCATTCCTCTTTCGAGATTTTAGGAGATTTGTCTCCGGCCGCAGAGCGGTTGACGTACTCCAGCACGCGCGTGGCGTAGTTGAGAGCGCGGCGTAGGCCGGCTTCGTCTCCATTGCGCTCCAGAAGTTGAATCGCGAGCATGGTCATGGAGATGTCTTCGGGCGTAAGGGCGACGATGCGCTCGGCGTAGTCTGTGGCGCGCGGGGAGTCGCGCAACTGCAGGCTTGCTTCGACAAGCGCGCGATAGATTTGGGGGCGTTGTCGCGACTCCGGATAATTCTTCAGGAAATCTTCGAGATTGCGGACCAGAGCGGCGCGGTCATTGCCGGCGCGGTCGATGGCTTGTTGTAACTCTTCGGTTTCGGATAACGCTTTTGCGCCAAGAGGCTGCCCGGGAGCGGCCGATTTCGTGCCTTGCGGAGTCGCGGTCTGACTTTCAATTTGCTCGACCAAGGCCGGGCGGTTCGCGAGACACCCAGGCGGGATCGCAAGCAGTGCTGCCACCAGCAGGAATCGTTGCCGCATGCTGTTCATTGACTAAGATTCTAGACTGTTTACGGGAAAATTGCCGACGGGATGTGGAAATGGCCGCAGCGTGTTGCCTGGAGCACGGTTTACTCGGCGCCGTTTACCTCGATAGCGCCGGAAATGGTGTGAATTTCCACGCGGCCGCCGCCGTCGCCCATGTGGGCGCGGAGCGAGTGCTTGCCTTGTTCTTCAATCATGATAGGAATCTGCGCGCGGATCTGGCCGGTCACCGCGCCGGCGGAAAGATGAAAAGTTGCGCTGGAGGGCACGGCGATTTTCACTGGTCCCGAGACCGTTTTCAAATCCCAATAGCTGTTTCCGCTGGGATCTCCCTCGACAATCACACGCCCGGCGGTGGCGTGAGCTTTCACGTCGCCGTTCGAGCCGCGCACGTCGACTGATCCGCTGGAAGTGTCGGCATCCACGCGGCCGCCAGGTTTGTTCACTGCCACATCGCCCGAGACGGAGTGGGCCGAAACGTCTCCTTTGGCGTTCGAGACGGTTACGCTCCCGGAGACACTTGTGGCCCGAACATCGTCGCCGCAATTCTCGGCGGTGACGGACCCGCTCGTCGAGGACAGTTTGACGTCTTTGCCGATGTCCTGGCCCCGGACGGCACCGGAGACGGACGCTGCCTGTACTGGGCCGCGCAAGTTGCGAACAGATTGCGATCCAGAAACGCTCGCGGAATCGACGGCGGTATCACGGGGGACTTCGATGGAGTAGGCAATGGCAACATGGCGCAGGCGTGTGGTTTCCTTGCCGACGCGCAGGGTGTCTCCTTTGAGCTCGACGGGCGGGTTGGCAACGATGTCGTCCAGACGGTTCTGCGGACTGCCAACTCCAAATCCGGAGACACGCACATCTCCGTGGACGTGGACCTTGCCGTCGGCACTTCCAACGATCGAAACGTTACCGGCGACATTGCTCAGTTCGAGACGTATGGGGCCGGAAACATCCAGCGAGCGGTCGAAGCTGCCGGAAACGGAGGGGCCCATTTGGCAGCCAGCGAGCGCCACGACCACAGTGAGCAACGCCATGGGTGCGGTCAGCTTGCGGTGTCGCGTCATCCCTTCCTCCAGCGCCCGGAGCGGCGCTTCTTTCGGCTTCTCTAACCAATATACGTAATTACGGGGAAATATGTTCCGATTGCATGGCTCACCCGCGCTTGCCTTACTTCGCAAGGCTTTCGTTCAGCGAACCTTGCCGGTAGCCTTCGAGGTCCAGCGCAACGTAGGTGAAGCCTGCTGCCTTTAGAGCTGCCACGATTCGAGCGGCCATTTCCGCGGACATTGCGCGAGGCATTTCTTCCGAGCCAATTTCTACTCGTGCAAGCTTTTCGTGGAGGCGCACGCGAAATTGACGGAAGCCCAGATCGCGCAGGGCGGCTTCGCCGCGCTCCACGAGAGCCAGCCGCTCCGGCGTAACTTCCGTTCCATAGGGGAGGCGCGACGCAAGGCACGCGGAGGCGGGGCGGTCCCAGGTGGGCAGGCCCGCGCGCCGGGAAAGGAGACGAATCTCAGCCTTGCGTAACCCGGCATCGAGAAGCGGAGCCAGGGCGCGATGTTCGGTTGCCGCGCGGTGGCCTGGGCGGAAATCCAGCGTGTCATCGGCATTGACGCCGTAGGCAACGGCGGCGAAGCCGCGCTCGCGGGCCATCGCATCCAGGGCGGTGAACAGCTCATCTTTGCAGAAATAGCAGCGATCGGCCGCGTTCGCGCGGTAGCCGGGATTGTCCATTTCGTGCGTTTCGATAAATTCGTGGCGCACCCCTAGTTGGCGGACAAATTCCTCCACGACGGCGCGGTCGTGGGCGGAATAACTCGGGGAGAGCGCGGTGAGCGACAGGGCATGATCGCCGATCGCGTGATGCGCGGCCCAGGCGAGGTAGGCGGAGTCGGCGCCGCCGGAAAGCGCGACAATCACGGAAGAGAGTTCGCCTAATCTCTTCAGCAGCAGCGCCTCTTTCGCTTCGGAGGAGAGTTGCGCCTGATCCGCCACGTGTATACGCACGAGTGTGTTCATTTCCACCCGAGAGTATACCGCACCGCGGACGGTTTTTATGTTTGGCGGCTGCGTTTTGGAGCGGTTATTTAAAATCGAGCAGCACGTCGACCGAGTGCTTGTCCGGCTCCGGGCGCAACCAATGTCCGACGGTGTCGTAGTGCACGGGCAAGTCGCCGAAAATGTCAGCCGGCTGGGACTGCAACCTGGTCAGAAATTTTTCGAATTGGATTTTGTCAAACACAGCGCCCGCTTCCGTGGGCCACATTTGACGGAGACGGCGCTCGCCTGCAAGGGAAAGCCCGGTCACCACCATGGCATGGAAGCGATATTGCGCCCCTTCGGAAACGGTCGCAGCAAAGGAGACCGTGTGTGCCTGGTCATCGTAAGAGGCGACCGGATCTATCCTGGCGTCGAGGTAGCCGCGGTGCCCGTATTCCTCGAGGGCGCGGTCCCAGCCTGCTTCGATTTGCATGCCGTTGGCTACATCGCCGGGCTTTAGTCCGAGTTCATTCGAAAGTGTAATGGACGACAAGAGGGAGTTGCCGGACCAGCGAGCCTCCTTCCAGCGATAAATCCCGCCGGTCACGATCGGGACGAAAACGGGAATCTGCTCGGGCAGTTTCTGATTGGGATTTCCTGTCAAGCGAACTTCGGGTGGGCCGAGCTTCACGCGCAGGAATCCTTGTTGAAGATAGAACGGCCGCAGTTGTTCGGAGAGAAAGAGATCGATGGTCATCCGCGAGAAGGGTTTGCCCTGCACCTCGGCGAGCTGCTGCTGGACGACGTGGGAAGAGGAGAGCGAAGGATCGCCGAAGTCAACGCTGGCAATGTAGAACGAAGCGCCCTGGACGTAGAATTGCTGGACGTTGCCCTCGGCCAGAGGATTTGCGAGCAACTGGTGTTCAACGGTCACGTTCAGCTGGCGCGACGCCAGCAATTCTTTCAGCGTGTCACCAACCTGGTCCACGACGGCGCCGGCTTCGGGCAAGGTGCCGTCGAAGTAAGGGATTTTTTTGCGGATGGCGTCGCCGAGTTCGCCGTCGGAAAACCATGGAAGATTGTCGAAATAAACGGGAACACGCGGGGCCTCTTGCAACTGGAATGTTACGGTGAGGCCGTCGCCGCGCGTTTGGAAGGTGTAGTTCACTTTGGCGAACATGCCGGTTTCCAGCAGGCGGTCTGCCGCGGCCTGTAAATCCGGCTTTCCCACCTGGGAGCCTTTTTCCAGCTGAGAGAGCGCGGTGACCTGGGCTTCTGTGAAAGTCTTCAGGCCTTCCGTGCGAATCTCATGGAGGGTGGCGGTTGCTGGTGCGGGCGTTTGCGCCGGCGCCGGAAGCAAGAGAAGGAGCGGGACTAGAAGGGAGGTTCCCAGGCAGGACCCGAACAGTCGAGGCATATTTTTATTTTAGCGGAAAAAGCTTCTTGGGCCTATCTGCCGAGAGGCGGAAGCAGGAACTTGGTGCGGAGAACCGGCCGCCGGGGTTGTTCTGCTATTCAACCGTTACGGATTTCGCCAGATTGCGTGGCTGGTCGACGTCGCAACCGCGGCGTACTGCGATGTGGTAGGCCAGCAGCTGCAGGGGAATGATTTCCAGCAGGGGACTGAGGATTTCGGGTGCTGGGGGGAGCTCGATGATGTGGTCGGAAGCTTCGCGCGCGAGATGGTCTCGCTCGGTGGCAATGGCAATGACGATGCCGTCGCGGGCCTTGACTTCTTTGATATTGGAGACGCTTTTTTCGTAGCGCGTGACCGATTCCGGGTCGCTGTCGTCGCGCGTCGCCAGAACGACTACAGGAAGATTTTCATCGATGAGCGCGTTGGGGCCGTGTTTCATTTCCCCCGCGGGATATCCTTCGGCGTGGATATAGGAAATTTCCTTCAGCTTGAGAGCCCCTTCGAGGGCAATCGGATAGTGAATACCGCGGCCCAGATAGAGGAAATCCGTGTAGCGGAAAAACTGGCGGGCGAGGTTTTCGTAAAATCCGGACTCATCGGCTTGTAAAATCCTTTCCATCTTGTGAGGGATGCGCGTGAATTCCTGCATAAGGGACACGGCAGCAGCAGGGCCAAGCTTTCCGCGAACTTGTCCGAGGTAGGAAGCCAGGAGCAGGAGTGCGGCCAGTTGTGCGGTGAAAGCCTTTGTCGAGGCCACCCCGATTTCCGGACCAGCGTGCGTGATAAGGGTTCCCGCGGCTTCGCGGGTGATCATCGAGCCCATGACGTTGCAAATGGCGAGCGTCGGCGAGCCTTTGATTTTGGCTTCGCGCTGCGCCGCCAGGGTGTCCGCAGTTTCGCCGGATTGGCTGACGCAGACGGTCAGCGTTTTGGAATCCAGGATGGGATCGCGGTAGCGGAATTCGCTGCCGTAGTCGACCTCGACCTGCATGCGGGCCAGCCGTTCGATCATAAATTTGGCGGCAAGGGCGGCGTGCCAGCTTGTTCCACAGGCGACGATGCGCACTTGCTGGAACTCGCGGAATTGCTGTTCGGAGATTTTCATCTCGTCCAGGAAGATCTTTCCCGTGTCTTGGGATATGCGACCGAGAAGAGTGTCACGCACTGCGCGAGGCTGTTCGAAAATCTCCTTTTGCATGAAGTGCTTGTAGCCGCCCTTTTCGGCCATGATGGGATCCCAGGCGACGTGGTGCGCGGGGCGATCGACGTGGCGGCCATCGTGATCCATAACGCGGACGCCATTTTGCGTGAGAACGGCGATATCGCCATCCGCGAGGAAGAAAATTTCCCGGGTGTGTTCGAGGAGAGCAGGGATATCGCTGGCGACAAAATATTCGCCGTCACCAAGCCCGATGACGGAAGGGGGACCGATACGCGCCGCGACGATCTTGTGCGCATCGCGGGATGAGAGAAACACCAGGGAATAGATGCCCCGGAGCTCCTTAAGAGACTTGCGGACAGCGTCCTCCAGAGCAACGCCACCTTCGGAATTCTTCTCGACAAGATGCGCCACAACTTCCGTGTCCGTCTCGGTGACGAACTTGTGACCTTCGCGCTGGAGTTGCTCTTTCAGCTCGAGATAATTCTCGATGATTCCGTTGTGGACGACCACGATTTGGCCGGTGCAATCGCGGTGCGGGTGAGCGTTTTCTTCCGTCGGACGGCCATGCGTGGCCCAGCGAGTGTGGCCGATGCCGTAGGTGCCTTCGATGGGCGACTTGTGAATCACCTCTTCGAGGTTACGGAGCTTTCCCGGGGCGCGGCGGATCTCCAGTTTTCCTTCTTTGGTGACCACCGCGATACCCGCGGAATCATAGCCGCGGTACTCGAGTTTTCGCAGGCCCTCGATGATCACCGGCACTACCTTCTTCGGTCCGATGTAACCAACAATTCCGCACATGCGCGAGGTCTCCTCGGTGCTATTTGGCTAGACTAGCACGGACCGGCTCCGTGCCAGATGGTTCCTATCGGGGTTTGTAGCGAAACCCGGTCAAGGCAGGGGAGGAGCGTCTGGAGCGGCCGCGAGCTCGTAGGAAACAAGTTTGTCATTCACACCAAAGTGAAACGTGACGCGCGCGGTTCGAGGCTCGAGCGTGTCGGCATCGATTCGGCGCACCACGGCGACCAGGGAATTCTTGTCGGGAGCACTCTCAAGTTTATAGCCGCGCGAACTGAGGAAGAACTCCAGGCGCGACCTCGGCGTACCCTGAGGGAGCCGCGTGTTGAGCATCTCGTCGATCTCTCGCAGACGCGAGTCTGAGGTGTGAGCGTTGCTCTTGCACCCGCAGATGGGGAACGTCAGGAAAAGGGCTGCGCCAGCCGTCGACCGTAAAAGCCGGAGGGCAGCCGGCAGCCACGTGGAATTCTGGCGGCGGATCATGGCGCTTCCCGCTTACTCCACAATTTCGAAGCGGGATTCCTCAATCACCGGGTTGGTGAGCACTTCTTTTGCGATGCGCTCAAGCTGGTTCAGCGCTTCATCGCGGGTCAAGCCTTCGACGTTGAGAACGAAGAATTTTCCCTGGCGAACATCCTTGACCGAGGCGTAGCCCAGCCCGGAGAGCGCATGCTGAATCGTTTGCCCTTGGGGATCGAGCACCGTGCGTTTCGGCATCACCCAGACGTGTGCTTTCATGGGCCAAGTATAACATTGCGGGCGGCTTGACGCGTGCCGGACGCAAGCGCCCAGCCGGGCGGGGATGCGCGGAACGGCGCGGGGTCACGAATTACGGGCTTTTCTGAGGGAAAGCTTGTCGTTTTCAGAAAGGAAAGCGTGTTCGAAGCTCATATTCACCAGCTGAGCGAGTTCCGTTTCGCCGAGCCCCATGTGAGCCGCATTTTCGTACTCGGCTTCTAAGGTCGTGTGAAACATCGCGGGGTCATCGGTGGAGAGAACTACGGGTACGCCTTGACGCCAAAGTTGCGGCAACGGGTGATCTTCGATTCGTGCGCCAGGCAGGCGCAACTGTTTAGCTAGCGCGCCGGTGCGGATGTTGCTTTGCGGGCAGATTTCCAGCGGGATGCGGCGGTCGACGAGCAAGTCCATGAGCGCGGGATCGTGGGCTGCAGCGATGCCGTGCCCGATGCGCTCCACATGCAGCAACTCGAGGGCCTCACGGATTTTTTCCGGGCCTCCGACCTCTCCGGCATGCATCAAAAGATGAAGCCCGTTGTTTGCGGCTTGCGCGTAGACGGGACGAAATTCTTCGGTCGGGACACTCATCTCGTCACCGCCAATGCCGAATGCCACAATCGCCTTGGACTGGCAGCGTTTCGCCGTATTTACCACTTCCATGGCGGCCTCGGCACCGAACTGCCGCGCGGCATCGAAAATCCAGTTTACGCGAAGCCCCTCCCTCTCGAACGGCTCGGTGGCCCGCAAAATAGCCTCGAAATTGAACTCCGGCCGTTGTTTGCGGAGCAGCATCACACCGACAGAAAGCGTGATCTCGGCGTAGACCACCCCTTGCGTCACGAGATGCGCACTTAAGTCTCGCGCGATGAGTGCATAGTCGCTTGGCTCCCGGAGAAAAGACGTGACCCATTTGAAGGCGTCGATGAATCCGGCGAAGTCGCGATATGTGTAGCGCCTTCGAACCTCGTCTTCGGTAAGAAGAATATTGCGCTGGGCCGTCAGCGCGCACACCGTTGCCGGTTGAATCGAACCTTCCAGGTGCAGATGCAACTCGGCTTTGGGAAGGGCAGCGATGCTGGCTGGAAGGAGTGAAGAATTCATCCGAAGCGCATCAATGAGGCAACTGCGGCCGGCCGGCGTTGATCCACGCCGTCAGCCAATACGAGCCGACATCGGTAGATGCTTCGGAAAGCTGGCGGATCAACATGGCGGCCGCCTGATTGTAAAAGCGATCGTAATATTCGTCGTTGTAGGAGTAAGACTTTCCGGCGATGTAGGCATTGCGATCCGCGAGCAGGATCGTCTCAAGCCCGCTGTGGGAGCTGAGACAGGCCTCGAAGGCATGATCCGTCGGATCGTTGATCAAGACAGCGTCGTTTGGCCGCATCGGGAAGAAAGAAGAATAGCGGTCAATCAGAATCGTGCCGAATCGTTCGTTGACGCCTGCCTGCGCGGTCAGCTTTCCGTCAAAATCCTCCGTGGTGCTGAAAGGGTCGTGAGCCTCCGCGACGTAATTCGCAAGAATCGCCGCGTCCAGTTTTGCTTCGTCCCAGTGGCCGGTCTTCATGTCCTCGGTCAGTTTCTGGCTGTAGACGCCGATTTGCCAGGGCAGCACGCCGTTGGCTTCCACCTTTGATTTTCCGTATTTGGCCACGGCTGCCCTATAGCTCCGCGGGAGAACATCGAAGGGAAAGCGACCATACTTGTCGAGATAAAGATGGTTGTTGCGCTTCTCAGCGGGCGTTTTTGCGACCTTATCCAGCGGATCGATGACGTGCTGGAGAAGAATCCCGCGATAGGATTCAAAGAAACCACGAATGTCCTGCGGCAGAGTGTCGATGGCCTGGTTGACAACCAGTTTGTGGGCGTTGCGCCCCCAGGCCGCGACGCGCTGCGGGAGGAGCACAGAAACAGCCGCGAACACCAGCAGACGGCCTGCCCGAATCTGCGTTTTTCTGAGCATCCCCGGCGGTCTCTTCAATTCCTCTACCTCGCGTTGGCTGCCCGGAGCGTGCTGCGCTTCCGGCCGAAGTTGTAGTAAATCACGAGGCCGATGGCCATCCAGACAAAGAAGCGAATCCAGTTGGTAATCGGCAGCCCGGCCATGAGCAGAAGGCACGTCAGGATGGTCACAATGGGCGCCAACGGCCCCCCAGGAGCACGAAAGGCGCGACGGCGGCCTGGCTCTCGATAACGGAGGATTAGCACGCCTGCGGCGACCAGGGCAAAGGCAAAAAGTGTGCCGATATTGGACAGATCGGCGAGCGTGCCAATATCGAGCAGTCCCGCCGGGATGCCCACCACGAAACCCGCCATCCAGGTCGAAAAATCCGGCGTGCGGAACTTCGGATGTACGCGCGCGAAGATCCGCGGGAGAAGTCCATCTCGAGACATGGCGAACCACACCCGGGCTTGGCCGAGCTGGAAGACCAGGAGCGATGAGATCATTCCCATCAGAGCGCCCACCAGGACAACGAGGCGCACGCCGCCAAAATGCAACTTCTTCATGGTGTTTACGACCGGGGCGGCGTCATCGAGCAGAGTTTGGTAGGGCACCAGGCCGGTCAGCACGACTACAACGCCGATGTAGAGGAGCGTGCAGATGATAAGTGTCGAGATGATGCCGATGGGCAGGTCGCGCTGCGGATTCTCGCATTCCTCCGCTGCCGTCGAGACGGAATCAAATCCAATGTAGGTGAAGAAAACGATGGAGCCGCCGGTCAGGATTCCCGGCCAACCGTTCGGCGCGAAAGGATGCCAGTTGGCGGGATGGATGAATCGCATGGCGAAAGTGATGAAAACGAGAATGGCCACAATTTTCAGGAGCACCATGATGTTGTTGGCTTCCGCGGACTCGCGAATTCCGCGGACAAGAATGACGGTCAACAGCATCACGATGATGAATGCCGGCCAATTGAAGCCGAAGTGCCAGCCCGGCCCGTACAGCAGGTTGCCTTGCAAATCGGACAGGCCGCTTGGCAGATACGCCGGAACGATCCAGCGAGGGTTCGGATGGATGCCGAACCAATCCAGGAGGTCCACCATGTGGGCGGAGAAACCTACGCTCACGGCCATGTTGCTCACCGCATATTCCAGGATCAGGTCCCAGCCGATGATCCAGGCGACGAGTTCGCCCATCGTGGCGTAGGTATAGGTGTAGGCGCTGCCCGCGATGGGGATCATGGCTGCAAGTTCCGCATAGCACACCGAAGCGAACCCGCAGACAATGGCAACCAATACAAAGGAAAGGGCAATCGCCGGACCAGCGCCCGGCCGTCCAAACGAAGGCGAACGGTAGATCAGATATTCCAGAAGGGGAGCGTTCAGGATGGAACTTGCTTGCATCTTCTGTCCGGCAATCGCGGTTCCAATGACCGTGAAAATTCCGGAGCCGATCACCGCGCCAATGCCCAGCGAGGTCAGACTGATCCATCCGAGGGATTTCTTTAGTCTGGTTTCCTGGTTTTCCGAGTCCGACAGAAGTTGGTCGATACTCTTGCAGCGCAGGAGATGTGATTCCACCCATGCTCTCCGATCGCGTCCGGGCAAGCCGGAAGCCTGGAATTACCGGATACGCCGTTCAGGGAAGATTGCCTGGCTCAATTTACCCTGAGATGCAGCGTTTCGCAACAAAGCGCGCCGGGCGCGCTTTGCAGCGACTCTCGAAGAGTTTAAGCCGGTTCAAGCTGGGCGTAGCGCTCGATGAATTTTTTTGTGCCACGGCCTGGAAAACTTACCGAGACGCGGCGGTCTTCTTCGTCACCTTCTACGCCGACTACGGTGCCAACGCCATAGCTCGGATGGCGCACCTTGCGGCCAAGCATGGGATCTGCGTTGGCGCCGCGTTTCACAGACGGCCTCGCGAACGAGCTTACGGTTCGGACCGGCTTGGGTGCGGCCACTGTCGGTTCCGGTTTGCCGCGCACGCGCCGCAGAAACTCGTCCGCTGAGTAGGAATACTCGGGGTCGGGCTCGTAACGGCGCTTTTCGCCGATTTCCGCCAGCGAGCCACGGACGGTCTCGACCAACTCACTGGGAATCTCGGCCAGGAACCGTGATGGCATGGAAGCGCGCATCTGTTGTTCATTGCCAAAAATGCGCCGATAGACGGCCCGCGTAAGCGTTAGCGACGTGCGCGCGCGCGTCATGCCGACGTAAACCAGGCGTCGCTCCTCTTCAATTCCTTTTTCCTCATCGAGCGAGCGGCCGTGGGGGCAGATGCCTTCTTCCATCCCGGTCAGGAACACATGATCAAATTCCAGTCCCTTGGTACTGTGGAGCGTAATCAGTGTGACGCCGGGTTTGCCCTCGAATGAGTCCGCATCGCTCACCAGTGCCGCCGCATCCAAAAAGTCGTTAAACGTCTCGCCAGCTTCCATACTTTCGGCTACTGCGCGTGTCAGTTCTTCGAGATTCTCCAGCCGAGCGACATCCTCGGGCGTGTTGCGGTCCTTCAGCATGTCGATATAACCGCTTTCTACCAGGACTGAGCGCAGAAACTCCGCTGGCTCTTTTGTGGCCAAGGCTTCTTCTAGTTTGCCTATCAACTCTTGAAACGAGCGCAGAGGCGTCACGGCGCGGCCTGCTGTTGCTCCGGACACGAATTTTTCAATCGCCGCCCAGAGAGCAGACCCGTCCGCGCGCGCGGTCTCCCGCAGCGCGTCAACAGTGGTCTTGCCGATCCCGCGCGGCGGCACATTCAACACTCGCAGCAGCGAAATGTCATCTTCCGGGTGCATGGCCAGCCGCACGTAAGCCAATGCATCCTTGACCTCGGCCCGGTTGTAGAAGCTGAATCCTCCAACCAGTTTGTAGCGCAAACCGCGCCGGCGAAATACCTCTTCGAACGCGCGCGACTGAAAATTTGTCCGGTACTCGACCGCGCAGGTCTGCGCGGAGTCGTCGTTCAGAAGCAGTTCCAGCTCTCCTGCGACAAATTCCGCTTCGGCTTGGGCATCGCGCGCTTCAAAATAGCGGAGGTTTCGGCCTGTGCCTTTTGTGGCGGTCAACAATTTGCCCAGGCGCTCCGGATTGTTCGCAACTACAGCACCAGCCGCGTCCAGGATATTCTGCGTGGATCGGTAGTTCCGCTCGAGCTTTACGACGCGCGCGCCGGGGAAGTCTCGCGAAAAGCTCAGCAAAATCGAAACGTCCGCCCCGCGCCAGCGGTAAATGGACTGGTCTTCATCTCCGACGACGCACAAGTTGTGGTGGGGTCCGGTCAGCAGGCGCAGCAGGTCGTACTGCACGCGGTTGGTGTCCTGATACTCATCGACATGGATGTATTGAAAACGGGCTTGCCACTTTTCGCGTACCGCCGGCACTTCTCGAAGCAGGCGCACCGGGCGCAGAAGCAAATCGTCAAAATCCAGCGCATTGCTTTGGTGCAGGAGTTCTTCGTAAGCCCGAAAGACATCTGCGGTGCGCCGCCCGTCTTGCCCGATGGCCTCGCCGCGGACGATCTCCGGTGTCTTTCCATGATTTTTCGCGTAGCTGATGCTGCTGAGGATATTTCGCGGCGTCAGGCTGTCGTCGTCAATCGCGAGCTTGCTCATGGCCAGCTTTACCGCGGCGAGTTGGTCGTCGTCATCGTAAATCGCGAAATCTCGCGGCAAGC
>Ga0210407_10000906_pt1 | contig 30001 bp, 42 predicted proteins | sample IncBWC27MmetaG_FD_150860 | JGI IMG/M metagenome (GOLD analysis project Ga0210407, IMG submission 150860) | Forest soil microbial communities from Barre Woods Harvard Forest LTER site, Petersham, Massachusetts, United States - Inc-BW-C-27-M | ecosystem: Environmental > Terrestrial > Soil >...
ACATATGGATGAAGACGCTTCCGCAGCCGTGGACAGCGGCGATGGAAGCGACCATTTTCACGAGCTGGATCTACGATCATCTGCTTCCGCACGCCGCCGCAGTGAAGGTGGCGCATCCGCTTATGCTACGGGCCATCGCGGCGGCCAAGAAAAAGAACGACCGCATTGATGCCAACAAGATCGCCGACTGCTTGCGCTGCGATTTCCTGCCGGAGTGTTACATGGCTTCGACGGAGATTCGCGAACGTCGGCGCACATTGCGCTATCGGAACTTGCTGGTCCGCCAGGCCGTGCAGATGAAGAACAAGATTGCTGTTCCACTGATGGAAGCCGGCGTGAGCTACAACAAGCAGAAGTTGCACAAGGTCGGGTACTTCCGTGAACTGCTGGCGACCAACCAGGACATCGATGAAGGTCTGAAACCATTGCTGCGGTTGTGCCGCGAAACGGTAGTTCGCCTCGGGAAGACCGAAAGTGCACTAGTGCGCTCTCTTCAGCGTGATTCGCTATTGATGGAACGAGTGGAGAGGCTCATGACCATTCCCGCAGTTGGTCCGATCACCGCGCTGACCCGGGCGCTGGAAGTTGGCGACGTGCAGCGTTTTTCATCGATCAAGAAGGCCATCAGCTACTGTGGACTGTGCGGTGCCGAGAATAGTTCGGCGAACATCATCAAGCGCACACCACTCTCGAAGCAGCGCAACAAACATCTGCAGACGGTATTGATCGAGGCAGCAAAGATGGCGCCGCGAAACAGTGTGGACCTGGCGATGATCTATGACCGGGAAAAGCAGAAGGACAACGCCAATCGCGCCACGCTGGCCGTGGCGCGGAAGCTCGTGGCGTACTTGGTTGCCGTCGATCGCCGCCAAAAAGACTTTCTGGTAGTAGAAAGCGAAAACCGCACCGCCGCGTAGCACGGTGCCGAAAATATCAGGAGGATTTCTTCAGCGCGCAGCCTGCCAGGTCTCGCCAGTTGCCGACTGGGCGACGGAGCGTAAGCTCCCGATGCCCCCATCGAATTGTTTCGAGACTGGCAGGAGATCACAAACTCAATCTTCTGTGAGGCCCTTCGGGGCCGAGACAGCAAATGGATGTCTGTTTCTCGATCGAAGAGGAACCACCGCCGAGAGGCGCGAAGGCGAGCTGGAGAAACCTGAAGACTTTTGTTAGCGCTCCTCCCGAGCGCGTCAGGAGACCTTTTGCCCTCTTGACACGGACTTATCATGGATGTCGGCAACTCGGAAGTAATGGTCGGACGTGATTTGCCCAGTGGTAAGTTGCCAAGGCACTAGGCGCCATTAACCTGGTAAGAAGCAGATGAAGCGAATTGAGAATTTCCAAACAGAAACTAGTGATTATTGCCCCTGACGCGCTCCCAGGTTATCTGGTACCGACGCCGACGCAGCAGCAGCCGGCGATGTTGATGATGACGGTGACGAGGAGGATGGTGATGACGAGGACGATGTCGATGGCGCCTAGCTCTTTATTGATTACATTTGTTAGCTCGAAACGCCACGCAGTGTCTCCAGCTCAGAACGAAGAGATGCAATCTCCGCTTTGATCGCGGACAGGTCCGCCGCGATGATTGCACGCGCAGCTTTCTCGGCGTTGTCCACGGCGGCTGCTATGTTTCCCGGTTGGCCTTGCGGTCCCGGCACACCCTGCTCACCCTGCGGTCCAGTTTCGCCGCGCTCGCCGCGGTTGCCGCTGGTGCCAGCCGGGCCTGGAATACCCTGAGATCCCTGAGGGCCTTGCAGGTGGCTGATAGGGTGTCCATCAGATCTTGCCCTCCCTTATGAGTTTGTCGGTGCAGCGGCGAAAGGCCGGCTCCTGCATGTACCGGCGCGTTGTTACCTGGGCCGGGATCGCTCGATATTGCGATGGGGTCAGTTCTAGCACTTCGCCTATATCATCTGTTTGCGTCGATGCAAACCGCATCGGTGGGCGAAAGCCCCAGGTCCTGATCGCGATGTCGTACCTGGTTCGAAACCACGCGTCTTCTTCGTAACGTCTGGAAAGATCTTGGGCAGACAGCGATCCAAACTCCTGCATCTCTTCGTTTGTGAGTGGAATACTCTGCGCCTGGGCAACTGCGTCGTTGATACGCTTCTGTGCGGCCTGTTCTGCCTCACGAGCGTCCGATGCTGCGGATCCGCCGTCGACTCTGCGAAGACCTAACGCCCTGATTGCGCGGAGTAAGGAAACTTTCGATGGAATGAACTGGTGCTTCAGCTGGTGTGCCACAACCTTTTCGAAGTTCGATGGGTTGCCGTATTTGGGCCATCCGCTGTCAGAGCGGTTCATCACTTCTGCGTAATCGTTTTTCGTGTACATCTTTATGCTCCCAGCTCATCTAAAACACTTCCTGACGACCACGGACGGGCTTGCTCCAATTGTGATAACTTCTCTTCTGACCACTTCTGTTTCTTCAGGTAATCGTAGACGGCACCCCAAAAACGTTGCATATCGTTTAGTGCGAATACCGGTGTGATTTTCATCCCCCCGCACAGCGCACGCGTTGCGGCGCACCACAGTTTAGCGACGTTTTCTGGACTCTTCGGTCGACCATTCAGTCCAGCGGTAAGCAGATCGTCGCCTGATAGACTTTTTGTTAGCGATATGATTCGGTTGCGTTCTATTTCCCAAATATCAGATTCTGTTGACATGGTGCTCTCCTCATTTGCCTTCCAATTCATCAAGGATTGATTTGCCGTTATTCAGGAACGACCATGAATCGTTCTCTGGAGTTGGTGGCGTTGGTGCAACTGGTTGTTCGCCGATGCTGCGGGAGCGGCCGGCTTTACTTGAGCCGCTCACCAATCTTTCTTCAGCACGTTTTGCTTGGCGACGCTGCAATTTCTCCTGGGCTTTGATGACTTTCTCATCCAAGATTTCGAAATACGGTTGCTTGTCTGGATCAGTCCATTTGTCTCGCATCCGCAGAATGTGTTCTTTGCACCAACTCTGCTGAACGTGAGACAAGTACCGTAAACCCAAAAGTTCGATCATGGTGTTGAATTGTTGTTCAAACGTTGCGTTCACAGTTTTCGTCAAACGTTGCCGCAGTTCCTTTGTTCGTTTCGCGTATATTGTCTCTGCCATCATCTGCTCCAAATAAAAGGGGCTCCTTTGAAGAAGCCCGTTCGTCGTTCGTTTAATGATCCGTGTTTTAGAAACCGATTGCCCTAATCCTTCGGCACGAGACGGATCAGTTTCGATCGACCTTTACCGTTCATGTATTCGATATCTTCCTGGCGAGACAAACTATTGAGCGCTCTCTCCAGAACGTTAGGACCGAGTTTCATACGGAAAGTATTGACTCCGTTTTTAATTTGCCCGAGAGTCATCCACTCCCCTGGCTTGGTTTTCCGTTCCAGAAGTGAAATCACTGCGTTCGCGACCTTGGCGTCGGGATTGTCTCCAGCGTTCGGTTTCAAGAATAAGCGAATCCGACTTTGCTCGATAGCGAACTGGAGGGGAGCCCCCTCCATGTCCTTGCCGTAGAGCGTTGAACGACCGTCGAAACTTGCGATGATCTTTGCAAACCGAGTCGCAATTTCCTGTTCACGTGAGAACTCCGGGTGATCTTTTCTCCAAGCCGCTGTTGCTTCGTAGACCGATGGATCGATGTCAACCGCAACTGGATTGACGATCGCTGCCGGCCCTTGAAACTTTTGATATGCCAGCCGGAATTCTGTCGGACATACGCCGAACATAAATCGATCGTATAAACCACCGATCGTCGAACTTCCGAAAAGATCTTCGAATTCTTCAGAGACGATTCCGCCGATCCACGAGATGGCGCAGTTGATGGAGACGTCTTTGCCACCACCGATCAGAACGTTCTGAATCTTCTTGTAAAATCCGCTCGTCAGTATTGACGCAAAGCTTGCTCCATCGATTCCGATCTTTTTGAACAGATGAGAGTATTCGTCAACGTCAAGCAGCAATTGATCTCCGAAAGTTCCGGTACGTTGTTCCTCTTGAATCTTTTTAAACAAAGTTTCAGCGCTTCCAGCTTTAACGTCATAGAAGTTTTTTGTCTCCGAATTTATTCCGAGGCACTGACGAGCGTATGTCCACGAAGCGGACTTCCCTGAACCGGTTGGTCCGACGAGGGCTGTGTACAAATTTGTCAGATCGTCAGAATCCGAAGCGATCAATCCGTTCCGCGGTGATGGTGGAACGAGAACGCCAGCGCAATGAATCAGCGAAAGCCATCCGTAATCTATCGGGAACAGATGACTCATGCGATCGCGGAATATTTCACCCAACCGGCACTCTGGAACGATGTCATCTGGCATGCCGAGTACTTCTGCGTCTTGGAGGGATGCCAGCTTGATCTCTTCTGGCTCCGAAACTTCAACAACTGATTCGCCGGGAAGTTTTCCGCCGATCAGTGTTGTCGGCCCTGGATCACCTGCTGGATAACGGCAAATAGACTTCACAATCTTTTTGCACATGTCCATCCAGTCTTCGCCTCGACCTACGCAGCGATCTGCGTGGCGGATGATAACCGGTAACATTTCGTCTTCAAGAAGTCCGGCTCGCCTTAGGGTGCCGGCAATCGCGGTGAGTGTTACGTCGTGAGATCCTTTGGGAATCGGATCAGTGGTTGTCGCTAGCGTACGTGCCGGTGCCGCCGACTTCTTTTGCGATACCAACCATTCGATCAACTCTGGTTCGGCTTCGACGATCGGACCGTTAAGCCGCGAAATGTAGGTCGCACCGGTTGGGTGAACCGAAAGTGGCCCTAGACAATATTCGTTGTTTGCTCGAACAGAGAAACCGTCAGCTTCTGCTTGACCGATATTGCCCATCGCGATCGAAGCGGCATTGTGCTTGTAGTATCGATGGCCGCCTTTCGCGGACTGAACCGTGAACGAGACGGTGAACTTTTTGCCTGTGATTGCTTCGTATGCCTTGGCAGGATTGACGCTGTCTGTTTCCAAAATCCACACGCCGCCTTCACGAGCCTGGGCGACGAATCCGCAGTTTGCAGCTGGAGTCTCGGCGTCCCACTTCGCGACGATCTCTGGGTCGACGGTTGCTAGATCTTGCCAACCAGTTTCATACGCAGCCTTAGACCGCGCTGCAACACGAATCACGGGGATGCCGCGGTCGATTCCAATCTGTGCTCGGTCCTTGAATGTAGTCATCACCTACTTCCCTCGCCGGCCCGATCGGACGGCACTACTTTTGCTGCGACAATTCTTCAAAACTGTACAGCGGCGACGGTGTGATCAATGCTTCGATCGTGTCGTACGTCGCATCTAGATTTTTCCGGATCGCCTTACTCAAGTGATGACGTTCGCAATGATCGATGCTCTCGCCACGGGCTTCTTCCCATGGACCTATGTAAGCGCGTCCGCAGGCACACCTGAATGTGAACGTGCCCATGATCGAGTCCATGTAGGATATTGGTTGCGTCGACTGTTCTTCGTCCTGTTGCGGACTCCGACCTTTGGCCGAATCGTGTAGCAGGCGCAACGCCAGTGCCGTCTTGCTGGACAATTCCGCGGCTGCGACTCCGTCGCTCACCGATCGGACAACTGTCTGGACGGATTCGATACCATCCGCTGAATACGTAACAACTTGTTTTGCCATTTCCGACTCCCGGGAGTGCTTCCTTCAACCTAGCGGCAAGTGGGGACACGACTGCGGGAGAGCATGTGGGGCAGATACCGGGACCGGCACAATCGAACGATCCAATGACGTGACCCTCGCTGAACGCTTTGCATACGTTGTCCCGGATGGCGTACATGATCTTCTTGCCTTCGGGAGTCAATTCACCATCTGCGCCGTAACACTTGTTTGTACCGACGCGCTTGACTTCGGCCACGAACATGCGGATCGCTTCATCGAGTCTACCCCGCTTGATCGCATCTTCGCGTTGTTCGCGCGTTGCGTTCTCAAGGGCATCCAATTTGTAGAGATATGTTCGACGGCGCGGGAGGCTCACCGTGAGGAACCAGCCGCGTTCTCCGTCGAGCAACGTTCCGACAGCTTCCAAGAGCCCTGCCTTCAGTTTCCTTTTCGGGAGATATCGTTGCCTTAGTTTCTTCATGGCTTCCTTTGATTTGCCGACCTTCCGGCCGGCAGCTGCTAGTGTTTCCCCAAAGTGGGTCGTCATTATTACTTCATCCACCTCTGTGGCGGTTCCCGCGTTGCGGCGCCGTTTGTACTCCTGGAAATGGGCGTCCTTTTCTTGTTCACGTTGGGGCTGCACTTGAGTTGTTCGACGAATGGTTCTCAAGTTTTGCCCGACCAGATTTCCTGATGTATCCTGGCGAACGATAAACTTTGGTTCACCCGGGAACTGCAATTGAAATCGAGCGATCGATTCGTTGATACGGTCTTCCCAAAATTGCCATTCAGTCAGTGATGGTCGTTCGGCCGGGGCAAAATCATCTTCCGCAATCCGCGTCTTCGCTGACGCTTTCCCGCCGCCACTGAAGCATGGCGTGTGATATGTGGGCGCATACCCCACGGCTTGAAGCTTGATTGATGTTGGGAACTCCATCCGCGCGTCGATCATCCGGATCCAAACGTCTTCAAGATACGTCGACTTCTGTTTGTTCCTGGCAGGCGGGTACTCCCCGGTTTCATCCGGGTTGCCGCGGATCTTATCCAGATCTCGGTCGTGAGAGTGCGCCTGGAAGCGCGGATCGTCATCCGGTGGTTTCTTGTTGTACTTTTTCTCCCACCGCGCCAGGTCACGACGCGTGATCCGCTTTCCGTGTGCCCACAGATTGAGCGTGGGATCATCCACCCAAGCCCACGGGTCGTCGACTGGAACGAAGCGCGCGATAGCCTGCGCCCCGGTGTCGTTTTGTTGGTGTGGTTCGAGGGCGACGGAGATCAACGGGGATCTCCTGTGTTGACCTCGTCTTCCTCGTCCGACGCTGGTTCGGTGAACGTTGCTAAGGCTTCGTTCAGCCGCGTTGGGTCGTAGCAGCTGAGAAGATCCGCGTGCTCTTTGTTCCAATCACGGAGTTCCTGACTCACGGGCGCATCCAATTCCGCAAGTAGCGATTCCATCTCGGTGATCAACACCTTGACGCGATCAAGTTGGGAGCTCGTGTACGCGCCATTGATCGGTTGGGCCGCGTAATATCGGAGCCCTTGGACTGCCTCAAACAAAGTGTCTGAAATCATTGGGCCACCTCGTCCGCTGTCGACGGATCTTCATCCCGTGGCGGAAAGTAGACGGGTTGTTTGGGCGATGTGTTGGTGGTTACGTTGTCTTGGGGTAGCGATGGTGTGTCGGTGACATCATCGTGTACAGCATCGGTTGCAGTGTCTTGATGTGTTGGTGATGTGTTGTCTGCGTTTGCTGCATCTTCTTCTGCAAATTGTTCCTTGAAGTCAGCTATGTCTTGCTCGTGTTGGAGCATGCTAGCGTCGATCAGTTCTCGAATGACCCACGAGACCGACCGATCCCAGCCTTGAGCCAACAGCCGGATCTTTGCCAACTCGGTCTTTTCGATGTTGACTCCAATTATGATCTTGGCTGGGTTCTTCTTTCTTTTCTTGTTGCCTTCGTTCTTGCCTCTCTTGCCTCTCTTGCCTTTCTTGGTGCGTGATGCTGGCATAGCAATTCTCCTGAGACCTGTCCGCAGACAAGTCGACGCGACAATGCGCGCCACAGTTTTGGTTTGGTACAGGAGTTGCCCCCTACGGGGCTGAGTTTACAGCCAGGACGGCCGTTCTCTTTCAAGCATTCCCACGCGCTACTTGAGAAGGTTCTCCCTCCCGGGCGCTTTGGAAGCGGTGGGTCCCGAGGAACTTCTTCTCAAGTTGGTGAACAAGACAACGTCCACCGACTAGATAGAACGGTACCAGGACTTACACCAAGAGTCAACAATCATTTTCAACACTTGCTAAATATTGCTGAATCAGCGCCTTACGCGTGGGAAGCCCAAGGCGAAGCGTTCGGCCGGCGAAGCATATTCTCTGGTCCGGGGATTAGATCGTGCCTAGGTGACGGCTTTGCGTTGCGGGAATCGATAACGTCGCGCCAAGGTTTAACTCTGAACCGGGCACCCGGCGCGGACGGCCGATGCCCTTGTGGTCGTTTTATAAACACTACAGCTGACCCGGCATAATCATTATCGGAAGTCTTCCGAGCGATGGCCGCTGCGCTTCCTGTTCGCTGGATTGTGACCTCTTAATCGCATAAGTCACCGTGCGAATGCTGGTCGATTTCGGGTTAAGTGGTGTTGGCCGCGAGAGCGCGGATGCGACGAGACGCCGCTGGGTGCCGCGGTGTACCAAGAAAACGCGCGGCGCGCGCTTTAGAGGTTTTCAGTGGTCGTTGTGGATCACAACAGCCTAATCACAACACTTACCCCCCTTCTCAGTCAAAGGGTAATCACAACACAATCACAACGAAATACTTTCACAACAGAATTTGTTGTGATTGTGTTGTAATCGACTTCTAAGTACTTCATATATATAGATTTAATGTACTTTGGCTCTCTTCGAGGAAATGTGTTGTGAAAGTCCTGTTGTGAAAGTCCCAATGGCCAATCACAACACAATTACAACAAATCGTGTTGTGAAACTTTTGCTGTGAAGCAGTGCGCAAAGAGCAATGCGCGATCCGTAGTGCGCACTGCATGCCGTCACATGCCGTCACATTCCTGTCAGCCACAGATGGATTCGATTCAACCAAAACTTGTAAGCCGGATCCCTGGTCCAGGACTCGCGGATGGGACCCGGTTTCGCGATACAACACACTCAGCCCTAGTGATATTTCTTCGGCCTCATTTGGCTTCATATGCTGTGCGGACGTAAACAAACAGATCAAAGGTAGAAACTGGGTCCACTGTCGAGGTCCCGCCGCCCGGGCAGGCCTAAGGGGAGGTGTAACGTCCCTATTCTATTCTAACTAACTGACCTATAACGACTTAACGACACTCAACTCGCTGTCTCCAAGCCCGTTTTCCTCTCCAACCTGTCCTAGATTCACCGACAGTGTGCGACTATCTATCACTTTTGCGGCTTGCGGCGGGGAATGCGACCGGCGACAAGTTAGGTTAGATTAGCTATAGATACGACAAGGGTTAGCACGAAATATACAGGAGAAAGCGGAGAAGTTCCCATAGTTGGGCAGCACAGGAGTGTGTCGGACTGGCTGAGAGGTAGACGCGCCACGTTCTGACAACTTTCGTCCCTTAATCGCTGACAGGTTTGGTCAATCGGACGTGCGTTCTGTCGGATTCGGGAAAGAAAATTCCCGCGAGCCGGGGACAGACTCGCGGGAAAAGGAACCGCGCATCCGTGGAGTTAGTTGACTTGACGCGACTCAGCGGGAAGCAAAGTGACAACCTCTCCGTCAACATGGACTGAACGAACCGCACGTGCCCGGAGTGACAAAGCCTCGCGCGATATCCGCTCACGTTCTAGGAAAGACTGTAGGAACCATTGGTGAAGAAGGGTTCTGTCGTCAATAGTTCGCAGTGCCCTGTGCAAGCCCTGATTCCTGCGAAGTAGTTCCCTGCGGAGGCGTCGAGCCAGAATTCTCTGCGTAAGCTCACTCATTCCATCTATACTGTGCCAGAAATCCATTTTCAATTCTCCTTTTTCAGTTAGGTAGATATAGATAGACCTCATATCTGATAGGAGCATGTTTAGTTCCTTTTCTGTTTTGATTGAAAATATCTGGGAGAAATTTGGACCGATTTTAAAACCAACATTCTGAGAATTACCGCTAGCGCTCAAAAACAAAAACGGGTCACCCAGATCCGTCTTCCACCCAATCCACACAATCCCCGCGCTACCGCTGCGATCTGCACGTCTGCCGCCGGCCTCACACTGGCCCACATTCACAAACCACGGTGTCCAAACGCGATTTGTGGATCGCTCGAATCATTTTTCTGGTCACCACTCCACACAAGCACAAAGTTTGCAGCTTGCGGGTCCTGGTTGCATTTATGGTTGGATTTATGGTTGGACATTGGATGTGGGTAGACGCAGGATGCTACGCAGATACTTTAAGTGTCCTGACGACTATTGCATGATACAGGTAGATATGGCAGTCTATGGTTGCCTGAGGGGGCAACGTGGGAAAGAAGAAAGCTGGCGGGAAGGTGAAGACTGCTCTGTTCCTGGAGCCACATCAGGTCCAGGAATTAAAACATCTTCAGCGCTCGTTCGCCGGCATCAGCATGTCGGAGCACATCCGCAGAGCTGTGGCGCTCTACATTCAGCAAATGAAAGAAGTTGAGAAGAAGATGCCACTTTTGCCGGGTGCTCCGGTAGAGAAGAAGTAAAGAAAGACTTCAGTGAAGCGAGACGACGCTGCGTTCGAAGCGCAACGTCGCCTCTAGCCAAACACAAGCACAATGGAGGTGCTCATGTCGGTTGTTCGCAATTCTAAGAAGAGAAAAGTAAAAACGCTAGCTGACAAGAAGAAGCAGGTTGCGCTCGAACGCACAGAGATGCTCGAGCGCATCGAGAAAGTCGAACGAGCCCTGCTGGACCGGTTAATCGAAGAAGTATCTGGCCTTCCGGGCGCGCTGAGCTCCATATTGCGAGCAAAGCAATACCAAAATTTGGTCGCAGTCGGAAAACCTATCGAGTGGTCACTCGTCCTCCGTGCAAGCATGAAGCGGCGGAAGGAATTCCTTGAGCTTTGTAAGGAGTTGATTACGGAAAGACTATAAGGCACAGCGGCGACGCCGGCCCTGATTGTACTGGTCGAGATATCCAGCGATGCTTTCTCGCATGTCTGGGAACTCCACTCAGGCAAACGGGGCCCCCAGCGCCGTCTCCCACCAAAAAGCCAAACTCCGTAAACTTACCGAAGTTCCTACGCAACACAACGCAGTCTGACGCGGAACCTGTTGAGCAATCGCTCCAAGCCACCGATGAGGATTTGGATCCGCTGTTTTTCGCGCCTCCAGCGCAGGAGCAAGCCTGATGGGATTGCTCGCGCTAATCTTTGGTAAATCCAAGCCCTTGCCAATGGTGATTATTCGCAATCGATTGGGTAAAGAGATAGACAGAGTGGAAGGCGTGCGCGACCTGTGGGGGCAGGATCTGCGAGGCCGTCAGTGGCGCACGCTGATCTCAGTGGGATGTTCCTGGATGGGGTCGACCTGGAGGGAGCTAATCTCTTTGGCGCGCGCCTGGTGAAAGCGTCTTTTTGTCGAGCAAATCTCCGCGGTGCTGAAGTTTCTTTTGCAAATGCTGGAGGAGCAAACTTTTATCGAGCAAACCTGGATGGATGTCTGATGTATAGAACTGAAATTCGGAATGCGTGTTTCGACGAGGCCAAAATCTCGCACGATTCAGATGTTCCCAACTGGCGAACATCGTGCGCGGACATACCGATCAAACGAAAGAAAGAAGATTTGGCACGCATTCCAGAACGTCCCCGCTCATTGTTGTTGCTGGGAGATCCGCTGGGCCGTATCAACGGTACGAAGGGACTTGAAAACAGGTGGCGGCTGACACTGCCCACGCGATGACACAGCTGTGTGTGCTTCTTGAGTCACCAACCACTAAAAGACACCTAAGTGCTTGAATCTATATATCGAACATTATGGACCAGTGATTGCAATAGGTGAAAACAGATGAGTGAGAAAGGCTAAATCGCAACTTAGCCCAATCGGCTCAATAAGCTGAACAATTCAGTGGCGGAGGAGGATGGGAATGAAATTCGAACTGAACGGTCGGAATTACAAGCGTGCACTAGTGGCCGCTCTGCTGCTCATGCCAGTAGCAATGACCAGTCCCGAGGCGCAGTCGAGTCCCTGGGTGGGCACGGCCTCCTGGATGGCCAGCACTAGCGGCGATGAGGCAGTAAGATATGCCATATACAATCACCTTGACTGGTCCTCTAGAGACCACGGCTATAATGAGGGCGCTCTGTGCGGCATTAACGCCTTGCAGGGAATTGCTGGGGTGCAATTGCCAAGTATTCCCTTCGAAGAGGATGTCCTAGGAAATATTTGGGACCGGACCAATATGATGGGTGCCGCTATTCAGGCGTATCGTTTAGGCTTCCACGATGAAGCTGTAGATGCAGCTACCTGCTCTCAGGTTCACAACCCCAATGTATACCAATTGTTGTCGGACCACAGCGACATCGTTGAGGACTGGCTCAGCAGCCACTAAGAAGAAGGGGCCGACTCGTTCACAAATCGGCCCCTTTTTTTTTGTTTTGTCTCTCGGCTTGGGAACCGTGGACGCTCGGTCGTATTTTGAATTTGTACGCCCAATAAAAAGGGCCGGACCCGAAGTTTCGTGCGGCACCTGTGCCCTGACATCGCCGTTATCCCCGAATGTTCTCAAGCCTCAATCCAATCACCTGTACTGTGATGTAGAATAGGGAAAGGCTTTTACAAATGGAACCGATACCGACACCTTCTGAAACGTCCGTGCTTCAAGAACTCATACGCATCTACATGAAAGAGAACTATAAGCCCCTCGCACCTGAGGAGTTGAAAGCAGAAGCCGAACGATTGCAAAAACTTCTTAGCAGACAGGCAGCAGGCCGCGTTTGTGAGCAATCACGCGAAGAGTGGGAAGCTGGGTATGCGCGAATAGCTGCCTACTACAAAGAGAAGAAAGAATGGGACAAGCTGTTTCAGCCCAGAGTCGGAAAAAGCGCAGCCGAGTGAATCGTAGAAATGGACAAATCTTCCAGCATTGACGTGCTCTTCCGGGTGTACGAAGCGCTCCGCTCCCGTGGCCTAGAATGCGATGTGCCGTGTCCTGGCTACATCGAATTCCCCGCCCATGCCTTCATGTACGCACCAGACAGCCGCGGCAACTGGCTTCACATGTATCAAGACAAAAGTTCGTGGACACATTTGATTGCCCACGAGGATCCAAAAGTGGTTGCCGAAGCTATCCACGGGCATTTCTCAGCGACACAAAAGCAATAAGCGGGAACTTCCCAGAACCTGACTTCTGGCCCACAATACCTCTCGGATAAAGGTCCGGAGGTTAGTATGTCTGGAGAAAAGTTGACTTGGGCTTCTTTGCTGACGATTGTCCTGAGTGCCATGGTGTCGATCCTAGTTGCTTGGATAACTAGTAGACTAAGCGACCGAGAGAAAACCCGGCTCGCGACGGAGCAGCGCAACCTCGAGATCCTGATCGGCGCCCGCCTCAAGGAGTATCCAGCTCTCTATGCCCTTCTTAGCGATATACCGAAGGCGTTCGATCTCTGCCCGACCGTTACACTCGATCCTGCCGCCCTCCTGAAGAAATTTAACGAGTGGGACTCGCAGCACGCCATCCTCATGAGCAGTGACACGTCTAACTGCTGCTCCAGGTTCCGGCATGCTCTTGTCATGGCGGTGCATAAGCAGCGCGTGCCAAGCCAAATCGACAGCTTTGGTGACGTGCAAGTTCTTGCCCAGGATCTCGAACACGCTCTTCGGAGTGATCTAGGCCTCCAAGGTTTCAAACAAGAAGGAGGGATTATTGTTCCGGAGAAGGAAAAAGGGTGGTTCTCGGTGAAAAGGTGGTTCAGCGAGAAAAGGTGGTTCTAGGTCGATCCGAGAAAGAGAACTGACACCGACACACAGAAATTACGCCGATGGTGGGGGCTCGATGAATTATTGGAAACCAATTGCAATCGCAGAATCGGTTTTGCTTGTGGCTGCTGGTGTCGCGTTGCTGCGTTTCCATCACCATGATGCTGGGAGATTTCAACTAATTTCGAAAGAAACGGGAACTGCTCTCGACACTGAAACGGGAAAAATGTGTTCGACTGTTCCAAAAGTAAGACCAACGACCGGCAATCCTATCGATGACATTGTTAAATATGGCTCCGACAGAACAAAAGACAAATTTGATTGGGACAAGTATCCTGCTCTGGGTCCCGATGGGAAGTCCGTTGATTTCTACGGTCGTCCGTACTGTGAGGACCTCCGATGAACACGAAACGTCTCCGCGTAGTCGCTTGCCCATTCAGCTAATATTACTTGCGTGGTACTCCCCCACTCTCGTCGAAAAACACGCGAGAATTGTTGAGGAGAAAAATCATGCTAGGTCTGCTTTTCATCGGGTTTTGTTTGTTCATTTACTTCTTGCCTACCTATTTCGGCAGGAATAAACGTAACGTTGGCGCGATCTTCGCATTGAACCTTTTTCTCGGATGGACATTGATCGGCTGGGTGCTTGCGCTGGTCTGGGCGGTATCCCATGACGCACCCACGGCAATAGTCGTGGCTCAATCCGCACCCGTTGTCCCGGGCGTTGCCGTCCTTTGTGCACAGTGCGGGAAATATAGTGATCCTACTGCGAAATTCTGCCAGTCCTGCGGCAGCCAAGTTGCGGCACAGGTTCGGTGATACTGGAAGCCGTTTTTGTTGAACTATGAGTTTCAGCCGGACACCTTACAATGCCGAACGGAGGCCACAATGCGTAAATGCAAATGCGGGAACGAAGTGGCAAACAACGCAAAATTCTGCCCAAAATGTGGGCATCGATTCACCAGTTCGATTACGAAATTTGTCGCCTGGATGTTCGTTGTGCTTTTCGGGTTAGGAATGCTCGGAGCAATTATAGGAGGCAGCAGCTCCGGCCCTGTCGGAAGTTCGATTCCCGTCTCCAGTGCAGTTGCAACTCCCGCACCTGCGACGATTGCCAAGCCTCCTAAGCCGAAAACACCCGCACAAATTGCAGCCGACGCGATTGCTACTCGCAAAGCTTATGCAAAGGTGATTGACGAACAATTGATAGAAGCCGGCATCGAATCGAAGACCTATACGGATGGCGGACAAGCGAAAACGATGGTCATCGAGGATGTCTTGGCTGGTCGCGTTCGTGCCAATGCAATCGGCAAGAACTCTCAAATGTTCGAACAACTTCGAGCACTTGGCTTTACTAAACTTCTCTACACGGATGGTTTTGAAAGCCTAGATTCGCATCAAGGTTTCACTTGGGATTTAGGAAAGAAGTGACAGGACGTGATCGCGTGACCCAAATAGATAAGAAACCACCGCATTCGCCGCATCAAACCCAATGGGCTGCCCAGTTCGCAGTCGCCAGCGAATTGTGCAAGCGTGGCTACCAGGTTGCACTTACGTTGGGAAATCACCCAATCATCGATCTCATGGTTGTTAGCCCCAAGGGCAAACGATTTGTTGTGGACGTAAAGGGGCTTTACCGGGGTCCCAATTTTTGGAGAGTGCGCGAGAAAGAGAGCACAGATCAACTATTCTATGTATTCGCGTTGGTACCCAGCGATACCGACAAGCCCAATCGATTCTTCATTCTCACCCAAAATCAAGCGAACGAGGGTATCCAGACAGATTGGACCGCCGCCGTAGCGCGAAGAAAGGCGAAGGGCCGCAGCGGTCTACCTGCTGATGTCACTGGCGTCACATGGAAATTTGCCGAAAGCTACGAGGGTAAATGGAAGACTTTGCCCCAGTGAGTGCAGCAGCCCTGCCGTCATCGGCCGTGGAAACACTGCTTACATCTATTGTGAGGAAGCCAAATTGGGCAAACTACTAGGAGCTAACTTTGCTTCCTTTAGTGCTCTGAGTTGCTCCTTCAACCAAAAGCGCTCTGTATACCTCTAGAGAACTCGTCCATACGAAATATCCAATCACGAGATCCATACCACAAATGAATACCAGAATCGCTTGTTCACCCGCTCCCAATTCCTCGGACGCTAAGGCAATCAACGTGGCGACAGCGCCACCCAAGCAAATAAATCCCAACAGTATCATGCATACCAGGATTACCCTTCCCTTCCAGCGGGTCGGACGGACATAGCGAAGCCAAAATTCAGACCGCATTTTTCGCGGGTCAGACCAACGCAATGCAATCGCATGTATGTCGTTGATTTCCTCAGGGTCAATCTCCACAGGCGGAAGGTGCAAATGATGAGTTTTGCGAAGGGCTTCAACCTCGTACTTCAGTTTCAAGAGTTTAAGTGCGCGACTGGCGCGTTCATACCGCGAGCGCTCCCGTAGAACCTGGATCAGACGTGTCGCAACGCCAACAGCGGCGGGAAGACCTCCCATAATTGTGGTGATTTTCTCCATTGTTTCGAGCCCTCACTCAATGAATGGTACCGAAACCCTCTTGTTTTATTCTCCGCAAACTTGTTTCCAGTCGTTCTTTGCCGATCTCAAATTCGCAAAATTCTGCACTGCTCTTTCCCCGATCAAATTCCGCATCGATGATGTCTCTTTGTGGAATCGAGAGGAAGCCGAAAGTAAGAACCCAAAGAAAAGGGTGATATTTTCTTTCACGTCGATACGTGAATTCCAGCCGTTGCTTTGCTTCGTCCGGCGTCATTGCCTTGCTAGGCCAGATGTGGCGAGGTTCGCCTTGCCACCAGAACACACCTGAGAAAACTGGCCAAACAGCTCTAGTCCTCCCGCAGACATCAAAAATATTGCTGAATGACACATCTGTTGCCAACCACTTACCATCATTTTGGCGGCGCGCCTTGATAAGAATAACTACGTCCTTTGACTCCTCATAAGAGGCTACCTGGGATGGCATGAGAACAATGGGAGCAGGAAACCCCTCGACATTGAAAGAAGTGGCGTTCCGAGAAAGCGAATGAATCGTTGACTCAAATTGTACCGCGTCGATATTCGGTACGTCGATCGTGTGAGCCGCAGGCACTATCGTTAGTCCACTAGGCGACTCCCACCATGTATCCTCATTTGACTCAATGATCGCGTAATGGCCAACCATGAGGGAGGCACTCTTCAAGTTTGACCATAAGGTATCGCGAGTAAGGGCTATCCACTCGAAGCAGCCTATGCGAACTGCTGTGGGACCACTCTGGTCTCTTGATATTTCATCAATCACACCTTCGAGCCTCTGCGATGGTCTCGGCACTCGTTCAATAGACGAGGCGATGGCTTCGGGTTGTCCTTCTTCTAAATATTCCAAAGAGCGAACCCAGACACGGTCCGCTGACTTGAGTTCAGCAAGGGACTGAAACCCTTTAAATGTAGTCCCTTTGTTCACGTGAATCAGGGTCACGGCGGTTCGATACTCACTTAACTTTTCACTCGGATCGCGGAGCGACAGCCAGCCCTCATCGGAACTGACTTGAAAAAGATAGCGATCGTCGTCATAAGGGACAGGATAGAAAAAACCAGTGGTTTTTGGTGGAATGTCGCAGGTCCCTTTTACGAACTTTGCGCCGTCCCGTCGAAGTTGAGGCCACGATAAAGGCGCGGAGAACAACAGGAGCATCCCAATTAACGTAGAGATAATACAGGCTTCGACACTACCCATGGGGAGACACCTCCCAATTGCGCAGATGTTAGCATTCCAATGCGCATTTTCAAGGGCCTTCTTGCAATAGAGGCTCACCCAATGGCGTCGTTCATGGTCGATTCTCAAGAGATTAAACTACTGCACTAATTGAGCGGTGTAAGTTGGGGCTTCAGATTTAGCTGGCTGTCTTTCAGGATTTCGATAGACCTTTCCCAATCTTTCCTTCCATCGGACTTCAACTTTATGTTGTGTGGGCCTACGGAGAGCTTCAGTGTCTCTGGCGCATTTCCCACGAACTTGTCATCAACATAGACTTCTGCCCCGTCCGGGACCGAGCCGATAGTGACGGAGCCAACGCCATCTGGGGATTGAGTGGAGTTTGCAGTCGGGATTTGGCTTGAACCCGAAGGGGTTTCTCCTGAAAGTACTTGCTCGACTTTTAACATGCACAAGTCTGTGAATTTTTCGGAGCCGGTTTAAAGTTGCGTTTAAATCAACCCGTTATTGAAGTCATTTGAGGAAAGTTTTGGGTTATTTCTCGATCCGAATCACGCCCACCGCAACCGACCGCCGTTCGCGCTCCGGGAGTTTCAAACGCGCCCGTTCCGCCTGATCTTTCGTCTTGAATGGCTTCGATAACGGCGTGAACTGACCATCGATGTATTTGAAGAGCAGCCACTGCTCGATAATTGTGGGCATTTGAAATTTATAGCACAGGTGGCAGCGGCATTGCGCTCATCACAAGAAAATCGATTTTTGCTGTTTGTTCTTCTAGTTGGCGTCTTTTTCAGACGACTGTGCTGGCAAGAATTCTCTTCCGATTCTGATAGATGCGCACAGCAAAGAGACAGAAGAAACCTACAATGAGCAGCAACGCAGACTGGGGTTCTGGTGTCGCCACTGCGTTTACGTTGCCAGTGAATGTGCCTGTAGCGTCGAGGTTGTTGCAGAATGTGCAGTGATACAAGAGGAATTGACCACCCGTGAAGTCGAATGAGGTTGACAGGAGTGTTGGAGCGTTTTCTGGTCCAGAATAGAGGAGTGATCCGGGTACGATCCATTGATACTCAAGTCCGGTCGCACAAGAAGGGCCATCGGCACAAAAGTCCACAAAGAGCCCACCCGTTTGTGATGCCGAGGTGAGAGAGTAAAAATTCAGATAGACCAAACCGCTCGATGTCCCTCCATTGCTCGCTGCATAGGAATACTGGATCGGGGCGTCAACATAAAAAAAGTCTCCAAGTGAAAAGAAAGTTGTAACTGGCTGCACCGGAACCGTAAAACTCATGCTGAAAGTATCAGAGGCACCGCTGAGTTGAGAATTGGAAGTGGTTGGCGAATAGTCCCCAGATATGGTGTAGGTCATACCAGAATCCGCTGCGGCTGGTAAGGGACCAAAAATCAAAATTGAGAGGAAACAGAAGAAAACACAAATTGCTCGAAACATAGCCAGCCCCCTTATCACCTTTTACACTCGCCAGGTGGACACGCTAAGATTTCAGGTGTGTCCTGCTATCGCATCGAAGATAAGAGCATCTTAAAGTCCAGAAGTGCTTCCTTTCGCGCCAGGCTAAGTCGTTTACTCATAACTGATATTCCGTATATTCGGAACTGCCGGGCGATGCCCCTTCCCGATTTGGGATACGCGATCTGACCCGGCCCGTTTTGGAACCACGCGACAAACCGACGACCCAGGGCGTGATCGCGCGGCGTCTCTAGAACAGCCGGTTCACTTTTGAGACGACGCGGCCAATATTACCTCTCTCTTCCATTAACTTATAAATACCTAGAATGTCCTTGACATAATTCAAAGGAATGCGTATATAACTTACACGTTATTTTAACTAATGAGTAATCGCCAGTCCCCAGGCCCATTATGCTAAGGAGCCCAAGCCTAGAGCATGATGGGAGGAGAAACTGTGGCTTTTGCTTCTGCCCCGTGTTTTCCCTCTCTCCCGCCGCTCGAATCACACTCTGTCGAAGTTAACATTCTGTTAAACGTTTGCTGTGATGGCCTCGAATTGGTGGACGAAATCGAACAGTTACTCCGCGACCAGTTCGTGAAGCCGGGGGTGAATGATGGCTCCCGATAAATTCACGCAACGTCAGTTGAACTGGTACGAGCTCCCACCATACAAGTTCGACCCGGAAGCCCCGGTTGACGCGCTCTGTCTCGAACAGGCGTATCGCTTCGTGGAAACCTGCTTGAACTCCACCATTGCGCAGTGCGCGAACCAATATGACGTTCCGCTTGACACGCTGGAAGCGTTGGTCTGTGACCGGTTTATCTTCCGCCGTGCCGGGACGCCGCCGTGTCCGATTGAGTGGTTTGTAGAAGAAGCCAACGACCGAGAGGTCGAGCCGCTGGTGCTACCTAATTCACCGGACTTTCCCCAGCGTGTAGGCGAGGCTGATGATAACGCGGACATTTCCCTGACCTTGAACCGCTCTGTTGGGAGCGAAATAGCTTGAGCGCAGATACTCTGCGCCGATCCTGAGAACAGTTGTCCTTGAAAGCCTCGTGTCCACTCCAGGACCGAGCGACCAAGCTAGCTCGTTCGTTTTCCCGGAGAAGTAGCTACCGTTGCTCTCCGGAACAACGCCTGTGATTCGTGCTGCCCCGATGAGGGCCTGAGCATAGATTGAGAATCGCTTGCGGCGCACGGGATAGAGAACTGGACCGCCCAAGTATGCGAGCACATCGCTGCGATGATCTAAACCGAACGCTCCAGACGTTCTGGTGTAGCTCGCCTCCAGCTTAATCCCAATTCGACGGGTGAAATCAGTTGTGACGCCGGACGCAACACCGTTTTGACTAATTCTCCCTGCGGAGGGAACTTCGCTGTTGAGATAGACGTACCCAATGCTGACGCTCACGGCAGGACCGATACCTGCAATTCGGGGTTCCTGTCCAGCGCAGCAAGGGCTATTGGACACACCGAGTGATACCAGGACAAATATGATGCCAGACCTCAACGCGGTTGAGCATGTCATGGGGGACATCCCAGCAGTTGCTTTGCCAGTTGTATGGAAATTGACTCAAAAGTCTGAAAATCAAAAGAGTGTAGCAGAGAGGAATTACTCGGTTCGAGTCAGAAATGTGACAACGTTTCAATATGGAATTCCCAACCGACTTTCGTATCGAAATCCCGACGTTCAATGCGGTACCGGTGTGACTATGGTGCCTTCTTGGCTACCCTGTCCCTGTACAAGTACCAACTGAGCCGTAGCCCGGCAGTCGGACTCTGGCGAGCTGCTTTGCGCAACGTTTCGAGTTCTTCAGGACTGAGCACACCTTCCTTGAGAGCTTGTTGATCTAAGGTTGCCCACAGTTTCGCAAATTTCGTCAACTCCAGATGGGCTTCAATGCAGACATCCTTGATGGCCATCAGACACTTTAATTGCTCTGCCTCGGGCCTATCCTTGGCAAGTTCCAAAACGGTCCCGACTACTCCCACAGATGCAACAGCCCGCGAGCATTGTATCGACAATTCAAACCAGGCGTCTCTATCGATACGGAGTCTCAATGCTTTGTCAATATGCAGCGAGTTGATAGCGTCGCTCATCGGAACATCGACCAGAGTAGGCCTGCGGTAAGCAAGCCACCAAGAATCAAGATTCCAAATATCAGTCGGGGAAGGCGGGACGATCCCATTGCATGGGCCGGGTGCATGTTGTCCTCCAGTCCGGGAAGAACAATAGGTGACGGAGGGTTACTTGTCAAGAAGAATATATATACACTGCGGTACTTATCTGAGGTGTTATAGAAACGACAATGGCAGCGAGTTGCTTGCCTTAGTTTGGCTTGCTCGCCTTCGATTTGGCCCGTCGTTTCGAAGAAATGACCTTGCCCGCAAAAGAGAGCAATAGTGCCCGCTCGGTGTCTGTCATTTCACTAAGACTGCGCAGAAGCTTGCGGAACTGGGATAACTGGGTTCCAGAAGTGCCCCAATCGAGACCGTGTGCGCCCGTAAGCCTTGTCAGTTTGGGCAAATTGGGCTTCCCCTCTCCCTCGTAGAAAAGCTCATACAGGGGAACCTCAAGTGCCGCAGCCCACTTTTCAAGTGTTTCGACGGTTGGCACTGTGTGCCCGCACTCGACTCGTGAGAGATAACATCTCAACATGCCTGTCCGTTTTTCAATGTCCCCTTGCGACAGTTGTTTTGATTCGCGGATAGTCCGGAGTCGGTCTCCGAGAAACATAGTTGACCTCAATTCAGAATAGTTAACTCGACGGGCGAGAACCGAGGTCGATCCGTCGAAGGACATGCTCCTTGGCAAAGTAATTGAACAACAAATGTCTTTCCTTAGGAAGTGAATTTCATCACGATTTCGATTCTCCTGCTAGCCGTCCATCGGGCTGTGCGGGAGTACGAGTGCGTCGATAAACCCACAGATTGAAGCACGTATTACCCCACGACTTATGATTCAAATCGGGACTAGTCTCCCGTAATGGGTGTCAGTCCAGCGATAAAATCTGACTAAAGCCTTTGTTCTAGGTATTCATTCCGTGGAGAAGCGAATGCAAAACATCAGAACCGACCCTTGGGGAGTCTGGGGAATTTCTGATGATCTTGCACAGATTTGCTTTGACCTTGATTGTAATTTCGTGTCTTTCTGTCTCTGGCCGCCCCCAAGGGGCCTTTCCGAGTCCCCCGACAATTCCACCTTCTTCGGAACACACTCAGGATTTTAGCGAGATCGTCGTTCCCATTACCTCGGTGAAATTCACTCCCTCGGTAGAACTCGGTAAAACGGGAAGGCCTGGCCCCGGCATCGACTTGAAAGCTAAGTTCGGTACAGGCTTTTGTCTGGACGCCGCGTGCCGTTTCATCGTAACCAACTATCACGTAGCTGTTGCCACGCGTGTTCATAAAATAAAAGGGGAGGAGATTTTTCAGCGGTATCTTGACACAGGCCCGCACGATGAGGGTGCAACTGCGAACACCCTTGCCAACGGAGACGTACTTGCGTACGCAATGAAACGGGACCTTGCCATATTCGAGTTACGGCATTCGCTGCCCCATCATCATGGGCTTGCTTTCAGTCTTGATGAACTCGACGTTGGCCAGGAAGTAGACATCTACGGATATCCCAAGGGAACTATCAATCCGGTCCGCAAACTGACGCGATTTCCAGCTATATTCAAAGGCCCAACCACTTCAGGCCTCCTCGCCTTCGACTACCAGTTGCCCGCAGATCAACCAATTCGAATTGGCGGAGCTAGCGGGGGCATTGTGGTTGACAGGAAAACAGAAAAGATACTGGGCATTCTAAGCGGGACCACTGAAACGATGGCGCTGGCTGTGCCTGTTCAAACCCTGTTCGACTTTGTGAACAAAGTTAAGCCATTCCTAGCACAGAGAATCTTTGCGATCGCTAATGACGTATCACCAGTCTCGGCAGACCTTTATCCAAAATTCGCGCCACCCGCCGACCACAATCCAAAATTCGTACCAGCCCATTCTGATGGGCTACAACGCCGACCTGAGGAACCTGCCGAAGTCACACTCCTGCGAGAACGTGCTCAACTTTTGGCAGACGGTATGCGCAATTTTATCGCAGTTCAGAGCTTTGAATGGGGTTCAGGAGACAAGGAACCCGATGCACTGGCAGAGTATGAAGTTCGGGTCATCGACGGCGTTCAACGATTCCGCGAGTATCCCGACGGCAACAAAGAGTTGGAGCAAGTGCCTTATCCCTATCTAAATTTTTGGATAACTCCGTCTGACGATTGGTCAGTGTTGCCAACGATGGTTGGGACAAAAGCACGATTAAAAGTTCATCAATCCGCCGACGTAGTTATGAACGAGCGAAAGATAAAGATCTTTCAGTATTATGGGAGTGTTGAGGATGACTTGTGTCCATTTGCGCCCGTCGAGGATTTCGGCTTTTTCACAATCAGCAAGACTGTCGCCGTCGCATGTTACGGGGAGGTTTGGACGGACGAGGATTCGAACATAATCCGCATGTCGAAGCATTTAGAGCTTTCTGACAAGTTGAAGGCTTATCAAGGATGGGCGGAGTATCAAATTGTCCTTACCTACGGTTGGGTCAACCTGGCGGATGAGCCTCCAGCGCTAGTTCCTCTAACCATTTTTGCGGAAGGTCGCTACAAGAAGAAGCACGTTCACTGGTGTCTCGGTCAGTTCACGAACTATCGGATGTTCGCCAGTCGAACAAAGATGCTAGCAACGACTGCGACGAAGTAATTTCATTTGCCATCGTGAGGGCACAACCAGAATGACTATCTCCGTTTACTCTACCGAGCAACATGGCGAACTGCGCCAATTCGATTTCAAGAAACTCGTTTACGGTCTTTGCTTTACAGCAGTGAGGAGTTTGAGCGGCCTGATCGAGGACCTGACCCGATGCAAATTGGGCACAGCAAGGATAACGAAAAATCGTGGTGCTCATAGTCGATTACGTGCTTAGTAAACGGTTCAGGGATTACCATCCACTGTTCGAAGCGCTGAAGAACAATTCTTCGCAATCATGGCACTTTTCAGATTCGACATGGATTGTTAATACAAATCTCTCCGCAAATGAGTATGCAGAGCGTTTGTTACCGTACATTGAAACGACCGATAGTTTGCTCGTCGTTAGGATTACTCGCGAGCATCAGGGATGGCTCCCAAAAGAGGCCTGGGATTGGCTAAACGACAAACAATATTGATGCGGAACTACTTCTTTCCCCACAAATCCCAAAATTGCTTCACGGTCGCTGGCCCATGCCCGGCGTAGTGATTATTGGCGAACGCAAAAAGCTTCCGAATCTTTTTGTTGAAGATCATCTCTTTCAACACATCAACCCAGTTCTTGAGATCGCTATTCCGGTCAACAACCGTCTTATCCCACACCTGGGTTATCTTCTCTATTCCGTGTCGGTCTCCCAGCCAACGGACATAAGCGAAGTCCGCAGTAATCATGTCGAATTTTTCCTTCATCTCCCAAGGCCGGGGCACAAATGATGTGTCCGTCAGTCCCAGCGCCACATTGTGCTCCCGAAGCACGTCAGCGAATCTGGCATCAAGCCAGGCCTTATTTCGAATCTCGACTACAAATTTGTGGTCGGCTGGAATTTTCTTCAGGAAAGGCACCAGGACGGCGAGGAAGCTCTCTTGCTTCGGGAGTTTCCAGCGGTCGAACACTGGAAATTGAAACAGCATCGGACCAAGCTTTGGGCCGAGAATGTCCATCGTTTTCACGAACTCTTCAAACTCTGAATCGCAATCCGCTAGGACTTTTTCATGCGTAATGATCTGTGGAACTTTGACGCAGAAAATGAAGTCCGCTGGAGTTCGGGCATGCCAATTGTTCACTGTTCGCGGCGAAGGACATCCGTAGAAGGTTGAATCAATTTCGACAGTGGCAAACTGCGTGGCGTAGTAGGACAGGAAATCGCGTGACTTCATGCCGGGAGGATAGAAACTGCCTTCCCAACCATTTGCGGTGAAGGCGGAAGTACCGAGCAGCAGCCCCGGCTCGTCGGAGGGTCTTTCCAGACTGAGCGAATTGGGAAGCCTTACCGTTTCCAGCTTCTCCATTTCGAAGAGAGTCGCCTCTTTGACTGTCGGTTGTTTCTTTGACGGCATGACGGCGATTCTAACCCGAAAAATGCTAGACTCCCGTCAGAAGGTGAGGCCAGGAATGAAGATCACCACGATAGCTGCAAACTCCGCATGACCGCCGCCGAGATGGAAACGTAGTAAAACTCTTCACCGGACTTAGTTCATACTTCGCTTCCCTTTGGTTAAGATGAGAATATGAAGCGTGAACCATTTCAAAAGGCTAACCTTGTCTTTTCAATCGAAATTGTCAATAGGGTGGGGGAGCCCCGCATCTATCAAGTAAAGATTACTGGCGACGATGTGCGAAATTTCTTTGTAGGCATCACCCCCACACAGAATGCTCGTCACGGCGTCAAAGTGCTCATTCAAACATGGTGCGAGCAGCACCGCGATAAGTGGCCGAAGGACGGCGAGACGATTGCAATGGATCTCGATGAAGTTCAGGTCGCACGGCAGCGACTAGGGTAGTCGATCGACGCAGAGATCAAAGCAATCAGAGAAACAACGAGCAGCATCAGGATTCAGGTTGCATTCGGAGAGCAGACCGCGCTTGTCCACGAATGGCAGACGTTCCGGTCCTCCCAGCAGATTTGTAATCTCGGGACAACTTCGGTACACCTAGGAAGTGGGAATTAAGTGGCTTTTGAGGCGTAAGCAACACCAACGAAGCCATTTAAGGGTTTAACCTAGCCTGCCTTACAAGCAGGAGGTCGCAGGTTCGAGCCCTGCACTGCCCACCAACCGTCAGTGACAGCACCACCGCGGGGACCAAGTTCAGTTGGTTAGAACGCTGCCCAGTGTAGTTAGTTAGAATCCCTCGCTGTCACGGCCGAACTGCGAATCAGATCCAAGTAAAGACGCTTTCTCCTGTCGGAACGTATCCGTGAAGCGGATCTTCATCGGCCTAGGGACAAATTCGCGCGCGCTGGCTCACACTCTATGAGGAGCGACAGTCACTTCCCTAGACTTGCGAAGTGGCTCATACGCAATTTTTCATCGCTCTCCCCATGTTCCTTTGCAGCCGGGCTGGCAAACGCCAGTTGCACGCTTCCCGGGACCTATCCGCACGAAGCCAAACCGGATTGGGGTCGAGTCGAGGACTTCTTCTTTGGCAAGCTTGAAATGCCGCGGATTCAGAGCTTGCGGACGGCCTTCATGAAGTCGTCCACTTTTCGGTGCATGGTCGCCTTGCTAACGTTCAGGTGCTGCTCCATGCTGATGCCGGTGAAGAAGGTCAAGATCATCTCGGCGAGTACTGCGGGTTTCATCGCGGATGTCTCGGCTTCGACATTTTTCGCGATTAGCTGTTTGAGAAGCGTGCGGCTCTTTTCAACGATTTCCTGCGCGGCGGGAGGAAGCAACGCGAACTGGTTCATGGAGTCGACCGCGAAACAGCCCTGCTGACCCTCCAGGCTGCAGGGCCCGAGTTTCAGAAAGCGCTCGATGTTTTTCCACCCTAGCGGCTCGGCGGTCAGCAATTCTTCCTGCTGCCGTTTTCTCAGGTAGTGCCGCAAACTCTGCAAATACAGGTCTCCCTTGTCCGCGAACTCGGCATAGAGGCCGGACTTGTTTACGCCCGTGGCCTTTTCCAATTCCTGAAGGCTGGTGTCCGCGAAGCCGTGTTTCCAGAAGACAGGCAGCGCCTTTTCCAAAACGCCTTCCCGGCTGAAGTTCTTTGGTCGGCCCATGCGTCCATTATGGCGTAATGAACTGGCCGGTGCAATATTCTTGCAACCGGAAGGATTTTCGCGCATCATAGTGAACTGAACGGTTCATTAATACCGCCACTTGGCATCAAGTGGATGGGTTCGGGCGATGTCTGACGGAAAGGAAACAATCCATGATTCTCACTGGAAACACGATTTTCATCACAGGCGGTGGTTCGGGGATCGGACGCGGCCTCGCGGAGGCCCTGCACAAACGCGGAAACCAGGTCATCATTTCCGGTCGCCGGAAATCGCACCTGGAAGCAACCACGAAGGCGAATCCTGGGATGGCCTCGGTCGAGCTGGATCTTCAAGACCCAAAGAGCATCGCCTCGGTGGCAAAGAAGCTCATCGCGCAGTATCCGAAGCTCGACGTGCTGATCAACAACGCGGGAATCATGCAAATTGACGATGCCGCGGGGGTTGTGGACGACGCTGTGCTGGTCGCCACCGTCAACACCAATCTACTGGGGACTATCCGCGTGACCTCGGCGTTCATCGAACACCTGAAAAAGCAACCAGCGGCAACGATCATCTACAATACTTCGGTGCTCGGATATGTTCCATTGGCCATGAGCGCCGTTTACTCATCGACGAAAGCAGCGTTGCATTCCTATGTCCTTTCGCAACGCTACAAACTCAAGAACACGACCGTCAACGTACTGGAGATCGCTCCCCCCTGGGTCCAGACCGACCTGATGGGCAGCAACAATGAACCGCGGGCGATGTCGCTTGCCGAATTCATCAAGGAGACCATCGACGTTCTTGGGACGGATGCACAGGAAGTCTTGGTGGAGCGGGCGAGGCCTCTCCGCAACAACCCGGGTCCAAACGAAGGGGCGCTTGTAACCCAGTTCAACGATTCGATGTTGCAGCAGCGGTCCTGAACAGTGAAGAGAGGCGAAATGGGCGAATCAACAGCAGCAAAGAATAAGGCCATCGTTCTTGAAGCGTTCGAAACCCTGTTCAATAAGCGCGACTACGCGGCGGCGGAACGGTTCTGGTCGCCGAATTACATTCAACACAGCGCTCATATCGCACCTGGCCGCGAGGGTCTTTTCAAACTTATTAAGAGCCTCCCGCCAACGTTGAAGTACGAGCCGGGAACGATCGTGGCTGAGGGAGATTTCGTGATGGTGCACGGGCGATTTTCGGGATTCGGTCAGCCAGCGAACTGGATTGCAGCGGACATTCTTCGAATCAAGGATGGAATCCTTGTCGAGCATTGGGATGTGATTCAAGACGAGGCTACGGAGCAGCAGTCGAAAAGCGGACTGCCCATGTTCGGGGAAAAATTCCCGGCGGTAGCCGCAAGGAAATAGAGAAGAAGGAAGGAACATGAAAGCCGAAAATAAAAAGGCGAGCTACCGTCGCGTGGTCACCGCGGAAGTGCAAGGTAAGTCTGTTATCCAGAGTAACGAGTTGCTGGAGAACTACAATTTCGAGACGGTACCAGGCTACATCCATCGTCTCGTCTGGGCCAATTTATCCATTCCCGACCTGAGTCAGCAACAAAAGATGGATAGCTACCCTGAGTCCGTCGTTCCTGGGCCGGGAGGGACCAGCTTTCATATCGTTACCTTTCCGCCCGGTTCCGTTTTCAAAGATCCGTGTTTTGACGGCAACGCCGCGCATAAAGAGGCGCTGAGCCGGCTGAGGGGGCTTGCGGACCACTTCGAAGAAGAAGACCGAGCCATGCACAAGACAAATACAGTGGATTACGCTGTCGTTTTCGAAGGCGAGATGTGGCTCGAACTGGATGAGGGAAAAACGGTTCATCTCAAGAAGGGCGATGTCGTCGTCCAGAATGGTACTCGGCACGCATGGCGAAACCAAGGAACAACGCCGGTGACGATGTTGTTTTTTCTAAACGGAGCGAAAAATTGAGCAAGGCGGCTTTCGGTCTACGCTCGCAGGCGTGGAAGAGGAGGTACAGTGGCTCGGAAAGTATTGTTTTATGAGACGGGGCCCGCGGAGGTCCTCAAGATCGTGGAGGTCCCCACACCGGAACCGGGAGCCGGGGAAATCAGAATTCGGGTGAAGGCCATCGGGCTCAATCGCGCGGAGATCAACTTCCGTGCAGCCACCTACGGTCCTCCGCCTGCCTTTCCCGCACAACTCGGTTTGGAGGCTTCCGGTGAGATTGATGCCGTCGGCAGCGGCGTAACAGGTCTCGGAATCGGGGATGCCGTAAGCGTCATCGCGACGTTCGGTTACACGCAGTATGGTTTGTACGGCGATCTCGTTCTTGCTCCCGCGCGGTCCGTCGTCAAGCATCCAGCCAACCTGTCATGGGAAGAAGCGGCCGCGAGCTGGATGCCGTTCACGACGGCTTGGACCGGTCTGATCGACCTTGCGAAGCTGACCTCAAAGGATACGGTCCTGATTACGGCTGCGTCGAGCAGCGTGGGTCTCGCGGCGATTCAGGTGACACGGCGGGAGGGCGCCATTCCTATCGCGTTGACGCGTCGCTCCCGGAAAGCGGATGCCCTGTTGCAAGCGGGCGCAGCGCATGTGATCGCCACGGAAGAAAAGGACGTGGAAGAAGAAGTAAAGCGGCTTACCGACGGCAAAGGAGCAAGGGTTGTCTTCGACGCGGTGGGCGGTCCATCATTCGCGAAGCTGGTCTCCTCGACATCGATGGACGGATTGGTCCTGACGTACGGGGTTCTCAGCAAACAAATGAACTCGTTTCCGGCGGTCCAAGTCTTCCGGCGGCGTTTGACGATCCGTGGTTTTGCAGCGAACACGGGTCTCGACGATAATGCCCGCCTGGACGCTCTCAAGAGCTACATCCTTCCGGGACTCGCGTCCGGCGCATTCAAGCCCCGGATCGCGAAGACGTTTCCCTTCGAACGCATCGTCGACGCTCACCGCTATCTCGAGTCAAACGAACAGTTCGGGAAAGTCGTCGTCACCGTTTAGCGTCCTTTCTGGCGCTGTTTCAAACGATGAAGAGATGTACGTTCCAGCTTCGTGCGCGTTGTAATGAACCGATTCAGTTCAGAATAGAGACGAGTCTTGCTCGTTGATCGCAGCCGGCGCCGCTTCCGGTCGATGGCCACGTTGAGAATCAAAGTTCCATGGTAGCGTCCGCGGAAGCGACGAGCGGTTAAATCGCTGGCGGCAAACCGACTTCCCATTACTTTTCTTGTTGGAGCCGTCCGAAATTCGGAAAATCAATAAAACTGACATTTTTTCCTAGTACGCTTACCCATCCAGAGCCCCGGCTGTTGATCGCATCGCACCACGAAGCCATACATGAGGCGGGTCGGAGTTGAGCCTCGGGTGCCAGGCCATGAGGAAATGAAACGCGTGCAATTCTTGTGGCGCCTTCACGAGCCGCAACCTGCGGTCGCGTTTGATAACTGATGTCATGCCGCCAGTTAGCGTAAGGACCAGTTCCGTGCCGGGAAGGCATTGCAGCGCCACTCCGAAGTAAGGCACCCGAATACAAGAGCTGCGTTTTGCACCGAGAGCGGCCAGTTGCTTGTCTGGAATTGT